>Ga0137409_10003613_pt1 | contig 16339 bp, 13 predicted proteins | sample CZODoug1_16funga_FD_122059 | JGI IMG/M metagenome (GOLD analysis project Ga0137409, IMG submission 122059) | Vadose zone soil fungal communities from Angelo Coast Range Reserve, California, USA - CZODoug1_16fungal (Hybrid Assembly) | ecosystem: Environmental > Terrestrial > Soil > Vadose zone... | reverse complement strand
AACAAGAGATTCGCCGGGTGATCCAGGTTCTGTCGCGGCGCACCAAGAATAATCCAGTGCTCATCGGCGAACCGGGCGTCGGCAAGACCGCGATTGTTGAAGGACTGGCCCAGCGCATCGTGCGCGGCGACGTGCCGGAAAGTTTGAAAGACCGCAAGGTCGTCGCGCTCGACATGGGCGCGCTGATCGCCGGCGCAAAATATCGCGGTGAATTTGAAGAGCGCTTAAAGGCCGTGCTCAAGGAAGTGCAGCAAGCCGAAGGCCAGATCATCCTCTTCATAGACGAACTGCATACAGTGGTCGGCGCCGGCAAGACGGAGGGCTCGATGGATGCGGGCAATCTCTTGAAGCCAATGCTCGCGCGCGGCGAGCTGCACTGCATCGGCGCAACCACGCTCGACGAGTATCGCAAATACATCGAGAAGGATGCAGCCCTCGAACGCCGCTTCCAGCCCGTTTTTGTCGACCAACCTTCAGTGGAAGACACGATCTCCATTCTCCGTGGCCTGCGCGAGCGTTACGAAGTGCACCACGGAGTGCGCATCAAGGATTCGGCGCTGGTCGCTGCCGCCGTGCTTTCGCACCGTTACATCACGGATCGTTTTCTGCCGGACAAGGCCATCGATCTGATCGACGAAGCGGCCGCCAGGCTGCGCACGGAAATCGAAAGCGTACCGGTCGAGCTGGATGAAGTGCAGCGGCGCGTGATGCAACTCGAGATCGAGCGTGAGGCCTTGAAAAAAGAGAAGGACCGCGCTTCAAAAGATCGTCTGGAGAAACTCGAGAAGGAACTTGCCGACTTGAAAGCGCGCGCCGACGCTTTGCGTTCGCAGTGGCAAGTTGAAAGACAGGCAGTCGATCGTTTGCGCAAACTCCGCGAAGAAATCGACCACACCCGCATAGCGATCGAGCAAGCCGAACGCGCCTACGACCTCAACAAAGCTGCCGAGCTGCGGTATGGCAAGCTCCAGGATCTGGAGCGCCGGCTCCAGGCTGAAGAAGAGCTATTGGCGAAAAAGCAAGGCGCCACGCGTTTACTCAAGGAAGAAGTCGATGAAGAAGACATCGCCGAAGTGGTCAGCCGTTGGACCGGCATACCTGTTTCGAAGCTGATGCAGGGCGAGGTGGAGAAACTGCTACAACTCGGCGAACACCTGCACCTGCGTGTCATTGGTCAGGACGAAGCGGTTGAAGCGGTGGCCGACGCCGTGATCCGCGCTCGTTCCGGTTTGAAGGATCCCAACCGTCCGATCGGATCGTTCATCTTCCTTGGACCGACCGGCGTGGGTAAAACCGAACTGGCCCGCGCCCTCGCCGAATTTATGTTTGACGACGAGCGATCGATGATCCGCATCGACATGTCGGAGTACATGGAAAAGCACACGGTGAGCCGCCTGATTGGCGCGCCGCCGGGATACGTCGGCTATGAAGAAGGTGGTCAACTGACGGAAGCAGTCCGCCGCCGTCCGTATTGCGTCATCCTCTTCGACGAAATCGAGAAGGCGCACCACGATGTTTTTAACATCCTGCTGCAAATTCTCGACGACGGCCGCCTAACCGACGGTCAAGGCCGCATGGTCGACTTCAAGAACACCGTCATCATCATGACTTCCAACATCGGCTCGGAACGCATTTTGGAATTCAGCGGCAAGACCGATACAGCCGCTTATGAAGTGATGAAGGAAGCGGTGCTAACTGAAATGCGGCACCACTTCCGGCCGGAATTTTTGAATCGTGTCGATGAGATCGTGGTCTTTCATTCGCTGTCTGAAGCAGAGCTCAAGGAGATTTTGGACATTCAACTCAACCGCCTGCGCGCGCGTCTCGCGGAACGTCACATCGAAATCGAGTTGACGGAAAAAGCGGCGACGCATCTGGCGCGTGAGGGCTACGACCCGGTCTATGGAGCGCGGCCACTGAAGCGGGCGATTCAGAAAGAGTTGGAAACGCCGATTGGGCGTAGCTTGCTGGCCGGAGAGATTCGCGACGGCGACAAGGTGGTGGTGGATTGGCGAGATGGTCAGTTTACGTTTTCGACAAAGAGAACCGAGCAAGCGGAAGCTGCGAGCAGTAAGCGTTGAGGCGGCAAGTTGAAAGGCTGAAGCCTGACCATCAGGGAGGGCTTTTCTCGCACGGTTTAGGGTGGTGCCCTCCCTAATGGTCGGGCTTCCGCCAGGCAGGTTGTTTGCGGAAGGAGGCGAACAAAATGTTGATTGTGTTTACAGGCAGTTGGTGGGTGATGGTGCTGCGCGGCATCGCTGCGATTCTGTTTGGCGTGCTGGCGTTCGTTTGGCCGCACATCACGTTAACCGCGTTGGTTTTTCTTTTCGGCGCTTATGCGTTAGTCGATGGAGTCTTTTCGATTATCGCCGGCATTAAGACTCATGCGGAAAACAAACGCTGGTGGCTGCTGCTTATACTGGGCCTGGTGAGCATCGCGGCGGGTGTCTACGCGTTTCTCATGCCGGCCATCACAGCGTTCATCCTGCTGATCCTGATCGCCTCATGGGCGATTGTGACCGGCGCCTTTGAAATCGCTGCCGCGATTCAGTTGCGCAAATATATCAGCGGCGAATGGCTGCTGGTCTTAGGTGGAATCGTTTCGATACTGTTCGGCGCAGCGCTGCTTTACAACCCAGCTGCTGGAGCGCTGGCGGTCGTTTGGCTCATCGGCGTGTACGCGGTCGTCTTTGGCATTCTGCTGCTGGCTCTCGGCATCAAGTTGCGCGGGCTGGAGCGGTCGCTGACACACATGGTGCCGACTGCGGTGTGAAGCCATAGTAGTGCTCCGCTCTTGAGCCGTTCTCAGTGCGTGCTCTGTGTTCTATGTGCCTCTGTAGTGAGTCAAACGCTAATAGGATAGAGGCTACACAGAGAAAACCAAAGGCAGGCCCCTACCAGAGGATGGGAAGTTGGAGTTAAGTACAGTCTAAAGTTCGAGCTTTAGCTTACGTCGCGAATCGGCAGCCTAAAAGCTGGGCTCTATACTTTGGGTATACGATTGAGGAGGGGGATATGAGCGGCAAAAAATTCGTCAACGCGAAGGGACAGTGGGGCGTCTTGTTGCCTTTGCTAATGTTGGCTCTTGTCCTGGGAGCTTGTAATCGCAACGGCTCTCGGGGGTTACATTTTGCCTCGACTTCGGATCCGGGAGTCAACAACGCACCCATCAACAACGGCCCTCCCAGCGCCCCGTCTGGTCCAATCGTATCTTATGCCGACGTAGTGAGTCGCGTGTCGCCGGCGGTGATCACCATTCACTCAGCATCGCGAGTGCGCGCGCCGCAACAGTTTCCGTTTATGGACGATCCATTGTTCCGGCAGTTCTTCGGCGACCGCGTGCCGCAGCAAACGCCTGAGCTACGCAGAGTTGGTCTCGGGTCAGGCGTCATCATCAGCACGGACGGCTACATTCTAACTAACCATCACGTGATTGACGGCGCCGAACAGATCAAAGTTGACTTGAACGACGACCGTACGCTTGATGCGAAAGTCGTCGGCTCGGATCCGCCGAGCGATTTGGCCGTCTTGAAGATCGACGCGAACAATCTGCCGGTGCTGGCTTTGGGTGACTCGGACAAAGTGCGTGTCGGTGATGTGGTGCTCGCGATCGGTAATCCGCTGGGAATCGGCCAGACCGTAACCATGGGAATCATTAGCGCCAAAGGCCGTCAAACAGGCTTAAGCAACGGCAGCTTTGAGGATTTTTTGCAAACCGATGCGCCAATCAATCAGGGCAATTCCGGCGGTGCACTCGTCAGCACAGCCAGCGAACTTATCGGCATCAACTCGCAAATTCTTTCGCCCTCGGGAGGCAGCATCGGCATCGGCTTTGCCATTCCTTCGAACATGGCCCGCACGGTAGCCGACACGCTCGTCAAATACGGCAAGGTCCGCCGCGGGCAACTCGGGATCACGGTAGTCAAAGCGAATTCCGAGCCTGCCAGGCTGCTCGGGGTTAAGGAAACCAAAGGAGTGGTGGTGGCCCAGGTACAGCCGGGCGGCGCTGCCGACCGCGCCGGCCTGAGGGCAGGCGACGTGATCACTTCTTTCAATGGCATGGAAGTAAACGATCCGAATGCTTTCCGTAACCATGTGGCGAGCACCGCGCCCGGCATTGATGTAACGCTCACGATTCTGCGCGATGGTCGCGAGCAACAGATTCACGCGAAGCTTGGCGAGTTTGCCTCGCCCACCGATCGAAACATGGAGCCACCACAATGAGCAGCGCTATCGGAACACAAACAGAGCGGCAGGCAGTTCTTTCAAGGGCCGACCTTGAGGAGTTGGTGCAGCGTCAGGCGAAACCTGGCAGTCCGGTGTTGAGCGTCTATCTGGACACCGATCAATCGCGGGAGATCAACATCGAGCGCGGCTTTGAAGTGGTGCTCAAGGATATGCTGCGCGAAATCAGGCAGAAGCTGGATAAGGAAACGCGCGAGGAGTTTGATGCCGACGCCGAGCGCGTCCGGAAGTTTGTCGAAGACTACCGCGACGTGAAGCGAGGGTTAGTTATTTTCTGCGACGCTTCGGAAAAGTTTCTCTGGCATCGGGAACTAAATGTCAGGGTCCGCAACCGCGCGCGTTGGGACGACACGCCTTATGTGCGTCCCTTGATTGAAACCCTGGACGAATACGAGCGCTACGCTGTCGTGCTCACAGACCGCAAGCAGGCGCGCTTCTTCACCGTCTATCTCGGCGAGATTGAAGAACATTTGCAAGCCGAAGCGCCGCTAGACGTCACGCGCGTTAACGAGGTAGGGACAGATCATATCGAATCGCATATGACCATCCAGCATAAAGCCGACGAGCACGCGCACCTGCATCTCAAAAGCGTCGCCGAGTTGACGGCGCGCCTGGCCGCCCTCCGCGAGTTTGACCGGCTGATAGTGGCCGGCCCGGTTGAAGCAACCAGCGAACTGATTGCACTGTTGCCAAAAGCTCTGAGCGCGAAAGTTGTTCGGCAAATTTCTTTGCCCATCAACGGGAGCGATGCCCTCGTGCTCGAGGAGACTCTCAAAGTCGAAGCGCAGATCGAGCGCGAACGCGAGACCGAGCTGGTCAAGCAGCTCATCGATGCTGCCCAGGGACACCAGAAAGCAGTAGTTAAACTTACGCCGACGGTCCACGCGATTCAGGAGCAACGCGTTTGGCAGCTTGTTTACACGGACGGCTTTGCTCCGCCGGGCAGCCAGTGTGGCAACTGCCTGGCGCTGTTTGCCGAGCAAAAGGAAACTTGCGACTACTGCGGTCAGGCCGTGAAGAGCGTCGGCGATTTTATCGATCGGGCAGCAGAGCACGTGTTGGACTGGGAAGGCAGGGTGGAAGAAGTGCGTGGACCAGCCGCGGAGCAGTTGGAGAAATACGGAAGCATCGGCGCTTTTTTGCGATGGTGAAACCGGTCTGGTTCTGACCAATAATGATTTTCCATTTGTCACTTTTCAATTATCATTTTTCATTGAAAACCCGTTGAGACCGCGTGCGGGATCATCAGTCGCCTGGGCCATCTCTTAGATGACAAATGGAAAATCGTGCTCGATCAGAAACCGGAAGATCTTCAAACTATCAAAGCCCGCGGCACATCTCCGCGCTCCACGGCATAGCTACCGCGCGCGCATAGCTCAACCTCACTTCGCCAAAGTTCCAGTCCTTGCGCTGCCAGATTGAGCCGTCCGCGTATTCCACGCGATTGATCACAACCTTTTCTTCGAAAAGGTTTGGCGTCTTCTTTGCAAGCGTTCCCACGCTCACTACATCTCCGGGGCCGGACACACTGAATGCCTGGAGCTCCTTGTCCTTCTCGGGTTTTATCGAGACGCCACAAAGAAACTGGCGTCGCGCGACCGCCGTGGGATTCGCTAACTCCTGAAACTGATATTCCCAGAAGATAACCTCGATCACTTTGGCGCCGGCGTTGTGAATTTTTGCCCGGTACGCAAAACCTTCAATGGGTTTCGGCGCGCGCGAATCTTGCACTGCTTTTTCCATCGCCGCACTGCGTCCGTCCATAGTATCGAGATTTGGATCTCTTTCTCCCGGCGAGGTATTGGCACGGCGATTTTTTTCATAGTTCTTATTCTGCGGGATCATCGCCGCTGCCGGAATCGGGTCAGGATTTTGCGGTATTGCCTGTCGATCTTTGAACCACTTGAAGCTGACAACAGTTACCTGAGAACCGTCGTTGGAGAGCACAAAGCTCTGGCCCTGAGGCAAACACATGAGGAGAAACGGCAGGAGCACGATGGCTTTCATGGTTACGTCTCCACTGCTGATGAGATCAGCTTGCGAAACAAACTACGCGAGCGCTGTTACCGCGCCGTCGACGGGTAAAAAACTTCTCTTGAGTTGCTCATAGAGGCAGGTCTGGTGATACAGCGCATTCTTATCCTGACCCGCGGCCCGCCACATTTCGTTCCAAAGATGGATCGCATAGGTCTGGTCGTCAAGTAATATTTGCCTGCCAACCTCCAATAGCTGACGCCAATCCGGATAGTCAATCGGGCAGAAGAAACGATGCGGCTGCTTGTATTTCCCCAATGAAAATTTTCTGACCGCCCTGGCCATGAGCTTTGGTCCCGTCTCGCCCCAAACGAGTCGCGCTGGATCCTTAGCCTGACAAACTCCGCATGCGTAAGCCATTACGCTGCTTCTCGGCGGCGCCTTAATTACGCCGTTGTTAACAACTTCGAAACCCCAACGTCGTAAACGAGTACTACTCATCTGGCTGGAGAAAACGTATGCCTCTTGAAAATCGAAGGGCTTCAGGCAGACCGTATCGGTATCGGCCCACCAGCCTCCTCGTTCTAGTAGCAGCTTGTAGCGAAAGTGATTCGCAAAGCCCGCATAGCTCGGCGAGCGTGAGTACTGAAAGATGCGCGCGGCCGGCAAGATCTCGTTCGCATCCATGACGACGGTCCCGGCGGGGACGTGCTTCACGTGATCGTAAACATAAAGATGATAGTCATGCCCGTTCCGCAGGAACGAAGAGATCGACAACTGTTCCATCAGCGAAAGCTCAGAGCCAACCCAAAGTCCTTGAATGATCTGGTTCGAATTTGATGGCATGCAGTTGAAAATTTGGAGCGGGCGACGGAACTCGAATTCGCTCTCGAACGTGTGCGCCTCTTAGGGAAAATGCACAATGATCAACATTTGCTAAGAGCTAGACGAATTACTGACGGAATGCTTGTAAGCTTTCGATTCTGGTTAGCCAGGTTCCGAAGTGCAAACACTCTTCGCGTATTCGGGCAATGCCAATTCTCTTCGTGATCGCGACTCCGTGCAACACCTTTTGATATGCGGGCCGCAGTGTCGTACTCAAGCGCGCAGAGGGGTGTGTAGTCTGCCCATCGTTAATGTGCTCAGGACTCTGAACTGCCGCTCGAGCCCGTCTCAGCTCCTCTAGATTTGCGAGCCATCGTGACTCCACTTGTCCAAGCGCTTCAACGTCGGCGAAGATAAGGGCTTCGAATTCGTAAGGCTGTATGTGCGGAATAAATCGTTCTTCACGACACCGGGCCTCCGCTACCACGGCGGTGTGAAAGTGTCGCTCAATTTCCGTCGCGCGGTCTAATGGATTCAAGAGCGCAGTTGTTTCTTCCCACCCGGGGAACGCTCGATCGAGTTGATAGAGATCGAAGAAGGTGGTTACGTATGTGTCAGCACGTTCACGTAAAGTATTACGCAAGAAAAGCCTCACGCGATTCCAACTGAGCGCACCGCCACGTCCATAAGTCGACGTCCGAATCAGCCGAGGATAAACAAAAAGCTCGCGGTCAACCAGTTCAGGACCTAACACATCTCGTGAAAAGCTCTCTTCCGTCTGCCCCTCACCCACGACGATCAGGTTAATCATCGTGATGGCCTCCCACCAATCACATTCATCTTCCAAAGCTCGCCTAGGGCGTAATCTTGGAGCCAATCCTTCAACTGCTCCCCTTGTAATCTTTCGAAGACCGATCCGCCTTCTTTATGTGAGACAACGATCAAATCCTGGGGAGTAAGGTCATTAACAAGTTCTACCGATTGAGTCGATACAATCAACTGTCGCTTTTCTGATGCTTGTCGCAGAAGGCCAACGAGCAGAGCTAGTGCATAGGGATGTAACCCAAGTTCTGGCTCGTCGATCAAAATAGTGTCCGGCTGCAAAGAAAGCGGCTGAAGCAACAAAGTTGCAAGGCAAATGAAGCGTAGAGTTCCGTCCGATAGCTGTCGAGGCCCAAGAGGTGTGTCCGGATCATTCACCTCAAACCACTCTAGCTCAATGCGCTCACCAGGATTCTCGCGATAGACGAAGTCTCCAAAGAAAGGAGCAGCCAAACGAACGACCTCTACGATGCGCTGATAGTGCTCGGAGTGGTGTTCCCGCAAGAGGCGCAGGAATGAGGCAAGGTTGCCTGCGTCTGGTTTTAGCCGGAGGTTATCACGCACCGGCTGCGCCTGACGCACGGCAGCGCCGGTGCTCGTATCGTGAAAGTGATAGACACGCCAGCTAGCAATTGCCTTCCGAACATAGGGTGCAAACGTATCACCTTTCACGTCCGGGAGCAGTGCCTCGCCTTGGCCCCAACCCAGCGGATGTGAGCTATCGACGAAGTCGCCTGCAAACCAGGTTTCCTCACGTGCAAAGATCAGTCGTTCACCACTGGGTCTTAGAGTAACTCGGTATCCATTGCGGTTGAAGTAAAACTCTGCATCGAGTTGTGAGGTATGCTTTCTGGTTCTGTACAGTAGGGCATCAGGGCCATCATGTTCTTGAACATAAAGCTGAAGCCGTTTGTCGACCAGCGCCGCAAGCATCTGGAAGATACTTATGAAATTGCTCTTACCCGCGCCATTTGCTCCAATCAATACGTTCAGGTTGCGCAGTTCGAATTTTTCGAGTGCGCGAATTGACTTGTAACCCCGAATAGTTAGCTTTTCGAGCTTTGCCATTTTAAGCAACCATACTGCCGCGTGAAATGCTCGATCCGTAGCCGTACAGCGATAGCCAAGACCAGATGACGTGTCACGTCACAGGCGGCTCTAGATAACTGGTGTCTCGCTGTCCGGTCCGTCCAAGACTAATCGCCGCCCCCTTCGGGCATAGGTCAGGTGCGTTCCTCGGTCGCATTATTCATTAAGATGAGACTACGAGCAAGAGAAGCGTTTGCGGGACCTTCACACAGCCTATCGGTCTAGGAATGCTTAGCTCGTCATTGAAAACTTGGACCACAATCCGTAGGAAGATAAAGGCAACAGTTAGTCGGTTGAAAAGTTGGAGCGGGCGACGGGGATCGAACCCGCAACATCCGGCTTGGGAAGCCGACGCTCTACCATTGAGCTACGCCCGCTCAAGAACAATGATGAAGGCGGAAGAAGAACGATGAATAACCCGTCACTTCCGTGCGTCATTTCAGTGCTGCTTGAATTGAAAAGATAGTTAAGGTGGGTGCTGGTGTCAACGTGGGGGCGCTAGCTCGTTCGAAGCATGGAACGGATTTTCCATTTGTCATTTCTCATTCGCGAATGTCAAATGAGAAATGGAAAATCAACGCATATGCTGGTTAGCCGTCGAGCCCTCCCTCATGGTCGGGCTTCTGCAAAAAGCTGCTGCCTACTGCTCACTGCCCACTGCTCACTGCTCACTGCTACTTCAAATACTCCTCAATCAGATCATTCCAACGTCCCTGCGCTTTTAAGATTATCTCAACTACTTCGCGTATGGCACCGTGGCCGCCATTTGCCCGCGTGACGTAGTGCGCGACGGAACGGGTCTCGACGACGGCGTCTGCGACGGCAACTGCAAATTCCACTCGCCGCATGATCGGGATGTCCGTCAGATCGTCTCCGACGAAGGCTACTTCATTCTCATCCACTTCAGCCTGCCGCATCACTTCCGCAAAAGCCTCCAGCTTGTGCTCGTCGCCCTGACGCACAAACTCAATTCCCAATTCGCCCGCGCGCCGAGCAACGGCCTGCGAAGAGCGACCGCTGATGATTCCCGACTTCAGGCCGGCCTGGTGCCACAAGCTAAGGCCTAGTCCATCATGCGTGTTGAAAGTTTTTTGCTCCTCGCCAGCTTGCGTCAACCACAAGCGCCCGTCCGTGAGCACACCATCGCAGTCCATCAACAACAGCTTGATGCGCGCGGCCCGTCGCTCGATCGATGCTAAGTCGTCCATCAAATGAGAAATGAAAAATGAGAACTGGAAAATCTCTATTGGCTATTCCCGTTCTCAACTCAAACCGAGGACAGACAGGAATGTCTGTCCAACTAATTCACCTCGAACAGATCGATCCCCAGAAGCTTCCAGCCACCGCCCGCGCGAGCGAGAAGCAAAACCGCGGTCCCGGAACGTTGCCGACCCAGTTCTTTGGTGTCGAGACTGACGTCCGCGGCCACCAGATTTGCGTCCAGTTGTTCTGTGCGCAAGACGCGCGTTTGCCAGAGCTCGGGCTGCGTGCCTACGACACCGTTGATAAATCGAACAAGCTCGCCCGAAACAATGCGCGACTCGAGTTCACCTTTCTTCCCGCTTATGATTGCCTGGTCCAGTTGCGCGATGAAAGCGCGAACGGCGCCGTCTACTTGCTGAGTATTGGCAGCTGTTTCCGCCTTGATGCGACCGGCCCGAGCTGCCAGCGACGAGGCATACTCGGCCTCAGCGCGCACGGCATCGTTGAAGCGCTTCGCAGCCTCCGCCGCCTGTCCTTTCCGCAAAGCGATCTCGCCGAGTCCGATGTTGGCCCAAGCCAGGGCTGCGGGTGTGGGAAGCGTCTCCTCGAGCGCTCGCCGAAAAAGTTTTTCTGCTTCGTCAATTCTATTTTGACCAAGCAACGCGCGGGCAAGCACTGTGCGCGCTTCCTGCATGTTTGGAGCAGCGGCCAGAATCTCGCGAGCGACGGCCTCGGCCTTGACGTAGTCCTGCCCGCCATAAAGTCGCGTCGCTTCACTCAAGGCATCTTGTAGATCACGCACGCGCGGGTAGCTGTCGTTTGAATAATCCAATTGCGGGTAGAGCTTGTCCGGATCTATCTCGAGTCGAACAAGTTTTGCCGGCGTCTTGAACACGGCTTCACCAAAGTTGCGGGCCGGCACGGTAACGGCAACTGAAAGCTGCTCGCCGCTCTCGGTCGTTGCGCGGACGGTAGTCAAGGCTTCAGTCGAACCCAGGTTTCGCAAAGCTGCCACCCACTCGCCGCCTCGTTGTTGCGGTAAACCAATCATCAAATCCAGATCAGTCACTTGATCGAGCTGTTGATCGAGCAGCGTCTTTATTCTCTCGCCGCCGCGCTCAACCAAAGCACTGCGCAACGCGGCCAGATTAATGCCAGTAACATTTCCCTTCCCTGCCTGCAAGAGCCCCCGCAGCGTGCTCATGAAATTATCATGGCCGACACTCTGATCAATCAGCCGCCACACCATTGCGCCTTTGTTTGGAACAGAGCTGAAATAGGTGGCATCCAGCGGCGTCACGCGCGACAGCGGCGCATCCTTTTTGGCGACGATGCTGTAGGCGAGACGCTCGCGCAACATCTCCGCTTGCGCAGCATCGCGCCCAAACTGCTTTTCAATAAACTGCGTCGCCAGGAAACGCGTCAGCGCATCGCGCAGCAGACCGCCGCCGTCTCCTCTGATTGGAGTTTGTCCGCCGAGCCACAGCCGCGAGACAGCTTCTGAAATCAGTAACGCGGTTGCCGAGTCGATCTTCGTCCGGCGAAATGCGCCAGGCTCGACGAGTATTGTGCCGCCATCGTTAAAGCCGGCGCCGCGCCTGACGGAAATTAAACGAATCGGAACGTCCGGTCCTGGGCCGAGTAGGCCGGCGTAATATGCACGCGCGCCGGCGGCAAGGTTGACCAGAGCCTCGGCTTGTTTCTTCTCGTCCGCGGTCGCGCCTTGCGGTAGGTATGCGGTAATGTTTTTGCTCTCGCTTGTGCCCTCAAGCTTGTCCCAATCGCCCTGCACAAAAAACGGCTGCGCAAAGAGCACTTGTTCATGAACAGTTGAACTCGCGCCGGGCTTCTCGATTCCGGAGCTGACGACGTTTGGTCCATTAACTACGAGATGCACTGGAGCGGTATCGGCGCCGCGGATCGTAAACGGCGTATTGGGGGCAGGATACCAAAATGCGAGCGGCAGAAACTGAGAACCAATCGGCGAGATTGCCGCCAGACCCGTGTTACTCTCAACCGGCAGGCTGTAACTCACATTCAAGACAAGCGTACCACCAGAGGCAACAGGATTTGGCAGCGTGACAGTGATCCTTTGCAAATTCCCGTACGTTTCGGTGACTGCGCGGAAGTTTGCAGTAGCGCCGGCAACAGTCACGCTCTTAATGGACGCCTTGTTGGCGATGCGAAAGGTGAAAGACGAACCCACGCCGCGACCCACGTTTGTGGCGCTAAGAATCGCAACCGCGCTGAGCGTTCGTTCCGGCTGTTGCACGTTTGCCGTGATATCAAAATTCGTAATCTGCCAAGCGGCGCGCGCTTCTTCCTGCGCCGAAACGCTCGTTGAAAAAACGCAGAGCGCAAGTGTGGTAAGAATAGCTACGAGCATTCTCATCGTGTGTGAATAGGTTTGATTGTTCAAGATTTGGCGAGTTCCATGCGGTATCTGAAACTAGATTTCTCTGTGCAGAGAAAGTCATAGTAAGACAAACACTTGTCTCTCACTAGCGACGTCCCAGGCGAATCGGACTACTCCGCGTGTTGCCAACAAGTCTATGAATATCGCGGAGCATAAACAGCAGTGACTCCATGCGTTCCAGCGGCAGCGCGTTTGGTCCATCCGAAGGTGCGCGTTCCGGACATTCGTGCACCTCCATGAAGACCGCGTCTACGCCGCAGGCAACGCCCGCGCGCGCGAGCGGTTCGATGTATTCCGATTGTCCGCCGGTTGCATGCCCAAGTCCTCCCGGAAGTTGCAGTGAATGGGTTACGTCAAACACTACGGGAACTCCAAACTCACGCATGATGGGAAACGATCGCATGTCCACTACCAGATTATTGTAACCAAAACTCACTCCCCGCTCGGTAAGCAGAAGTTTTTCGCAGCCGACCGCGCGCGCCTTATCGACAATATTTCTTGCATCTTGTGGCGCAAGAAACTGTCCCTTCTTGATATTTACCGCGCGGCCAGATCGCGCCGCCGCCAGAATCAAGTCAGTCTGCCGCGAGAGAAACGCGGGAATTTGCAAAATGTCGGCGACTTCCGCCACTGGCTCTATCTGCGACACGTCGTGAACGTCCGTAAGCACGGGAACGCCAACCTCATCTTTCACGCTGCGCAACGCCTCGAGCCCTTCCTCCATCCCGAGGCCGCGGAAACTTTTTAGCGATGAGCGATTGGCTTTGTCAAACGACGATTTGTATACGAAATCCAGACCGGCCTGACGCGCGCGCGCCGAGCATTCACGGGCCATCATCAACGCATGTTCGCGCGATTCGATCACGCATGGGCCGGCGATGATCGTTAAGCGGCCGTCGCCGAAAGTAGTGTTGCCAACCGCAAAAGGTTTTAGTTGTTCGTCCGCCATCCGTTCTAGTGGTCCTAAAATGGTTTTTTCAATATACGCCCAAACTTCTTAACGATGGCGCCCGCTTTCGATTCCTTCTTCGGCGTAGGAGTTGGTTTCGCCGCTTGCAGTCTTGGCGACGGCGAAGGCAGCGGCGACGGAGACGGCGAAGGCTCTACGGTCGGGCTCGGGCTGACCGCGACAATCGGCTGCGTTGCCGGGACCGCGTTACGAGTCCTGATGGCAAGTGTAATCCCAATTATTAGCACGGCGACGACGACCGCCGCTATCACGCTGAGTTGTTTTTTAGATCTCTTCGTCGGGTTGACTGATACAGAGACGCGCGGAAACGATCGCTTCGTCTCTGCCGGCGCGACCGAACCGGGGCCATTTCCGGTTGGACCACTCGCTAAGCTTGCCGAGCTGATTACGGTTATCTCGTTTGCTCCCGAACTGGCCGCCCGGTTCTCGCGCAAACGCGAGATATCTATCACGAGCCGGCCCGATGGCGATTCAGTGCCTACGTCGCGCAGGGCCTTCAGGTTTGGCGAGCTCGTAAGGGCCGCATGCTCAAGCCCCAGTCGCTCCGCTGTTGCCAGCACCTCCTTGCGAAACTCCGCGGCATTCGCCGGCCGATCCTCAGGTCGCTTCTCCAGCGCGTGCAGAACCACTTGCTCCAGAGCCGGCGGAATCGCGGAAACAAACTCGCGTGGACTGCGCGGAACTTCCGACGCATGCTTTAACGCGATTGCCAATGGCGTCGATCCGCTGAAAGGAACTGTGCCGGTCAACATCTCATAGAGTATGACGCCGAGACTGTAAACGTCTGCGCCGGGCGTCAGCTCAGCGCCGTCACATTGCTCGGGCGACATGTAACGTGGTGTCCCGATCATCGCGCCGAGTTGAGTGAGCGTCATCGGCTCATCTTCGCCCAGAGTTTCGGCAGCCAGTTTTGCTATACCAAAATCCAGCACCTTGACTACTGCCGGCACTTCCGCGCGCTGCACGATGAAGATGTTCGCCGGTTTCAGATCGCGATGAATGATTCCCGCTTCGTGGGCCGCCGCCACCGCGGCGGAAATTTGCAACATCAATGAAACTGAACGCGCCGCGTCGAGTGGCGCTTCTTTGGCAAGCACGTCGCGGAGTGTGCGACCCTCCAACAATTCCATCACCAGGTAGACGAATCCGTCTGGTGATTCGCCAAAGTCGGTGACGGTAACGGCGTTGGTATGTTGCAGGCGTCCTGCGGCTCTTGCTTCGCGGCGAAACCTGGTGCGGGCAGCCTCGTCTTCGACAAAGCGTTGGTTCAAAACTTTGACTGCGACCGGCCGATCGATTAGCAGGTGCAGCGCGCGATAGACGGTGCCCATGCCGCCGATGCCCAGGCGCTCCTCGAGACGATACTTGTCGTCGAGTGTATGGCCCACGAGCGGATCGACAGGCGTCTGCCCCCCGACCGTTGCATCAGCCTGCAACGGCGACTGGTCCTCCGGACAAACTTCGAAGTCGGCTGAATACTGCCGTCCGCATTTGGGGCAATGAAGCATAGGAATCCGCTAAACTGAGGGAGAACGATAGCATTATTACCTAAACGAACCGTGAGCGGTAGCGACCGCGTGAGCGTGTGAGGAAGACGGACTCCTCTCCTCATTGACCGGACTACTGTTCTAGGGCTGTGCCGCCTGATGTGCGGAAGGTCTCTGACCTTCCGTGACGGCCCTCAGATCTTTCGGGGGCTTCGCCCTGATGGGGGGCAGAGCCCGAAAAATCGTTGGCTTGCCGCTAACGGTGGGGCATAGCCACCACCGCACATCAGACGGCAAAGCCGCAAAGAGTGACGTCTGCCAAGCCGAAGCACAGGTAATGAGCCTTGAGGCCCTGCGAGGCGTTCGCGATGGTGAAGCATTGCTGGTGATAGGGTGAAAAAAGCGTACCATTGGACATGAAGGTCGTAGAATATCGAAGCAAAAGGAAAAAGAAATGGCCAATGTTGGTGAAAGATTAGTTGGAGACTATCTTCGAATCAGTAAAAATTGCGATTTCATTGACTACAACGTTTATACGCGCGACGCCCAAGGTGAAATTGATGTAGTCGGGATAGACAATAAGACAAGAAGGGTTTACGTCTGTGAAGTCGCAATTCATTTAACAACGGGTTTGCAGTATACAAAAGACAAAAGACCTGACACCTGTCAAAGACTGATTGCAAAGTTTACAAAGGACATAGAGTACGCCGAGAGGTATTTTGTTGGATACGAAAAGGAGTTCATGCTTTGGAGTCCAATTGTAAAAGACTCAAAAGGAAAGATAGAGTACAACCAACTTGATCATTTGACTAGGATGGTCGAAGAGATCCAAATTAGAAAACGCGTGATGGTTCAATTGATGATTAATCAAGACTTTCATCAGGCATTTATGGAATTGAAAAGATATGCTGCTGCGACATCCGAGGAACTGAAATCACCAGTTCTGAGGCTCCTCCAAATTGAGGGATGGCTGGAAAAACATATCAAGAGAACTAGTATTAAGCCGACGAACTCCTTTAGTCAGCGCTGACAACGCTGGCGCGTTCCGGAATCAGCAGCTCAGTCTCGGCGTCTTTATCCATCGACGTTTCGTTTTGCATGCGGTGTTCGTAAGCAGCGCGCACGAACGATGAAAACAGTGGGTGGGCCTGCAAAGGCTTCGACTTGTACTCAGGATGAAACTGACAACCGAGAAACCACGGATGGGTGTCGCGAGGCAGCTCAACTATCTCCACAAATTTTCCGTCAGGAGAGACGCCGCTAAAGACCAAGCCAGCGCGTTCCAGAGTTTGGCGAAACTCCGGATTA
>Ga0137409_10003612_pt1 | contig 16341 bp, 14 predicted proteins | sample CZODoug1_16funga_FD_122059 | JGI IMG/M metagenome (GOLD analysis project Ga0137409, IMG submission 122059) | Vadose zone soil fungal communities from Angelo Coast Range Reserve, California, USA - CZODoug1_16fungal (Hybrid Assembly) | ecosystem: Environmental > Terrestrial > Soil > Vadose zone... | reverse complement strand
CAAGACCGTGATGAAGATGCCGAGACCCGGAAAGGTCACGGCCCACCAGGATTGCGGCAGATAATCCCGTCCCTCCGCAATGGCGAGCCCCCAATCGGGATTCGGCGGTGTGGCGCCAACGCCGAGGAAGCCCAGGACCGCCGTGGTCATGATCGTGAAGCCCATGCCGATGGTTGCTCGCACGATCACCGCCGAGGCGACATTGGGCAAGACATGCACGAACAGGATGCGCGAGGTCGACGCGCCCAGGCATCGTTGCGCCTCGATGAAGAGCGCGTTTCGCAGCCGCCGCACCTCGCTGTAGACCGTGCGGCAGAAGAACGGCCAGTAGGTCAAGGCCAGCGCCGCCATGGCGCTGCCCAGCCCGCGCCCCATGAGTTGCGCGACAGCGAGTGCGAGGATGAGTTGAGGAACGGCCAGAAACACATCCGTCAAGCGCATGATGATCTGGCTTCCCCAGCCGTCCGTGTAGCCAGCATAAAGGCCCGCGGGCACGCCGATGGCGATGGCAAGCGATACAACAGTGAGCGCGACTTCGAGCGCGCCGCGCGAGCCCACGATCACGCGGGCAAAGACATCACGCCCGAGACTGTCGGTGCCGAACCAGAATTCCGCCGATGGCGGCTGCAGCCGCGACACCAGGTCGCCGTCATAGACCGCATTCAGATCGGACACGATCAGCGGCGCAAAGATCGCGATCAGGCACAACAGCACGATGATGCCAAATCCGATCACCGCCGGAACGTCGCGCAGGAACTTCCTGAGGATCAGCATCTGAGCCCTCAGAGCTTTTCGGCGACGCGAGGATCAAGCCAGGCGTGCACGACATCGACCAGGATATTGACGACGGAATAGATCAGGCCGACCACCAGGGTCACCGCCAGGACGGCCTTGTAGTCCGAGGTCAAAATCGCATTCACGGCGTAGGACCCGACGCCGGGCCAGTCGAAGATCGCCTCCACCGCCACCGCGCTCGAAATGAGACCGCCGAACAGCAGTCCGATCTGCGTGGTCGCGCCGACCACGGAATTGCGCAGCACATAGACCCAGACGATGCGCCGGCGCGCATAGCCCGCGGCCTCCGCGTAATGGACGAACTCCTTCTGCATGGTTTCGAGCACGCCGGCCCGCGTGAACCGCGCGATCGAGGCGAGTCCGGCCAGCGAGAGCGTGAAGGCCGGCATCAGAATGTAGGCAAAGGCCTTGCCGAACAGGTCCAACCGCAAGGTCAGAAGGCTATCGACCAGATACAGTCCCGTGATGTGCAAGGGCGGCGCAAGCCCGACCGGAAATCGCCCGCGCAAGGGCAGCCAGTCGAGCTCCATCGCAAATATCATCTGCAGGATGATCGCGAACCAGAATGAGGCGATCGCGAGTCCCGCTGCCGTCACCACGCGCATCGCGTGGTCGAAGAATGACTGATACCAGACCGCGGCCAGTGTCCCCAGCGGGATACCGACACAGGCTGAGAACAACAGCGACACGAAGGTCAGCTCGATCGTGGCAGGCAGCCGTTCGGCGATATCGCGGATCACCGGTCGATTGGAGATGATCGAATTGCCGAGGTCGCCGGTTCCGACCTGCTCGACGTAGATGACGAACTGCTTCCACAGCGGCTCGTCGAAGCCATAGGCCTTGCGCACGGCAGCGATCTGCTCGGGCGTGGCGTTTTCGCCCGCGAGTGCGGCCGAAGGATCGTTCGGCAGCACGCGCAGCATGATGAAGGTGAGCACGAGCAGTCCAACGAGCGCCGGTATCGTCAACAACAGGCGATGCAGGACAAATCGGGTCATCAGCTCGTCAGCGACATCGTGCGATAATCGGCCCCCGATCCGATCGGCGTGAATTCGAACCCGTGCAGCCGGTTGCTGATCCCGCGCAGCTCGATGGCGTTGTAGATCCAGATATCGGCGGCGTCGGCGACAATGATGCGGGAGGCTTCCTCGTAGAGCGGTTGCCGTTTGGCCTGATCGTCCAGATGGCGCGCCTCGCGCAAAAGCGCATCGACCTTGTCGTTCTTGTACCAGCAGGAGGCTTTCCAGGTGCCGTGGAACTGGCTGTCATACATCTGCCCGATCCAGTTTTCCGGATCGATGAAATAGGCCGACACCCAGTGCGCCCACATGTCGGGCGTGGTGTCGGCCTTCGCCGTCGACGACACCAGTTGCGGCCAGAGATTGGCGACGATCTTGAGATTGACGCCGATCTTGCGCAGGCTCTGTTGCAGGATCTGAGCGGCCTGCGTCGTCTGCGCCAGATGCTGCTGAATCTGGATCTCGATCTCGCGCTCGACCGGCGCGCCTTCGGCCTTGGCCTTCGCCAGATAGTCCTTGGCGGTGTCGAGATTGAAATCGTAAGGCGCGAGATTGCTCGGCGCACCCCACAGATTGACCGGGATCGGTCCGGCGTTGCGGACCGCATAGCCCTTCAAGACGCCGTCGATGAAGCCCTTGTAGTTGAATGCGTGGCTCATCGCGCGACGAAAATTCAGGTTGTCGAACGGAGCCTTGCGGTTGTTCATGCGCAGCAGCATGACCCGCATCGATTGATCTTTCGAAACCGTTGCCGTCTTCGATGCCAGCACGCGCTCGACCTGATCGGGCGGCAGATAACTGTCGGTGCAGTCGACGTCTCCCTTGATCAGCGCGTTGACGCGTGTCGTCGTCTCGAGAATGTCGCGCCGGCGCACGATCTCAATGGGTGACTTGTTGTGATCCCAACCCATGAAATGGGTCGGGTTGCGCTTCATATCGATCTGCTGCACCGGCTGGTAGGTGCTGGGGTCGAGGATATAGGCTCCGGATCCTGCCGAGTTCGACGCCAGCCACGCTTGTCCCCAGTCGTTATCCTTGATCTGGGGTTCAATCGCCCGGCGGTTGACGATCGCCACCAATGGGGTCGCCGATACGAGCGGCGCGTAGGACTGCTTCAGCTTGAACACAACCGTGGCTGGATCCGGCGCCGTGATATTATCCGGGTCGAGAACAGCCAGAAACGCCGCGGCCGGCCCCTTCTTGATGCTAAGAAGCCGGTGGAAACTCCAGACCACATCCTCCGCGGTTAACGCGCTGCCGTCATGGAATTTTACACCGTCACGCAGTTTGAACGTGACGGTCAGCCCGTCGTCGCTGGTGGTGTGCCCGGTCGTCAGCCAGGGTACGAGCTTCGGCGGATTATCCTGATTGACGTACAACGTATCGTAGACGTTGATCATGTAACCCTGCATGGGCACATCGGAAAACGCGTGCGGATCGAGACTGCCGGGAAGGCCGTCGGCCCAGACCAGTTCGTCAGGCCTGTGCTGAGCCTGCGCGACGGGAACACCCATGACCGCTGCGGACAGGGTCGCACCGGTACCCATCAAGAATGTTCTACGTTTCATCAGAGTCCTCCGTTTTCTACGATCACTCCGAGAGCCGCAATCACACGATGTAGGCTTTATCGGGCGGAGACGGCCAAGCTGCGCGAGAATGGAAAAGATTGAGATCGAGCAGCATCTCGGCTGTCTTCAGCGCGGCAAGTACCGGACTAACGACCGGTATCGCCAACCGGTCCGACAATTCGCTCTCGATACCCATGAAGGCCATGCTCATGCAGCCCATGACCAGAACATCAGCGCCATCGTCGATACAGCGTCGCCCTGTCTCGATAATGCGCTCCCAGGCGGTGTTGTCGCCTTGCGTCAGACCGACAACCGAGACGCCCACGCCGCGAATACTCGCGAGCCGCTCCGTCAGACCTTGCCCCCTGAGCCGGGGAAGCGCGCGTTTGGCTCCGCTATCGAGCGGCGACAGGATCGAATAGCTCTCGCCGAGCTGCATGGCCAAAGCCAATGCCGCCTGACATGGCCCGACCACCGGCATCTTGACCGTCTCGCGCATCGCGTCCAGGCCGGGATCCGAAAAGCAGCCAATGATGCCAGCGCTCGCACCTTCGGCTTCGGCCTTTTGCATTCCGCTCAACAGATGCGGCGCCACCACCACGACATCCCGTTCACTCTCGATCGAGGGATAACCTGATGGCACACTTTGCACCTTGATCTCGGTGTCGGCAGCGGCATGACACTGCAGGTAGCCTCGCCGCCGGTCGATTTCCGCCGGCCCAAGCGTCTTTTCCATCGGCGCGACCAGTTGGTAAACGATGCGGCGACGGCTTGCCATCGACCTGTCCCTATTTCAGTTGAGCGATGGCATCATCGATGATGGCAGTCGAATCCTGGAGCGCGTCGGCAACCCGGTTGCGGGCGCGCACCATCTTGGTTTCGAGCATCCAGCGCTGCTCACCATCGGCAAGCCCGGACAGCTCATTGAGGTCATACAGACAGGGGATCATTGTCGTTTGCGGCGTGTAGCCGTATGGATCATGTCCATAGGTACCGATGGCGGTCGACTGCAATGGCACGAGAATACGTGACAACCGCTTGATCGCTCCGTTCAGCAGCACGGCAGCCTGCTCTGAACCGCGGCCAGCCTTGAAACGTTCAGCTTCTCCGGCTGCAGCTCTGTCGATCTTTGCCGCAGCATCGGCGAATTTCCGTGCACTGGCCTGCGCACCGTCAAGTCCGACCGACCGGCCGGGCTCCTTGAATTCTTCGAGCCGCGCGATGACCTGCTCGGCAACTGGCGAAAAGCGAAACGGAAGCACCGGCGCAGTCGTGAGCTCCCAGAGATATGCAGCGTACATACGAATATGTTCCTGCATGAGTCCCCAATCCATCTTGTCGAGCCGGTTCTCGATCGAATGATGCCACCAGCCGAGCGTCGCATTGGCGGTCGCCTTCAACTCGTCAGCGGTGAATGCGCCTTGTCCCGCGAACATCGGGATGCCGAGGCCAAAGAAACTCGAGTCCCCCGACTTGACCGAACGCTTCCATTTGATTTTCTTGGACAGAAGCCGGGACTCGATTTCCGTGTGGAACGTCTTGAGTTCAGCGTTCGAATGGCTTTCCCACTCCGTGGTGCCGATGAAAGCGGGCTGATCGATCTGAAGATAGGCCACACAGTGGCGTCGCAGATCGTCCCAGTTCCGATCGGCGTACCACGCCGATCCTGCCATGGTGCCGGTCTCGTGCGCGGTCCAGAAGCCGAAGGTCAAACCGCGCCGAAGTTCGTCGCGATGCTGCATGAACACGCGCGCCAATTCCATTTTGCACGCATTGCCGGCGGCATTGTCGGTTGCGGCTTCGCCAGGCCAGCTATCCTGATGGCCACCGACCAGCACGAAATCATCTTGCTCAGGCGATGTCGAAGCCGGCGACATCCTGGCGATCGTGATCTGCACGGGGTGCCAGCCGTTCTCGACGTGAGTGCGGAACCAGACACTGACGGGTCCCTTCTTCGCCATCTCGCGCAGCTTAAGTCCCGCCGTGCGCGCGATCCCGATACAAGGAATGGTTGGCATTTCGGTTTTAGCGTTTTCCGGAGTCGGATTGCCCCAAACCGGCTTGACCGAACCGAAAGGCACCGCTTCATTCTCCGGCGGCCCCCAATTCATCATGATGGCCCCAACGGCGCCCTTGATGCCTGCGATCCGCTGCTTTTCATGCCGGGCGGGCGAATAGGACAGCTCTGTGAGAATGATTTTGCCCCGCGCGTCTTTTCCGACGTAGTCAGAGAACGCGCCGCCGCCGACGTCGACGATCTCCGCCCGAATGCCTTCCTCGGTTGTCTTCAGACTGTGCCCCAGCGTGTTTGCCTGGATCGAAATCTCGGAGGGCTGCTCGACCCGAAACTCCGCATGCTCGGGAAATGATACGATCGCCGGGAGTTCGTGAATTACGGCGTCGGTGAGCCCGTTGGCCTTCATGGCATCGCGGCTGTATTCCGCCATGCGTTTGCCGTTGGCGCTGCCGGCAGCTCGATGTGGAATCTCACGAACGATCTTCTCGATGTGACTCCGTATCCGGTCCGCCGACACCTCGTTCAAAATAGCCGGATCCGACATCAATCACCCAATTTCTCACCTTGTGCACATTTCCTAGGCTGCCTATTGCACATTTCCTAGGCTTCATGTATGATAAACTGCTGTATGACAAGATGTCAACTGATAGGGACGAGATGCAAGCCATGACGACCAATGTTCTGCGACTGACCGAGCATCCGCCGTTGCGCCGCGATCAGGCATTCGATCGGCTGCGGGACGCCATCATCACGGGCCATTTCGCTCCGGGGGCGCGCTTGATCGAACGCGAGCTTTGCGAGGCCATGGGCGTGAGCCGGACGTCTATCCGCGAAGTCCTCAGGCGTCTCGAAGCGGAACAGCTTATCGAGGTCGAGCCGCGGCGCGGTCCCGTGGTCGCGCGACTGACCCGCAAGCAGGTTGCAGAAATCTATGAAGTCCGCGCGCTGTTGGAGACTGCGGTGGTGCGCCGCTTCGCGCTCGAAGCGAGCAACGAAGCGATCTCCGAACTGCGCCGCATCTATGAAGAGCTGAGTGTCGCGCGCCGGCGGGAGGATGTCTCGGCCATCGTCAACACGACGCGGCAGTTCAGCGAGCACATGATGAGAGTCGTCAATCACGAGCTGATCAATGACATCCATCAAAAGCTCATCGCCCGGATCAGCGTCTCGCGCGTACTTGCTATTTCTGTTCCGGGCCGCCTCGAGCAAAGCGCCAGCGAACTCGCCGTCGTCATGGATGCCATCGAGCGCCGCGATGCCGACAGTGCTGCGCACAGCCTCACGATTTATGTCCGCAACGCCGGGGAGGCGGCGCTAAAGCGTCTCGACAGCGCGCCGGACGGTATTTCTGGGTAACCTGAGACGCGGCTCTGTAGCGCCGCACGCTTTAGACGTTTCTTAAGGGGGAGGGCATAGTGACCGACGGAGCGTGGGTTGCTAAGGACGGTTCATTTCGAAGTCTTTGGTGAAGGGCGAGACAATGGTCAGCAGCAACGCATCTCGGTCGGACCCATGGCGGGTAGGTGTCCTTTTCTCCCGTACGGGGTTGATGGCAGTCACCGAGACCGAACATTTTCTCGGTACGGCGCTGGCGATCCAGGAAATCAACCAGGCTGGAGGAGTCCTCGGGCGAGAGATCGAAGTCGTTGCCTATGATCCGGAATCGGACCCGGTGACCTATCGCCGGCTGGCCGATCGACTGTTGACCGAGGACGGCATCTCCGTGATCTTCGGCTGCAGTTCATCGGCCGAGCGAAAGGCCGTTCTGCCTGCGATCGAGCGTCGCAACGGACTGCTCTGGTATCCATCGCTCTACGAGGGCTTCGAATATTCCCCCAACGTGATCTATACCGGGGCTTCGCCGAACCAGAACAGCTTTCCGCTCGCTGAATACCTTGTCCGCAACCACGGACGCCGGGTGTTTCTGGTTGGCTCCGACTACGTCTATCCGCGGGAATCGAACCGCATCATGCGCGATCTCGTCGAGTCCTATGCCGGCGAGATCGTTGATGAGGTTTATGTCCCGATGGATGCGACCGAGCCGTGTCTGCGTGATCTGGTCGCGCGGATCAAGGATCAGGCCCCGAACGTGGTGTTCTCGACGGTTGTCGGGCGTGCGGCGCAAAGCTTCTATCGGCTCTATCGCGAGGTCGGTCTCGATCCGATGTCCTTGCCCATCGCCAGTCTCACGATGGCGGAAGGCGAGGTGCAGGCGATCGGTGCCGCGCTGTGCGAAGGACACATCACCGCTGCGACCTATTTCGCGTCGCTGCAGGGGGCAAGCAACCGACGTTTCGCGGACGACTTCCGTCGCGCCTTTGGTCCCGACAGGCCGATTAGCATGTGGAGCGCGGGGGCCTATGCCCAGGTCCGCCTATTCGCCATGGCTTTGGAGCGCGCTGGAACACTCGACACGCAGCGGCTGGTCGAGGCTGCACTTGGCCTGTCATTCGAAGCTCCGGAAGGTACAATTCAGATCGATCCAGACAATAACCATACCTGGCTGACGCCGCGTATCGGGCGCGTCCGTCGCGACGGCGGATTCGACGTGATCTGGGAGGCGAAGGCCGCAGTGAAGCCGGATCCGTATCTGGCGGTGTCGCCGCTGGGTGCGCGCTGGATCGGTGACGAGGTGCCGGTCTCATGAAGCCGGGCATCCGCCGCCTCATCGAAGATCTGCGTGGTGCTCGCGTCCTTGTCGTTCATCCCCGCGACGTGGAAGGTGACGCGCTGATCGATCAATTGAAGCGCATCGGCTGCAACGTGCGCGGCATGTGGCCACCGCCGGCGGAATTGCCCAACGACGTGGACACGGTGTTTCACCTGGTGGAGACCGCCGAAACACCGGCTTTTGTCGCCTCGGCTTCCGAAGATGGGCCGACCTTCGTCGCCATCGTCGACTATGAGAACCCCACGGTTCTGAGGCGGTTGCTCGATAGCAATGCCCATGGCGTCGTCAACAAACCAATCCGTCCCTCCGGCGTCCTGTCGACGATGGTGCTCGCCCGCTCAATGCGCGGCTATACCCGCCGGCTGGAGAGCAAGGTGGCGAAGCTCGAAGAAACCCTGAAAGCTCGCCGCGATGTCGACAAGGCGGTGAAGATATTGGTGTCGCTCAAAAAGATCGGTGAGACCGAGGCCTATGAGCTGATCCGATCGCAGGCGACCCAGAAGCGGTTGTCGATGGCTCAGGTGGCCATGACGGTTATCGGCGCGCAGGACGTGCTGACGGGGCTAGGCCTGATCGGTGACGGCGATCGTTGAGCCAGTTTTGATCGGGTTTTTGCACATTGCGTAGCCATCGGTGCTGATAATTCGATCCTGCAGCAAGATTGACATTGAAATGCGGTTGCTGCTGTAATCCGAATGTTGGTGATTTTCGACTAGCCCGGTTCAGGATCACCACGGCGGCCGGTCGGCCGTTCCAACATCTGGCTATGTAGCCCTCGATTGGTGCCTGACGGCGCTGACGGGGGGTTTTTGTTTTGCGCGATCGAAGGAACTCTGTGCGATGACGCTTCACGACCCAACGCATGCGGCATCGGGATCGATTGTTGTCGCCTGCGTTCAGATGCAGCCGGCGTTCGGGGATGTCGCCGCGAACGTGGCACATAGTCTGGACCTGATCGATCAGGCGGCCGCGCGCGGCGCCAGGCTTGTCGTGCTGCCGGAGCTCGCCAATACCGGCTACATGTTCGCGTCGCGCGACGAAGCTTTCCGGCTTGCCGAACCCATCCCCGGCGGGACAACGGTTGCCGCCTGGACGGAGCGCGCGGCGCGGCATGGCCTGCACCTCGTCGCGGGCATCACCGAACGTTCGGGCTCGGACCTCTACAACAGCGCGATCGTGATCGGTCCCGAAGGCTATATCGGCACGTTTCGGAAGGTGCATCTGTGGAACGAGGAAAACCTGTTCTTCGAGCCGGGCAATCTCGGCTTCCCGGTGTTCCACACCGCGATCGGCCGGATCGGCGTTGCAATCTGCTACGATGGCTGGTTTCCTGAGACCTACCGGCTCTGCGCGCTGCAGGGCGCAGATATCGTCTGCGTGCCGACCAATTGGGTACCGATTCCCGGTCAGTCCGAAGGGCGCGAGGCGATGGCGAACATCCTTGCGATGGGCGCAGCGCACAGCAATTCGATCTTCATCGCCTGCGCCGACCGTGTCGGCATCGAACGCGGGCAGCGTTTCGAGGGGCAGAGCCTGATCGTCAGTTATACCGGTTGGCCTGTTGCCGGGCCGGCCAGCCGTGATGCGGAAGAAATCCTCATCGCCGAGGTCGATCTCGGCGAGGCCCGGCGCAAACGCAATTGGAATGCCTTCAACCAGGTTCTGCGCGACCGCCGCTCAGACGTCTATGACGAGATGCTCGGTTCCGGCTTGAATCGCGGTTGGTACTGAGCATCGCCTCGCATCCAGAGAATTAACTCAACCCTCAGGAGGACTGATCCATGACCTTCACTCGTTCGCTCTCGGCACTGCTCGCCGCCGCAACAGCCTCGACACTCCTCGCCGGTTCGGCATTCGCCGCCGATCCGATCAAGATCGGCGTGCCGGTCGGCCTCTCCGGCGCCAACAGCGTTGTCGCGCCCTCGGTGGTGCAGTCGGCCGAACTCGCCGTCGCCGAGATCAATGCCAAGGGCGGCGTGCTCGGCCGCCCGTTGGCGCTGGAAATCGCCGACGATGCGTCCGGCGCTGCCGGGGCGCAGAAGGCTTTCGACAGCCTCGTGTTTCAGAAAAAGGTTGACGTGCTGATCTCAATGGAGACCAGCGCGGCGCGCAATGCGGCGCTGCCCATCGTGACGCGCGGCAAGGTGCCTTACATCTATACGTCATTTTACGAGGGCAAGTCCTGCAGTCCGTTCATGTATGTCAATGCATGGGTCCCCGAACAGCAGGTGCCGCCGATCGTCGACTATTTCGCCAAGGAAAAGATGGCAAAGACGTTCTTTCTGATCGGGTCAGATTATGCCTTCGGTCGCGGCATGCTGGCCTTTACCAAAGCCTATATTGAAAAGACCGGCGGCAAGGTGGTCGGCGAGGAATATCTGCCGATGGACGGCACCGATTGGACGCCGATCATCTCCAAGCTGAAGAGCGCAGCTCCGGGCGCGCTGATCACCTCGACCGCCGGGGGAGCACCGAACGTAACCCTGACCAAGCAGCTTCGCGCCTCCGGCGTCACGCTGCCTTACGGCAATCTCGCGGTTGACGAGGGCACGGCGAAAGGCATGGGAACCGATGCGGAAGGCATCTTCCTTTCCGCCTCTTATGTCACCGGGATCGACAGCGCCGCAAACAAGACCTTCCTGGGCGCGATGCAGAAGAAGTTCGGCGCCGATTTGAAGACCCCGAATGATCTTTCGGTGCCGGAATATGAAGCAGTCTATGCGTACAAGGCGGCCGTGGAAAAGGCCGGTAAAACCGAAGCGAGCGCCGTCCTGAAAGCTCTCGCCGATGTTGCGGTGGACGGTCCGCGCGGCAAGATCGCGATGTCGCAGCAGCATCACGCGGCGTTGACGATGTATCTCGGTCAGGTGCAGGCTGATGGCGGCGTCAAGGTCATCCAGAGCTTTCCCAATGTCAGCGCTGGACAGCAGTGTCCGAACCTGAAGCCCTGAGCTCCCTGCACGAAGCGGGAGGACGCATCGTCCTCCCGCCGCGGTCGACCGGTGCTGTCTCATGATCACGCTCGCCCTCGACATCATCACCACGGCCGCGATCCTTTTCATCGTCGCGGCCGGGCTGCTGATCGTCTTTGGCGTGATGAAGATCGTCAATTTCGCCCACGCGTCCTTCATCACGGTCGGCGCCTACGCCGCGCTCGTCACCTCTCGCTTCGGCCTGCCGCCTGCGTGGGCCCCGTTTGCTGCTTTCCTCGCTGGCGGGCTGATAGGGGCCGCGACCGAGCGCCTCGTCGTGCGGCGGCTCTATCGTCGACCGCTGGACGCGATCCTGGCGACCTGGGGCCTCGGCATCGTTATCGGCCAATTGGTCACGCTGGCGTTCGGGCGCGAAGTGCAGTTCGTGCCGGCGCCGATCTCGGGGACGCTGGCGGCGTTTGGAGTGGACTATTCGCTATACCGGTTGCTGCTGGTCCCGACCGCGCTGGTCATTGCCGGGTTGTTCGCCGGCCTTCTCAATGGCACGCGACTTGGTCTGTCGACCCGCGCGGTCATAATGAACGAGAATTTGGCGCAGGGACTTGGCATTGACAGCGCCCGCGTCCGCCTCATCACGTTCGGGACCGGCTGCGGCCTGGCCGCGGTCGCCGGCGCGCTGATCACCCCACTGGCGAGCGTCGATCCCAATATGGGTCTGGCCTGGCTGATCGGAGCCTTCATGCTCGTGATGGTGTCCGGTGGCTCGCTGCTGACGCTCGGCTTGTCCTGCTTCGTCCTCGGTGGGCTGCAGGTTCTGGCCAGCACCTTCATCAGTCCGATCCTTGGCGGATTGACCATCGCGGTGCTCGCCGCGGTGGCGCTTCGGCTTCGTCCACAGGGGTTTGCTCGTGCCTGATCTCGCCACCGTTCATGACGTGGCGGCGCCGACATCATCGTCCGGCTCGCCGCGCCCGTTGCTGCGGGTTGCGATTGCGGGCCTGGTCGCGGCGGCGGTGATTGTCGTCGGCCCCTGGGTGCTCGACACCTATACGGTCAACATTCTGGTCCGCGCGTTTTTCGTTGCGATTGCCGCGCTGACGGTGGATGTGTTGTGGGGGGTCAGCGGCACGCTGACATTCGGGCAATCCGCTTTCTTCGGCATTGGCGGTTACGCCCTGGCGATCGTCTTCAACCAATTCGGTTTTGGTCCGGGCCAAGCGATACTGGCGTTGGGGGCCGCGGTCGGGGCCACCGTTGTGGTGGCAGGCCTGGTCGGCTGGCTGTCGTTCTATCCCGGTTCGACCGCGCTCTATGCATCTGTGATCTCGCTCGTGCTGCCGATCGTGCTGGTCCAGATCCTGTATTCCGGCGGCACCTTTACCGGGTCCTCCAGCGGCCTGGTCGGCTTCGAGAGTTTCGATCTCACCTTGGAGAGCTGGTTCCGATTGTCCGGCTTGGCCGTGATCGCCACTCTCGTCGCGACCTCGATCGCGCTTCGTAGTGACGCCGGACGAGTGCTCGGCGCGATGCGCGACAATGACGAGCGCTGTACCTATCTGGGGATCGACACGGCGCGGGTCCGTATCGGCCTCCTCGTCATTGCGGCCGTGATCGCGGCACTGGCCGGGTTCGGCTATGTCGGATTCGGCGCCGTCGCCGCCCCCGAGAATGCAGGCTTCGTGTTTGGCACCCAGCTCGTCGTGATGGTGGCGCTTGGCGGCCGCGGATCCCTGATCGGCGCAGTCATCGGCGCTGTAGTGATCGAGGTCGCCAGCGCCTATCTCTCGAGTAGCCTGCCCTTTGTCTGGGAACTGATCGTCGGCGTCGCCTTCGTCGCAGTGATCGTTGTGCTCCCCGGCGGGCTGCTCGGCGGCCTGCGCGATCTTGGCCGCGCGGTCCGCCGGCGGGCCGCTGCGGCGCCGGCGCCGGTCATTCTCCGCACTTCGGAACAGCCCGACGCCGCACCCGAGCGCAACGCTATCGTGGTCGAGGTTGCCGGGCTCTCCAAGCATTTCGGCAGCCTGTCGGTGCTGTCCAAAATCTCGTTCACGGCGCGGCAGGGCGAACTCGTCAGTCTGGTCGGACCGAACGGCGCGGGCAAGACCACTTTGATCCGCTGTCTCGCCGATGGCCGCGAGCGCTCGGAAGGCAGCGTGCGCATTGCCGGGCACTCGATTGGTCGTCTGTCGGCCGACCGCATTGTCGGGCTCGGGCTTGGACGCAAATTCCAGGCTGCCTCGGTGTTCGAAACTTTGAGTGTGGCCGATTGTCTGCGGGTCGCCCGGGTCAGGAGTGAGCGGCCGTCCTTCTTCGGGACCTCGCCGGTCTTGACCTTGCCGGCCGCAGCGCGCGCGGTGGTGGAGAGTTCTGGGCTCGTCGAGCGGTTGGGCGACGAAGCGCAATTTCTGAGTCATGGTCTGAAACAGGCGCTGGAGCTCGCCATGGTTCTGGCGCTTGAGCCGAAAGTGCTGCTGCTGGATGAGCCGACCGCGGGGCTGACCCACGCCGAGCGCCAACGGTTTGCCGAGATTCTCACCGGGCTGGTGGCCCGCGAGCGGCTGTGTGTGCTGATCATCGAGCACGATCTCGATTTCGTGCGCCTGATCTCATCGCGAATCATCGTCTTGCACCAGGGCCGCATTGCCCTCGACGGCTCCGTGGCTGACGTCGTCAATGCACCCTTGGTTCGTGAGATCTATACCGGCCGACCTGCGTCCGATGCCTGCGGAGTGACACCGTGACCGCGGCCCTCGAACTGATCGGTGTGACCAGCGGATATGGCAGCTCGCCCGTGGTGCATGGGGTCTCGCTGCAGATCGCTCCCGGCGAGATACTGGCGCTTGTCGGCAAAAACGGCATGGGCAAGTCGTCGCTGCTGAAGACGATCCTCGCATTCCTGCCGGTGTGGGACGGCGCCGTGCGCATCGACGGCTGCGATGTAACCAGGCTTCCTCCGCATCGCAAGCGCGCGCTTGGGCTTGCCTATGCCCCGCAGGAACAGGCGCTGTTCCAAGATCTCAGCGTGCGCGACAACCTCCGGCTCGGGCTTGCCGATGATCGCAGCTTCGAGGCTCGGTTGGCCGATGTCAGCGGATGGTTTCCTGTGCTGACCGCGCGACTGTCCCAGCGAGCCGGTACGCTGTCGGGCGGCGAACAGAAGATGCTGATCGTGGCACGCGGACTGATCGCCGAGCCGCGTCTGTTTCTTCTGGATGAGGTGACCGAAGGCCTGCAGCCGTCCATCGTTGACCGGCTCGCCGACGTGCTGGCCACGACGCGGCGCGAACGCGGCACCGCGATGCTGGTGGTCGAGCAGCATCTACCGTTCGTGCTTGGCCTTGCGGATCGATTTGCGGTGTTCAAGCGCGGCGAAGTGGTGGATACCGGGCCGGTCGATGCCGGATCGTCCGCACGGATCGACGAACACATGCGTCTGTAAGGCGTAGCAGGGACAGAAAACGGCCGAACTCGCCTTCGACCTCTCTCCCAAGCTCGATTAACCGCTCAGGAGGCGTAAGCGAATCCCACCATCATCAGCCCGATCGCGGCGATCCAGCCGCCGAAAGCACGGATGGCGATCCCTCGCCAAGCCATCGAGGCTCCGGCCTCCGGCCGACGGAAAGCCAGCGTCACGGCCATGGTGAGCGTGATTGCGGCGTAGCCGGCACAGGCTAATCCTGCCGCGAACAGCAGCCGATTGGTCTCGGGCCCGAGATCGCCTGCATTCGCCGCTCCGCGCATCACGGCCAATCCGAAAGCGATCGCGCAGAGCAACGCCATTGGCATTCGCACTGCAGCCGCCAGCAGCAAGCCCAGCACAAGAATCATTCCGGCGTCCGCTGCTGGCCCCGCCGAAACGAAACCGGTCGCTCGCCCCAAACCCAGACCAGCCAAAAGTCCCAGCGGGAACGCCAGCACGAGCCAGCGTCCCTTTGAGGCGCCAAGCGAGCCCGCCAGCACGCCCATGGCGGCCCACAGGATGAGATCCTGGAGGTCCGTTAACGGATGCAAGGCGCCGGTGTAAAAGTCGCCGAGGCGCGAGGCGACGATGTGCGCGTCCGCCGTTTGTGCGGAAGCAATCAACGCCGCGGTTGCGATCGATGTAAATGCGAGCCAATATTTCATGCGACCGCACCGAGACTTTGCGCGAGAAAATAGCAGCCGAGCGCAGCGATCACCACGCCGAGCCCCTGAATCAATCGTCCTCCTGCGGGCCAGCGCGTCAGCGTGCCGATCGTGATCCCGCACAGATGCAGCAGGCCGGTGGCGACGACAAAGCCGACGCCGTAGGCCAGTGGATTGGCGGAGCCCGGAAGCTCGGCCCCATGCGTGTGTCCATGAAAAACCGCAAACACGGCGACGACGATCGCGGCGGCCGCGAATGGCAAACGCAGGCGGAGGGCGACAGCCGCACCTAGAACCAGGGCCGACAGCGCGATCGCGACTTCCGGCATCGGAAGAGGAATGCGCAGCACGCCGAGAACGCCGCCGAGCGCCATCACCAGCGGAAAGGTGATCGGCAGCACCCAGATCGCCGGCGCCCCCAGCTGAGCTCCCCAGATTCCGACCGCGACCATCGCAATCAGATGATCCATCCCGGTTAGCGGATGCAGCAGCCCGCTGGCGAGACCGCCGGCCACACCGACTTGCTCGTGCGCGAACACGGGTTGTGCCAGAGCGAGAATTGCCAGCGCAACCGCGAGACGCGGGAAAATACGGGAGGACATGGTTCGACCGTTTCCTGTCAAGTGGTGGCGAGAACGCGTAGGAGACGACCTAAAAACCAGAACATCGACACCGAACCGATCGCGTAAGCCGGTAAGGCGTTGCCCCAGCGCGGCAAGACGGCGTCGAGGCGCCGATGCGCCCAGATCAGCGCCAGCACCACAAGCACAAAAGCAAGCTGCCCGATCTCCACGCCGATGTTGAAGAAGAGCAGGGCAGCCGGCAGCAGGCGACGTTCGAGACCCAGTCCCGCCAACGCGCTCGCGAAGCCGATGCCGTGAACCAGGCCGAAGGTGAATGCGACGGCCCACGGATAGCGGCCGGTCAGTCCGGTTTCTCCACGCTGCTGTTTCACGATTTCAACGCCCACAAACACGATGCTCAGCGCGATGCAGGCATTGAGCGGGCGTTCCGGCACGCCGATCAGCCCGAAGGCCGCGGCGGCGAGCGAGGCGCTGTGCCCGATCGTGAAGGCCGTGATCGTCTTGACCAGCCGCCACCCGCCGCCCACGATCCAGATCAAGCCCAGCACAAACAACAGATGGTCGGCGCCCAGCAGGATGTGGTCGATCCCGTAATTCACATAGGTCCTGGCCAGTTCGATCCAGGTCTG
>Ga0137409_10003610_pt1 | contig 16352 bp, 10 predicted proteins | sample CZODoug1_16funga_FD_122059 | JGI IMG/M metagenome (GOLD analysis project Ga0137409, IMG submission 122059) | Vadose zone soil fungal communities from Angelo Coast Range Reserve, California, USA - CZODoug1_16fungal (Hybrid Assembly) | ecosystem: Environmental > Terrestrial > Soil > Vadose zone... | reverse complement strand
AGCGGCTGATAGGAGCTGTTGACGGTGCTCTCAAACCGGTTTATGTCCTGACGCGTGTTGATCGCGTAGATCTGCGTCGGAGTGGCTCCGCTCAGGTAGCCTTGTGTGACCGCGTTGTCGCGCGCGCTGCCGAGCAACCCGGCCGAGATTATTCCGAGCGTGTTATTGTCGTTCTGTGGAAGCCGAAGGTGATCGGAGAGGTAACTGGTTCCGATCTGGATGTTCCAGTTGTCTCGCATCTGCATGGAGACGTTGGCGCGTCCCGACGCCCTCTGATCGAGACTGGTCTGGAAAACGCCCTGCTGCTTGTCGTAGTTGCCCGCGACATAGTAAGTGACCTGATCGCTTCCGCCGTTCACGCTGGCGCCATACGCCCCACGACGTCCGTCGAGAAATGGGCTGTGTACGACCAGTGGGTTGAATGAGAAGACAGAATCGGGTGCCTGTGCGCAGAGGCCGCGCGTCTGGCTGTCGAGCGTGCAGCGGGTACCAGAGAATGGTGCAGATGTGGCGGTGCTGGTGTTCGTCGTTCTTAGAAAGTTGGCCGGATAGTCGGTGACATCCTTGATGTTCCCGCCCTCGACGTACGTCGTCCAGGCCGGTTTGCCAGAACGCCCGCGCTTGGTCGTGACCTGGATGACGCCGTTCGCAGCGGCGGTACCATACTGCGCTGCGGCGGCGGGCCCCTTCAGGACCTCGAACGTCTCGACGTCTTCGGGATTGATGTCATTGAAGCGGGACGGCACCTGGCCACCAACGCCGATCGTCGTAGAGCCGGTCGTGCCGCTATTAGCCACGTTGTTGTTGTAGCGGATTCCGTCGACGACAATGAGCGGTTCATTGGTGAGCGACAGCGATGACGCGCCACGGATGCGAATGCGAGAACCAGATCCGACCGTGCCGCCAGCCTGCTGCACATCGACGCCGGCAACTTTGCCGGTCAGGAGCTGGCTCACGTTCTGGGCAGCGGCTATCTGTTCGACCTTCGGCTGCAGCGTCGATACGGCTGACCCGATTTCGCGCTTGCGCTCGCTTTCACCGGTGGCTGTGGTTACGACCTGCTCGAGGCTGACGGCCGCCTGGCTCAGTGTGAACTGCAGCTCGGTGGTGCCTCCGGCCGTCACCGTCGCGGGCTGCGCCGAGGCCTGATATCCGAGCCGTAGCACGCGGACCTGATAGGTCCCCGGTCTCACCCCCGCGATGCGGAAGCGACCGTCGTCACCGGTGGCGGCTCCGCGCGTAGTGCCTACGATCTGCACCTGGGCGGTCGGGACCGGAGCCCGTGATGCGGCATCGACCACTACGCCGGAAATGATTCCCGCATCCTGCGCTCGTCCGGGAGTCGCCATGCACAACAGCATGGCCATCGCGCCCAGTCCGATCCGCAAGATGTTTCTAACGAGTCGATCCACCATACTCCCTCCAATTCTCGCCCGAAGGCGTGCTGAATCGCGTCACGGCGAAGTGCCGGACGCCCCAAAAACGGCCGCGCAAAATGGCGGCGTTGAAGGCGGATGCGGAAACGACCAGCGTGTCCGGTGGGCTCGCGACAATACGCTCGCAGAATCGCTGTGGCGACATGGTGCGGCTCCCGCTGGCTCGGAGGACAACTGCTAGCGGGCGGCGAGAAAGCATCTCGCGCTGCCACTCGCGAAGCACGGGCCGCAATGTCGGCAACACGTGCAGCGCACGCGGCTGGTCCCAACCTTCGCCCGATCAATTGGAACGAAGAGGTAGCAGACCCGCTTTAACGCGGTGTAGTCTAAGCCCGAGCCCACGGAGGTCAAGCCTGAAGTGTCGATCCATCTTGATGCGACGGTGAACCGCGCATTGGTCACGGTGGATGGCTGCGAGCCGCAGGCGACTGGCTCCCCGACACCGGTCACCCCTACATTGGTCGGCGGCGTGGATGCTCAATTGCCATAGTCGTGGGTTCGAAATCCACCCGGCTCATTTCCAGGCACCGCATAACCCCCCGCACCAAGGGCGGACTCTTCCGGGGTGTCCTTGTAGGGATGCACAGACGGCATTCTCTCTGCTTCGAGGCGCACATGACTTTTAGCACAGCACCTCACTCTCGCTCTCGCTCGGCACGTCTCTCTCTTGTCGTGCTTAACCGACAAAGAGCTTGCACCCTTATCTCGCGTCAGCTTGCCGTAAGCCAGCCGGATTAGAATTATCTCCCGAATCCTGCAGTAGGAAGGCGGGCGGTTCGAAACCCAACCTAGGCGCTCAATGGCGAAGGCGAAGAAAAAAAGGCAGCCCGACCTCTCGCGCGCGCTCAATGCGGTGCGGCGAATGGTGCGCGGTCTTCGCTCGGCGGCGGAGGCAGTCGAGCGCGAATTGAAGATCAGTGGCGCGCAGCTTTTCGTGTTGAAAGAGCTCGCCGACGTTCCCGATCAATCCGTCAAGGATCTCGCAGCGGTCACGATGACGACGCACAGCACGGTTTCACAGGTCGTCAGTCAGCTGATCGCGAAGGGTCTCGTCGCCCGAACCTCCCACCCCTCCGACAGGCGGCGCGCGGTGCTTCGCATTACTCGCCAGGGCGCGAATCTGGTCAGACGGTCCCCGCCGGTTATTCAAGCGGATCTGATCGACGGGTTCAGCACTTTGCGGCCAGCGGAGCGCCGGGGATTGGCGAACGGCTTGGAGAAGTGGCTCGATGCATCGGGAATGGCGCGAGTTCAATCGAGGATGCTCTTCGACAAGCCACTCCTCGACAAGCGTCGATCGCGCTCGAGTCCCAAGTCGGGCGCCAATCAAGGCCCGTGACAAAGAGGGAGAGGCCACTACGAAAATGAGAAAGGGACGTCTCGAGGCGTCCCTTTTTCATTCCAACCGCTTATCGCCTGATTAGGTGCAGGCGATCACACCACATCTAGTGGACGAGTACGGGTGCGGCTGGCAACAGAAAAACGCGTCGGTACCGACGCATTTGGCCAGACCGGCCCAGGTGGGACTCTAGGGCGATCCCTTGGGAGGCGTCGGGGGTGCACCGGGCGCGGGCGCCCCAGACTGCTCCCTGTTCTCGGCTGGCAAAGTGGCTGGCGCCTCGCCGTTCGCAGGGGGCATCGGTGACCGCTGGATCCCGCCTTCAACCTGGCGCATCATAGCGACGAACGCGGTGGAGGCCTCGGGCTCGAATTCCGTCCCGGCGCGCTCATCGATATAAGTGAGTACCCGCTCCGCTTCCCACGCATCGCGGTAGGGGCGACGCGTCCGCAGCGCATCGTACACGTCACAGACGTGAACGAGCTTGCTCGCCTTGTGGCAGTCGCGGCGATAGTGGTGCGTCGGGTAACCGAGGCCGTTGATCATAATGTGGTGCTCGTGGGCCACGGCCGCGGCGAGGTCGAGACGACGCCCGCTCTCGATAATCATCTTCGCACCAGCGACCGGGTGATTCTGCATCACCTGACGCTCCTGGTCCGTCAGCTTGCCGGGCTTGTTGAGAATATCCTGTGGGATGTGCACCTTGCCCAGATCGTGCAGCAATCCCGCGACGCCGAAGGTCCGAACGTCTTGCGCTGCCAGCCCCAGGGATTCCGCCAGTGCCATCACCAGCACCGAGACATTCAGAGAGTGCGTCGTCGTGTACTCGTCGAACTCCCTGAGCTGGAGCAACGGAAGTATCATCTGCTGATCGCCGTGCATCGCCAACGAGAGTGACCGCACCACCGCTTCCGCTTCGGCCAGAGGCAGCCGGCCCCGCTCCATGACTTCCTTGTGCATCGACTGAATCGACGCGGCCTCTTCGCCGAGCGAGTATGAGATCGTGGCGATCGGCGCGGGAGCGTCGAGCGCTTCCTGCAGATGTCTCGTTTCTCCCCGTATGCCGAGCGAGCCAACCTTGATCCCGGTGGGGCGGTTTGGTCTCGCTTCGGCGGAATCGATGAACGAGAGAGTGATGCGAGCCATCATCTCCTCGAGAAACTCTTCGTACTGCTCGCGGGTGACATTGGTGTCCAGCTCTATGCGCTGCACACCCGCCTGGGCCAGGCGGGTTCCCCACTCCCAGTCGCCAAGCTCGCGAAGCGCGGTCTCCTGGTAGATGGTTTCTTCGCCAAGAAATGAGAAACGCGGATGGGGATCGTGTGCCTGGAGGTCCTGGAGACAGGCGTACGATCTGTCCACGGCGCGCTCGCGCGCGGGGTGGCCGTCGTTGTACAGAGCCATCGTCGAGACGGCCTGTCCGAAGGACACGAGAAACCGAATCGGATCACTCATTCTTCAATGGCGTGACCGGTCTGGCAATCGCGCCCCGGCGCGCGACCTTCGCCCGGACCTCGGGGTCCCTGCTCCGTTCGGCGAGCGTTATAACGGGTGCTGCCGCGGGGTCGTTGCCCCAGTACGCGGCAATCACGCTCAGCGCTGCCAGCATTTCCGGCGTCGATGGGCGCAGCTTGGGTTTCCTCGGCCAATGAGCCTCGGTGACGACGTAGCTCAGAAGCCAGCCGAGCGTCTCAGGTGTGCGCTGTTGCGCGACAATCCGGATTCCCATCGTGCGCAGCTGCGAATCGAGCTCACCCCGATCGACGCGCTGCTTGATCAACTCGATTCCGGCGGACGGACATCTCTCCTGCGCAACGGTAAGACCGGCGAAAACGACTCTGTCGTCGGTGTCCGTGAGCGCGCCCATGATTGTCTCGTCGCGCTCGCCCGGGTCGCGAAGCATCAGCCTCACGGCCTCGCGGCGTACCAGTGGCTCGTCGCTGGCGAGGTAGTTAATGGCGGAGAAACCGGGTGGCAACGTGCTGATGCGTCCGAGCAACCCCAGGAGCTCGCGCTGCATAGCAGGGGGGGAATCGGGGATTCGCTCCGCCACTGCGGCGCCTACCTGGTCCCCGGCGGACTGCACCAGATCGTAAAACTGCGCGCGGATTTTCGCATCGTCGAAGACCGCCGCGGCGGAGAGAAGTGTTGGTGCGGCGCCCACTCCAATTCGCTTCGCGAACCGCGCGATCAATGGCATATCGACACGTGGCTGCTGGAGCAGGTCGTCGAGAATGCGCTTCCCCTGGAGAAACTCCCAAACGGGTGCGCCAGCCTCTTCGCTTGGCGCGCGTTCGACCAGGTCCAGCAGAACCTCGGCGCGACCGGCTTTGCAGAGGTCGGCCATCGCGGCGTGAACCTGCGGTCCCATCACGCCGACCTCGATCGCGATTTGAATCATCCGTTCGGGCTCGATTTCCGTGGGAAGCGCACCACTAGAAGTCTTTTGGACAACATTTCTGGTGGATATGCTCTCGAGTGCCTGGCGATATGCTTCGGGATTTGGGTCGTCCAGGCTCCAGTCGTCAACGAGGCGCCGCATCACATCCCGAATCATCGGATCCGTTCTGGAGCGCGGGCCGCCGGAAGATGGATGGTGCGCGAGCTTCGACAGCATACGCAGCATTGAGTGAGAGACTGTCTGTCCTTCGGCGGCGGACGCCGCTTTGACGAGGTCGATTACCGCCTCAACGGTGATCCCTTGCGAGGCGTCGAGGAGGAATCTGCGTCTCTGGGCTTTGTCACCGCCCATCTCGAGAAGCCGCTCGAGCGTCGATTCCTTGAGTGAACCCACGAGACGCGACACGCGCCGTTGCAATCCCGCCGCCTCCGGTCCCTCGGCGGTCTTGAGCTCGTCGCCGATCTGAAGGAGGTAGCCGACGATCACCTGGTCGTACGCCTCTTCGCGTTGGTGCTCGTCGATTGCGCGGGCGACAGTCGCGGGCTCGAGCGCGGTGCTATCGTCTGACTCCCGGGTGGCGGCCGGACTCGAAGTGTCCGACACGAGCGCAGCGCGGGCGAGTCCGATCCAGAGCTGAGTGGCTCGGCCCGCCGCCATTTGATCCGCTCCCGCAGGCTCTCCGCCGGGCTCGTCTTCGATGAGCTGCAGTCGGTCATAGGTTAGCGGGAAGAATCGGACGTGCTGCCACATCTCGCCAACGCGCTCGAGGTCGAGGCCGATTGGTTTCTCCGACCGAGTCGGATCGATGGAAAGCGCGGCCAGCACGCTCCCCAATTCGTCGCGATCGATTCCGCGCAGGAACTTGACCGCGCCCACGTGGTGCTCGTGCAGACGTTCAGCGAGCTCCTTGAGCACTGCGTTGAGGGGATCGGTTGCAACGCCTTCGATGATCAGCTGGCGGCGGGCAACCCCGATCGACAGCGATTCCCGCTCCCCTACGAACAACATTCCCAGGCGGTTCGCGACTCCGTCTACCGCCCCGTGCAACAGGGGGTGGCTTTGTGGGTAGATGGCGTGCTTGTTCAGCGTGATCGACAGCTCGACGAGAAAATCGGCGAGCTCACGCGACAAAGTGGCGACCGCCTGCCTTGGAGTGGAGGCGGGAGTGGACGGCGGAGCTGCCTGTGACGGATTCGTCATGGGTGAGGCGTACGAATACGCCTCAGGGTTGACCGGAATTTGGATTGTCGCAGCAGCATTTGAATACTCAACCTGCGCCCTGACCCCGCAATGTCGAAGTTGCGTCTGGCCGAGGCTAATTTTTCACGATGTCGCACGACACATACTCGACGCGTTGGCGGGTGCTCGCGTTACTTGGTTTTGCGGAATTGTTGGGGATGTCGCTCTGGTTTTCAGCCAGCGCGGTCACCCCGCAGCTGCGCTCGATCTGGGGATTGACCCTCGCGGAAGCGGCCTGGCTGACGACTATCGTGCAGCTTGGATTCGTCTGCGGAACGGCCATCGCCGCCGTGCTCAATCTCGCCGATGTCGTTCCGGCAGGGAGACTTTTCAGCGCCTGCGCGCTGCTGGGAGCGATCGTCAACGCCGCGATTCTGGGTGCTCCTGGATACCCATCCGCCCTCGTGCTGCGATTCTTGACCGGCTTCTTTCTCGCCGGCGTCTACCCGCCCGCCATGAAGATGACGGCGACCTGGTTCCGCTCCTCGCGGGGCCTCGCCATCGGTGTGATCGTGGGCGCACTTACCGTCGGGAAAGCCATTCCTTATTTGGTGCGTGCGCTGCCGCACGTTGGCTTTCGGCCGGTGGTGCTCACGGCGAGCGGCGGTGCGGCATTGGCCGCGCTGGTCGTCGCCGTAGGGTATCGCGAAGGACCGTACCCATTCGCTTCCCGCCCGTTCTCATGGAGGCACGTCGGAGACGTTATCCGCGTGCGTGAGTGGAGGCTGGCGACGGCGAGCTACCTCGGTCACATGTTCGAGCTTTACGCGTTCTGGACCTGGATTCCGTCGTTTCTCGCCGCGAGTGTCGCCGCGAGTGCCGGCGGACGATTCCGCGCGCCGCGGTTGATATCCCTCCTCGCGTTCGCGACGATCGCGATCGGGGGCCTGGGGTCGGTATGGGGCGGGCTGTTCGCTGACAAACGGGGTAGGGAGCGGCTCGTGTCGATCTCTCTCTTCATGAGCGGAGCCTGCTGCCTGCTAAGCGGATTCCTCTTTGGCCGGCAGATATGGATACTCGGAGCCCTCGCCATGACGTGGGGGTTTTTTGTGATTGCTGATAGCGCGCAATTCAGTACGCTTGTAACCGAGTCGGTTCCGCCACACACGGTGGGAACGGCGCTCACCGTTCAAACGTCACTCGGGTTTCTGCTCACAATGCTGCCGATGCAGCTCGTTCCGCTCATCGCGCAGAGGGCGGGATGGCGTTGGGGGTTTGCAATTCTCGCCCTGGGGCCCGTCGCGGGCATCGCCGCGATCCGAAGACTCGCCACACTTCGCGCGGGGGCACCCGGACGCGCTAATTTGTCGCTCTCAGCCTGAGTTCTCCAACCGGGATTCTGCCATGGCAATGTTGAAGGAATTCAAGGAGTTCCTGCTCAAACAGAACGTGGTGGCGCTGGCGATAGCGGTCGTCATTGCTACCGCTCTCACCACGCTTGTCAAAGCGCTCGTCGATGATTTCATCATGCCGATCGTCGTCGCAATCGGCCCGGGTGGCGAGTGGCAGAAAGCGACGTGGAGCGTCGGCACGGTGAAATTTGGCGTGGGAGACTTCATCTCCGCCGCGATCAACTTCGTGATCATTGGATTTGTTGCCTGGCGGATCTCGAAGATCTTCATCAAGCCGGTGGCCGAGGCACCCAAGCGAAATTGTCCGTTCTGCCGGATGTCGATCGATCCCGCCGCTACGCGCTGTCCGCATTGCACCAGCGAGCTCGCGCCGGGTTGATCCCCGCGCCGACCCCGAGGATCGGGATCGGGCAAGACTAAGTCACGTTGTCGAGAGCCGAGCGGACCTCGGAGAAAAGCGTCTCACCCGTGAACGGCTTCTGCAGGTAGGGATGATTGGCGCTGCCCTTGTCCGGGAAGACCTCTTCCCTTGGGTAGCCTGACATGAACAGGACGCGTATTCCGGGACTGAGCTCCCTCAACTCTTCGACCAAGCCTCGTCCGCCCAGGTTCGGCATCGCCACGTCGGTCAGCACAAGATCGATCTCGCCGACATGGGCCGCGGCCAGCCTCAGCGCGATGGCACCGTCCGAAGCCTCCAGGACGCGATAACCCTTCTGGGAAAGAATCTTCTTGGCGAGGGTCCTCAGCGCGGCCTCGTCCTCGACGAGAAGAATCGTTTCGGCGACACGTGGGGTCTTCTCGAGTCTGGCCGCTGATTTTTCGGGCGTAACGGAGGACTTCTTCTTGAGGCCCGTCTTGGCGAGATTCGCATCGAACAGCTCGAGTCGCGAAGACGCAAGCAGCTGACGCGCCAGAATCGACGCCCGCCTGGCTGCTCCTTGGATCTCCGCCAGCTCCTGCGCGCTGCCAGGGTTTTCGCCAGCGGTCTCGAGCAGAAACTCGGTGTTGATTTGAATTACCGTCAGAAGGTTGTTGAGCTCGTGGGCGACAAAGCTGGCCGTCTTGTTCGCCTCTTCGAGGTCCCGAGTTCGGGTGGCGAGGTCGATCGCCGTCGTCTGACGCTTTTGCTTTCCTGAATCGCCCGTATTTTTTTTCGGAAACATTGTCCTCACCTGGACGCCGCAAGTAACTTTTTGAGGTGTTAGAAGCTAATGCATCGAGGCCAGTTACTGGCGAGGTTCGCGCACGGGAGCGTTGCCGACGCCTGGTTATGGCCCCGTACAACACCTGACGAATGTCGACCGTTCTGACGACCGCTGACTACCGGACGATCATCGAGTCGGCTCCTGAAGCGATCATCGTCTACACGCCAGAGAAGTTTCTCTTCCTCAACAAATTCGCGGCCGATCGCCTTGGATCCACCACCGTGTCGCTGGTCGGACGTCCGATCATGCAGTTTGTGCATCCCGGCGATGTTCCCGTCGTCATCGAGCGGATCCGCAGTGTGCTTAAGAGCGGCGAAGGAGGCGGGCCGCTGGAGGTGCGCTTCGTCGCCTTGGACGGTACCGTGATTCCCGCCGAAATCGTTTCGGTGCCCATCATTTTCGAGGGGCAACAGGCCTTCCTTGGATTGATACGCGATATCAGCAGGCGAGTCGAGATGGAGCGCGCCCTGCGCGAGAGCGAGGAAAAATTTGGCAACGCCTTTCGTCACTCTCCCCACGGAATGGCGTTCGTTGGTCCGGACGGAAGCTGGCTCAAGGCGAACCGCGCGCTCTGCGATATGCTGGGCTATTCCGAGGAGGAATTGCTCCAACTTCGCATCTCTGACGTTACCCACCCTGAAGATGTCAGCGATGAAGTAGAAAAGCTGCGGCGGCTCGTTGTGGGCGAGATCAGCAGCGACCACCGAATCAAGCGTTATCTCCGAAAGGATGGGCGCGTGATCTGGGTTTCGCTTGCTGTCTCCGCGGTGCACGACGCGGAAGGGGCTCCCATCTACTTCATCGGCCAGATACAGGACATTACTCGCGACCGTGAGATGGAAGAGCAGCGGGCGCACGCCGAGCGGCTTGCTGGAATAACGGAAACGACGATCGCGGTCGCCCACGAAATGAACAACGTGCTGACTGTACTGATGATGAATTCCGAACTCCTGGCCGAAGGCCCGTCGCCGGAGGAAATGCCCGAAATCGCATCAGAGATTCTCTCCGCATCGAACAAGATCGCGGCGACGGTGCAGCATCTCCGGAGACTGGGTGTCCCGGACTCAGTCGCCTATCTGGGAGAGATCAAAATGATCGATTTGTCGGCGAATCCGCGCGTGAAACCCAAAAAGTGAGGCATGTCATCCGTCGCCGACCCGGCCATTTGGCCTAGCTGAAAAAACTGACGTTCGTACATTAGGCCTCCATGCGAAGGCCTGATGAGGCGCCGCTCGTCGGACGGAGTGGAGAGCTCTCACTGCTGTCAAAAACGATCGACGAAGCAGCGCAAGGTGCGGGACGCGCGGTCTTCATCGTCGGAGAGGGCGGGATCGGCAAAACGCGTTTGGCCACCGCCGCAGCCGAACGCGCTGCCAAGCGCGGCTGGAGTGTGGCAGTCGGCCGCGCATATCCGGTTGAGACCGGAGTGCCGTACGCGCTCTTCTCTGATGCTCTGCTCCCCCTCGTTCGAAAGTTGGACCCGTCAACGTTGTCGGTGCTGAGTCGCGGCGCCGCCGCGGATTTCAGTTATCTATTCCCAAATCTTGGGACCGTGACCGACCGCGATCGCGCGTCGGCCGGAGCGGATCCGTCCGAAATCAAGGCGCGTCTGCTCTGGAATTTCACGCAGTTCCTCGCAAGGCTCTCCGCCAAACAGCCGCTGTTCGTCGTGCTGGAGAATCTGCAGTGGGCCGACGCGTCGTCGCTCGAGCTGCTTCACTTCGTCGGACGGCAGATCGAGGGCCAGAAAATAGTTCTACTTGGCACCTACAATGAGGCAGAACGGGACTCCAACGCGGTCCTGCGCAGCACCGAGCAATCGCTGCTGCGGCTCGGCTTTCTGACCGTTTACAAGCTGGGCCCGCTCGGGCAGGCCGAAGTTGAGGACATCGTCCACCAGATGTTCGGCGTGGACAAGAACGTCACCCGCCACTTCTCAGCGATGCTCTACGATTGGACGCGCGGTAATCCGTTTTTCGTAGAGGAAACGCTCAAGTCTCTCGTAGAGTCGGGGGCATTGTCGCAAACGGAGGGTCGCTGGACGGGGTGGGAGATGGAATCCGTTCAGCTTCCTTCCACGATCCGCGATGTGGTGAAGGCCCGCGTCGACCGGCTTGCGCTCAAGGCGCGGACATTGGCGAATCTCGCCGCGGTCATAGGAACGCGCGCTCCGTATGACACGCTCGCCAGAGTCTCGGGTCTGTCCGAAGGCGACATCATCGCTGGACTGGACGAGCTGTTGGCACATCGCGTTCTGGAGGAGACGGGAAGCGTTGACGCGATTCACTACGACTTCACTCATCCGCTCCTGCAGCAGGTGATCTACTCCGAGCTGGGGCAGGCAAGAGCACGGCTGCTGCACGCGACTATCGCGGAGGCACTCGAGAGTCTCTACGGCGATACGGCGCTTGCCCACGCGGACGAGCTCGCACTTCACTTCGCGCGCGCGCACTCGCAATCCCTGGCAAGAAAGGCCGTGCGATACCTCCACGCGGCGGGGCGCGGCGCCCTCGAGAAATACGCGAATCGCGAGGCCGCCAACTATCTGGCCGCCGCCCTCGACCATCTGGACAGGGATCTGGCGATAACCGACGCCCCGCGCGAGGAGATTCTTACCACTCTCGCTCGAACGCGGCAACGACTCGGCGAGTACGACGCGGCGATGGGCCTGTGGGAACGCGCGCGAACGGATGCGGCTGCTCGCGGCGAACACGTGGCGCTGGCAAACATTGAGCACCGCATGGGACTCGCCTGCTACTGGAGCGGCAAGTACGCCGACGCCCTCGCTCACTATGAAGCCGGACTCGCCGAAGCCGAGTCTACAGATCCCGCGACAACAGTGCGGCTGCGACTGGCGAAAGGAATCGTTCTACAGGATCTGGGACGCCTCCAGGAAGCTCAGGCCGAGGTAGAGCGAGCGCTTACATCGGCGGCAGCGGCAGGGGTCGAAAATGCAGCATTGCTATCACGCGCGCACAGGGCGTTGCTGCTCCTCTACGCGTGGACGGGCCCGTTGGAGCTCGCGCGCGAGCACGGGATGAAGGCGATTGCGCATGCGGAGGCGGCTGGCCAGCGCATGCTGCAATGGACGGCCCACTGGGCGATGGCGCTGCTTGCCGGAGTGTCCGGGGACGCCGACGCGGTCGTTGAGCACATCGCCGCGAGCGACAAGCTCGCGGAAGAGATGCGCTCGCCGCTCCTTCCCCTCTGGTCGGCGGAATTGTCTGTTCAGTACTTGTCGGGGATCGGCAATTGGGACGGCGCGCTCGAGACGGCAGAGCGCACAATCGGGCTGGCGAAGACTCTCAATCAACGAATGCTGCTGCCTCGCCTCTACGTGTGGTCGGGACTCATCTATCTCTGGCGCGGATCAGTTGAGAAAGCGAAAGAGTATTTCGATCTCGCGTGGAAGCTGGCGGGTGGGGAGAAGGCGGGCTCTCTCGAGGGGGCGGGTGAGCGAGCGCTCGATGTGCCCTCGATCGTTCCGGCGCATCTGGGCCTCGCATCATACCATCTCGCGATGGGAGATCCGGCGGAAGCTGTACGGATTGGCGAAGCGGGGCTCGCGATCGCTGACAGAACCGGCTACGTGGTGTGGTCGCTGCAGTGGCTGCTTCCACTCGTGGGCGAGGCGGCCTTGACGGCGCGTGATTTCGATCGCGCGGCGCTGCACTCCGCGCGAATGCGAAGAGATGCTGGGCGGCTGCACCATCGACTCGGTCTCGCATACGCGGATGCGTGCGATGGTTTGCTGGCGTGGCACCGTGACAACGATCCTCGACGAGCCATAGAACTCCTGCGATCGTCGGTGAATCAGCTCGAAGCAATTCCGTTTCCACCCCAGGCGGCACGCATCAGACGCCGTCTCGCCGGCGCGCTCATGGTGGTGGGAGACCGCGAGGAAGGAATGCGCGAGCTGCGGAAGGCGCACGACGTGCTGGCGCGGCTCGAGGCGACGGAGGAGCTGACGGGAACTCGGGAGGAGATGCGGGAGCGTGGGGTGCGACCGCCGCCGAAGACGATCACGACCGGCGCCGCGGGACTGACCGGGCGCGAGATTGAAATCGCGCGCATGGTCGCGACCAGGAAATCGAACAAGGAAATCGGAGGCGCGCTTCAGATTTCGTCGCGCACGGTGAGTACCCACCTCTCGAACATTTTTGTCAAGCTGAGCGTCGGGTCGAGGGGTGAGCTCGCGGATTTCGTCCGACAGAACGGGCTGCTGGACGCATAGCCGCAGTAGATTTGGCGGCATGATCGATGACATTCTCGCCGAGCTGGAGGCAGACACCTCGCTCGAAGTTGGAGAACAATTTGCGGCTGTGACGGCCCGCTACTTCGAATCGACCCGTGCCGGCAAGGGCCAGGTCTCCACCCCGCGCTCTGCAGAGGAACTGGCGCAACGGTTCAATGAGGAGTTTCCCCGCCAGGGTCGACCGGTGGCGGAGATCATCGCCCGTCTCGAGAAAGATGTGCTGGCCGACGCCAACAAGTATTACCACCCCATGTACATGGGACATCAGACATCAGCGCCGCTCCCCGTCGGCGTCTGGATGGAGAGCGTGATTGGTGCGCTCAACCAATCGTTGGCGGTGTGGGAGATGTCGCCGACTGCGACGACGATCGAGCACCAGATTGTGAGTTGGCTGGCGAAGCTTGCGGGATACGGCGCGGGAGCGGGCGGCACGCTCACATCCGGTGGTACCGAAGCCAATTTCACGGCGATGCTCGCGGCAAGAAACGCGGCTGTCCCGAATGCCTGGGAGGATGGCCTGGGCGCCGATCCTCCGGTCGTCGTTTACGGGGAGCACGCGCACTATGCGGTGACGCGCGCGATTGGACAGCTCGGAATGGGACGTCGCCGGGGAATTTCGATCCCATCGCGAAACCACAGGGTCGATATCGATCTTCTCATTGGCGCGCTCGATCGCTTGCGCGGTGAGGGTAAGCGCGTGATGGCGGTCGTAGCAACCGCGGGCACAACGGCGACCGGCTCGTTCGACGATCTGGAATCCATCGGAGCGCTGTGCGAGGAACGCGGACTCTGGCTGCACGTGGATGGGGCGCACGGCGCCAGCGCCCTGCTCTCCTCGCGTCCGCCCCGCGCGCTCAACGGGCTGCGCCACTCCCGCTCACTGGCGTGGGATCCGCACAAGATGATGCTGCTGCCGCTCGCGGCTGGCATGGTGCTCACGCGCGAGGAGGGTGATCTGGAGCGCGCGTTCGCGCAGCAGGCGCCGTATCTCTTTCATGCCGGCAAATCGACTCGCATCATCGACCAGGGGATTCGGAGCTTTCAGTGCTCCCGCCGCGCCGATGTCCTCAAGCTCTGGTTCGTGATGCAGCGGTTCGGCTCCGAAGGCCTGGGACGGATGTACGATCACCTCTGCGCCACCGCGCGCCTGCTATACGATGCGATCGAGGAGAGGGGCGATTTCGAGAATCTGCACGAACCCGAATCGAACATTCTCTGCTTCCGGTACCTGGGCTCGAGCGGAAAGAAGCATCGCAGCGAGGGGACCGACAGCGGCGAACGTCAGCGCATCGACAACCTCAATCGGGAGCTACGTCCGCGCTACAACAGGGAAGGAAGCGGCTGGATCACGGCGACGGTGCTCGACGGGCGTCCGGTGCTGCGTGTGACGATGATGAATCCGAGAACGGGCGCCGAGCACGTGCGTGCACTGCTCGACGGATTGAGTACAAAGGCAAGAGAGATCGAATCAGCCTGACCGGGCGAAGGATTGCACGCTATCGGGCTCACTCTCGACGACGCGGCCGAACTCCACCGCATGCTGCTCGCGACCCAGCCACGCGATGATGGCGGCGGCGGAGAATACAGTGACCGCAACCATCGCCATCGACTTGGCGTAGGTCATATGCGTCGCCAGGATCGCCTCTATGTACGCAACTGAGCTCGCGATCAGCACGCCGCATTGATAGGCAAAGCCCGGCAGGAACCCTCGCACCGAATCGGGCGAGAGCTCCGTGATGTGGGCGGGAATGACTCCCCACGCCCCCTGCACCATGAGCTGCATTGCGAACGCGCCAATGACGAGACCCGTAACTGAGGGCGAGAACGCCCAGACCGGAATGATGAGGATCGCCAGCACGAGGGCGAGGACGATCGATCGCCGGCGACCAATCCTGTCTGACAGGTAGCCGAAGCCGATGCCGCCGATGATGCCGCCGATCATCGAGAATGCGGTGAGTGCGGCGCGCTTCTGCGGCGAGAAACCCCAGTCGCGCTGAAGGAACGTCGGATACATGTCCTGCGTTCCGTGTGACACGAAGTTCATCCCTGCCATCAGCAGCGTGAGATAGAGAAAGAGCTTCCAGTGAGACGCGATTCCGCGGCCGAGGCTGCTCCAATCCTTGTGCCGCGTGCGTTGCCAGACCTCCGACTCCTCAACCCGATAACGGACGAAGAGCGCGAGAAGCGCCGGCAAACCGCCGATGAAGAACATCGGGCGCCAGCCCCACCGCGGAAACACGAAGAAATAACAGACCGCGGCGAGCAGGTATCCGGTAGCGTAGCCTTCCTGAAGGAGTCCCGATAAAACGCCGCGACGGCCGGCGGGCGCTTTCTCCATCGCCAGCGATGCGCCGACCCCCCACTCCCCACCCATCCCGATTCCGAACAGCGCGCGCAGGATGAAAAACGTTGTATACGTTGGTGCGAGTCCCGAGAGCACTTCGACGATCGAGAAGAACACGAGGTCGATCATGAGCGGCAGCTTTCGGCCGTAACGATCGGCCATGAGCCCGAAGATGAAAGCGCCGACCGGCCTGAACGCCAGCGTCACCGTGATCGTGAGTGCCAGCTGTGCATCGGTCTTGTGAAATTCCCTGGCGATCGCGGTCAGCGCGAAGACGACCAGGAAAAAGTCGAACGCGTCGAGTGTCCAGCCGAGGAAGCTGGCGAGGACAGCGGCGCGGTGGCCACGCGGGGCCGCGTATGCAAGGGAGGAAGGACTGATCGCGTTCGTGCTTGCCATGCGCAAATATGCGCGAATCGCTTATTGTTTGGAAATGAGTCCATCTCTGATTCGGTCGGTTGCCGGAATTGTTGTGGCGAGTGCGCTCATGACGTGCGCGCCGGCCGCACCCGCCACGCATCCTGCGACTGTCGCCCCGCCAGTCAACACCGCGGAAACGGAAATCGTGCCCGACGCGGTCGCAGACACTCTTCTCACTGACGTGCGGACACTCGACCCGAGGATCGTCGTCGATCTTCGCTACGCTACGGCAAACAACTTCACTGGCGCTCCGCTCCCCGGCTACCTAGCCAACCGCGCATTCATGAGACGCGAGGCTGCGGCTGCCCTCGCCCGGGTGGAAGCCGATCTTCGGCGCTGCCTGGCGGAGTGGGAGTCG
>Ga0137409_10003607_pt1 | contig 16357 bp, 12 predicted proteins | sample CZODoug1_16funga_FD_122059 | JGI IMG/M metagenome (GOLD analysis project Ga0137409, IMG submission 122059) | Vadose zone soil fungal communities from Angelo Coast Range Reserve, California, USA - CZODoug1_16fungal (Hybrid Assembly) | ecosystem: Environmental > Terrestrial > Soil > Vadose zone... | reverse complement strand
GGGCCACTTCCTTCTTCGAGGCGAGTTCCCAAATCTTGATGAGCTTGTCGCCTCCAGCCGTGGCCAGTTGCCGGCCATCCCGGCTCAGATCCAGGTCGAAAATCGTGTCCTCGTGCGCCCGCCACGAGTCAAGGATCCTGCCATCGGCGATGCTGGACAGGCGCACGAACCCGCTCTGGGTCTGAACGCCATCGGCCAAGAGCAGCTGGTTACCGTCCGGCAAGAACTTAATCGAGGTGATGCGGCCGATGAGCCCATTAGTCCATTCGCTCTCCAGCTTGAGCGATTCCCCGTTCCACAGGGCCCATCGCCGGAACCCGCCTGAGGCGAGCCATCGCCCGTCGCTGCTCCAGGCGAGCGCTTGCACCGCGTCGCGGTGTGCCGCAACCGCGGCGAGCACAGGAAAGTTCGTGGAGGTCGTGTCGTGAAGCACCACGAGGCCACCTCGTCCCACCGCGAGCTTCCCGCCGTCGGGAGAAAGCGCCAGCGCGAGCACCGGCCGATACGAAGCTGGCAGGGCCGCGAGTGGCACGGGCACTCGCACCGAAGCCGTGACAAATTTGCCGAGCCAAACGAACACACCGGCCCTCGGTGGCTGCTTAGACAAACCAAATTTTGACGCGCCCTCCAGCCGTTGCCGCAATCTGGCTTGATAGTCAGGCCAGAAGTTTTCTGCCGGCAATGCGAACTGCATAGCCTGATCGGTAACGCGAAGCGCGTTGCGCACAGACTCATACTCTTCCCGGCAGGTGTCGCACTGTTCCAGTTCAGCCCACAGCGAACCATTCTGATCAGGAGGGACTTTGCTGACCGCCATTTCAACCAGAGCTGCTCTTGTTCTTTTGCAATTGTGCATTCCCGAAAATCTCCTTCTAATATTCGGCGGCGCACGGCACGTACTCACTGGCTCGAGCATCTACGTCAAGCTGCTGCCGTAGTTTTGCCACCGCCCGTGAAACGGATTTCTTTGCGGTGCCTGTCGAACAACCGATTTCTTTCGCTATCTCTTCGTAAGTCATTCCTTCATGATGCTTAAGCAGAAAAATCAGCTTCTGTTGGGGTGTTAACTGCGAGAGTGCGCGCATCACTCGTTCGAACAAGATTCGGTTGTGTAGCGTCGTCTCAGATCCGATTGCAATCGCCGGCGCGTTGTCGCCCACGACTGGAATGTTAATGTCGCTTCCGTGCCCACGAGACGATTCGGCCCGCTTGTCGTTGAGGAAGCAGTTAATCGTGATCCTTCTAATCCAGGTGTAAAAGCCGGATTCACTCCTGAACCCGCCGATGGCCTGGTATGCCTTGAGCCAAGCCTCTTGCGAGAGGTCCTCGGCGTCCTGTGGGTTATGGCAATAATGTAAGGCGAGGGAATATATGCGACGCTGGTACCTGGCAGCCAGTTGACAGAAAGCCTCGGTGTCCGCCGCCTGGGCGCGCTTAATTAGTTCGTCTTCGATGTTTGTCACCGGCCGAATCGCCTCAGAGGGAAGGTCCGAGCCGCGCTTAGCCCTCATACTCTACGCTCTAACACTCCAATAGACACGTGCTCTGAGATTTGGTTGGCTTGAAGGCGGAAATTTATCACTTGACTCTCCGGAAACGTGGGCCTAGCATACGGAACTATCCCTCGTAGAAACACGCAGTTCAGATAATTTAAGAGGAGTGACCACTTTGATTACTCTGAAGGTCAACGGCCAGGCAATGAACGTCGACGTCGATCCGAGCACGCCTCTGCTCTGGGTGCTGCGGGACACATTGAGCCTGACGGGGACCAAATACGGATGCGGCATGGCGCAGTGCGGCGCGTGTACCGTGCACCTGAACGGCGAAGCGATTCGTTCCTGCGTCAAGCGTGTCGCCGACGCCGTCGGCAAAGAGATCACGACGATCGAGGGACTATCGCCTGACCTAAGTCATCCGTTACAAGAAGCCTGGATGGAAATCGATGTGCCGCAGTGTGGCTATTGTCAGTCGGGGCAGATCATGAGCGCGGCCGTTTTGCTCGCTGAGAATTCCCAGCCCACGGACGCGGATATCGACGACGCGATGACTGGAAACATCTGCCGCTGTGGCACCTATCAAAGAATTCGCGAAGCGATCCATCGAGCGGCGGAAATGAAAAGAGGCGGGAAACGGACTTAAGTTGGAAAGCTGGGTTGCTGTCTGATGTCGCTATTTCGTGCCGTAGGCACGCGATGTTTATAGCTCCGCGCGCTCTTTGATTTTTGCAGCCCATTTCATGGGCGACAGACATTGCGCTCCTAACGGAGCTGGTTAATATTCGCGTAACCCGAGCTATAAACATCGCGCCGCTACGCGGCTGAGGACTTTCAAAGACTCCTCATCAACGAGGTATGACTACTAACGAGCTCAAGCGACGAGATTTTTTGCGCGTTGGCGCCACGGCCAGTGGCGGGTTGCTAATCAGCCTGTATCTTCCCGAGTTCGCGAAAGCCGGTACGGATGCCGGCGTACTACAATCAGAAATAGAGGGCGCGCTCCCAACATTTGCTCCGAACGCCTTCCTACGTATCGGCGCTGACGATCGAGTCACCCTCATCATCGGCCAGTCAGAAATGGGCCAGGGAATCTTGACTTCCTTACCGATGCTACTCGCCGAAGAGCTCGAGGTTGATTTCTCGACTGTGCATTTCGAACAGGGGCCCGCAGACAAGGCGTTTTTCAATCCTAATTTCGGCGGCCAAATTACCGGTGGCAGTGCCAGCGTAAAGACTTTCTACCAGCCGCTGCGAAAAGCCGGGGCGACAGCGCGCGAAATGCTGATCGAGGCGGCGGCGCAGACCTGGAATGTTCAGGCAAAGGATTGTAAAGCCGAGCGCGGTTCAGTGATTCACGTTGCGAGCGGCAAGCGCCTGCGATATGGCGAGCTGGTCGAAAAGGCCGCGAAGCTGACACCGCCGGCAAACGCTCCGCTGAAGGATCCGAAAGATTTCAAATTGATCGGCAAGGCGACTCACCGGCTCGACACTTCCGGCAAAGTGAATGGCTCGGCCGTCTTTGGTATCGACGTTAAAGTTCCGGGAATGCTGATTGCGACCGTGCTCCGTTGCCCGGTATTCGGTGGCAAGGTAGCAAGCTTTGACGACTCGAAAGCTAAAGCAGTGAGCGGCGTCCGCCGGATAGTCCAAATTGATTCCGGCGTGGCGGTAGTGGCGGACAATTTCTGGGCAGCGAAGAAAGGGCGCGAGGCACTGGAAGTTAAGTGGAACGAAGGCCCGAGAGCGAATCAGACCAGCGAAGAAATCACCCGCATGTTCGCCGCCGCGGTGGAGAAGCCCGGCGCCGTGGCGCGCAAGGAAGGTGACGTTGCCGCAGCGTTGGCGAAAGCTGCTAAGAAAATAGAAGCCGTCTATGAAGTTCCTTATCTGGCGCACGCGACGATGGAGCCGATGAATTGCACCGCTCATGTTCGCAAGAACGGCTGCGAAGTGTGGGTCGGCAGCCAGGTGATCGCACGCGCGCAGGCCGCGGCCGCAAAAGTCGCTGGAATGCCGCTGGACAAGGTCGTCGTACACAACCACCTCATCGGCGGCGGATTCGGCAGGCGTCTCGAAGTCGACGGCGTCATTCGCGCCGTTCAGATCGCCAAGCAAGTCGATGGTCCGGTCAAGGTCGTCTGGACGCGAGAGGAAGACATCCAGCACGACATGTACCGGCCGCATTTCTTCGACCGGATCTCGGCCGGGTTAGATGCCAACGGAATGCCCGTGGCGTGGAACCACCGCTTCGCCGGCTCCTCGGTCATTGCGCGATGGCTTCCTCCGGCGTTCAAGGACGGCATCGATGGGGACACGGTCGAAGGAGCCATCGATCTCGTCTACACGTTCCCGAATTTCCGTGTCGAGTATCTCAGGGTCGAGCCTCCAGGCATTCCCACCGCGTTTTGGCGCAGCGTCGGGCCGTCGCACAACGTGTTCGTCACCGAAAGCTTCATCGACGAGCTTGCGGCCGCGGCGAAGAAGGACCCGGTCGAGTATCGGCGCGCCCTCCTCGACAAGTCGCCGCGCGCCAAAGCCGTGCTCGAGCTTGCCGCGGAGAAAGCCGGCTGGGGCACGCCGTTGCCCGACAGGATCGGCCGCGGCGTGTCCGTTCAGTTTGCCTTCGCCACCTACATGGCGCAGGTCGCCGAAGTCGAAGTCGCGAAGGACGGAGCGGTTCGCGTTCGTCGGGTCGTCTGCGCGGTCGACTGCGGCACCGCGGTCAATCCAGACACCGTTCGGGCGCAGATCCAGAGCGCCGTCATGTTCGGGGTTACTGCGGCGCTCCATGGCGCCATCACGCTCAAAGACGGGCGCGTCGAGCAAAGCAACTTCCATGATTACCAAATCCTGCGCATGAACGAGGCGCCGGCCGTCGAAGTTCATATCGTGCAGAACTCGGAACCGCCGGGCGGGATGGGTGAAGCAGGCACTTCCTGTGTCGTTCCTGCGGTGACCAATGCGGTCTTCGCGGCGACCGGCAAGCGCCTGCGCAAACTGCCCATCGACACCGATGCCCTCAAGCAGTCGGCGTGACCCACCCCTTACAGCTGCTCAAGCGCGCAGACGCGACGGCGGATGATCATCTGATGCCTTCCGAATGCAGCCACCTCAAGTTCGTAGTCACGGACAGCCCCAATACCGCGGGCTGCGAGGAGTGCCTCGCCCTGGGCGACACATGGGTGCATCTCCGCCTCTGCCGAACGTGCGGCCACGTCGGCTGCTGCGACGATTCGAAAAACAAGCATGCGACGAAGCATTTCCGGGCGGCACAGCATCCGATCATGACCTCGCTCGAACCGGGAGAAGATTGGAGCTGGTGCTTTATCGACGAGATGGTGATGGACCTCGGGCGCTGACGGCTGGGACCGGCGACCCCGATTCGAAGGGAGACTGTCATGAATACAGCATTCTGGGACCGTTTGTGGCGCAGCGCCGGCATCCAATTCGTCATTTTGGTCGTCATCGCTTACTTCATCTACGGCGATCGGCCAAACGTCGTTTCATCGCCCGACACTCTTGTCTCGCTCTACGATGGCAATCGCGTCAGGATCCTGATTGCCGGATTCATTTTCGGTATGGCAGTCCTCAACCTGCTCTGGTTCGCAGCAGCTATCAGAAGCGTGTTGCGTGACTTGGGACAAGACGGTTGGGGCGCGGCCGTGACCGCGTCGAGCGTCGGGTTGATGAACTTGCCGCTGCGGTTCTGCAGCGCGCCGTACGCCAGCTTGTTCTTGTCGGCGTAGGCCAGCTCGACGTAACCGATCGAGCCGGGGGTCTGCCCCACGGTGGCCGCGACGCCTTCGTTGCCCTTACCACCCAGGCCCACCGGCCAGTTCACCGACGTGCCCTTGCCGACCGTCGTCTGCCAGTCCGGGCTCACCTTCGACAGATAGTCGGTGAAGATGTACGACGTGCCCGAGCCGTCAGAGCGATGCACCACGAGGATGTCGGTCGCCGGCAGCGTCACGCCGCTGTTGAGGGCGGCGATGCGCGCATCGTTCCACTTGGTGAGCTTGCCCAGAAAAATGTCGGCGATGATCGCGGGCGTGAACTTCAGCTGGGTCGTGACGCCCGGCAGATTGTACGTCACCACCACGGCGCCGAGCACCGTGGGGATGTGGAGCACGTTGCCGTTGATCGCCGCGATGGCCGAGTCGCTCATCGGGGCGTCGGAGGCGCCGAAGTCCACTGTGCCGTCGGAGAACTGGCGGATGCCGCCGCCCGAGCCGATCGACTGGTAGTTGAACTGCACGTCGCTATGCGCGGCGTTGTACGTCAGGATCCAATCCGAATAGATGACGTTGGGGAACGTCGCACCGGCGCCATTGAGCTTCACCTGGGCGGCGGCCGGGATCGCCACAGCGGCGGCCAGCGCCAGCGCGGTGGTGGAGATGCGGTTCATGTGTGCCTTCCTCAGAAGTTGATTTGCGCCTGGAACAGGCCCAGGCTGTGCGCGGTCGTGCCGGCTTCGAACGACACGCGGTCGAGATCGGCCAACAGCCGCAGGTTGGGCGACACCTGGTACGAGACGCCGCCGATGAGGCGCGTCTGCTTGTCGTTGGCGACGCTGGTGTTCGGGTCCGTGATGTCGACGCGCGCCAGCGCGGCGATCTTCGAGTTGGTCAGCTTGTACACGCCGAACGCGCTGATCACTCGGCCCGTGACGGCGTCCTTGGTCGACGCGACTTCGCCGGCGAGCGTGATCTGCTTCGTGCGGTACGACACCATGCCGAGCAGCCGGCTACGCTGGCCGCCACTCGTCGGCTTGCCGTACTGGCCGTACGCACTGACCCGAAGCCCGCCGACCCGGCTGGCGTCATCCGTCTCGCTCACACGCACCGATACGCGAGCCATCAGGTCTTTGCGCTTATCGCCGGTCCCGCCGCTGTAGCTTTCGCCGTTGTAGATCCCCACCTGCATGTTGACGCGATCGGCGTTCCAGTTGCCGTCCACGCCGAGGCCGAAGTCCGACGATGAGACATACCCGCCGCGCTCCATCGCCATCTGTCCCTGCATGCGGTAGTCCCACAGGGCCTCTTCCCAATCGATGAAGGGCGTGTGGATCTGGCCGAGCTTGTAGGTGAGTGAGCTGCCCTGCGGAGTGTAGGCGACGAAGGCGTACTTGAGGCGATAGCGCAGCGAGTTGTCCCCTGCGGGGCGGTTGATGTCCGCCGTAACCCGCGTGCTCACGCCGCCGGAGAAGCGGCCGAGGACGTTGATGTACGCGCGGGTGACGTCGAAGTTGTTGTTGTGGGCCGCGGTGTCTTTGAGCTGGTAGACGTACTGCAGATACGCCACACCGCCGACCGTGACCTGTGGTGCGGGGGTCGCGGGCGTCTGGGCGCGAAGGCTGCTGGTAGCCAATGTCGCGCTGACGGCGCCTGCCGCAGCGAACCTCAACAGTTGTCGTACGTGCACGGTTTTCTCCTCACGAGGGGTTGATGTAACCAGGTAACGAAGACTCGCCTTCTCGCATCACCAAACTCTATTGCCAGTGTCACGAGTCTGTAACAACGAGCCTCCGCTACCTGGGCACCCGGACGAACGGCCGTGCAATCCGCCGCCGGGCACGGATTGTCAGCGCAGGATGAGGGCAGCGGCGCCGATCGCACCGCACACCCCGAGCAACATCCCGGCGACGACGTCGCCGATGTGATGCACGCGCAGCCTCACGCGCGACACCGCGATCAACGCGGCCAACGGCAGAACGACGGGCGCCAGCAGCGGGTGCGCGATCGCGATTGTGCCGCCGACCGCGCTCGCGGCCGCGGCATGACCGGAGGGGAAGGAGTACGGATCCGGGAGATCGATCAGCGCCAACAGCCGGCCACTCGCGTCGCAGGGCCGCGGCCGCGCCACCATGCGCTTCAGACCTTGAACCGCGAGGTGCGACGTCGTCAGCGCGAACAGCGCCGCGAGCCCAAGGAGCTGCTCACCGACCGCGACCAGGACCAGCCCGATCCCGATCGTCACGCGCGCGCCACCGAGATGTGTGAGCCAGCGCATCAAACGGCCGCCTCTGCCGGCTGCGCCGTGCGCGTGAACGCCTGCGTCAGCACGCGGCCCTCGTAGCACACCGGCACTTCCAATCCGAACCACCACAGCAGCGTCGGCGGGATGTCGAGCAGCGACACCTGCCGCGTGAGTTGATGGCGGCGCGTGACGTCGGGGCCGGCGAGGATCAGGGGAATGTGGTCGTTGGTGGGATGCGGCTCGGCGTGGTCATGCGTGCTCACGCCTCCGCCGCCGTGATCCGCCATGACGATCAGCAGCGAATGCTCCGTGAGCTCCGACAGCACGCCGATCGCGGCATCCACCTCCACCGCGGCGGCGCGATACTGCGGCGACATCCAGCCGTGTGCGTGTCCCGCCTGATCACAGTCGTTGAGATAGACAAAGACGAGCCCGGCCGACTGAGCGAGCGCTACGGTTTGCGCCGAGCGCGCGACGTCACGCGCGCGTAATCCCGCCGACCGGTACCTGCCCAGCCCCGCCGCCTTCGTCAGCGCCCACAACACGGCGCGCTCGGCGGGCAGCAGCTCGCTCGCGACTACCTGGCTCGCGACGCCGCCACGCGTCAGCTCGCGCGCGAGTGGCCGTAGCGACGGCAGCCGCTTCAGGAAGCCGAGGCCGGGCTCGATCAGGCCGTGCGTTTCGGGCGCCACGCCGGTGGCGAGCGACGCGAGCGCCGCGACGGTCCGGCTGGGCCGCACCGTGCTGGCCCGCAGCGCCGTCGTATAGCCTCTGGCCAGTGCGTCGAGCGAGGGCATGTCCGTCTGCGTGATCGCGTCGGGCCGCAGGCCGTCGGCGAGGACGAGGACTACGCTGCGCATGAGGCAGTTCCCGGGAGCGAGAGGCCGGCGACGGCAGCGTACTGTTTGAGCAGCTCGAGGTTTTCGGGGGCGACATCGCGCGCGATCGCCGCGGCGCGCGCCGCGTTCGCGATCTCACCACGGCGCTGCGGTGCAATCACCATCGACAGGATTTCGGCGGCGAACCCCGTCGCGTCGTCGGGCGCGACGAGCACCCCGCTGCGGCCATGGACGATGCTTTCGCGGAATCCACCCGCGTCGGCGGCGACGACCGCGAGGCCCGAGGCCATCGCCTCGAGCGCCACCAGGCCGCACGTCTCCGTACGCGACGGCAGGACGCAGATGTCGGCGCTGGCGTACACCTCCGCGAGCCGGCCGCGGTCGAGAAAGCCGAGCTGCCGGACCCAGGGGAGCAGCGTAAGCAGCCGCCGCGTTTCCGGTCCCTCACCCGCCAGAACGAATGTGGCGCGCTGGCCCACGCGTTCGCGTGCCGCGATCCACGCCTCCGCGAGGACGTCAATGTTCTTCTCCGGCGCCAGCCGGCCGACGTGCAGCACGATCGCCGTGTCATCGCCGCCGGCCAACCAGCGCCGCCAGCCGATGCTGCGCTTGGCGGGATTGAAGTGCGTCGTGTCGACGCCGCGGCCCCACACGACCGGACGGCCGATGCCGCGGCGCTCGAGCTCATCGCGCACCGCCTCGCCGGGCGTTTGTGTCAGCGCCGCGGGGCGGTGGAACCAGCGCAGCCACTTCCATACCAGCGGCTCCACGACGCCCGCGCCGTAATGCTGCGCGTACTGCGGGAAATTCGTGTGATATGACGTGACGAGCGGGACATGTCGCCGCACGGCGTAGCGCCGGCCGGTCAGACCAAGCGGCCCCTCGGTGGCAACGTGCACCACGTCGGGCTTGAACGTGTCGAGGAAGCGGGCGACCGCGCCGAACCGCGGCAAGGAGAGCCGGATCGCCGGATAGGGCGGAAACGCCGCCGACGGAATGCGCAGCTCGCCTGGGCTCGAGGTGCTGTTGCCCGGGTACCGCGGTGCGACGACAGCGACGTCATGCCCGAAGTCACGGAGCGCCTGGGCGATCCGCGCGACCACGGTCGTGACGCCGTTGACCTGCGGCGCGTAGGTGTCTGAAACAAGCGCAATACGCACGAGCCAACGTTGAGTATGACAGGTCAACGGGCCGTGACGCCCGCGTTACGGCTGTGTAACGGGCCTAAGGTGGGAAATACAATAGGATTGCGGTGCCACGACCCAGCTCGCTTTCCGCCTCGACCCGGCCCCCATGGGCCTCGACGAGGTGCTTCACGATCGCCAGCCCGAGTCCCGTGCCTCCTTCCTGGCGCGAGCGCCCCGGGTCGACGCGGTAGAAGCGCTCGAAAATGCGCGGCAGATGGTCCGCCGGTATTCCCGACCCGGTGTCCGAGACCCGGACGAGGACGTCATCGCCGGCACGCTCCGCCTTCACTCGGATCCGTCCTCCCGCGGGTGTGTGCCTGAGGGCATTGTCGAAGAGATTGGTGAAGATCTGCCGCAGCGCCTCGGGATCGGCGTCGATGGTGGCGGTATCCGTGTTCGTGTCCAGCGCCACGCGCCGCTCCGCCGCGCGCTCGGCGAACGGCGCCCACGCCTCGAGCGCCGCCGCTTCGACGCCGACTGAGCGCGGCTCCGGCTGCCATCCGCCCGATTCGATCCTCGAGAGATCGAGCAAGTCGTCCACCAGCCGCTGCATGCGACGGGCGTTCTCGACGATCGTCTGCGCGAAGCCGACCGCCTGCGAGCCCGACGCCTCCGCGGTGAGCGTTTCCGCGTAGCCGGCGATGGCGGTGAGCGGCGTCTTCAGCTCGTGCGACACGTTCGCGACGAAGTCCCGCCGGATCGTTTCGAGCCGCCGCAGGTCGGTGACGTCACTCAGGACCAAAAGGGTGCCGCCATCCTTGAGCGGCCGCGCCGAGACGACGACCGTGCGATCGCCGAGGTCGAGCTCGCGCCCTTCGACGACGGCGCCGGCCAGGACGTCGCGCATCAGCGTGCGGTGCGGCCGGTCGTGGAACAGCTCGCCGAGCGGCGGGAGCGATTCGCTTTCTCCATAGCCCAGCAGCCGCCGGGCCGCCGCATTGGTCGAGACGACGATGCCGCGCCGGTCGGCGGCGAGCACGCCGTCGGAGAGCGCCTCGAGCAACGTGCGCGATTCTTCGCGCTCACGCCGCAGATCGTCGAAGCGCCGCTCCAGTTCGTGATGCATGGCGCGGAGCGCGTCCACCTGATGCGCCAGCTCGGGGACGGACACGTCGGGGAACTCCGCCGGCCGCCCGGCCGCGATGGCGCGCGCGGCGTCGGCGATGCGGAGCAGGGGCCGAGCGAGTAACCGAGCGAGCAGCCACGCGACGAGTCCGGCGGCGAGCAGCATGAGCAGACCCGCGGCGGCGACCGCCCGCTGGATCGCGTGGATTTGCGCATCGACGACTGCCAGGGTCGTCGAGACGCGCACGACGGCCAGGCCGGGCGGGCCGTCCTTGATCGCGACATACAGCTGGCTTTCGTTGGTGGACGCGCTGAGCCGCTCACTCATCCCGACGCTGAGTCCGGAGTCGAGCACGGCGCGAACCTCGGGACGGTCGCGATGATTCTGCAACCGCGCGAGCTCCGCGCGACGGAACTCGGTATCGCCGCGGACATGGCCTTCAGGGTCGATCAAGGTCACACGCCGTCCCAGCCGGGCGCCCACCAACGCCGCGAACTCCGGCCAGCGCGTGGAATCAGTTGGAGCGAGCGTCGCGACCAGGCGCGCTTCGCGCTCCAGCTCCCCGGCGATTTCCGTCTCCAGATGGCGGCGCAGTAGAACGTCGGCAGCGACGATCGAACCGACGACCGCGGCAGCCACGAGCAAGCCGATGCTCGCGAACAGCCGCGTGGCGAGTCTCATGTGCGGCGGCGGCGCGATGCCGCTGGCGGGCGGGGGAGGGGGGCCGGTTCGCGGAATCGATAGCCGACGGCTCGCACAGTCTCGATCCAGTCGCCGGCGGCACCGAGCTTGGTGCGCAACCGCTGGACGTGCATGTCCACGGTGCGCGTCTGAATATCCGGTTGGGCCTGCCAGACGGATTCGAGCAATTGGGACCGCGACTGCACGCGATCGCGCCGCTCGATCAGTCGCTCGAGCAGCTTGAATTCCGTCGCGGTGAGCTCGACTTCCTTGCCTTCGGCGCTCACCCGATGCGCGGTGCGGTCGACGACGATGGGGCCGCCGACGAGGCGTCCGCCCGCCGCCACCGGCGGCGCTGCCAGGCGCCGCAGGATCGCCCCGACGCGCAGCACCAGCTCCTTGGGGGAGAACGGCTTCGCCAGGTAGTCATCGGCGCCGAGGGAGAGCCCCTTAATCCGGTCCGGCTCGTCCTTACGCGCCGTCAGCAGCAGAACACCGACGTCGCGAGTCTCGTCGCGGCGGCGCAGCTCGGCCAGCACTTCGAAGCCCGAGTGTCCGGGGAGCATCAGATCGAGCACGACGAGATCGGGCCGCTCCTCTCGTGCCGAGCGCAGCGCGTCGACGCCGGTGCCGGCCGTGGTGACCCGGTACCCTTCCTTTGCAAGATGATACGCGACGAGCGCCGTGATATCGGGCTCGTCGTCTACGACGAGAATACGGTGCACGGCCACGGGGTCGGGCGCCATGAGCAGGCCGGAAGGTAGCGCGAGTGCCGCTCATTTCGCAATTTTGTGCGCACTATGGTTCTTCTCTCGGCACTCCTTCTCGCGTTCCAAAATCCCCAGGCGGCTCCAGCCGCTTCGCCTGATACCGCCCATATCGTCATCGTCGCGACGACCGACGTCCACGGCCGCGTGCTCGGCTGGGACTATGTGCGCGATGCCGTGGCGCCCGGCGGGCTCTCCCGCGTGGCCACGGCGCTCGAGACGTTGCGCGCCCGCTATCCCGGCACCGTCGTGCTGGTCGACGCCGGCGATCTGCTGCAGGGAAACCCCTTCGCGACGTTCTTCGGGCGCTACGACAAACGGCAACCACAGCCGATTGTCGACGCCATGAACGCGCTGCAGTACGACGCCGTCACGCCAGGCAATCACGACTTCGACTTCGGCCTTCCGTTGCTGCAGCGCGCTGCCGCCGAGGCGACCTACCATTACGTATCGGGAAACGTGCAGGACTCGACGGGCACATTGATGTTTGCCCAGACCGTCCTGGTGCCGCGCGGCCCCATCAAAGTCGGCATTACGGGATTGACCACGCCGGGCGTGATGCTGTGGGACCGCAGCCAGCTGGCGGGCCGCGCCCGGGTGCGCCGCATCGCCGAAATGGCGCCGGGGGCATTGGCGCGGCTCGACCAACAGGGTGCCGACCTGAAGGTCGTGCTGATTCACAGCGGCTTCGGCGAATCGAGCTACGACACGACGGGTGTCGGCCCCGAGAACGACGCCGCCGCGCTGGCGACGATGAATCCGAAACCGGACATCGTGATCGTCGGGCACACGCACCGCGAGATCCGCGACACCGTGATCAACGGCGTGCATTTCGTGCAACCGAAGAACTGGGTGCAGAGCATCGCCGTCATACATGTGTCGCTGGCGCGGGACTCGACGCGACGCTATCGCGTTACCGCGGTCCACAGCGACCTGATCCCGCTGGGAAACGTGGCTGAGTTGCCACGCTTCGCGCAAAGACTCAACGCCGCGCACCAGGCGGCCCGCCTGTGGGCCGGCTCGGCGATCGGCAATGCGGGACCGGGATTCGATGCGCGGTACGCGCGCGTGCAGGATACGCCGCTGCTCGACTTCATCAATGAGGTGCAGCGCCGCAGGGCAGGGGCGCAGCTGTCGGCAGCCGCGGCCTTCGACGTCCAGCCGGGACTGCCCGAGGGCGACGTCCACCAGCGCGACGTCGTGGGGATCTACCCGTACGAAAACACACTCCGCGCGGTCAAGATCTCCGGCCAGCAGCTGCGCGACTACCTCGAGCATTCCGCCCGCTACTTCCGCACCTACGAGCCCAACCAGCGGATCATCAACGACAGCGTCGCGGGCTACAACTACGACGTCGTGAGTGGCGTCGTCTACAACGTCGATCTCTCCCGACCGGCGGGTCAGCGCATCCGCGGACTCGCCTACGAAGGCCGGATCGTGCAGCCGACGGACAGCTTCACGATGGCGGTCAACAGTTATCGCCAGGCCGGGGGCGGCGGTTACTCGATGCTGGCGAACGCGCGCGTCGTCTACGACAAGGGTGAAGACATTCGCGAGCTGCTGGTGGACGAAATCCGCCGCGTCCGGACGATCCAGGCAGCGTCATATCTGCGGCCGAGCTGGGCGATTATCCCCGATCCCGCGCGCGCCGCCGCGCGAGCGGCGTTCGCGCCGGCGGCGGCCGCCGTCAGCGCCGCCGACAGCACGCTGCTGCGGGTCCTCACGACGAGCGACCTCCATGGACAGCTCGAAGCGCGCGTGTGGGACTGGTCGCAGGGCCGGCCGGTCGGCGGCGTGGCGGCGCTGAAGCCGTGGCTCGACAGTCTCGCCCGCGTGTGTGGCTGCACGTCGGTGCGGCTCGACGCCGGCGACGAAATGCAGGGAACGGTGCTCTCGAATGCCACGTTCGGGCGCGGGACGATCAACGCCATGAACACGCTGGGCATCGATGCCGCGGCGATCGGCAATCACGAGTTCGACTGGTCGGTCGACACGCTACGCGCCCGCATGAGCGAAGCGAAATACCCGTTCCTCTCGGCAAACATCACGAACGCCGCGGGGACGGCGCGACCGGAGTGGGCGACGCCGTGGAAACTGGTGACGAAGAACGGCGTGAGGATCGCCGTGATCGGCCTGACGACGACGGAGACGCCGACGAGCACCGCGTCGCGCAACATCCAGGGTCTCGCGTTTGGGGACGGCGCGCAGGCGATCAAACGCTATCTGCCCGAGGCGCGAGCCGCCGCCGACTTCGTGATCGTCGTGGCGCACGTGGGAGCGCTGTGCGATTCGGGATCAGGCGGTGCGTGTCACGGGGAAATCCTCGATGTGGCACGCCAGCTCGATTCCGGTTCCGTCGACCTGATCGTGGCAGGTCACACCCACATGCGCGTGAACACCGTGGTGCACGGCATCCCCATCGTGGAAGCGCAGTCGAGTGGCCGCTCGATCGGCGTGGTGGACTTCGTGCGCGCCGGTGGCCGGCGCCAAGTGCGCGCGCAGCTCATTACACCGTATGCCGACCAGGTCAAACCGGATGTCGCATTGACCGAAGCGCTGGGCCGCCAGCAACAGGCGGTTCGCAACATCTCGGAGCGGGTCGTCGCTCGGCTCAAGTTCCCGCTGAAGCGGGCAGGCGACGAGTACGCTTTGGGCCGGCTCATCGCTGACGCGCAGCGCGCCGCCGGCCGCGCGGACGCGGCGATCATGAACAACGGCGGCATCCGCGCCGACCTGCCCGAAGGCACCGTCACCTGGGGGCAGGCCTATCAAGTGCAGCCGTTCCAAAACCGGTTGCAGCGACTCACGGTGAAGGGCTCGGTGCTGCAGGACGCGCTGGAGCAATGCGTGGCAGGGCAGGATCATCTCCCGGACTGCCACGTCGCCGGTGTGGAAGTGTGGTTTGACGGGCATGAGGCCCCCGGAAAGCGCATCAGCCGCATTCGCTTCGACAACGGCAAGAACCTCGAGAAGGACCGCACCTACAGCCTCGTCGTCAGCGACTTCATGGCGACCGGCGGCTCGGGATTTCGCATGCTGGCGGGCACGCCGAAAGAAGACCTCGACGTCGTCGATATCGACGCCCTGACCCGCTATCTGGGTGTGCTGCGCGCTCCCGTGGAGGCGCCCGAAACCGCGCGCTTCCATCGGACCGACCGCTGATGCGGGTTTTCGTCAACGACAAAGCCGTCGATGTGCCACGGGGTGCGCGCGTGCGCGACGCTGTCGCCGAGGCGGATGACGGCCTGGCTCGGCTCCTCGACGGCGCCGCGTACGTCACCGACGCGGCCGGCCGGCCGATCGATTCCGGCGACGCGATTGCCGAGGCGGGCGCCGTGTTCCGCGTCGTCGTGTCCGCCAAACGGGAAGGAAAGCCCCGGCTCACCAAGGAAATCTTGAAGCGCTGGCCCAAGGCCGAGCTGCACGTGCACCTCGATGGGGCGCTGCGGCCGGCGACGATGATCGAGCTGGCGCGCGCACAGGGCATTCGTCTGCCCGCCGATACACCGGACGAGCTCGCCAAGGCCATGCTGGTCCGCGATGCCAAGAGCCTCGAGGAGTACCTCCAGAAGTACGAGATCACCCTGTCGGTGCTCCAGACGGCGCAGGCGCTGGAGCGCGTCGCGTATGAATTCGTACTCGATAAGGCGGCGGAGAACGTACGCTATGTCGAGGTGCGCTATTCGCCGCTGCTGCATCGTCCCGCGTTGACGCTCACCCAGGCGATCGAAGCACCCCTCGCCGGCATCCGACGCGCAGCCGCTGAAACCGGAACGAAGGTCGGCCTGATCGTCTGCGCCATGCGCACGCGACCGCCTGCCGAGTCCCTCGAGCTCGCGCGCGCGGCCGCGGAGTATCGCAGCGCCGGCGTGACGGCCTTCGACCTCGCCGGAGCGGAGCGCGGGCACCCGGCACGCGACCACCGCGCGGCATTCGAGTACGCGGCCGCGCACGGTATGGCCTGTACGTGCCATGCGGGCGAAGGCGACGGGCCGCACTCGATTCATCAGGCGCTGCACGAGGTCGGCGCCCAGCGCATCGGGCACGGCACCAGGCTCGCGGAGGATCCGGCGCTGCTCGAAGAAGTCGTCGCCCGCAAGATTCCGCTGGAGATGTGCCTCACCAGCAACGTGCATACGCACGTCGTAGCCTCGGTGGCGGAGCATCCCTTTAAGCGCTATTTCCAGCAGGGCGTCGTCGTCACGCTGAACACCGATGGCCCGTTGACCGACGGCATCACGCTGACAGACGAGTACTTTCTCGCGCACGCCGTCCTAGGATTGTCGCCCGACGATATGGCGCGTGTGGTCCTGAACGCCTGCGAAAGCGCATTTCTCCCGGAGTA
>Ga0137409_10003606_pt1 | contig 16359 bp, 11 predicted proteins | sample CZODoug1_16funga_FD_122059 | JGI IMG/M metagenome (GOLD analysis project Ga0137409, IMG submission 122059) | Vadose zone soil fungal communities from Angelo Coast Range Reserve, California, USA - CZODoug1_16fungal (Hybrid Assembly) | ecosystem: Environmental > Terrestrial > Soil > Vadose zone... | reverse complement strand
TTGCTGCTCACCTCCAGGGAAGCGCTCAGGTACTTCGACGGCGGCGGCAGCATCATCAACATCAGCTCGTCGGCCACCAGCCTCACGCCGCCAGCGTCGTCGCAGCCGACGACGTCGTCGTCGTTCCAAAGACCTGGGTCGCGACGGCCAACGCCTGGTTCAACAGCACCCTCCCGGGCGCCTCGCCCTTCGACCCCCAGGTCGTCTACGATCAATTCGCCCACCGCTGGGTCATGGCGTGGGACAATCTGACGACCAACACCGCCCATATCCTCATCTCCGTCTCCGACGATGATAATCCGCTGGGGACTTGGTACAATTGGGCCCTCCCGGCCACGAAGCTCGGCGATTCGACCGTCGACCAATGGAGCGATTACCCCGGGCTCGGGTACGATTCTCTTGCCTTGTATATTGCCACGAATGATTTCTCTCTCCACACCTCCGGAACAACGTTTTCACGAGTGAGGGTGGTGCCGAAGGCCGCCCTCTATGCCAACACCGCCGGTGCGATTTTCGGCGCGCTGATGGTGAGCCTGTTTCTGATCCCGTCCATCGGCACGCAGAATACCCAGCGAATCCTGCTCGTGATATCGGCGCTCGGCGGCCTCGTCGTGCTGATCCCGCTGATGCGCGTCGCGCGCACCCAGGCTCTGGAATTGTCCGCGGGCGTCGCGGTGGGCTTGGTCGTGCTCGCGGTTTGGCACGTGCACAAGGTTCCGGACGAGCTCATCGCCTTCGGACGGCGCATGGGCATCACCACCGGCATGTCGAAAATCCTTTACACGGCCGAAGGGCGCAACTCTTCGATCGCGGTTTCGCAGTGGAATGACGGCGCGCTGCAATTCCATGTCGCCGGTAAGGTGGAAGCCTCCACCGAAATCTACGACATGAAGCTGCAGCGCATGCTCGGCCATCTGCCCGGCCTCATCCACCCGAACCCGCGCAGCGTGCTGGTCGTGGGTTTCGGCGGCGGCATCACCGCGGGAACCTTCAAGACCTATCCGAGCGTGCAGCGCATCGTCATCTGCGAGCTCGAGCCGCTGATCCCGCCCATTTCGACGCGCTATTTCGCCGCCCAAAATTACAACGTGATGAACGACAAGCGCGTGCAGCTCATCTATGACGATGCGCGCCATTTCGTGGCGGCGACACCGGAAAAATTCGACATCATCACGTCCGATCCCATCCATCCCTTCGTCAAGGGCAGCGCCACGCTCTATTCCAAGGAATATTTCGAGATGGTGAAGGCGCATTTGAATCCCGGCGGCGTCGTCAGCCAATGGGTGCCGCTCTACGAGAGCGACGCCGCGACGGTGAAAAGCGAGATCGCCACCTTCTTCGACGTGTTTCCCAACGGCACCGTGTGGGCCAATCTCCTCAACGGCAACGGTTACGATCTCGTCCTCGTCGGCCAGCTCGAGGCCAAGCCGATCGACCTCGACGCCGTCCAGGCGCGCCTCGATCGTCCCGACTACGCCAAGGTCAGGGAGTCGTTCCGTCTGGTGCAGATGCCCGCGCTCGCCGATCTCTTCGTCACCTATGCCGGCAGCGCGCGCGCGCTTCAGCCTTGGCTCAAGGACGCCGCGATCAATCACGATGCCGATCTGCGCCTGCAATATCTTGCGGGCTTGGCACTCAATCACGCGGAAGAAGATTCGATCTATCGCGAGATGCGCCAATACTGGGCGCCGCCGATCGGCCTCTTCTCCGGCTCGCCCGAACGCATCGACGCCCTCTACACCGCGATGACCTCGCCCCCGCCCCAAGCCGACGAAAACCTCAACCGCCCCGCCACCGTCGGCAAAGAACCCCAACCACGATCGCCTTCCCCCACGCCGCCGGCAAAATAGTTGCCACGGAAGGGGGCCGCGCCGCCCGACAAATAGCCCCGCGATTTTCCTCCCTACAATGGGGCTATTATGTTTGGGGAGCGGGTTTGAAAAGAAGTTAGGTAAGATCGCGAAGGCGAAGCGAAAACCGAAATCATGACTATCGTAGCTGCAATTGGCCTCACCGCCGCCCTATGCCTGGGCGCTTTCGCGGTGGTAATCGGGATGCGCCGATGGATTCATTGGAACTCGGGCCGAAAACTGAACGATGACTTTTGGCGCAAAGATTGGAAACTGGTCCGCATTCAAATGCTCATCGCCGGGTCCGCGGGCTTGCTGCTTCTTGTGATCTGGCTTGTCGGATAGCAGCGGTTCGGATTTTCTCCCCCTGAAAGGGGGAGGTCGGAGCGCGGCACGCGCTCCGGGTGGGGGTCCACCTCCGACGGTCGAGAATGACCCCGTCCCGCCTTCGCCAAAGCTACGGCGGGCAAGCCTGCTCGCTGGGGAGAAAATTTCATTCAGCATTCGTGATGCCATTGAGCGCGCGATAGATTGCTTCGAGCACGCCGTCGAGATTTTCTTTCACCTCGTGATTTGCGAAGCGAATAACGCGGATTCCCTTCGATCTCAGGAAATTGCTTCGTTTCGCGTCATGCGCGCGACCAGCCATGGTGTTGTGTTGATCGCCATCGAGTTCGACAACGAGCTTCGCGGTTGGACAATAGAAATCGAGGATATACGAGCCCATAGGGTGCTGGCGCCGGAACGAAAACCCATTCATCTGGGCGCCACGAAGACGAAACCACAATTTCTGTTCGGGTCGTGTCGACCAGCGTCTTAGATGCCGCGCACGTGCTGTCTTTCCCGGCGTGTGATCGAAGCGACTCACAGCGGTTCGAGATTGACCCCCTCCTGCTCGCTACGCTCGCTTCCTCCCCCTTTCAGGGGGAGGAATGTCGAGCATCGCATATTCGTTCTACCGATCCGGCAGGGCGAAGACGTAGAGGGCGTTGCCGTTCGCGGGATGGCGCACATCGGGCTCGATCGCGCGCGGCACCTGACGCGGTGAACCGCCGCCGAGGCCGGACGGGACGGCGATATATTGCTTGCCGCCGACGCTGAAGGAGACCGGAAAGCCCTGCACCGAGGTGCCGAGCCGCGTCTTCCACAGCTCCTTGCCGGTTGCGGTATCGAAAGCATGGAAGGTGCGATCGAGATCGCCGACGAAGGTGACGCCGCCGTCGGTGGTCAGCACGCCGGTCAGCCATTCGGGGTGCTGCTCGAAGCTCCACTTCTGCTGCATCGTGCGCACGTCGAACGCGGCGAGCTTGCCCATATTACCGTTGCTGCCGGGCATTTCGAAGAAGCGCCGATCCGCCATCGTGCCGCCCGAGCCGTCGGTCGGCGCGACGACGCGGCCGTTCATCTCCATGCAGGCTTGCGTGAGCGGGATGACGAGCGTGCTCGTCGCCGGGTCGTAGCTCATCGCCTGCCAGTCCTTGCCGCCCGCGGTGCCGGGGCAAGCCGGGACCCAATAGCCGGTCTTCTGCTCGAGAATGTCGGGCCGGTAGCCGAGAACGCCTTTGGATTTGTCCTTCCAGATAAAGACGTTCTGGAAGACGGTTTCCTTGGCGTCGACGAACTGGCCGGTCTGGCGATCGAGCTTCCACAAAATTCCCGCCTTGCCGATGTTGAACGACAGCTTACGGCCGCCAACGTCGACGAGCACGCGCTCATAGACCTCGTCGAGATCGAGCGACTCGCCGGGCACGTGCTGGAAATACCAGGCGAGCTGTCCGGTGTCGGGACGCAACGCCAGAGTCGAGCTGCTGTAGAGCGCCTTGTCGTCGCCGCCGGTGCCGCGGCTCGCCTGCATCCACGGCTTCGCCTGCGCCACGCCCCAATAGGTCAGATTGAGCTCGGGATCGTAGGTTCCGGTGATCCAGGTGTCGCCGCCGGCGCGCAGCATGTTGGGGAGCTTGCCCCAGCTATCGCCGCCGGGTGTTCCTTCGCGCGCCTCGGTGTTGAAGCGCCAGAGGATCTTGCCGGTCTGGGCGTCGAGCCCGCTGATGTAGCAGCCCTGGTCCGCCTCGGGCGCCTTGTAGCGCTCGCAGCCGCCGAGACCCTGTACGACCTTGCCGTTGATGATGATCGGGCCCGAGGAATTGCCGAAGCCCTTGGCGTTATTGGCGAGAACCGTATCCCACACCGTGCGTCCGGTGCGCGCATCGAGCGCGAACATATGCGCGTCGGTGGAGGCGACGTAGATCTTATCCTGATAGATGGCGAGATTGCGCATGGCGCCGGTGCCGCCCGCGACCGCGCCCGAAGGCCGGATGCGATTTTCCCATAAGAGCTCGCCGGTCTTCGCGTCGAGCGCCTGAACGAGATTGTCGACATTGACGAGATACATGATGCCGTTGTGCACGAGCGGCGTCGCCTCGCTCGCGCCGAGCCCGTCATTCATCGACCACACCCAGGCGAGCTGAAGGTTGGCGACGTTGTCCTTGGTGACCTGTTTGAGCGGGCTGTGACTCCAGCCCGGATAGCCGCCGCGGGCCATGATCCAATCGCCGGGATCGGGCTTCAACAGCATCGCGTCGGTAACCGGCGTGAAGTTCTGAATGTTGCCTTGCAAGGTCAGCGCGGCGGGAATGCGAGGGCGTGCTGCAGCGGCGGGGGCCGGTGCGCCTTCTGCCGCGGGCGCCGCGGCGGCAACCTGTTGCGGCGGCGCAGTACCGGCAGCCACCTGGCCGATGGGAACAGCGGTTGTCGCGGTGAAGGCCTGCTGGCCCGGGGCCGCGCCATTCTGGCGCAGGATAAAGGCGACGATGCTGGTGACCGCCTGTTCCGGGACAGATCCAGGATTGTCGGCAGGCATCGACGTCACGATCTTGCTGTAGAGATCGTTGGTCGAGCGGCCGCGCCAGGCGTTCATGAAATTGGCCCCGGTCAGAGGCGGAGCCTCGTAGCTGCCGCGAAGGTCGGGCTGATGGCAGCGCGCGCAGGTGGTCTGATACGCGACCTGGCCGATGGTGGCCTGGTCGGCGGTGAAAACCGAACTGTTCGCCGGCTGCGGCTGGGCTGTCGCGATCGCAACGCCGAAGGCGAGAGCGCTCGCGCCCGCGAGCAGCAAAGCGGTTTTCAATCCACGCATCATGATCTCCTTACGTTTGCGATCCCGAACAATCGAGAAAATATCCTGGTCGTCCACTCCAAACTCTTCGCGCAACTGTCCCCCCACCCGATCTGCCTACGCTGCGCTCCGGCAGATCGACCTCCCCTCGTCGGGGGAGGTCGACTAATTTTTTATCTATCTATCCCGGCAAGGCGAAGACGTAGAGGGCGTTGCCGTTCAAGGGATGGTGCACGTCGGGGGCAATCGTGCGCGGCACCTGTCGCGGACTGCCGCCGCCCAAGCCGGTCGGGACCGCAATATATTGCTTGCCGCCGACGCTGAACGAGATCGGGAAGCCCTGCACGGAGGTGCCGAGCCGCGCCTGCCACAGCACTTTGCCGGTTGCCGTATCGAGCGCGCGGAAAGTGCGATCGAGATCGCCGACGAAGGTGACGCCGCCATTGGTGGTCAGCACGCCCGTCAGGAACGACGGCCGCTGCTGGAAGGCCCATTTCTGTTCCATGGTGCGGGCGTCGAAGGCCGCGAGCTTGCCGATATTGCCGTTGCTGCCGGGCATCTCGAAGAAGTGCCGGTCCGCCATGCTGCCGCCCGAACCGTCTTTCGCTTCGACCACACGGCCGTTCATTTCCATGCAGCTCTGGCTGAGCGGAATGACGATCAGGCTCGTTGCCGGGTCATAGCTCATCGGCTGCCAGTTCTTGCCGCCTTCGGTGCTGGGGCAGGACGGGACCCAATAGCCGGTTCTCTGCTCGAGGATGTCCGGCCGGTAGGACAGCACGCCTTTCGACGGATCCTTCCAGATGAAGATATTCTGAAAGACCGTTTCCTTGGCCTGCACGAAGGAACCGGTCTGGCGATCCAGTTTCCACAGGATGCCGGCCTTGCCGATGTTGAAGGACAATTTGCGGCCATCGAGATCGACGAGCACGCGCTCATAGACTTCGTCGAGATCGAGCGACTCGCCGGGCACGTGCTGGAAGTACCAGGCAAGCTGACCGGTATCGGGGCGCAGCGCGAGCGTCGAACTCGTATACAGCGCGGCATCGCTGCCGCGCGTGCCGCGGCTTGCCTGCATCCATGGCTTCGCCTGGGCGACGCCCCAATAGGTCAGATTGAGGTCCGGATCGTACGAACCGGTGATCCAAGTGTCGCCGCCGGCGCGCAGCATGTTGGGAAGATTGTTCCAGGTTTCGCCGCCCGGCGTGCCTTGGCGCGCAAGCGTGTTGAAGCGCCAGATGATCTTTCCGGTTGCCGCATCGAAACCGGTGATGAAGCAGCCTTGGTCCTCGTCGCGCCCTTTGTACTTCTCGCAGCCCTGCATGCCCTGGATGATCTTGCCGTTGACGACCATCGGGCCACTGGAGGTGCCGTAGCCTTTCGAATTGTCGGCGAAGACGGTGTCCCAGAGCGTGCGTCCGGTCCGGGCGTCGAGCGCCAGCATGTGACCATCGGTCGTGCCGATGAGAATCTTGTCCTGGTAGATCCCGATATTGCGCGTGGCATTGCCGCCGGCGTCGGCGTTCGAAGGCCTCGCGTGATTCTCCCACAGCAACTCGCCGGTCTTGGCGTCGAGCGCCTGAACGATGTTGTCGGGGTTGGCGAGATAAAGAATGCCGTTGTGCACGATCGGCGAGGGCTCATTGGCGTTCGGCCCGCCGTCATACATCGACCACTCCCAGGCGAGCTGGAGCTGGCCGACATTGGCCTTGTTGATCTGCGCGAGCTGTCTGTGGCTCTGGGCCGAATAGTTGCCGCGCACCATCAGCCAATCGTTGGGATCGGGACGGAGCAGCATCTGATCGGTGACGGGAAGGTAATTTGCGATGTTGCCTTCAAGCGTGAGCCGGGCGGGAGCGCGTTGCGCGGGAGCAGGCGCGGCGGCGACCTGCTGCGCGGCTTGCGGAGGAGGAGCCGCGCCGGTCGCGACCTGTCCGATCGGAATTCCGGTCGCCACGGTGAATTCGCGGGTTCCCGCGGGCGCGCCATTCGAACGCAAAATGAAGGCGACAATGGACGTCGCCGCCTGCTCGCTCAGCGAGCCCGGCATCGTCGGCGGCATCGAGGAGGCGATCTTGTTGTAGAGCTCGCTCGTCGAACGGCCGCGCCAGGCATTCATGAAATTGTTGCCGCTCAGCGGCGGTGCTTCATTGCCGCCGCCAAGATCGGGACGATGGCACGCCGCGCAGGTGACCTGGTAAGCGGCCTGTCCGATATTGGCCTGCTCGGCGGTGTAGATGCCCGCGCCCGCTTGTTGCTGTTGGGCGGCGGCGATGGCGATGCCGAGCGCGGCGGTCGCGGCGCCTGCGAGCAGCACAAAGGTCTTCAGTTTGCGCATTGTGAGACTCCTCCCGGGCTAACGCGATAATCGAATTCGCAGGAATTACTTCAACAGCCAGCCCCGAAGGTTGCCGTCGGGAGCGCGCTGGGAATTGAGCTGGACGTAGAATTGCTCGTTCTTGAGATCCTGAATCTGCTGCGGCGTGAGATCGAGCGAGCCGCTGATGGTCGCGTTGGTGTCCTTGGTCACGGCGAGATCGAGGATCGCCGGTCCCGGGATGCCTTTCGGCCCGCGGTGGATGTGAACATCGGTCGCGGGCGAGCGCAGGCCCGAGACCGTTCCGTTCACGGTCAGCTTGTTGCCGACAAGCGTCGCGGTGACATTGCCCACTCCCGCGACGTTCGCCTGCATCGCCACGTCGAGCGGCACAACCGAGAGCCGCGCTTTATAGGTTTCGCCGGTCTGGGGCGCCGCCCACGCCGAGCTCGCCACCAGGATCGCCACGCAAAACAGGGACGCGACCACCAAGCTGTATTTCATATATCTCCCTCCTGCGAGAAACGGATTTCGACCGCCACTTATATCAACCGCCATAACCGCGTTCCTATTTGTTTCTTCGTCCGCATAGCGGGCGGGCACTGGCCCAGTTTAAGAATTTCTGCCACTTTTGCAGGACGTCATGCTGAGCTCGCGAAGCATCTTGTGTGGCGCGGATAGGTGGTGGGCCTGCAACCGTAGCCATGCGTGCAAGATCCTGCGGGACCAAGAGTACTCAGGATGACGCCAAGCTCGGGGAGTGTGTTTAAACGGAGCCACTCCGAGTAACCGTGCGCGCTTACCAAGGTTCTTCAAAAATTTCTTGCATCTGTGGAAATTTACCGTAATCTCATCACTGCGAGCTTGCTCCAGCCGAATTCTCAAGTGCAAGGATCGCCCAGGGAGGAAGCCGTCGAAATTGGCAACAGCTAGCGCCCCGCGTCAGAACCTTCAGTCACCCACCGCCATCCCCAGCCGGAAAAAATCGGTTCGCCTCACTCTTTGGCCCCTGGTCGCCGCCACCTTCTTTATGGTGTCGGGCGGCACCTATGGCACGGAAGACATCGTGCACGGCGCCGGTTACGGCAAAGCCATTCTCATCCTGTTGCTGACCCCGATTCTCTGGAGTCTGCCCACAGCCTTCATGATCGGCGAGCTTTCGAGCGCCCTGCCTTTCGAAGGCGGTTATTACGCATGGGTACGCCGCGCCATGGGCAACTTCTGGGGCTTTCAGGAAGCCTGGCTGTCTCTGGTGGCCTCGATTTTCGACATGGCGATCTATCCCACACTTTTTGTGCTTTATCTTGATCGCCTGTTCCCGTGGTTCGCCGAGGGGCACCGCGGCACCATGGTGGCTTTGGCCGTGGTAGTTGTTTGCGCCCTGCTAAATATTGCCGGGGTCCGGGTCGTGTCGACAACCTCGTTGTGGCTGTTCTTCGCGCTGTCGGCGCCGTTCATTCTGATCGTAGCCATTGCCCCGTTCAAGTTCGGAGCACTCGCTCACGCTGTGACTCGGCCGACCACTTCAACGGTTGACATCCTGGGCGGGCTGCTCATCTGCATGTGGAACTATATGGGATGGGACAACGCGTCGACGATCGCTACCGAGGTGGAACGTCCGCAGCGGACTTATCCCCGCGCCATGCTGGCTGCGGTGGTCATCGTGGCGCTGAGCTATGTCGTCCCGGTGGGAGCCATGTGGATGACCGGTCTCTCCCCAAGCGCGTGGGAGACCGGCTCCTGGGCGGACATCGCCGGCATGCTGGGCGGGCCGTTGCTGCGCGTCGGTCTTGCCCTGGGAGGCATGATAAGCGGCTTTGGCATGTTCAACGCCCTGGTCATGAGCTATTCCCGCCTGCCGCTGGCCATGGCGCAGGATGGCATGCTGCCGCGAGTCTTCGCCAAGCTACATCCCCGCTCGCGGGCCCCGTGGGTGACGATTCTGGTCTGCGCAACGGGATGGGCCATGTGCCTGGGGCTGGGCTTCGAGCGTCTGGTCATCATCGACATTCTGCTGTACGGAGTGAGCCTCAGCCTGGAGTTTGTGGCATTGATCGTTCTGCGCATCCGCGAGCCCGAACTGCCGCGTCCCTTCCGCGTTCCCGGAGGATTCTTCGGAGCGGTGGCCGTCGGAGTTCCGCCCATGTTGTTGCTCGGATTCTCCGTTGTTCGGGGCGAGAGCGCGCATGTGCTGGGGATCAGTGCCCTGGCGTTCGGACTGCTGCTGATCGCAGCCGGAGTGGTGGCCTATTTTGTGAATGTGACGCTCAAGCCGGCGGGCTGGAGCACGGCCACGGAGAAGCCTGAACCCGTAGCGTAGGTCAGACCACCGATTAACGCGGATTTCACGGATTTATTCGTGATGGTCCGCGTGATCCGTGGCTTTTGTCTTTTGGGGTAAAGTAGTACGGATGACCAAGCGCAAAGCGAAGGGCGCCTACATGATCTCATCGGTGGCGGATATGTATGGCATCCATCCCCAGACCCTGCGGCTGTATGAACGCGAGGGGCTGCTCAAGCCATCGCGCACGGAAGGCAATACTCGGCTCTACACCGACGAAGACCTGCAGCGTCTGGAGTTCATCCTCTCGCTTGCCCGCGACCTGGGCGTGAACATCAGCGGCATCGCTATTATTCTTCAGATGCGCGAGCGCATGGAGGAAATGCAAGTCCAGATTCATGATTTCGTGAAGTACATCCAGGAGGAAGTGTTGTCGCGGGCCACAGCGGCGGCTGACCCGTCCAAAGGCGCGATCGTACCGGTACGACGACACCTGATGCCGCCGGTGCCGCCAGTCAGAAAACGATAGTTGCAGTGGTCTGAGAACTTGCAAACTAACAACCGACAATCGGATTAATGCTTCCTTTCAAGCTCATCTACAGCGACCACTACTTGCTGCCCATCGGCGCTCACGTCTTCCCGGCTGAGAAATACCGCCGTGTGCACGACCAACTGATCCGCGACGGCGTAGCCGAACTGCCCGACTTCGTTGATCCGCGGCCGGCGTCGGACCAGGACATCCTGCTGGTCCACACCCCGCAATATGTCCAGAAGCTCAAGACCGGAACGCTTTCGCCCCGCGAAGAACAAGAGATGGAGATTCCCTACTCGCCGGAACTGGTGCGGGCCTTCTGGCTGGCCGCGGGCGGATCGATACTGGCTGCTGATCAAGCTCTCAGGGATCGCGTTGGGTTCAACATCGGCGGCGGCTTCCACCATGCTTTCTCCGATCACGGCGAAGGCTTTTGCTTGATCAACGACGTGGCGGTGGCGATCCGCCGCCTGCAGCGAGATGGAAAGATCCGCACTGCCATGACGGTTGACTGCGACGTCCATCACGGCAACGGGACGGCCGCCATCTTTGCTGGCACGAGAACCCCCAGCGACCCGCTGCCTTCCACATCGGCGGCTCTGAATCCCGCGCCCGCGGGAAAGATGCGACACGCGCAGGCCGACGACGTGTTTACCATCTCGCTCCATCAGCACAACAATTACCCGGCTTGGAAGCCTCATTCCTCGATTGACGTGGACCTGCCCGATGGGATTGGCGACGACGACTATCTGGCATGGCTCGACAACGCGCTCAGTTCCGGACTGCGCCAGTTCGATCCCGAACTGATCTGCTACGTCGCGGGTGCTGACCCCTATCGCGAAGACCAGTTAGGCGGGTTGGCACTCACGCTGCAGGGGCTGAAGAGGCGCGATGAGCTCGTATTTCGCGTGGCCAAGGCGCGGAATATTCCGGTCATGGTGACATACGCGGGCGGGTACGCCCGAAAAGTGGAAGATACCGTGACAATTCACTGCAACACGGTAATAGCGGCGAAGGAAGTTTTCAGTAAAAGCGGGTGCCCATCCTCGTCGCCTCTCCGTATGTAACGGAACGACAGGACGGGACACCCGCATTCCACTGATAGAATAGTTACTGTCTATGTTTGAGAATCTCTCAGATAAACTCCAGCGCGCGTTTAAGACCCTGCGTGGCGAGGCCACTCTCAACGAAGAAAACATGCAGGAGGCGCTGCGTGCGATTCGGCTCGCGCTGCTTGAAGCCGACGTCAACTTCAAAGTTGTGAAGCAGCTTATTGATCACATCCAGGAGAAGGCTATCGGACAGCAGGTGGCGACCGCGCTTTCGCCAGCTGAACAGGTCATCAAGATTCTTCGCGATGAACTGATCGAAATTCTGGGTCGCGATACTGCCAAGCTGAAATTCGCCTCGCAACCTCCGACGGTTGTACTTATGGCCGGTCTGCAGGGTTCGGGCAAGACCACCACGTCCGGCAAGCTGGCGAACTGGCTGAAGAATGGCGGGCACCGGCCGCTGCTGGTTTCGGTGGACGTGTACCGTCCCGCGGCCCGCGAGCAGCTTAAAATTGTGGCGCAGGCAATCAAGGCCAATATCTATGAAGGTGAAGTCGGCGAAGCCCATACGGCCACGGTAGAGCGTCTGGCCAAGGAAGCGCGCCGCGAAGCTATCAACACCGGCTCGGACGTGCTGATCGTGGACACCCCGGCCGCCTGCACATTGACGATCAACTCATGGACGAGATGCAGTCGCTCAAGCGCCTGCTCAATCCGCAGGAAATCCTGTTCGTGGCCGATGCCATGACCGGGCAGGACGCCGTCAACTCCGCCGACGAGTTCCACAAAAAGCTCTCCCTGACCGGTGTGATTCTCACCAAGATGGACGGAGACGCTCGCGGCGGCGCGGCGCTTTCCATCCGGCAAGTGACCGGCCAGCCCATCAAGTTCATCGGCGTGGGTGAAAAGTACGATGCGCTGGAGCCTTTTCATCCCGACCGCATCGTCTCCCGCATTCTCGGCATGGGCGACATCCTCTCCCTGATCGAAAAGGCGGAACAGAATGTCGACAAGAAAAAAGCCCAGGAGATGGCCAGCCGGGCCCTTACCGGCGACGGCTTTTCGCTGGAGGACTTTCGCGACCAGTTGCGCCAACTGAAGAAAATGGGATCCATCCAGAACCTAATGGGCATGCTGCCCAGCGTCGGCCCCTTCGCGGGGATTCAAAAACATGCCGACAAGGTGGACGAAAAACAGCTCAGCCGCGTGGAAGCGATCATCAATTCGATGACCCAGCACGAGCGCCTGCATCACGAAGTGATGAATGGCAGCCGCCGTAAGCGCATCGCTCGTGGTTCGGGAACCAGCGTGCAGGAAGTCAATAACCTGCTACGCCAATACGCGCAGATGCGAAAGATGTTCAAACAAATCGGCAAACCCAGCTTCGCCCGGAAACTGGCCGGGATGAAGATGCCGGGAGTGTAGGGCAGTTTCTAGTTTCTAGTCTGTCATCCTGAGCGAAGCCAAGTCATTCGCTTGCGAATGAGGTGGGGGAGTCGAAGGACCCCTACCTTCATGGATGACTTAGAGGCGCGAACTGGTTCGGCCAGGAATCCGAGATTTACTGAGTTTTTATGAAGTGGCGCTCTCTCGAAGAATCCACGCCCGGCACGGATATTCGCTCTCTACAGGACATTTTGTCCGAGCGCAAAGCGCTTATCGCCAAGTACGTGCCGCCGGACATTCAGGGTGTCCACACCCGTGTAATCGGCGAATTAAGAGAAGCCCGCTTCGCCAAGAAAGTCCTCCAGATCGGCTCGAAGGCCCCTGTTCTCGAACTTAAAGATCACAACGGAACGCCTCTTCTGTCGACTGAACTGCTAGAGAAAGGCCGCCTCGTGATCTGCTTTTTTCGTGGCCGCTGGTGTCCGTTTTGCGTGGGGCAACTGGAAGCTATGAACCTGCTCCTACCACAGATCGAGCAGGCGAGAGCATCGTTGATCGCGATTTCACCCCAGACGGTGCAGCAGTCATACTTCATGGTGGACCAACACAAGCTGCGCTTTCCTTTGCTCAGCGATGCCGGGAACCGAGTCGCACGACAGTTCGGGCTGGTCTATCGCGTGCCCGACGACCAGCAGGCCATTTACCGGCGCTCCTTTGTCAATCTGCCTTTTGCCCATGGCGACAACAGTTGGGAACTGCCCATCCCGGGGACCTTCATCGTCGACCGCGATGGCACGATTCTTTGTGCATATGCCGACGAAGACTATACCCAGCGACCGGAGCCGCAGGAAATTCTGCGGCAATTGAGCACACACCCGTAAAACACAGTCTTGCCGACTTCAATTATGATTGGATATGGGTGAGCCTTCACTTTGGGGTACTGGGGACCAGCGCGGCCGGCTCGACGAGCTGACTGCCGGCACCACCAGTCCTGCCAAAGACCTTCCGTTGCGTCGTGACGTACGCCTCCTCGGCATCTTGCTGGGGCGCGTCCTGGTCGAGCAGGTGGGTGAGTCGTTGCTCGGCGTGGTCGAGGAGTTGCGGCGAATTTTCATTCAGCATCGGGAACAGCCGCGCTCTCAAACTACCTCGCCGGACTTCGAAGACCCCTTACTGAATCAGGCGCGGGAGATTATCTCCAGCCTCACGGTCGATCAGGCCCATCGGGTCACCAAAGCCTTCGCCATTTATTTCGAACTCACCAACCTTGCCGAAACCAACCATCGCAAGCGGCGACGGCGTGCCGCCAAACTGCACGCCGAACAGCCTGCGCTGGAAGGTTCGTTCCGTGGCACGTTCAGGCGCATGCGGGCCGCCGGGATCGATGCCAGACAGGCGCTCGAGGTCTTGCGCAAAATAAAAGTCGTTCCCGTTTTCACTGCGCATCCCACCGAAGTCGCGCGCCGCACCGTATTACTCAAACGGCGCCGCATTGGCAAACAACTGGAGCGACTGGACCGCCTGCCCCTGTCCGAGGCCGACGCCAGCCGGTTTGAAGCGCTGATCTTTGCGGAAGTGACTTCCTTGTGGCAGACCGATGAAGTGCGCCTGGAAAAGCCCCTGGTCACGGACGAGATTCGCATGGGGCTCGACCACTATCCCTTTTCGCTGTTCGCCGCCTTGCCGCGTCTGTACGACGAATTGGTCGATTCCCTGCGCTCCGTCTACGAGATTGATTTGGAAGATGGTGAAGTTCCCGGTCTGCTTTTTTTCGGCTCCTGGATCGGCGGCGACCGCGATGGGAATCCCTTTGTCACGCCCGGATCCACTCGCGAAGCGTTGCAGCGCGCCCGGAATGTAATCATCGGCCACTACATCGCGGAATTGGAACGCGCCACTGACCAGCTCAGCGCTTCCATTCGACAGGTGGGAGTTTCCGACGCGGTCCGCACCCGGCTGGCGAGCTACGGGGCTCAGATGGGCGACGAGTACGCCCGCCAATCGCGGATTTCGAGCTCTGAACTCTATCGTCGATTGCTGAACCTGATGATGGTTCGCTTGCGCCACAGCCGCGAAGAGATTGCCGGCCCCAAAGCATATCCGTCCGCCGGTGAGTTCGAGAGCGATCTCTCGCTGATTCGCGAGAGCCTGGCGCTGAACCGCGGACAGCGGCTGGTCGAGTTGGTCGTGGATCCGCTCCTGCGCCAGGTGCGTACTTTTGGGTTTCATCTTTCGACTCTCGACATTCGCCAGCATGCGCGCATGCATGCCCAGGCGGTGGCCGAGATTGAAGCCAATGTGGGCGCGAGCGTCCCGCTCGTGCTGGCGGCGTCCGTGCCGACGCCGCACGAGCAGGACGCTCGCGCCCACATAAAAAGACTCTCCCCCTCGACCCAGGACGTTCTCGACACCTTCCGCGAAATCGCCGAGTTAAAGAGGACTTATCCCGCGTGCGCCATTCGCAGTTACATCATCAGCGGAGCGCAGTCGGAAGAAGATGTCTTCGCGGTAACGAAATTGGCTGCCACCTGCGGGGTGCGAGTTGCCGCCTCTGGAGACGATCCAGGGCTCATGCCGGTGCCGCTTTTTGAATCGATCGAAGACCTGCGCGCTTCGGCGACGGTCATGGAACGCATCTGGCGCGTCCCCGATTATCAGCTACCGCTCGATTCCTGGGGACGTTGGCAGGAAGTCATGCTGGGCTACTCCGATTCCAACAAAGACGGCGGCATGTTGACCAGTATCTGGGAGTTGTACAAAGCGCATCGCGACCTGCACCGCGCGGCGCGCGATTGCAACGTGAAGCTCCGTCTCTTCCACGGACGTGGCGGCACCGTCGGACGGGGCGGCGGGCCCACTCACACCGCCATTCTCGCGCAGCCGGTCGGAGATTTTTCCGGCGAGATTCGAATCACCGAGCAGGGCGAAGTCCTAAACTGGAAATATGCCGACCCAGTGCTGGCGGAATGGAACCTCGAGATCATGATTGCCTCCTGCCTGGAAGCGCTCACGCGCACCCGGGGACCCGAACCCGGCGCCGACCAGCGCTGGACTCCTGCGATGGAGCAGATGTCGGCCGACGCCTTCGCCTTTTACCGCCGTAACATCGCAGAGAATTCGGAGGTGATCGAATACTTCGAACAGGCTACGCCGGTGAACGAACTGGAGCATGCCCGCATCGGCTCACGGCCCCCCCGCCGGGCTCAGGGGCGTCGTCTGGAAGATCTCCGCGCCATACCCTGGGTCTTCGGCTGGATGCAGAGCCGTCACGCTGTTCCCGCCTGGTTCGGAGTAGGTCACGCTCTCGAGCATTTTGTGCTTCAGGATGCGGTGAATCAGTCTCTGCTTTGCGAGATGATGCGGAGTTTCCCGCTATTCTCCGACTTGATCCGCAATGTGGAATTGGCCATGTCCAAGGCCGACTTGACCATTGCGCGGCTCTACGCCGAACTTGTACCAGACGCAGGCCTGCGCGAACGCGTCTGGGGCATGCTGGTGGATGAATTTGAGCGCACGCGCCGCATGGTCTTGAGCGTGACCGAGCAAGGGGAGCTACTGAAGGGCAATCCCGTGCTGGCACGCTCGATTCGTCTGCGCAACCCTTATGTGGATCCCATGAGCCTGGTGCAAGTCGAACTTTTGCGTCGCAAACGCGCAGGTGGAAATACCGACGGCGTTGATTACGCCTTGGGGGCCACGATCAACGGTATTGCGGCGGGTCTGCACAATACGGGGTGAGCGTTGTCATCCTGAGCGGAGTGGCTGCTTCGCAACGCGAAGCAGCTGCGCACTCACAGGATGCTTATTGCTTCACCGGTTCGGCGTG
>Ga0137409_10003605_pt1 | contig 16359 bp, 17 predicted proteins | sample CZODoug1_16funga_FD_122059 | JGI IMG/M metagenome (GOLD analysis project Ga0137409, IMG submission 122059) | Vadose zone soil fungal communities from Angelo Coast Range Reserve, California, USA - CZODoug1_16fungal (Hybrid Assembly) | ecosystem: Environmental > Terrestrial > Soil > Vadose zone... | reverse complement strand
CCGGCGCCGATGGACCCGCACGAGCCTCCTCCTCAGGAAGAAGTGCTGGACATCGTTGAAGAAGCCTCCATGGAGTCTTTCCCCGCGAGTGATCCGCCCGCCTGGAATGCAGGCAGCACAAAGTTGCAATTGCTGAAACGCAGAAAGACGGTTTGATCGGCGCACGGGCACAAGCCCAGCGTGCCGTAGCCGCAAATCTCAGAGAAACTTCACCAGCGCCTCGGTCGTCTCCTTCGGATTTTCCTCGAGCACCCAGTGTCCAGTGTTTTTGAGCACGACGACGGTCACATCCGAAGCCACCAGCTTCATCTGCTGTGCCAGTGCTTCTCCCAAGGACTTCTCTCCGCCAATCGCCAGAACCGGCATGTTTAATTTGGTTTGAGAGAGTTCCGCGAAGTCCTTCGCCGCCTGTTGGAATGAAACAAAATACGCCCAGCCCGCTCTCATCCTTCCCGGGCGCGCGTACGCCTCGGCATACGCTTTCCGGTCCGCCTCCGGAATCGAGCGTGTCTTGTCGGCTGCGAAGTTGTTCCAGAAATGTTCGAAATACGTTCGTTCGCGTCCTTGCACCAGTGCTTCCGGCGTCGCCCCGTTGAACCGGAAGTGCCAGATCGCTGGGTTGTTGTACACCGCCTCCCATCCGCCCACTCCCGGGAGGAACGCATCCATCACCACCAGCTTCTCCACTTCTGCGGGGAACTGTGCCGCGTACGCATACGCAACCATCAAGCCAATGTCGTGACCGACCACTCTCGCTTTCTCCACGCCCAGCGAGCGCGCCAGCGCATGAATTCGAATCGCCGCACTCTTCATGTCCAGCCCGTCCGCCGGAATCGAAGAGTCCCCGATACCCGGCAGGTCCGGCGCAATCACCGTGAATTTCTCGCCGAGCAGCGGCAGGATCGGCGTCCACATCCGCGAAGTCTCCGCATAGCCATGCAACAGAATCAGCGGAGTGCCGTGACCACCCGTCGTGTAATGCAGCTTGACGCCATCGATCTCCGCTGTCCGCGAAACAAAAACCTTGTCCGTCGCATTTGCGGATGTGCCCCCCAAAATTGTAGCCCAAAGAAAAAGTACGCCGCATACGGCCCGGCGTGAAAACAATCTTAGAACGCGATTCATGGAAAGCTCCTCGAGTGAATTACGCATTATACGCGGATAGAACAATGCGCGTGAAACTTGCCGCGAAAAGCAAATCCGAGCCCAGGCACTTTCCTCGTGGACCGTGACCCGCTAAGATACTCGCCATGTCTTATCAACTCAATCGTCGCAGCTTTATCGTCGCCGGCGGGCTCACCGCGCTGGCGTCAACCCGAGTCCTCGGCGCCAACGACACCCTGCGCGTCGGAGTGATTGGCGCTGGCGGCCGTATGGGCGGCCTGCTCAATGCCGCCGACAAGGTTGGCCCCTACCAGATCGTCGCCGTTAGCGACGTTTATGGGCCGCGACGCGACGCCATCAAACTGCGTTCCAACGGCATCGCAACCACGCACGTGGATTATCGCGAAGTCCTGCAGCAGCAGATCGACGCCGTCATTATCGCCTCGCCCGACCACTGGCATGTGCGCATGGCGGTCGATGCCCTGGCAGCCGGCAAAGACGTCTATCTTGAAAAGCCGGTCACCCGCACCATCGAGGAAGGCGCCGCCCTCAGCCGTGCGGTCCGCTCCAACAAGCAAATCCTGCAATGCGGCATGCAGCAGCGCAGCTGGAGCCACTTTCGCGATGCCGTCGATCTCATTCAGGGAGGAAGCCTGGGGCGCGTACCCCAGGTCAGAACCTATTGGTGGCAGAACTATCAAGTTTTCTTGGCGCCCAAACCAGTCGATACCCAGGTCCTCGATTGGAAACAGTGGCTCGGCGGCGCTCCCGATCAGCCCTTCAGCGAAGAAAAGTTCTACCGCTGGCGCTGGTTCTGGAATTTTGGTGGCGGCGCCATGACCGACCTCTTCACCCACTGGATCGACGTCGTGCACTGGGCCATGAAAACCGATCAGCCTCGCGATGTGCAGATGCTCGCCGACAAATACATCTTCAAGCAATGGGATTGTCCGGACACCGTTCAGGCAGCTCTCCGCTATCCCGGCCTCGATGTGGTCTATGAGGGCATGATGGCCTCCTCGATCGACGACGGCGGCCTCGAGTTCCGCGGCACGGACGCAACCCTGAAGCTCAACCGCAGCGGCTTTGGCGTCTATCACGAAGGCGTGCCGTCCAAGGACAATCCAGTCGTCAGGGCAGACAGCTTCCGCGACGGCACCATCGACCACATGAAGAATTTCTTCGATTGCATCAAGACCCGTAAAGAGCCCAACGCGCCAGTCGAAGCCGGAGTTGCCGCAGCCCGCGCCGGCCAGATCGCCAATCTGGCCTACCGCGGTACCGGTCAGATAGCCTGGCCGACGAAGAACCCGGTTTGAGCCTTCGTGGAATTCGCCCGGAGCAGAGCACTTTTCCGATAATCAGGAGTCGGCCTGCGCTAGTGGCAAATTCGTTGTGTCGTGGGTAGGGGAGGCGTACGATGCACAAGCCAGAAGGCAAATCGGGAATCCGGCTTGGCACACTATTCGAGAATTGGAAGACTGGAAGGAATGCTTCTAGAGGGCCGGCCTCGAGAACACGACAGCAGGAGACAAACCATGTTGCGAATAAACGACGATGCCCCCAATTTCACGGCCGAAACTTCACTGGGCACGATCAATTTCCACGAATGGATCGGCAACGGCTGGGCCATTTTGTTCTCACACCCCAAGGACTTTACCCCGGTATGCACTACGGAACTGGGTTACATGGCCGGCTTGCAGCCGGAATTCGAGAAGCGCAATTGCAAAATCATCGGGCTGAGCGTGGACCCGGTGAATCAGCACAGCAAGTGGGCCGTGGATATCGAAGAAACGCAAGGCCACAAGGTAAATTACCCGATGATCGGGGATCCCAACCTCGAGGTCGCCAAGCTTTACAACATGCTGCCGGCAGACAGCGGCAACACCTCCGAGGGACGCACAGCAGCCAATAATGCGACCGTGCGCACGGTATTCATCGTAGGACCGGACAAGAAGATCAAGCTGATGCTCAGCTATCCCATGAGCACCGGCCGCAACTTCGACGAAGTGCTGCGCGTCCTTGACTCGATGCAACTCACCGCCAAGCATAAGGTGGCTACGCCCGTGAACTGGAAGCAAGGCGAAGATGTAATCATCCTGCCGGCGGTTTCGGACGATGAGGCCAAACAGAAGTATCCCGGCGGCTGGAAAGCGCCCCGGCCCTATCTGCGGATCGTTCCCCAGCCGAAATAGCACTCCGTAGGCGAGGGTGGTACAGCGTGATCGTCAAGCAGTTCTATTTGCCGTGCCTGGCGCACGCTTCCTACGTTATTGGAGACAAGGCGACAGGCACGGCAGCCGTCGTTGACCCGCAACGGGACACGGAGCAATACATTGCGTTTGCCGCCGAGCACGCGCTCAAGATCAAGCACGTATTCCTGACGCATCTTCACGCCGATTTCGTCGCCGGGCATTTGGAGCTGCGTGATCGCGTGGGCGCAACAATTTATCTCGGCGCCGCAGCCAAGGCGGCGTACGCATTTACCCCCCTTCGTGATGGTGAAATTCTCGAATTCGGACGCGTGCGCCTGAAGGTATTGGAAACGCCGGGCCACACTCCGGAGTCGATCTCCATCGTGGTTTACGACTTGAACGCCAGTGATACGCAACCGCATGCCGTACTGACCGGGGACACATTGTTTATCGGCGACGTGGGACGGCCCGACCTGCGCGCGGCGCTGGGCTGGTCGGCAATCGAACTGGGCAGCCTGTTGTTCGATTCTCTGCACAATAAACTGCTTGCGCTGCCAGACCAAAGCCTGGTCTATCCGGCTCACGGCGCGGGTTCGCTGTGCGGGAAGGCCCTCAGCAAGGAGACGGTATCAACCCTAGGAGAGCAACGGCGATTGAACTACGCGCTGCAGCCCATGAGCAGGGAAGCATTCATCCACGTGGTGACGGCCGATCAACCGGAAGCCCCGCCCTATTTCACCTATGACGCCATGCTGAACAGCGAAGAGAGGCCCACTCTGAACGAAGCGCTGGCGCGCGAGATGAACCCGCTGACTCTCGACGCCGTGCTGGCATTGCAAGCGGATGGCGCGCAGATCCTAGACACGCGGGATCCCGACGAATTCGGGGCAGCGCACCTGGCAGGCAGCATCAACATCGGCCTCGGCGGCCAGTACGCAACGTGGGCCGGAACCATGCTCGATCAAACGCATCCGATCGTAATCATCGCGGATCCCAGCCGGGAGAACGAATCGGCTGTCCGGCTCGGTCGCATCGGGTTCGATCACGTGGCCGGATATTTGCAAAACGGATTGCATAGCCTCGAATCGAGGCCGGAGCTGGTCGCCTTCACCGAACGCCTCAGCGCACAGTTCGCAGCGGAACTCTTGTCATCGAGTCAGCCGCCGCTGGCAATCGACGTCCGCGCGCCGCGCGAGCGTGAACAGAAACACATTGGCGGCAGCTTGGGCATCCCGCTCAATCGTCTGAAGGAAAATCTGGAAACGTTGCCGAAAAACCGCCCCCTGCTGGCCTACTGCGCGGGCGGCTACCGGTCATCCATCGCCGCGAGTCTATTGCAAGCCAGCGGATTTGCTCCTGTCAGTGAAATTGCTGGCGGCATCGCAGCGTGGGAGGCGGCAAAATTGCCCATTCGCAGTGCCCCAGTTTAGAGAACTACTGCGCGCAAGAGCGCTAGTAACACGCTTACCGCAGGATTGGAATTGACCTGCCGTTTCGCGAGATGCGGAATTACGAAAGCGAGACTTCATTCGAGCCGGCAGTAGCAGTAAAGGAATTGCTGCGCGGTTCCAAACGGCGTTTGGTGCAGTTCCTTGGAACTCTCCACCAAGCGGAAGCGCCCGCCAAACTCGCCGTGTAGCGATTCGGCATCGTAGCGCATCACTTCGAGCCCACTGCATTTCGTAGGGCCTTCTGGTCCAAATGTGCTGACAATCACGTGGCCACCGGGTTTGACAGCACGCGTAACCTGCCGAACGTAGGCAAGGCGTCGCTCTGCTGTCGTAAGAAAATGGAATACCGCTCGGTCATGCCAGAGGTCGTAGGCATGTGGTTCCAGCTCGATTTCGAAAATATCTCCTACCAACCAACGCACCTGTTCTGCAGCCGAACCCAATCGCTTTCTTGTGACTTCGATTGCGGTCTGCGAGACATCCAGTACGGTGAGGTTTTTGCATCCACGAAGAAGAAGGTCGTCAACGAACGTTGATTCGCCCCCACCAATGTCAATGATGGAGGCAGAGAGTGCAACTGCGGCCCGCTCGATCAGCGCAAGGGATGTTTCCAGGTGCGCGCGATACCAGCTGACCGATTCGGGCGCGTTGGTGGTATAGACATTTTCCCAATGCGTCTTTACGTCCATGGAAGCACCGCTTCTACTCGATAGTCGAGATTAGACCGCTGCTCAACTCGAGAGTCAAGTCATCAACCTAGTTACCGAAACCCCAAGCGGGCCAAGCTTGGAGAACTATCTGGCCAAAGTTTTCAACGAATGCTCTAAATCCTTCCGAGCGGGAGCTGAGTCACCGTTGTCGTGCCGTTCGCGAATCGCAAAACGCTGCCGAGCGCGCCCGCCTCGCGGCGGACGTAGCCCATACCGAGAACCCGCGCCGGAACAGAATCCCAAGCTTTTGCTGCGCGCGTCACGAATCCAACTTCTTTGCCGTCCATCATCAGCGGCGCGCCCGCTTCCGGCGCCGCGTCGCCGGAGAAAACCAGACCCACGCGCTGCCGGTTCACTTGCCCGCGCGATCGCACGCGCTCCACGATTTCCTGGCCCGTGTAGCAGCCCTTTGTGTAACTGATATGGCTGTTCTGCACCCCCGCCTCGTGCGGTATTTGCTTTTCGCCGAAGTCATAACCAAACCACGGAAGGCCTTGCGCCAGCCGCAGACCGCTCAAAGCCGCGTAACCCATCGGCCCGCCGCCGTGCTTCTGCGCCGCCTCTAACAGAATCTCCCAGAGCGGCGCGAGCTTTTCCCGCTCGACTGCGAACTCCGCTCCGGCAACTCCACCCGGCGAACGCTTCACGATCCGGCAGGAAACCGTGCCGGCAGCGCCGTCCCTGGAAGAAAGTTCGCCGAGCGTCCCGATATCCACGCCGGAAACTTCACGCACCACCGCGGCGGCGGCCGGCCCTTCCAGCGCCAGCATGCCGAAACGCTCCGTCTCATCCGTCAGCGTCACGTCATCCATGATGATGAATTTATCCAGCACTTCCACCAGCCGTTCGCGAATCATCGCGTAGGAAACGCAAAACAATCTGTCCGCGAACGCATACGTTTCAATCTCCGCGAGAATGTGCCCCTGCGAATTCAGCAGCAGCGAAACGTTTCCTTGTCCCGCGGACAAGCCCTTGATGTCGTTCGTCAGGACGGCGTTCAGGTAACGCACGCGGTCCGGTCCCGTGAACGAAAGGTACGCGCGATAATTCTTGTCGATCAGCGCCACGCTCTCGCGCGCCTGCCGGAATTCCGCGGGCGCATCGCCAAAAGAATCCGGCAACGCGCAGCCGAACCACACGCCCATCTTCGCGCCCGCGCGCGTGTGCGTCGTAGCCAGCGGCGTATCCAGAGCCGTTCCCGTCGGAGCCGTTTCCACCGTTCCTCCCATCCCCCATTCTTGAGTCTATCAAAGAGCACCGCCGCTCACGACATGGCATGCGCGAATCCGAGTAGTTCCGATGTTATAATCCCGTTCATGAACGACGGCTTGCCCGCGCTGAATGCCGCCACAGAGGGCTTGATTCACATCACCATCCCGGTGGGGATGCTCCAATGCAATTGCTCCATCATCGGCGATCCCGTCACGCGCGAAGCATTGGTCATCGATCCCGGCGACGAAGTCACCCGCATCCTAGACCTTCTCGGGCGCCACCGCCTCACCGTGACAGCCATCGTCAGCACCCATGCGCATATCGACCATGTCGGCGGCTTGGCCAAGCTCCATCAGTACACTGGCGCGCCCGTGCTCATGCATCGCGACGACCTGCCGCTCTATCAGGCCATGGAGATGCAGGCCTCCTTCCTCGGAATTCAAACGCCCGAGCTCATCGAAATCGATCAGCTATTGAAGGAAGGCGATTCGCTGCGCTGGGGCTCGTTCGAGGCGCGAGTCATTCACACGCCCGGCCACACGCCGGGCAGCGTCTCGCTGTATCTTCCACATGACGCGGGCAAAGTCACCGTGGCCGAGCCAGCGCGGAAAAACACCATAACTACCGTCGATGGAAAGGAGATCGACATCGACGATCTATTGAAACAGGGCCTGTCCCGGGAAGCCCCGGAAGAGGACTTGAATGGCGATGACTCTGCGAAAAATGAGCTCCCCGATGAAGCTGCAGGAATTGTGAAGCCCGCGCCGCAACTTTTTTCCGGAGACACTCTATTTGCCGGCAGCATTGGGCGTACCGACCTCTGGGGCGGCTCGATGCATCAAATCATGGAGTCGCTCCGTACAAAACTGATGCATCTCCCCGACGACACCATCGTCTACCCCGGCCACGGTCCCGTCACCACTATCGGCCATGAGCGCCAGTTGAATCCCTTCTTGCAGCCGGAGTAAGGATATTTGAAGACTCTGCGATTGCATGGATCCTAGGCGCAATTTGCAGTTTAAGAAAAAGACGCTGCGGGATCGAAGCGGGGGCTGGGGCGCTGACTTCTAAGGTCTTTGTTTTGCCAGTCGCAATTCTTCCATCACCGATTGGACCAATTCTTTTGCGTGCACTAGCTCCTGATTGATCATCCGCAGATCCATCGCCGGCAGAGTCGGATTCCGCTGGCTCTTGCAGTACACGCCATGCTGCCCGACCAGAACTAGCGCGTTCGTCATGCGGTCCAGCGAAACGGCAAGTCGCCCGCGCTCGCGCCCGAACATTTGTTCGTAGTGCTCCAATTCCTCTTTGTGTTCTTGAAATGCCGACATCGTGGTTTTCCCTTCGAACGCGTCCCGGACTGGAGTTGCAAATCGGACACACGCGGCTCGCACCAAACTTTACCGCATCGCGCACCCGGAACATAATCCGCTGAAGCCACCAAGCAGTCTCTTTCATTGTGCGTGGCACGAATTTGATTCCGTGCGGATAGGGTCCGGCCCCTCATCGAGCTTGGAAGGGGTTGGCCTGGAGCAGCCAAACAATGCGACGTTCCGATCTGGTTCAACACAAAGAAAGGGAAAAAGGCGCAAACACGCGCACCTCGCAAATTGTTTTTGGTGAGCGGCAGCATCTTTTGCGCGTGCTCGATTCCCTGGAAGGCACGGAACTGCCGATCGCGCGGATGCAACAGGAGCGGCGTATCCTGGAAGAATTGATTCACGCGCGGACACGCGATTTGAATCAAATCAATACCGCTTGGGACGAAAAAATCGGCTTGGTGCTTAGCGCGGACGCGAAACCGGAAATGCTGGAAAAGCTTGTAAAGCAAGCGCCGCGGGAAGATTTTTATTTGCTGCGATTAATCAGCGAGCACCCGCGCGCGAACGCCAAAACTTTGAACAAGCTTGCGAAGCATCCGTACGGCGCGATTCGCGAAAACGTCGCGCGGCATCCGAATGCGGACGCGTCCACGCTGACGTGGCTGAGCAAAGATCGCAGCCAGCCACTCTGGTACCTGGTGGCATTCAATCCGAATACGCCGACGCCGCTGCAGCGGCGGTTGCGTGACCGGCTGAAACGGCTCGGGGAAAATCAGATTTCAAAGTAAATGCGGTCCGGCGAAATTCAGCGGACCAGATCTCAATCGTTAGAAAGATAAACCCTCCAAGCGCCGTGGAAAAGAGCCCGTTGGAACGGGTTCTCTCGACCAAGCGGAAAATCGATCAGTGGACAGTGATAGTGACGGTGGACATGGTGCGGCCGAAGGCGCTGGTGGCGTAGAGCGTGTACGTGGTGGTTTGCGCGGGAGTAACGACGACGCTGGTTGAGCGGACGGCGCCGACTTGTGGAGAGACGATGATGTAGGAAGCGCCCGTGACCTGCCACGACAACGTAACGGGCGTACCCGCAGAGACGGAGGTGCTGCTGGCGGCGAAGGAAGAAATTTGCGGGGATGCGCCGGTGGGCACAGTGTTCTGCGTGTAAAGGGGCGTCATCTGAAGGACTTCGAAGTCGGATGCTTGTACCTGGGCCAGCGCGTGCAGGTCGGTGTTGTCCCAACGGTCGTCCGGAGCGCCGCTGAGAAACATATTCGACCCGTTGTCGGCCATGATCATGCCGTATTTCTTCAGCGCGTTGAGGATCACCTGATTTGCGACGGAGTAGGCCGAGACGTTGAAACTGGCCTTCAGCCGCATGCGCATGCCCATGGGCGCCGCCAATGCATTGCTGGAGTTTGCCGCCCAATGGGAAGCGGGAGGCACAATCGCGGCGCGGCTGTTCTGCAAAGTGAAGCGCAACGCATGATTGATTTTTCCGGCGGCAACTTCGTCGTAGCGGGCAAGGCCGGGGAAAATCGGCAATCCGGCGGCGTCGGCGCTGGTCCACGTATAAGGGCGCTGTTCGTTCGAAAGAAGATCCCAGACGGCAGCGGAGCCGGCGTTCCAGGAATTGCCGGAGACGGTAGAACTGTAAAGTTCATAGAGAAAGCAATTCGAATTGTCGAGGACGAGGACGTGGCGGTCGCCGGTGCCGGGGTTAGGATAGCCTTCGATCGGCGCAGTTACAGGGATGGGCATGGGACCGGGATCGCTCTCGCTGCCGAAGGCGGTGAAATTCACCGTGACGGGTGGCTGCTGGCTGCCGACGATGAGATAAGGAATGCCAATCGTGGAGTTTTGAAACTGACCGGCTCCGAAGTCGGCGTGCACGCCGATCGTGCTGCCGATGAAATTGATGATAGAGGTCGAATTGGGATCCACCGGGTCATTGGAAATATCTTTGTTCCAGAGGCTGTCCGCGGGGAAGGGAACGAAGCCGTTGAGACTCGCGCCCTGGCCGAGCAACATGCCGCTACAACTCGAAGCCTGAGGCGATCCGGTGACCTGCAGGTTGACGGACGAGGATGCGCTGGCGCCTGGATTCGGATTGCTAACGCTCACGGCATAAGCTCCGGGGGCGCTGGCTGAGCCCGTGGCCGTGAGTTGGGTAACGGAGCCAAAGGTGGTTTGCACCGGCGTTGTGCCGAAAAGAACTTGAACCCCATTGACGAATTTACTGCCCGTTACGGTGAGAGTGAAATTGCCGGTGCCGACGCTGGAGGGATTAATGCCTGTAAGGACGGGCGTGGGATTCAGAAGTGTGACGCTGCTGGTACCGCTGACGGATGTGTCAGAAGCGCTGGTGGCGCGCACGGTAATGGCATTCGGATTCGGCAAGGTGGCAGGGGCAGTGTAGTTTCCATTTGCACTGATGGTTCCAATGACCGGTGGGTTTCCTGCGGTGCCAGTGATGGACCAGGTAACGGCAGTATTCGTGGTGCCGGACACAACGGCGGAGAACGGGAAGGAGTCACCTGCGCGAATGTTGGCAGTTGGGGGCGAGACGGAGACTTGAACGCCGGCGGGTGGAGGTGACGGCTGGTTGTTCGGCGCGGAAGTGCCTGCGCATCCGGCAAGGAATAGAGCAGATAAGACAAGGCTGAGATGGAATGGCTTACGCATCTTATCCGCAGACGCAAGGAGACATGAGCCTGTCGGCTTAGTATGGAGTAAAGGCAAGCGCCGCGATACCTGGACGAAAGGTCAGATATGGGACGATGACCGGGGAGTCGGACGCAAGAGCAGGCATTTTTCGGTCCGGCTATTTCTCCTGTTCGGACGCCCAGTTCAAGATGATCGACAAGGGAGCCGCGTTGGTCTCGTCCATTCTGGCGTTGATAAGGAATTTCTGGCCATCGGCGGTCACATCACAGGAAAATACGTCCGGGGAAGAGATTCGCTGCCGCATGCGGGTCTGAAACAGAGCACTCGGTGGACCCGCTTCGAATTTGGCTCCGGCCTTCACCGCCACAGTCATCATTTTCCCGTCACCGGACAACTCCTCTCCGTCCCGGCGGCATCGAGGTTCTTCTCCTCCGTTTCGAGACACCTGCCATTTGCCGTCGGCGCTCGGAAAGGGCGATACACATACTTCCCAATTCCCCAACTCATTTGACGCATACGCCACCCATTTGCCATCCGGTGAAAACTGCGCGTTCCGAACGATCCATTTTGCCTGCAGGAACGGCTTAATCCGGCAAAGTCACGTACCACAGCTCTCCATCCTTGCCGGCCAGCAGGAATTTTCCGTCGCGCGACCAATTCCAGCAAGTCCGCTGCCCACGCCGCGGTTCACCAAAGTTAACAATCTCATCTTCAGACCCAGTCCCATCTGCGTTCTTTTGGTACAGCCGTTGAAAGGTATTTCGATTTGTGGTGAAAGCCACGAGTTTGCCATCTGGACTCCAAACGGGCGCCTGGTTCAAGGAAGGGTCAAACGTGAAACGAGTCACGGCGCCATTCGCCAGCTCATGAATCCAGATGCCGATCCTGCGCCCACCTCCTTCCGACTGGTCAAAAGCCACGCGCCGACCGTCCGGGAGATACTTGGGTTAGCTAAGACTCCCGGAGGCCCGACCGCGCCCACTTGCTTTCCGCGGCGGTCAAACCACGTCAGCTGCGACCGGGCTGCACTCTTTCCCGTTTGCGCGACCAGAGGGCCAAGTTGAGTGCCTGGGGCAAGAGGCATAATGTTGCGCGATTATAACCTTCTCAAACAATTCCCGAGGACCTTTCCTGCTGAAGCGGCCGAAGAGAGTGGGCTCAGCGGGTCAGTTCGGACAGCTTGGTTTCTTCTGGAATGTCCGTTGCACTTTCGAAGTAGAGGCGGTAGCCGTCTGGGTCGGACAGACCTGTGACCCACATGGCATTGCCGACTTGCGGTTCCGATGCCTGGATACCGCGAGACTTCAGCCCCTTGTAGATCGCAATAGTGTCTTCGCAAATGAAGCCCACCTTTCCCGAGGGAACCCAGGAGTCATGTCCCTCCCTGGGGAATTCTTGCAGCATCAGTGAAGCACCCCCAATGGATAGCCAGCACCAGCGCAGCTTTCCTTCGACGGCCCATTTGTGCTTCATCGTGAATCCGAGGCCATCCATGTAATAGTGAACGGACTGCTCCATGTTTGAGACATGGAGGAAAGGCACGACTTCCTTGACGTTCCGTGCGGCGTTCGAAGCGACATTCATCAGTGAAGCTCCTGGATGGGCTTGGACGAAGAATTTTGTCCGCCGATTGCATTGTGTACCGAATGGGATAAGCGCAAGGTCTTGGTTAGTGGGCCTCAAGGCTTGACAGATCGTGAGGTACAAGGCCTTATGAAAGACAGCATACAGTTATCTGGCTAATTCAAATTCACGATTTTACTCTGGGAGGGCAAGAATGTTGCTCCGTCCACGCGGGTTCTCACCTTTTGCGTTGATTCTCTTGCTTCCCACAGCGGCTTCAGCGCAGAGCGAAGGCGCGCTGCGGCGGTACTTCGAAGGGAAGACCGTTGTTACACGCATTGACATGCCTGCCAACAAAATCGGCGTGGACATCCATCCCGGTTCTTCCCAGCCGCTCGACTATGCGGATCTCGGAAAGCGCCTAAAGACGTACGGCACGGCGCTGCGGGCCGGGCAGCCGATTCTGGTCACGCAGGTCAAAGTCAAAGAGCGCAATATTGAATTCCATCTGGGCGGCGGAGGATTTGGCACGTTTGGCGACGATTCAAGCACGGACGTGTATGTGCCTTCGAGTGAAAAAACGCGGCGCGAGAAGAACCTGGAAAGAGAGATCAAGACAGCCACCGACCCGGCCGCCAAACGCAAGATGCAGGAAGAACTAGACAGCTTGAGAAGGGAGCGTGAACGCGAAGACGCGCGGCAGAGAGCCATCGTCTCTATTGCCGAAGAGCAGAAGCGCACTGCAGTGCGGCAGCGAGCGCTCGATGCCGGCTCGCGTTTCAACCTCTGGTATCCGCAAGGAATTTCGTCCGAGCAGTTGTCGCCCGAGGCTGTCATGGGCGCGCTGTCTGAGTATCTGGAGTTTCCTTCCGGTGCCCCAGAGAATGAGCTGAAGGTCCGGCCAACATCGTTGCGCAAGGGACTATTTCTGGAAGAAGTGGAATCCATGTTAGGAAAGCCGACGTCTCGCACAGAGCAGAACCAAGGCGAGCTGCGAATTGTGGTGTGCACTTACGAGACTGCCGAAGGGCGGGTGCAGGCGACATTTGCGGAAGATGTGCTGGTGCGCTACACGATCTCCTCAAAGTGAGCGGATGACTCTCTCCGGGACCAGACTCCAATTCAAACTGCGGATTTTCGTTTTGTCGGCTCTGCTCGCGGTTCCTTGCTTCTGGCACCGGCGGATTGAGGCGGGCGATCTGGCGAGTCATGTGTACAACGCGTGGCTTGGGCAACTCATTGAAAAAGGACAAGCGCCAGGGCTCTACCTGGTGAGCCGCTGGGACAACGTCAAGAACGTGGGCTATGCGCTCGGCATCAATCAGCAGGGCCATCAAACAAGCTGACGTGAGCTTCAAGCTGCGCAGCGAAAAACTCGCTCGCCGCCTCCCGATGAACGCCCAGCACATCAAACCGAGGGCGAAGAACGGCAGCACTCTGAACACGCAAACGACACTCATCAGGTAAAAAAGCTGCCAGATGAACCAAACTGCGGAGGTAATCTTGAGCCACGCGAGGAACACAAGGCCAACCACAAAGGCCGCCATGATGGTGACTGCCAGCGCAAGAAAAGCTGATGCCGCCGCAGCGCAGGCGCGTCGTCGAGAAACCTGGCGACCGGCCCGGCGTCGAGCGTCGCCGACATCACGACAAGCTTCAAATCCGGCCTCGTGGACTTTTGCAACTGTTTGAGCAGGGCCAGCGCCAGGTCGGCCTGCAAGTGGCGCTCGTGGAATTCATCAAGAACGACGACGCCGACATTTTTCAGTGTCGGGTCGGAGAGCAATCGCCGCGTCAACACGCCTTCGGTCAGAAAGCGTAATCGGGTCTTCGCGCTCGCCACCTCTTCGAATCGCACCTGATAACCGACGGTTTCGCCGGGCCTCTCCCCGCGCTCTTCGGCGACGCGGCGCGCGGCCATCCGCGCGGCCAGACGTCTGGGTTCGAGTACTAACACCTCACTGTCGCCTGTAATTTTCGCGTCAAGCAACGCGGCGGGCACACGCGTAGTTTTGCCCGCGCCCGGCGGCGCTTCCAGAACGATGTTCGGTGATTGGCGTAGGCGCCCGATGATTTCCGGAAGTAGCGGATCAATCGGAAGAGACTGCATTTCGGCGCGGATCAATATATGTTAAAGGTAAATTCCAATTTGGCTCGCACGTTGACAGGCTGCCCATCTTTGGTTGCCGGGTTAAAACGGGTTCTCTGAGCTGCCTCGATCGCATTTTTAGTCAACCCATCAGGTAATTCTCGTATCACTTTGTCAACAATTAAGCGGCCATCGGCAGTATAGATCACGCTCAAAATTACGGACCCGTTCACTTTATGATGCCGAGCGGCTTCCGTGAATGTAGCCCTCTCACTGTGGAGGATGGTCTGCTTGTTCACACCATCCTTCCTTAGATCCCCTTCCTCGAAGATTGGGCCTGTCACTGCCGAATCATGCGGCGTCGTCTGGTAATGCTCCCGCAGCAAATCCTCGCCGAAATCGCCGTTGAAATCGCGCCAGACCGAGTGAATGTGATTGGCGTTGTTCTGCGTGTCGTCGTATTCGACCAGGAAGGTCGGGCCCTGGATGCGATAATAATGCGGATCACCTTTGTTCACGCTGCCCGCCCAGGCGAAATAGATCTTGTCGAATCCGGCGGCGCGCAGTTTCTTCGACCGTTCATCGGCTATGTCCTGCGGCATTCGCGACAGATAATCGTCGAGCAGTTTTTCAAGCATCGCCTTCTGCTGTTTGTTCAACTGACCGGCCGCGACGCCTTCGGGTTTGAGCGGATCGACCTTTCGGTTGTTCATCGTGATGATGTCGCCCGGCGCGGTTGTATTAAAGATGGCGACGGCGCGTTGTTTTTCATCGAGCGCCAGAATCAATTCGCGTCCCTTGTCCTCTTCACTGGCCAGGGCCCTCAAGCCTTTCCGCTCGCCCTCGCGGACTTCGGCCGGATTCGCGCCAAAAAAGAGCGGCGTGTTTGAAACCATCTCGCCTTTGGCGACGGTGAAATTGAGCGAGATGTGATGGCCTTCGACTCGCCATCCCCACGGAGCTTTGGCCGACGGAGTCCCGAAGATCGAGAAGTAGTAAAGCTGGGGGTCGCGCGGGAAGCGGCGGGTCGGGCCTTCCATTTGCGCCAGAACCGGCTCGAGGCTCATGATCGTCGTGGCCTTCTGATAGCCGACCGCGCCCAGGCCGGTTTTCATAAACTCCATCGCCAGCCCACGCTGATTCTCATTGAGGTCTTTGAGCGGAAGTCCTTTGCGGTCGCGCGGGATGAAATGCCAGTCGAACCGCTGCCCGTCGCCGAACTCGAAATTCGCCTTCGCTTTTTGCTCGGGCGTGAGCGAGGCGAGGAATTTGTTCGCGGCCTCGGCCATCACACCGGCTGAGCGCATCCGCGCCACGCCGTCGATGATCGACCAGGTTACGAGCGATAATGCGATGACACAGGATAACAACAATAAGGCTAGTTTCAATGGCTTCATCTTTAACCTCCGGGCATAATTCCAGATTCAGGATTTGAGACGCGCCAAATCTATGACGGGCCGGGGATCAAGTCAATCTTGCCAAGCGAATTCATCTCACTTATCGTGAAAGAATGAAAATCGTTCCCCTGGGTACGCATCGCTTCCAGCGTGCTCGTGGCGATAGGCTTATTGAAAGTAAATTGCGTACTTCCCAATAGCACGCTGGAAGCGATGCGTACCCAGGCTTGCGGCACACTATAAGATGATTGAGCTTCGACAAGACGACATTTTCCATGCGGATGCGGAAGCGTTGGTCAACGCCGTGAATTGTGTTGGAGTTATGGGGCGTGGCATTGCATTGCAATTCCGCAATGAATTTCCCGAAAACTACAATGCTTATAAAGCGGCCTGCGATCGGGGAGAACTTCAACCCGGCAAGATGCTGGTTTTCGACTTGAAGCGCCTTCAGCATCCTCGATTCATTATCAATTTTCCGACCAAACGACATTGGCGGGACAAAAGCCGCATCGAAGACATTCAGGCAGGACTCAGCGCCTTAGTCGAAGAAATGTGGCGGCGGCGGATTCAATCAATCGCCATTCCGGCGTTGGGATGTGGATTGGGCGGTTTGGATTGGGATGAAGTCAGGCCGATGATCGAACAGGCGTTC
>Ga0137409_10003604_pt1 | contig 16363 bp, 18 predicted proteins | sample CZODoug1_16funga_FD_122059 | JGI IMG/M metagenome (GOLD analysis project Ga0137409, IMG submission 122059) | Vadose zone soil fungal communities from Angelo Coast Range Reserve, California, USA - CZODoug1_16fungal (Hybrid Assembly) | ecosystem: Environmental > Terrestrial > Soil > Vadose zone... | reverse complement strand
CCGGATTGTCCTTGGACGCGGTCACGGGCGGAGGAGCCGCGGGAGGGGCTTTGGCTTCGTCCTTCTTGCCGCATCCGCCGATCAACGACAGCCCGGCCGCCAGGACCAGAAACCCGCCGGAGGATTGGATATCCATATTCTTTCCCTCCTTGAACCCGGACGACAGCATAGCCGGAGCTTCCGGGGGATGCCAACGTTGCGAAGAGCGCGATCTGTTTCTGAATCCATGGAGTTCGCGTTCCTTTGTGGCGTCCCACGACCATAAGGGGGAGGATCCGATGAGCGTCATCCTTGACTTTCTTTGCTGCGCCGCTTTTCAGGAGAGCGAGCCCTTCGAGTCGCGGCAACCGAAATTTCGGGAGCGGCTGCTGCAGGAGGGCGGCGGTTCCGGGGAGTCCGATGCGGCCGTCACCAGGGCGCTCCGCTGGCTCCTCAAGACCCAAAAGCCGGACGGCTCCTGGGCGGTGCCGGAAGAGGACTATGCCGTCGGCGTGACGGGTCTCGCCGTCCTCGCGTTCCTGGGCGCCGGTCATTCCCCGAAATCCGAAGAGTACGGCCCGACGATCCCCAGCGCTCTGCGCTTCCTGATCTCCGCGCAGGATTCTGAGGGTTGCGTCGGACCGCGCGGCGAGAAGCACCTCTATGGCCACGCCGTCGCGACCGCCGCGTTCGCCGAAGCGCTTGCTCTGGGCGGTACGAACGACGATGCGGCCAGGGTCCGCAAGGCCGTTGACTTCCTGGTGGGCGCTCAAAATCCCGGCAAAGGCTGGCGCTACGCGGCGAAGTGCGGCGATAACGACACGTCCGTCACCGCCTGGGCCGTGCAGGCCCTCTGGAGCGCCGAACAGGCGGGGTTGACCTTCCCCAAAGCCGCCTATGACGGAGCGCTCGCCTGGATCGACCAGGTCACCGACGCCTCCGGCCGCGTCCGCTGTATACCGAACCCTCACCGGATGATCCCGGGACGGGATGAGATGCTGGATCCCCACGAGACCCCGACCGCGATGGCGATGATCTCCCGCTACCGGATGAGCAAGGTGCGGAAGGAGTCCCGCCTGGCGGCCGGCACCCTGCTCCTGGGCAAGGACCTCCCCCGCTGGGAAAGGGACTCCGTCGACTTCTGCTACTGGCACTTCGGGTCGATCGCACAGTTCAGGATCGAGGGTCCCGCCGGCGAGACATGGAAGGCGTGGAACGCCGCACTGCTCCCGGCGCTCCTCAAGCACCAGGTCGACGCGGGAGAGCATCAAGGATCCTGGGACCCGGTCGACCGCTGGTCCACGCACGTCCCCAGGCGGTTCTACGCGACCGCGATGAATGCGATGACCCTGGAGACCTGCTATCGCTACGGTCAGTTCTCAGGAGACCGCGATCGATAGCCCGCGGCCGGCTATTTCGAGGTCAGTGCGCGGCGCAGTTCGGCCTGCGGGGCCTGATCGTCGACCGCGATGCTTTTCCCCCGGCGCTCCACTCCCAGCTTCCTCCACAGCGCCTGGAGATCGGGGCGGTAGTCCCCCTTCCCCATCTCCTTATAGAGCTCGCTCATCACCGTGGTCCCCGTGGCCTCGTCGCCTTTCGCGACCACATCGTCGATGCTCCACCAGCGGCGCCCGTCGCCGCCCGCCTTGAGGATCGCCTGCAGCGCCGTCTGGATCGTCTCCTTCCCCTTCGTCTTCTCGCGGATGCCCAGGTCCGCCATCAGCCAGTAATAGGCGCCGCCCCAATAAGTGCGGCCCCACTCCGTCGTCCCGTCCATCCCGCCGTCCTTCGCCTCCGGCACCCCCTTCGGCATCCCCTCGAGGATCTGCTTCCACATCGCCTCGACCGTCAGGCGCCCCGACCGCACCCGCGCGATCGGCTCGACGTACGTCGCGAAGCCCTCGTACATCCACGCGTGCTTCTCGTCGAGGTCGGGGAACGCGAGATGGCACATCTCGTGCGTCAGCAGCCAGTCGTCCCGAAAATCCTCTTCCTTCGTCCCGGAGCCCAGCTCCACGCGGATCAGGCGTCCGTTCCAGGTGCGGCCCGACCGGATCGCGCCGCGGCCCTTCGACGTCAACTCGAGCCGGACCTTGGGGACCGGGAAGTCTCCGAAGTAGCCGGCGACGGTTTCCCCACAGGCCTTCGCCCACGCCAGAATCTGCTCGCGCGAAACCGCGCCCGTTTTCTCGGGCAGGACGACCGTGATCTCGCTGTCGCGGACCTGGACCGTCGCCTCGCGGTCGGCTTGAAGGGCGCTGAAGACCAGAAGTGCTGCAGTGGCGAACATCCGAACTTCTAACGGACGAGGACGCCCTCTCAATCCCGCGAGGGAGGAAAGTCCCCATAACACTCGCTCCCGGGTCGGCTCAACCGCCCATGAAGGAGGAATCCATGGACAACCAGGAGCCGAAAGACGAGGACACGCGCAAGACCGGCGGGGTGAAGAAGCCGGCCTCGAAACCCGCCCTCAAGAACCCCAGGCCGGAGGGTTCGCCGGACACCCCGGACACGTTCGGACAGAGCGTCGAGGCCGGCGGCGTCGACTAGGACCTCTGGGTCCGGATCGTCCGCAACTCCACCCGATGATGGACGATCAGCGCCAGAATGACCGCGTCCAGCGCGACCATGCCGCCGATGAGGATCCCGGGATGCCTTGCAAGCCGGTAGACCTCGTAGGCGATGAGCGCCGCGAAGAGCGCGATGCCGACCGGATATGCGGCGCACACGTGTCGGAGGAGCAAGGCCGCGATGAGAATCTTGAGGACGCCGTGACTCAGCAGATAAAACACCGCGAATCCTCGGCTGCTGCCCCCGAATTGAGGGGCCGCGAGGGTGGCAACTTTCAGGAACCAGTCGGTCGGCGCCAGGAGCACCGCGATTCCCCCGAGAAGTTCGAGGGCCCCGTTGATCCCTTTGATCCAGAGTCCCGTCTGGTAGAGCCGCTCGTGGGAATGCTGCATGCGTAGGGCGGATCCGTCCGTCGATTTCCGCGTGACGGCGCCCTCGACGACTCGTAGGATGTTCAGAGATGCTCGATCAGGTGTGGTATTGGAGATCGAGACTGCCGGAGAGGAAGGGACACCGCTACAAGGGGGTGGCCCGGGGGGGCCCTGAACTCCGTCCTGGTGGAGTTCGAGGACGGGACCCTCGTGGTCACAAGCCGCTATGCGGTGCGGAAGGTGAGACGATGGGGAAATCCTGGGCGCTGATCGGTTTCGACACGCTCGCGAACGAATGGTACGAGGTCTCCTTCTTCGAGAGGGAGGCGGAAGCAGCCCGCGCCGGATTGATGCAGCTGCAGGAAATCGAGAAGACGCAGCCGACGGTCACGTCCGGCGGCCAAGCCGACTATGGGATCCAGGACCGGGTCTACATCCAGCGGCCCGACGGCACCCGCTACCGGCTGCTTCCCTAGTCATCTTCGGCTCCCGCCGCCCTGATAAATCCGGGGAGATCGCGGTCTCCGGCGTGTCTCTCCCATAAGAAGTAGATCGATTCCCCAACCGGAGATTCTCCTCATGCCCTCCCTTGCGCTCCTGCTGATCTGCGCCGCCGCCTTCGACGGCGACCGCGACAACCACCCCGAAAAAGTCCGGCCCATCCCGCTCGCCGGCATCCCCGTGCCGGCCGAGGTCCGCAAGGAGCTCGAAGACGGCGTCGACATCCTCCTTAAGGAGATTCAAAAGCTCCGGGTCGACCTCAAGGACATGCCCTCCTTCCTCGACCTCCTCCCCGACGTCCAGATCTATCTGAAGGCGGTCGACGTCGCCCTGCGGTACAACGAGTTCCACGACCCGAAGGAGTTCGATCTCGCCCGCGGACAGATCGTCGAGGGACGTCGCCGCGCCCGGATGCTTCGCGACGGCACGCCGGAATGGACGACGTCTCCCGGCCCCCATCCCAGGGGCTACATCTCCGGCATTGACGGCTCGGTGCAGCCTTATGGCTTCGTCATCCCCAAAGGCTACGCGTCGGACCCCGGGCGGCCGCGTCGACTGGACACCTGGTTCCACGGCCGCATGGAGCACTTGAGCGAGCTCAACTTCATCGACTGGGCCGGCGTCCACTTCGACGATTCGGTCCGCATCGCCGGCGGCCCCTTCACGCCCGACGACGCGCTGGTCCTGCAGCTCTACGGTCGATTCTGCAACGCGAGCAAGTTCGCGGGCGAGATGGACTTCTTCGAGGCGATGGACTGGATCGGCAGCCGATACAGGATCGACACCGACCGCATCGTGATCCGCGGCTTCTCGATGGGCGGCGCGACGTCGTGGCATCTCGGAGCGCACTATGCGGGCCGCTGGGCGGCGGTCGCTCCGGGCGCGGGCTTCGCCGAGACGCCCGAGTTCCTGCGCGGCTTCCAGAAGGAAACGCTGACGCCGACCGACTTCGAACGCAAGCTCTGGCATCTCTACGACGCGACGGACTACGCGGTCAACTTCTCCAACTGCCCGACGATCGCGTACAGCGGCGAGCTCGACCCGCAGAAGCAGGCGGCCGACATCATGGCGAAGGCGATGGCCGAAGAGGGGCTGGAGCTGAAGCACCTGATCGGGCCGCAGACCGGGCACAAGTACCATCCCGAGACGTGGAAGGAGCTGGTGCGGCTCGTCGACGACGCGGCCGCGAAGGGCCGCGACCCGCTCCCGAAGAAGATCCGCTTCACGACCTGGACGCTCCGATACAACGACATGAAGTGGGTAACCCTCGACGCGCTGGGCCGGCACTGGGAGCGCGCGCGGGTCGACGCCGAGCGGGACGCGGGCGTCGTCAAGGCGACGACGTCGAACGTCACCGCGCTCAGCTTCAGCGTCCCGTCGATGACCCGGGTGGTCCTCGACGGGCAGGAGCTGCCCGCGGCGCCGCACTATGTCCGATCGGGAAGCGCGTGGTCGGCCGGGTCGCCCCAGGGGCTGGTGAAACGGCACGGCCTGCAGGGCCCGATCGACGACGCCTTCCTGAGCGCGTTCGTCTTCGTCAGGCCCACCGGCAAGCCGGCGAACGATGGGGTCGGCGCCTGGGTGGCGTCAGAGTTCGAGCACGCCGTGAAGTCCTGGCGCGTCCAGTTCCGGGGCGACGCGCGGGTGGTCGACGACGTCGCGCTCGGCGACGATCTGATCGCGAGCTGCAATATCGTCCTCTGGGGCGACGCCTCCAGCAACAAGGTGCTGGCCCGGATCGCGGACAGGCTCCCGATCCGCTGCGGGGAGAACCAGGTGCCGCTCCTGATCTATCCCAACCCGCTCAACCCGGCTAAGTACGTCGTCCTCAACAGCGGCTTCACCTATCGAGAGTACGACTACCTCAATAATGCGCGGCAGGTCCCGCGGCTGCCGGACTGGGCCATCGTCGACGTCACGACCCCGGCCGGCACGCAGTGGCCCGGCAAAGTGGTCGAGGCCGGCTTCTTCGGGGAGCGCTGGGAGCGGAAGTAGTTTTGGCGTTGTTCCGGATCCTCCGGCGCGTAAGATGTTCGGGGCTGCCTGAACGGAGAATCCGGATGACCTCGATCAAAACGCTGCTCTTCGCGCTGGTCCTCGTCGGTCCGCTCGCCCAGGCCCAGGACAAGCCGGGCAAGGAGCTGCGGCCCCCCACCGACGACCCGCCTCCGGGCAAGGCGCCGATCCTTCTGATGGAGGACTTCGAGGCGACGGCCGCGGGCGAGATCCCCAAGGGCTATACGAAGCAGGGCGCGGTCCAGGTCGACGACACCGTCGCGCACAGCGGCAAGCACTCCCTGCGCATGGACGCGGCGGTGAACGGCCCGCGCCGCATCACGACGAAGAACGAGGTCCTCGCGCAGCTCGGCGGCACGCACTGGGGCCGCCTCTACTTCAAGGTCCAGCTCCCCGCTCCGGAGTGCAAGTCGGGCGTGATCCACTCGACGATCGTGTCCGCGGTCGGCAAGAGCCCGCTGCACGACGACGAGATCGAGTTCCGGCCGCTGGACACGATCCTGGGCACGCAGGGCACGTACAGCTACATCTACAACGTGCAGCCGCACACGAAGCGCCCCGAGTTCGCCCACGGCAGCGCCTCGAAATGGAAGTTCAGCGACCAGTGGACGCTGGCGGAGTGGTACGTGGACCATGCGACGCAGACCTACCGCCTCTGGATCAACAGCGCGGAGGTGAAGGACGTCGCGTTCATGAAGGGCCCGAAGACCTACGAGAACTCCGAGATCCCGGCGGCGATGGAGAGCATCACCTTCGGCTGGTGGAACTACCAGCAGGCGGGACCCACGGGCTTCACGGCCTGGATCGACGACATCGCGCTGTCGAAGGAGCGCCTGGGCAACCGCGGGATTCCGCCGATCAAGCCCACCAAGAAATGAGGGAGGCGGCCGTCGCGATCCTGCTGCTCGCCTCCTGCGGCAGCGCGGAGAAAATGAACGAGACTCCCCTGTTGATCACGCAGCGCGACCAGGTTGAGGCCGCGGTCGGCAAACGCGTGACGCTCCGCGGCGAGTTCGTCTCTTCGAAGATCCAGACGATCCTGGGCGTCGACGTCGACGGCGACCATCTGAGCCGCGACGTGAAGACCGCGACGGCGACCGGAGTGCTCCAGAAGACCGTCGTGACGCAGGACGACATCGACAAGGAAGTGAAGCGCCTGGGCGGCGTCTTCCCGACCCGCGGTCCGGGCACCTTCTATATCCTCATCGATCCCGCCTCGAACACCGCCGCGAAGGCCGAGGTCCTCAAGTAGTCCCGGGAGGTGGGTTCATGAGGTTTGGATTCCGCTCGGCGCTGGTTCTGGCTCTCCTGCCCGCCCTGGCGGCGCCCGCTTCCGCCTGCCTCTGGTACTACGGGAAAAACGTCCAGGGGAAACAGGTCACCTTCGACGGACACTTTGGCGATCTGGAGCTGGCCAGGCACCTGACGGAACATCCCGAGCACGGTCTCCAACAGACCATCGACACCGCCGTCGAGCCCGGACCCGAGGTCGACTACAAGATCCGCAGCGACTTCGCCGCGACGCTCGTGCACCAGAGCAAGGCGGCCCGCGCCATCCCGATTCTGGAAGCCATCGAAAAAGAACAGCCCCGCGAGTACATCATCGCCGGCGGGGCCATCCTCGGCGCCTGCGTCCTGTATTGTGTTCTCAACTGGCGCAGGCCCAGGAAAGCGCCGTGACAGCGCTTCCATAAACCTTGAAATGCCGTCGTGCTTCGGAGGGTCTAAAACTTCAACGGTTTGAGAGGGAGGTTTCCATGCGCCGACTGCTCCATTCCACTCTGTTCACGATCCTCATCGCCGGGGCCGCGTCCGCGCAGGAAGCGAGCCCCCTCGTCGGCACGTGGGAAGGCAAATACAACGGCGGCGATGTCCGCGTCGTGTTCGAAGCCAGCGGCCGCGGCATCTCCGCGGGGGAATGGTTCGCCTGGACCCGTTTCGGCGACAAGCTGACGACGATCGACGACAAGGACGGCAAGACGGACCGCTTCACGATGAAGCTCGACGGCGACCGCCTCGTCCTGACGGGGGGCGACTTCAAAGCGCCCCTCGCTCTGACCCGGACTGCCGCCGGGGCCTCGGCGCCCGCGGCAGCCCCCGCCCCTGCCGGCGACACGATCACCGGCGTCTGGGAGCTGCGCAATCCGAAGGATCCGCTGCGACTGGAACTCGCGGGCAACGGATCGGGCAGCCTCAACGGCGCGGCGATCCGCTGGCGCTTCGAGGACCGGCGGCTCACGCTGTCGGTCCCCGCGACCGGCAAGAGCCTCACCTACGATACCGTTCTGGACGCCGAGTCCCTCACGCTCTCCGGAGCGGGGCTCCCCGAGAAGGTGGTGCTCCGCCGCGGCGCCGAAGCCGGACCCGACCGCAACCTCGTCGGACGCTGGCAGACGGAGCAGGGCACGGGCTTCGACTTCAAGGCCGACGGCACGGCCACCAACGCCAACGGCTCGTACCGCTACTCCGCGGGCGGGGGCACGCTGTACCTCGCCGCCGGAAACACCGTCTATAGCACGACGTACTCGCTTGACGGCGACCGCCTCGTCCTGCAGGACGCGTCGGGGACAAAGATGGAGCTCCGCAGGGTTTCGGCCGACCAGCCTTTCGCGGCGCCCGCCGCGCCGAAGGCGGGGCGGAACGTCGTCGTCAACGGCGCGGATCTCCCCGCCGACAAGCTCACGGCCCTGGAGCAGCGCTTCAACGTCCGCATCGTCGACGGCGCCTACTGGTACGATTCGCGCTGCGGGGCCTGGGGCGTCGAGGGCGGGCCGACGATGGGCCTCATCCCCGCCAACCTGGACCTGGGAGGCGGCCGGATGAAGATCGACGCCAGCCGCGGCAACAGCGGCGTCATCGTCAACGGCCGCGAGCTTCCCACGCAGGACGTCGTCGCGCTGCAGCAGTTCACCACGGTCCTTCGGGGAAACTTCTGGCTGAACGCCGACGGCACCTGCGGCTACGTCGGTAACCCGATCCCGATCGCCAACCTGGCGCAGCTGGCGGCGGCGAAGAACGCGCCGCGCAAGTCCTATATCAGCCGGAGCTGGCTCACCGGGATCGGCACGGGCGGCGACGGCGAGACGAGCTACGTGATCGGCAAGGACTTTTCCGTCATGGTCGGCCGCTGAGCCTCGGAATTTCCGGGAGCCCTCCGCGGTCCGCGGTTATCCCCTCCCGGAGGACCGCCCATGATCCGTTCCCTGCTGCTTTTGCTCCTGCTTCCCCAGGCAGTGCCCCCCTCGGAAGGCGTCTATGTCGCCGTCGGCTACGGCGGCCGGCGACTGGTCTCGCGCGACGGCGTCGCTTGGGAAATCTCGGCCGAATGGGCCGTCGACGGCAAGGATGACAGCAACAATCTGATCAGCGTCGCCTACGGCAAGGGGAGATTCGTCGCGGTCGGCGGGGGCGGCTGGACCCGTGAGACCCAGGCGGGCCATATTCTCGTCTCGAAGGACGGACGCGAATGGACCGAAGCCCGGAAAGCCCCCAACCGGATCAGCCCCATCGTCTTCGGCGACGACCGCTTCGTGGCTGGCGCGTCCGACAAGTCGCTGCTCTGGTCCGAGGACGGGGAGACCTGGAAGCCGGGCGGCCGCATCGACTATAAGGACTGGGCCTTCTGGTTCCGCCGCTGCGCGCACGGCAACGGCACCTTCGTGTTCATGGGAAATCACGGGAAGGACCAGAAGGCCTACTGGTGCGCCGTCAGCCGCAACGCCGAGAGCATCGACCACTTCGCGACTGACCTCCCCGTCGTCGCGGGCCTCGCCTTCGGGGCCGGGCTCTTCGTCACCGTCGGCGCCGAAGGCCTGGTGCAGACGTCCGCGGACGGACGCGAGTGGAAACGTCAGACGATCGCGAACGCGGGCGACTTCCAGCAGCTCGCGTGGACCCCGAAGGGCTTCCTCGCGGTGGGCAAGAAAGTCGCGTTCACCTCGGCGGACGGCCAGACGTGGACCGCGCTGTCCAAAAAGCCCCCCTGCCATCTCCTCTGGGCCGATGCGACGATCACCATCGGCACCACCTGGCCCGGCCAGATGTGGAACTCGACGGACGGCACGACGTGGACGAAGGGCGCCGGCATGACGCCGAACGGCATCAACGAAGTCGTCTACGGCGCCGTCGGAAAGTAGTCAGCGGGCCAGCGTCTCGCGAATCTTCAGCGGGCGGTCCGTCGTGATGCCGTCGACGCCGGCCGCGGCCAGCCGTTTTGCGAGTGCGGGAACGTTCACCGTCCACGTATAGAGCTTCAATCCCGCGGCGTGCACTTGGCCGACGAAGGCCTCGTCGACCGGCAGCTTCCCCTCGACGTCGAGCCCATCGAGGCCGGCGTCCTTGCAGCGCCGGACCAGTTCGTCCGCCTCGGGCAGCTTGCCGGTCTTCGGATCCGCCTTCGCGCCCACCAGCCAATAGGCCTGCAGCTGCGGCAGCTTCAGTTTCGCCTCCCTCAGGGTCTCGAGATTGAAGGCGATCAGCGCCATCTGCTCCGGCTTCTTCTTCGAACCCTCGACGACCTCGACCAGCGCCGGGATCACTTCGGGCCCGCACTTGATCTCGATGAACTGGCGCTTGCCGTCGGGGATCAGGGCCAGCACTTCCGCCAGCGTCGGGATCCGCTCCCCCGCGAACTTCGCGCTCTTGAAGCTCCCCGCATCGAGCGTCTTCAGCTCCGCCAGCGTCTGAAGGGCGACCGGCTTGTCGACCCCGGCCGTCCGTTTCGTATTCGCATCGTGAATGACGACGACCTTTCCGTCCAGGGTCCTGTGGATATCGAGCTCGCAGGCGTCGGCCTGCTCGAAGCCGAGCCGGAACGACGCGAGCGTGTTCTCGGGAGCCTCATCCGAGGAGCCCCGATGGCCGACGATCTCGACCCCGCCGCGGGGCAGCGTGGACGCCAGGAGACCGGCCATGAGCAGCGCCCTCATGGAGGGCATTATAGCGCCGCGCGGATCAGCGGCGAGGACTTGTGGCGCCGCTCCGGCTCCCCGAAGCCGCCGCCGGACTCCGGACCGCGGTCTGCCCCGGTGCAAGCGTCCCGTCGCTGCGCGGCAGGCCGGACGCGGCCGACGTCGATTGCCGGTTCCACAGGCTGTTCAGCATCGCTGCGATCGCGGCCGCATCCGTATTGCGAAGCGGGATCACGTAGGTGCTCAGCGCGGCCGAAGGGATGTCGAGCTTCGCCACCAGCCCCCTGATCGCGGCCGCGTGATCGTCGGCGGCGCAGACGACGATCGAGTTCGTCCGGGGCTCCGGCGTGATCCGGACGCGCTCATAGGCGGGCGGGCGCGGCGGCGCGGGCCGCGTCCCCTCGGCCTGCAGGAAGCGCAGCGGGCCGGCCGGGGCCGCGCTCGCCGGGGCATCCGTCTTATAGAGATCGTTCAGGGTCCGGGCGACCTCGGCGGCGTCCGCGTACCCCAGGGGAAGGATTTCGATCCGCAGCTGGGCCGACCCCGCCTGATCCATCACGGTCAGGATCTCCGCAATCCGGCGGACGCACTCGGACCGGGCGCTCACGATCAGGGCGTTCGACCCGGTCGAGATCCCGATGGCGGCGCCGTCGCCGGCCATCCGTCTCAGAAAGTCCCCGAGGTCCTTCATCAGGTCGGCCACGCCGACCGCTTTCAACGGAAAGACCTGGGTTCGGAACTCCGAGGTCAGGGGGATCGGCGTCGCCTCGAGGCCGACGTGGACTTCAGGCAGCGACAGGCCCGCACGGGACGCGTCGACCACGCGGAGGATGTCCCCCGGCTGCGGCAAGCGGGGCGCCGCGGGGTTCACCACGGCCAGGCCGTGGGGCCTCAGGGAGACGCTCAGGAACTCGAGGCAGTTCGACACCGGAACGTCGGTCTCGCTGACGGCCGTGATCGTCCCGCGCGCCGGCGTTTCCAGCACGAACACCCAGCCGGTGAGACGACTGACGTAGAGCAGCACGGAATCGACCGACGCATCGCGGAACGCGAACACGAGGGTCCGCTCCCGCGGCGTCTCCTGGGCCTCCACGCCCCCGCAGCACGCCGCCAGCACGACCCTGACGAGCGCTTTCGCCATACGAGGATCCTCCCGGCTCTGTCTGTTGGAGTCGGCAGGCAGTGCTTATTCCCGGAAGGCGTCGGAGATGCTATCCTGTGCGCCATGAGGATGGGGGTTCTGGCGCTCGCGCTGACGGTGTTTCTCGGCGGCTGCGGATCGATCGCCGACTTGGCCGTCGAGCAACGGATCTACGGCGGCGTCCAGGTCGACGCCCGCCTCGTCGAACATCCCTACCTGCCGAGCTCCCAGGACTACTTCTTCCCGCTCGTCATCCTCGGCATCCTGGATCTCCCGCTCAGCGCGGTCGTCGACACGGTCCTCCTGCCCGTCACCATCATCATCACGTCGACGGCGGACCCCAACAAGCCCGACTACGTCAATCGCTGATCAGCCCGGGATCTTCAGGAAGGCCCGCTCGTCCTCGTCGACGTTGCCGATCAGCGAGTCGATGACGTCGACCACCTGGTCGGGCACGCCCTGCTTGCTGATCGAGCAGGTGGCGCCGGCTTGGCGGCCCCATCCGCGCGTCTCCTCGATCGGCAGAGCCGTCAGCAGCACCACGGGGACCTGGCCGTGGGAAAGCTCATGGATGCGGCGGGCGAGCTCGATCCCGTCCATGCCCGGCATTCGGACGTCCACGATCGCGAGCTCGGGCGGGAGCCGCTGCACCGACGCCAGGGCCTGCTCGGGGTTCGTGCAGCTCTGGACGTGATAGCCGTAGCGCTCCAGGAAGCGCGTGAGCGACTTGAGATAGAGCGGGTCGTCGTCCACGCAGAGGATACGCGAGGTTTCGTCGGTCACCTCGATCGGCGCCAGCGACGGGAATTCCTTCACGATCTCCGACAGCAGCGTCGCGTCGTCGGGGAGCAGGCGCGCCCCCGGGTACGCGGCCTGGAACACCGTCGCGTAGCTGTCCCCCTCGGTGTTGCGAAGCCCCGACGCGACGACGATCGCGTCGGGGGGAAACAGCTCCGCGCGGTCCAGGCCTTCTTCCGCGGTCGAGGCCATCATGACGTGCGCGCCGCGGCGGCGCAGGGCCACGCGGAGCCGACGGTGTCGGGCAAGACTGGGTTCCACGAACAGGATGACGGGACGGCTGCGGCGGTGATGCATACGGCACTCCCGGTCGCTATCGTTCAGCCTCCGCCAAGACCGATTCGACGGCGGCGACCAATTCCTTGTTGGGACAGGGCTTCGTCAGGTACCGGCTGGCTCCGCGCGCCCGCGCGGCCTGGTGCGACGACGCCGAGTTCAGCGCCGTCAGAAGCACGACGGGGACGCGGCCGCCCGAGCGGCTGCGGATCTTCTCCAGCAGGTCGAGCCCGCCGGTGCCGGGCATCATGATGTCGAGGATGGCCACGTCCGGCCGCACTTCCGAGAGCGCCTCCAGCGCGCCGCTGGCGGTCTCGCAGGTGAACACGCGGTATCCGTGCTGGCTCAGGACCCGGGTGAGCGCGCTCAGCTGCAGCGAGTCGTCGTCGACGCAGAGCACCAGCGGCGCCTCCCGCTGGGGGAGCGTGAGCGATACGCTCAACTCCTTGAAGCGGTCCAGGATGCTCTCGAAGAGCGCGGCCTCGTCGACCGGCTTGAGCGCGATCTGAAGCAGCCCGAGCGTCTTCACGAAGGTTTCCGGGTCCGACGGGACCTCCTCCGACACCAGGATGATATCGGGCGTGGGCGTGTAGGTCCTCATCGCAAGGACGAGGGCCGAGGTGGTCACGGGCTCGAGGTCCCGGTCGAGCACGACGAGGTCCGGCGCCTCCTCCCTCATCCGCTCGAGCGCCTCACGCGTCGACGGGGCGGCATGGACGCGGACGCCGGCGGTCTCCAGACGGCTGCGGACCTCGTAAAAGGCTTCGGGATGACGGGCGGCCAAGAGGACCGTAGCGGCTCGCGAACTCATCTCGCCCTCCACGCAGCACTGCGTGACCAAAGTTAGAGAGACATCAGGGAAGGTATTGTGACGGGGAGGACCCGGTCGAAGGCGCGTCCGCCGCAAGCGCGGCTGGATCAACGCTGCCGAAGCCTCAACCAGTAGTTACGTCAAAAGAGAATGGCCGTTCGCAGGATTCGGCGGGATCTCAGGCTTCGCGATCCACGGCCTGGATCACGCCCTTGATGTATCCCAGCGCGAAGGCGAAACCCAGCTTGCCGCCCTCGTCGCCCTCGACCTTCGGGACGTGGTCCGGCATCAGCAGGCCGTCGTAACCGACCTCCTTATAGACGCGCGCGGCCTGCACCATGTCGACGTCGCCCTCGTCGGGGTACGTCTCCTCGAACTTGAGGTAGCCGCCGCGGATGTTGCGGAAGTGGACGTTGAAGATCTTCTTCCGCGATCCGAAGTAGCGGATCACGTCGAAGATCTCCTTCCCCGGCTCCTTCAGGCCTTCGCTGATCGTCCCCTGGCAGAAGTTCAGGCCGTGATAGGGGCTCGGGCGGATGTCGATGAACCGCTTGAGGCCGTCGACGCTGCCCAGCACGCAATGCACGCCGCGGAAGCCATCGGGCACCCGCGGGTCGTTGGGATGGCAGGCGAGCCGGACCTTGTGCTCGGTGGCCACGGGCACGACGCGGTCGAGGAAGTACGTGATGCGATCCCACATCTCGTCGGCGCCGACGCGGCCCGCTTCGGGGAGCTCGTCCTTGGGCGCCTTGTCATAGTCGAAGCTGCTGTAGGTGGCGCCGCCACGGCCGGGGGTTCGTCCGGTGCGGACGACGCCGAGGAGCGTGAGGTTGTACTTGAGCGCGGCGATGCCCGCCTTCGCGGCCGCGCGGATATCGTCGCAGATGGCGTCGATCTCGCGGTCGCGCTCGGGGCCTTTCCCGAGGAGGATATGAGGGTTCTCGGCCTTGGCGAGCACTGCCGCGCTCATCGGCAGCGGCAACAGGTCGAGGGAGAGCCCGAGGGACTCGACGCGGTCGCGCAGGCGGCGCAGATCGTCGACGTCCCACGACCCCTTCGGCCCGGGCTTCGGCGGCGAGCCGCAGATGTTGCGCACGCCGCAGTGGAGGAAGTAGCGGAGCATGTCGTCGGTCGGCGACGCCTGCTGGGTGCCGACCTTGAAGAGCGCTCGCGTCGGGGTCGCGGCCTGCGGCGGCGCAGGGGCGGCGCAGGCCGTGTTGAGGGCGAGCGCGCCCAGCCCCGCGGTGCGGATGAAGTCCCGGCGTTCCATGCGCGTTTCCTCCTTCGACCAAGATCTAACACCCGCTCCGCGCTCCGCGGTTGTGCCATCGTGCCTTCGCGGGCGGGACGCTCGCGCAAGGGTCTGCATTCGCAGCCTGGAGCGCTGGCGCCCCGTGTCAGCCGCGGTACAATAAGGGGGTGAGCGCCGGTGACCTCCAGTTCCTCCCGAATCCGGGCGCGCCGGGGCATTGCGCGTTCTGCCGCGCGGACATCGGAGACGCGGCCGTCGTCCGCTGTCCCCGCTGCGACGCCGCCTATCACGCCGACTGCTGGGACGCGAACAGCCGGCGCTGCGCGATCTACGGTTGCGAACCCGGAGTCCGTCCTCCCCCCGCGCCCCGACCGAGGCTGCAGCCCACCCCCGCTCCCGCGCGGCGGAGCCGGTCGTGGGGAGGCTTATGGATCTTCGGCGGCATCGTCCTGATCCGGCTGTTCAGCAGCCTCGCCACGTCGCACCACACTCCCACCGTGTACCGCCCCCCCGTGGAACCCCTGGAACTGCGCAAGATCGGGGCCGCCTCGGCGAAGTTCATGGTCGGGATGGGGGACCGCAGCCTGGGAACCTGGCATCTTCAGGAGGCGATGTCCTATTATTCCAAAGCCATCGACCTGGCTCCGACGCTCGCCGAAGCCTGGCGCTCCCGCGGGGCGGTCAAGGACTACCTCGGCGATCCGCAGGGAGCGCTGACGGATCTCCAGGAGGCCGTCGCGCTGAATCCCGACGACGCCGTTTCCTACGAGATCCGCGGGCGCGTGAAGAACGGAATGGGCGACCACCAGGGCGCCGTCGACGAGTATTCGAACGCGATCGTCAGGAGTCCCTACGACGGCCGGCTCTACTACGAACGGGGCTGCGCCCGTTACGACGGGCAGGACTGGAAAACCTGTGTCCGCGATTTCCGCACGGCCATCGAACGATCGTTTGTCCTGGCCGACGACGGGATGATCCGGATGTTCCTCGCGCGGACCCGGATGGGCGAGGGACAGGACGCCCTCGAGGAACTGAAATCCTGTCTCGCCGATCCGGCGCTGTTCCCCGACGAGTGGACGCGGACGCGCTTCCGCTACGCGGCGCGCCAGATGTCGGAGGAGGACTTCCTCCGCAGCCTGGACGCGGCCCCGGGCCCGGAGGCCGCCGCGCGGTCGGCCCAGGCCTGGTTTCTGGTCGGAAGTCTCCGGCTGATCGCGAAGGATGCGGCAGGAGCCGAAGACTACTTCCGGATGTGCGTCAACGCGCCGTGCAAGCCGGGGCCCGAGTTCGCCTGCGCGAAGGCGGAGCTGCAGGCCCTGTACAAGCGCCGCTAGACGTCGCGCGGCGGAGTCCCTATAGTCGGAAGCCGATGAGCACCCTTCCCCCGCAGCCCGTCCAGATCGCGCGCAACGCCGAGTCGTTGCAGCAGGATTTCATCCGCGTCACGATGGACCGCATCCCGGACCCTCTATGGCAGTACGCCCTGGTCGTCCGCAAGAATGTCACGCGGGTCCGTCCCAACGACGGCCTCGTGCCGCCCACCGAGGCGAAGCCGGCGCGGAGCGTCGGCCTGCTCTACCGCGAGGATATCGAGTCCGACATCGAAGTCGTCGGCGTCCGCCTCCGCTTTGAAATCGACCCCGCCCACTGGCTGGAGGAATGGCTCCGCTTCAACGGGCTCGCGCCCGCGTCGATGCTGCGCTGGCCGCTCGCGGGAGGGACCTCCGGCGACGCGGT
>Ga0137409_10003155_pt1 | contig 16364 bp, 12 predicted proteins | sample CZODoug1_16funga_FD_122059 | JGI IMG/M metagenome (GOLD analysis project Ga0137409, IMG submission 122059) | Vadose zone soil fungal communities from Angelo Coast Range Reserve, California, USA - CZODoug1_16fungal (Hybrid Assembly) | ecosystem: Environmental > Terrestrial > Soil > Vadose zone... | reverse complement strand
CCAGGGCGCGCGCCAGGATGTCGGTGCCCCCGGCCGCGGCAAACGGCACCAGGACGCGCACCGCGCGGGACGGATAGGTCTGGGCGGCGGACCCGGCTGCACCGGCGAGCAGCACAACCGCGCACAAATCCCCGATGTATCGTGTCATCATCGCTTCAGGAATTGCAGCAATCCATAAAGATAACAGATAGAGGAGATACCCCCATGGAGTGGTTGCTCGATCCGCACGCCTGGCTCGCGTTGGCGACGTTGACCGCATTGGAGATCGTGCTGGGCGTGGACAATATCATCTTCATTTCCATTCTTTGCGGGCGGCTACCGGTGCACGAACGGGCAAAAGCCCGCAGCATCGGGCTGGTGCTGGCGATGTTGACGCGGCTGGGCCTGTTGTTCTCCCTGACCTGGATCATGACGCTGACGGCGCCACTGTTCGCGGTGTTCGGCAAGGAGGTCTCGGGGCGAGACCTGATCCTCATCGGCGGCGGATTGTTCCTGCTGTGGAAGAGCGTGCACGAGATTCACAACTCGCTCGAAGGCGAGGAGGAAGGCCAGGCTGCGGCGGCCGCGGCCACTTTCGGCGCCATCATCACCCAGATCGCGATCGTCGATATCGTGTTCTCCCTTGATTCCGTCATCACCGCGGTGGGAATGGTGAAGGAGATTGCGGTCATGGTGATTGCGATCATACTTTCGGTGGGGGTCATGCTGTTCGCAGCGGGGCCGATCGGCGAATTCGTGGATCGTCATCCGACCATCAAGGTGCTGGCGTTGTCATTCCTGATCCTCGTCGGCGTCGCGCTGATCGGCGAAGGTTGGGATCTCCACATCCCGAAGGGCTATATTTATTTTGCGATGGCGTTCGCGGTCGCGGTGGAAATGCTGAATATCCGGATGCGCGCGCGCATGCGCGAAGCGGTGCACCTGCGCAGGCAGGTGCCGGGCGGCTGAGGGCAGGGAACTCTAGAAAGGCGCTGAGCCGCAGAGCGTGGTGCGCTCCATCAACCGCCGCTGCGGCAGCGCGTAATCCATCACCGCGCGATGCTGGGTCGAGCAGTTGTCCCAGATCAGAAAGTCTCCGACCCGCCACTGGTGGCGATAGACAAACTCGGGGCGGGTGCTATGTTCGAACAACCGGGCAAGCAGTGCGTCGCTATCCTGCGTCTTCATGCCGGCAACGCTCGCGGTATAGCCTTCATTGATGAACAGGCATTTCCGGCCTGAATAGGGGTGGATGCGTACGATGGGATGCTCGACGTCGGGCGTGCGTTTTTTCTGTTCTTCCGTGAGCTCCCTGCGCGGGCCGCTGTTGCGATCGCGATAGTAGCCCTTGGTGTAGGAATTGACGGCCTTGAGACCGGCAAGCTGGCGTTTGTCCGCGTCGGGCAACGCATTGTAGGCGGCGCTGCCGCTGGCGAACATGGTATCGCCCACCGGCTTGCCGTTCGCGTCGTGGGGAACCTCCCGGGCGTAGAACAGGGAGCCGCGACTCGGCTCTTTCATGTAGCAAAGGTCCGAGTGCCAGAACAGGCCGGCATCCTGGGAGCCGATTGGTTTGCCGTTCTCCAGGACATTCGAGACGACGAAGAGTTCTGGATAGCCCGGCCGGCAGCAATCCTTCCTGACGTGGTGCTCGAGTTCGCCGAAGCGCCGGCTGAAGGCGATGTGCCGGTCCGGCGTCAGTCGCTGGTTGCGGAAAAAGACGACTTCATGTTTGTGGAACAGCGCGACGATTTCCTGAAACACGGCGTCGTCGAGCTCCCGCGACAAGTCGACGCCAAAAAGTTCTGCGCCAAGCGGCGCGTTCGAGGGTTGGACTCTGATCATGTGCCGGTTCTCAGCTGAACGCCGGGATGCCGGTCTGGGCGCGGCCCAGGATCAGGGCATGTATGTCGTGCGTGCCCTCGTAGGTGTTGACCGCCTCGAGGTTCATCACGTGGCGGATGACGTGAAATTCGTCGGCAATGCCGTTGCCGCCGTGCATGTCGCGGGCAACGCGAGCGATGTCGAGGGATTTCCCGCAGGCATTGCGCTTGCATAGCGAGATCATTTCGGGTGTAGCGCGGCCTTCGTCCATCAGGCGCCCCAATCTTAGCGCCGCCTGCAATCCGAGCGCGATTTCGGTCTGCATGTTGGCGAGCTTGAGCTGCACGAGCTGGTTGGCGGCGAGCGGCCGGCCGAATTGCTTGCGCTCGAGAGTATAGTTGCGCGCCGCGTGCCAGCAGAACTCCGCTGCACCGAGCGCACCCCAGGAGATGCCAAAGCGGGCCTTGTTGAGGCAGGAAAACGGGCCCTTGAGCCCCGACACGCCCGCGAGGAGGTTCTCCTCCGGCACGAACACCTGCTCCATGGCGATTTCACCGGTGGGGGACACGCGCAGGCTGAATTTTCCCTCGATCTTCGAAGTGGATAGTCCCTTCATGCCTTTTTCCAGCAGATAGCCGCGAATCTCGCCGGCGTCGTCCTTGGCCCAGATCAGGAAGACGTCAGCGTGCGGCGCATTGCTGATCCACATCTTGGCGCCCTGCAGCACGTAGCCGCCGTCGATTTTCTTTGCGCGAGTAATCATTCCGCCGGGATCGGAGCCGACATCGGGCTCGGTCAGCCCGAAGCAGCCGATCCATTCGCCGCTGGCAAGCTTCGGAAGGTATTTCTTGCGCTGCGCCTCGGTCCCGAACTCGTGAATGGGATACATGACGAGGCTCGACTGCACCGACAGCGTCGAGCGGTAGCCACTGTCCACGCGCTCCACTTCTCGCGCCACCAGGCCATAGCACACGTGGTTCACGCCGGCGCACCCATAGCCGGACAGGGTGGAGCCCAGGAAACCGAGCTGGCCCATCTCGCGCATGACCGAACGGTCGAATTTCTCGTGCCGGTTCGCCTCCAGCACGCGCGGCATGAGTTTTTCCTGGCAGTAGTCGCGCGCGCCATCGCGCACCATGCGCTCCTCGTCCGTCAGCTGCTCCTCGAGGAGCAACGGATCATCCCACTGGAACGCAGGCTTGGTGGTCGGGATCGACGCGGTCATACGGTTCTCTCCGGGAAGGATCTGCGCATTTTACGCTTCGACATTGCTCGCGGACGCCACTGGCTGCGAATCAGGCTTTTTTGGCCGGCTCGATCGTGCCCATGTGGAACGTGTATTCGCCTTTCCCGCGGTCCTCGTAGTAGCGCACGAGGGTATTGCGCACGCTGGCGAAGGCGATGCGGTCCCAGGGGATTTCGTGTTCCGCGAAAAGTTTTACTTCGAGCGTCTCGATTCCGGGTTTCACGTCGAGGTCGAGCAGCCGCGCGCGGAAAAGGATGTAGACCTGGTTGATATGGGGGATATTGTAGAGCGCATAGAGCGGGCCGACCTCGACGCGGGCATTGGCCTCTTCCAGCGTCTCGCGGATTGCGCCTTGGTAAGTCGTCTCGCCGTTTTCCATGTACCCGGCGGGCACAGTCCAGAATCCATGACGCGGCTCGATGGCACGGCGACACAACAGAATACGGTCTTCCCATTCGGGAATGCAACCCACCACCATGCGCGGATTCTGATAATGAATAGCATTGCACGCATCGCAGACGTGGCGAGGCAGCGTGTCTCCCGATGGCACGCGCAAAACCACCGGCGCGCCACAATGACTGCAGAATTTCATGAGGGTGCGGGCTCCTTCGAGCGGTAACTATACGGTAACATCCCAACGGCGCGACAGCGTCTTCGTCGCGAGTATTGGAGTGCGCGGGTGATTCGAATTCGGTTCCTGATGTTTTTTGTGGCTGCGTTTGCGCCGCTAGTCATGGCCGACGACTCGAGGGGGGCGCTCGAGCCTGGCGATCACGACCTTTCACTCACCCACAGGCAACTGCAGCGCAGCTATCTTGTACACGTTCCGCCGCAGGCGCTGGCGGGAAAACCGTTGCCGGTTGTCATCAATTTTCATGGCGGGGGCGCGAACGCCAAGAATCAAAAATCATATTCGCGCATGGACGCCGCCGCTGACCGGGATGGCTATGTTGCGGTTTATCCCAATGGTACTGGCGGCTTCGGCGGGCGGCTGCTTACCTGGAACGCAGGTACTTGCTGCGGCCCGGCCGCGACCAACAAGGCAGACGACGTCGGTTTTGTGCTTGCGCTACTCGATGACCTGGCGAGCCGCATATCGCTGGATCGAGGGCGCATCTATGCCACGGGCCTCTCCAATGGTTCGATGATGGCCTACCGGCTGGCGGCTGAGGCTCCGGAACGCATTGCAGCCGTGGCGGGGGTTGCCGGCGCGATGACATTGCCCGGATTCGCGCCGAGATTGCCGATGCCGGTCATGCACATCCATAGCGTGGACGACCAGCGTGCGCTGTACAACGGCGGACTGAGCCCGGCATTCCCGTTCACCAACACGAGGGTTTTGCACCAGCCGGTAGACACGATGCTCGGTCAGTGGCTCAAGCACGATGCCTGCCCGGGGCAGCCGCAGGTATCGGGCCTCATAAGCGGCAAGCCCGAAGCGAAGGATGCGACACATACTGCAATGCGCTATGACTATGCGCCATGTCGCAACGGGACCGAAGTCGTTTTGTGGAAATTGACCGGGGCGGGGCACGTCTGGCCCGGCGGATTGCAGGGATACCTCACGCTGATCCTGGGTACCAGTACCACGGTGATCGATGCCAACACGGAGATGTGGCGCTTCTTCCAGCGCTTCCGTCGTGGCTAGCTGTCGAGTTGATAGATGGTGCGATTGGCGCGACGCAATCGGGTGCTCAGTTCCCGGCCGAGGTTCGCCAACAGCTTGATTGCGATTGCCGGGTGCTCCACGGCAAGGGCGGCGAAACGCTCGTGGGGCAAAATGTAGCAAACCAGGTCATCATCGGCCTCCACGGTTGCGGAGCGGGCTCCCTGGTCGAGCAGGGCGAGTTCCCCGAATACGGTTCCGGGCGCAAAAGTCACCAGTCGCACGCTCCGATTCTCTCCGGGAAGGCGGATGCGTACGCTCGCACTACCTTTGGCGATCATGAACAATTCCCTGCCTTCGTCCCCTTCCTGGAAGACGACTGCATCCCGCCGGTAGGTGCGGCGCTCCAGCAATGTTCTCATCGTTGCGAGCTCGGATGGGGACATCCCAGCCAGTACCTCGAAATGAGTAAATGGAAATTCACCTTCCATTTCCATGTCGCCGAGCACGCTCAGTATCAAATGCTCCTCGGCCCACTCGATCGCCCCATCGGAATCTGCGAACAGCTTGCCCGGGCCGAGCGCCGTGATTACGCCCATGTCCTTGAGGATCGCCGCGATCGCGGGATGCGTGTCCAGTCCGGAGATCAGAAGATGCTTGCCCCGCTTCACCAACTTGTCATGTGTGGAGAGAATGATGCGCGCACCGGTGGAATCGATTTCATTCACGCGCTTGAAATCGAGCGTGACGTAATTGATGTCGTCGTGCAGAAGATCGTCGAGGCGCAGCGCCAGATTCTCGGCCGTGCCGAAGAAGACAGGGCCTTCGAGCTCCAGGACCGCGATTTTCCCACCGTGAGCTGACAACACTTCCATCAGACGTGACTCCCGGTTCTTGCGTGAATGCACGGCGTTACAACGGTACTCGCGCCGTATGACCGACTTGCTCATGCGGAACAGGAAAACCCCGACCGTCACTACGACGCCCAGGAACACCGCGAGCACGATATTGGCCGCTATGGCGAGGGTGGCGACCAGCACGATGACCGCCAGATCAATCAGCATGCCGTAGCGTGAGTCTTCTCCGCCGCGAAAGAGCTTGCCGATAATCTGCAAAGTCCAGCGGTCGATGAGCTGAATGGCAACGACCACGAGCATGGCGCTGATAACCACTCGCGGAAACAGTGCGATCAGTGGCGGCAGGGCCAATACGCCCGCCAGGACCACGAGCGAGCAGACCAAGACCGAGGCGGCGGTGCGCCCGCCGCTGCGGTGGTTGGCAAAGCTCGAGGCGAGGTTGACGCCATTCGAAATGCCGCCGAAAGCTGCCGAGACCATGTTGCCCATGCCCAGGCGCACCAATTCACGATTGCCGTTGAACCTGTGACCCGAGTCGCTTTCGATCAGCCTTGCGCACAGCATGCTGTCGAGGGACGCGACAATGGCAAGACTGGCTGCTCCCGTCAGCAGCACGGGGATGAACGAGGCCAGCGCGGGTTGAAACAGCAGGATCGAGAATTCCATCAGATAGTGCGGCGTGGGCAAATCCCATGGAATGGCGCCGATCACCGGCCCCAGGTATTGGCGAAAGCCAAGAGCCGCGATCAGGTAAAAGGCAGCGATGCCCGTCAGGAAGCCCAGAATGCTGGGTGGAACGCGGCGGGACAGCCTGGCCCCTTTCATGATGATGATGCAAGTCAGCACCCCAATGAACAAGGTGAGAGGCTGGATCGAGGCTAAGTGCGATCCGATTTCAACGAGAGGCAGCTGCGCGGATAGCCCGAGCATCGAGTTGATCTGCGAGGTGAAGATGAGCACTGCTGCGGCATTCTGGAATCCTGCCAGGACAGGAGCGGGAAGGAATTTCACGAAGTCGCCAAGGCGCATGAGTCCGAACGCCGCTTGCATCAATCCTGCCAGGAAGATCAGCAGGAATACGAGCGCCAGCAGTGAGTGCGAATCCACGCTCCCCAAAGCTTCATGGGCCGACAGTACAAAAGTTTGCAGGACGAGCGACCCGATCAGGAAGGTAATGATGCTGCGCGGGGCGTAGACCATCGTCGTGTTCGCGCCGAGGAGCAGCGCGGTCAACCCGCCGCATACGACCGCGTACAGGCCTGCCAGCACGCCGTGCGCTATGTAATCAGGACCCAGCGGCGCGAGCGCCAGTATTCCGTATCCAATACTGACGGGTATGGTCAGGATGGCGGCCGAAACACCGCCCATCAGATCGCCGCGCAGATGCGGAAATCGCCGCGCCGCTGGCGGCGCGGGCTCCACAACGGGCGAAGGCTGGGGCCGCGCCTGGTCGGGCAGCCCGTAGCCCCAATACTGCTTTGCTGCCAAGCGATTCTCCCTGGGGACTGGCGCCTGTCCCGTGGTGTTCATTTGTTGTTATTGCGCCGGAAGTTTAGCGCAAATGGGAGATTCAAATTGTGCGTCTGTACTGCTGCCGCGGTACCCAGCGCGTCTCCGCGGCCAATGTGCAGCGGTCATTTGTATGGCCCGCGCTCGTTGAGTTCCGCCACGTAATTCTTTACGCCACGGCTCTCCCTTTGCAGAAATTCGTCCACCGCTGCGGCGAATTGAGGGTGCGACAGCCAATGCGCCGAGCAGGTCTCGACCGGCATGAGTCCGCGCGCGAGTTTGTGTTCTCCACGCGAGCCGCCTTCGAATGCGGCGATTCCGCGCGCAATGCAATACTCGATTCCCTGGTAATAGCAGGTCTCGAAATGCAGCGCAGGATGATGCTCCAGCGCGCCCCAATAGCGGCCGCACAGCCTTTGCCGGTCGCGAATGTCGAGTGACGCGGCGATCGGTACGCCGTCGCGTTCTGCGATGATCAACACCATATTGTCCGGTAGCGCGCGGCCGATGCGGCAGAAGAACTCGAGATTGAGGTACGGACTGGAGTGATGCTCGCGGTAAGTCTGGCGGTAGCAGCGGTTTAGGAATGCCCAGTCACGCTCTTGAATCTCGTTGCCCTCCAGCCACCTGAAGCGGATACCGGCATCGCTGACCTTGCGGCGCTCCTGCCGGACTTTCTTGCGCTTGTCGTGGCTGAACGTGTCGAGGAATTTCTCGAAACTGTCGTAGCCCTGGTTGGTCCAGTGGAATTGCACGGTGGTCCGCGGCATCATGCCGTGCCCGACCATCCGCTGTGCTTCCCGGCGCGTGGGGAACAGGCAGTGCAGAGAGGATACCTGCAATTCCTGGGCGAGATCGAGAGCGGCCGCGATCAGCAGGTCGCAATTTTCGTCGGTAGTGGCGAGCAGCCGGGCCCCGGTTACCGGCGTGAAGGGGACGGCTGATAGCAGCTTGGGATAGTAAGCCACTCCGTGGCGCTGGTACGTATCGGCCCACGCCCAGTCGAACACGTATTCACCGTAGGAATGGGTCTTGAGATAAAGCGGCATCGCTCCCGCCAGGGCGCCATCTTGCTTTAACAGGAGAAACTGGGACGTCCACCCGGTTGCACTGCTCGCGCAGCCGCTATCGTGCAGCGCCGACAGGAATTCGTGGCTCAGGAATGCCTCGCCATTGGCGAGGCGATTCCATTCTTCGGCCGGCACACCGGCAAGAGAATCGACGACTTCTATCGCCAACTTCGTGTCGCTTTTTCGAACGATTGCCAGATTTTCCCGCGCTGCATCGAGGGTGACACGATGATATATTAGCAACATGAAAATTGCGATTGCGCAGATCAACGCTACCGTCGGCGACCTGAGCGGCAATGTCGCGCGCATCGTCGAATTCGCGCGCCGCGCGCGCCGCGAGGGCGCGGACCTCATGGTCACGCCCGAACTTGCGCTTTGCGGATATCCACCGGAAGACTTGCTGTTGCGGGAAGATTTTCTCGTGGCTTGCGACCGTGCTCTGGTTGATCTTGCTGCACGGGCGGAAGGCGTGACGCTGGTCGTCGGGCACCCGCGGGCGGTCGACGGCAAGCGCTACAACTCGGCCTCGGTGATCCGGGACGGCAAGGTGCTGGGTATTTACGACAAGCAGCGGTTGCCGAACTACACCGTGTTCGATGAGGAGCGCTATTTCGAGCCTGGCGGGAAACCCTGCGTATTCGGCATAGACGGTGTCAGTTTCGGCGTGAACATCTGCGAAGACACCTGGGGCGAGCTGGGCCCGGTTACGGCGCGGCAGCGCGGAGAGGGGGGCGGTGAGGAGCGCCTGGGCATCAATATTTGCGCCGACTCGTGGAACGCGACGGCGCCGCGCGCCGCGCGCGAAGCCGGCGCCAATGTTTTGCTGGTGCTTAACGCCTCGCCTTATCACCTGGACAAGCAGCGCGTGCGCTACGACGTGATGCGTGAGCGGGTGGCGGAAAATGGCTTGGCGCTGGTTTACGCCAATCTGGTGGGCGGCCAGGACGAGTTGGTGTTCGACGGCGGCTCGTTCGCGCTGAATCGCGATGGTGTGCTGACGCACCAATTGCCGCTGTTCAAGGAAGCGCTGGGAATGGTCACCTTGACCGACGGCGATCCCCAGTCCGGCGAAATCACCGTTCCGCTGTCGCAGGAGGCAGAGGTCTATGAAGCCCTGATGACCGGCGTCCGCGATTACGTAACCAAGAATGGGTTTCCAGGCGTGCTGCTCGGCCTTTCCGGAGGCATCGACTCGGCATTGACGCTCGCGGTCGCGACGGATGCGCTGGGACCGGACCGTGTCCGGGCGGTGATGATGCCCTCTCAATACACGGCCGGCATGAGTGTCGAAGATGCGCTGAACGAGGCGAAAACGCTCAACGTGCGTTATACGGAAATCCCGATCAAGCCGATCTTCGATGCTTTCTTGAAAGCGCTGTCGAAGGAATTCAAGGGGCTCGCCGCCGATGCCACTGAAGAAAATCTGCAGTCCCGTATACGTGGGACGCTGTTGATGGCGCTTTCCAACAAGACCGGTTCTCTGGTCCTTACGACCGGCAACAAGAGCGAGATGGGAACGGGCTACGCCACGCTCTACGGCGACATGGCGGGCGGTTTTGCCGTATTGAAGGACATCAACAAGATGCTGGTCTACCGGCTGGCGCATTATCGAAACAGTATCTCCCCCGTGATACCCCAGCGTGTGATCGAGCGCGCGCCGTCGGCCGAATTGCGGCCGGACCAGACCGACCAGGATAGCCTTCCGCCTTATCCTGTCCTCGACGCCATCATGGAGGCCTACGTCGAAGGCGACATCAGCCCCAGGGATATCGTCGCTCAGGGGTACGCGGCACCGGACGTGGAGCGGGTAGTGCGACTGGTGCGCGGCAGTGAATACAAACGGCGCCAGTCACCGGTTGGCATCCGCATTACCCCGCGCGGGTTTGGCAAGGACTGGCGCTTCCCGATTACCAATAAATTCCGGCATCAGTTTGACTAGTGGCTTGTGTTATCCTTGCGGGAAATACGGCACTAGCGGAGGAATCACATGAAAAAAATCGAGGCGATCTTCAAGCCGTTCAAGCTTGATGAAGTGCGCGAGGCGCTGTCCGAAATCGGTGTCAGCGGCCTGACCGTAACCGAGGTGAAGGGCTTCGGCAGGCAGAAGGGCCACACCGAGCTTTACCGCGGCGCGGAATATGTCGTGGATTTCCTGCCCAAGGTTAAGGTCGAGGTAGTGATTCCGGACAAGCTGCAGGAGAGTGCCATCGACGCCATCGTCAAGGCGGCGCGCACCGGCAAGATTGGCGACGGCAAGATTTTCGTCACCAGCGTCGAGCAGGTTATCCGCATCCGCACCGGCGAGACCGACGAGGCCGCGATCTAGACGCGCAGGCGCTGCCGGTCACCGATTTCCGCCGGCACTTTTCAGCAACACCACCACCGCGCCGCCCCCGCCGTCGACGTGCCTTGCCTGGCAGAACGCCAGGATCTCGTTTCGCTGTATCAGCCAGTTGGCCACGTTCTGCTTGAGCACCGGCTCGCGGTTTTTCGAGCGCAAACCCTTGCCGTGAATGATGCGGATGCAGCGCAGCCCGCGGCGAATGCAGAGATTAAGGAATTCCACCAGCATCTCGCGTGCTTGCCCGACGGTCAGGCCATGCAGGTCCAGTTCATCCTGGATGACCCAATGGCCGCGGCGCAGCTTCCTGATGGTTTGCGCGCCAATGCCGTTGCGGGCGTAGGAGAGCTCGTCGCCGGTTTCCATTCCAGCGTTCCAGGCTATGTGGTCGCTGAGACTGTCCGTCAGCGTCTCGCGGTCGTCGCGCATGCGTTGTGCCGGAACGGGGCGCGGGAGCGGCTGCCCGAGCTCGACTTTCTCCGGAAGCGGTAGAGGAGTGACATCCGACACCGATGCCCGGAACAGATTCGCATCGTCGGGATTGATGGCGGGCTTACGCGTTTTTTTCATCGCAACTCGCGCGAATAAGCGTGAAGCCGCTGGCGACGGACCTATGTCAGTCCGTGGCTTTCCAGGTACTTTTGAGCATCGAGCGCGGCCATGCACCCACTACCTGCGCTCGTGACCGCCTGACGGTAGACGTGATCCTGTACATCGCCCGCGGCGAACACCCCCGGGATGCTGGTCGCGGTAGCACTTCCCTCCAGGCCACCCTTGGTGATGATGTATCCGTTTTTCATGTCGAGCTGCCCGGTAAAGATTTCCGTGTTGGGGCGATGCCCGATGGCGATGAAGACGCCTTTCAGCTGTTTCTGCGTTACGGTGCCGGTCTTGGCATCCTTCACGCGCATGCCGGTGACACCGCTGTTGTCGCCCACCACTTCGTCGAGAACGTGGTCCCACAGAATATTGGCTTTACCTGCCGCGACTTTCTCCTTGAGCTTGTCCACGAGAATCGCTTCCGCGCGGAATTTGTCCCGCCGGTGTATCACCGTCACGTGGCTCGCGATGTTGGACAGGTACAGTGCTTCCTCAACCGCGGTGTTGCCACCCCCCACCACGGCGACTTCCTGGCCCTTGTAGAAAAAACCATCGCAGGTGGCGCACCCGGACACGCCGCGGCCCATGAATTTTTCCTCCGAGGGCAGGCCGAGATACATGGCGGACGCGCCAGTTGCAACAATCAGGGCATCAGCGGTGTAGGTTCCCTGATCGCCGGTCAACGTGATGGGATTGCTTCCGAGCTTCACTGTGTTGATGTGATCGAAAATAATCTCGGTGCCAAAGCGCTCGGCGTGCTTTAGAAACCGTTCCATCAGCTCCGGTCCTTGTACGCCCATGGCATCGGCTGGCCAGTTGTCGACATCGGTGGTCGTCATCAGCTGGCCGCCCTGCGCAAGGCCGGTAATCAGGGTGGGTTTGAGATTGGCTCGGGCTGCATAAACTGCCGCCGTATAGCCGGCTGGACCGGACCCGAGGATGAGCAGGCGGGAGTGCTTAGGAGAGGTGAGCATACAACTTCTAATTGGGGTTTATTGGCAAAAAAGCAACACTTTATCAGTGCCTATGCGGCTATGTCGAGTTATAGCGAAACATGAAGATCTTAGTTTTAAACCCTTGCGGTAAAATGAAAAGTTAGGTCACGAACAAACCGATTTTAGGGATGGTCCTGAATGCGGGGGGAAGCTTGAATGGGGGGCGCGATAAGGTCCGCGTTGACGGCAGTTGCTGCCCTGGTGGCTGCATTACCCGCCCTCACGCTTTCTGAGCCAGCGTGGAATGACCTCCGAAGCGTCCGGCTGGATGTCGCCGGTTACGCGGTCGAAGGCCAGCCCCTTCTAGAGTCCGGGGATTTTACCCGCAGCATTGCTTCTTTTATCGGGCGCCAGAGGTCAGCGGACGATATTGAACGCGCGCGCGCCTCGCTGGAGCAGACCTACCACAATTTGGGTTATTGCTCGGTCAAGGTCACGCTGCCGACCCCCAATCCGCAAGACGGTGTTGTGACATTCCGCGTCGCTGAGATTCCTGCGTCCGGGGCCCGTGAATGCTTGCCGCCACTAATGGTCGATGGGCGGTCGAAAATGCCCCGCACGATGAACTTGGCGGCATCGGCTGCGGGGCCTGGGATTACGGGTGCCATTTTCGGACAAGCTTCATCCGTCAGACCCGAATCGACGGATCGAGCTTCGCAGCGGAAAGCGGAGGCTCAAAGGGATGCGGTCGCTGAGCATGTGGCAGCCGTAACGCCGCCGCTCTCCCCGGAGGAGAAAACTGGCTCGTCCAAGCCTGCGGCAATTATTGCGCAGGCTGGCCCACTGAAGGCGGCGCCAGCCGCCGGTTCTGAAGCGGAACCCGTAGCGTCGAAGACCACGCCGACTGCACCGGTCGACGTAGGGCGCGTTGACGCCGTTGCATCCCCAACCTTCGAGATTCGAAGGTTTCTCGCGGAAGGAAATACGCTGCTCGCCCAGGACGCTATCGAACGGCTGCTAGCTCCTTTTGCCGGCCAGGGCAAGAATTTTGGCGACGTGCAGCGGGCATTGGAAACCCTGCAGGGCGCCTACCAGCGCGCCGGGTACGGCGGGGTCGATGTCACGTTGCCTGAACAAGAACTTGAGCGCGGTGAAGTCAAGTTCGTTGTGGTCGAGGTCAAGGTTAGGAAAATTGCAGTTGACGGCAACGAGCACTTCAGCGCCGAAAATATTCGACGAAGTGTCCCTTCGCTGCGCGAAGGAATGACCCCGAATTCCCTCGCGATTGCGAAGAGCGTCAGGCTGGCAAACGAGAATCCGTCAAAGCAATCGACGGTGCTCCTGAAAGGCGCGGAACGCGAGGATCAGGTCGACGCAACGATCAGGGTGGCCGACATTGACCCCCGGCGCTGGAGCGTAACGCTCGACAACACGGGCAACGAGAGCACCGGCCAGGAGCGGGTTGGGCTCGCTTTTCAGCATTCGAACGTGTTTGACCGGGATCACGTGTTGACGGCGCAATTCATTACTTCGCCCGCCAAGGTCAAAGACGTCAATGTCTTTGGTATGGGATACAAGATCCCGTTCTACGACCGGGGTGACTCGATCGATCTGGTTGCTGGGTACTCGAACGTGGATTCGGGCACGGTCCAGAACCTTTTTCTCGTAAGCGGCCAGGGATCAATTTATGGCGTGCGTTACAACCAGGCGCTCCCCAGGTGGGGCGATCTTGAGCACAAGCTGACGTACGGACTTGATTACCGCGCGTACCAGAATCAGGTTGCCCCGGTCGGCGCGCAGAGCAATGTGGTCCCGGATATTACGGTACATCCGTTGAGCATCACCTACGGAGGAAGCCTGCGCCTTACGGGGCAGGACCTCAGCTTCTACCTGAATGTGGCGCAGAACATTCCGGGAGGAAGCGATGGAACGGATGAAGATTTCCAGAAGCAGGGCGCGCGCTTCGGAGTGGGTACTGCGAGCTACCGCTTGTTGCGGGGCGGTTTCAACTATGTCTGGGCCTCAAAAAACGATTTGCAGTTTCGCGCCAATTTCAGTTCGCAGTACACGCGTGACGCGTTGGTGGCACCTGAACAATTCGGCATCGGTGGAGCCGACAGCATCAGGGGGTTCAACGAGCGCTACGCGTCGAATGACAAGGGGTATCGGACTACACTAGAACTCTATACGCCGGATATCGCGAAGACCTTGGGGTTGAAGGAGGGCCGGCTGCGGTTCCTGGTTTTTTATGATACCGGGACGCTGCGCAGGAATTTCACCCAGCCTAATGAGCTGGGAGCGGCTAGCTTGGATAGCGTTGGATTCGGCCTGCGGACCAACTACAAGACCTATTTCACGGCCCGAATGGACTACGCACACGTTCTGCACGATGGCAGCGGCTACAACCCGCCGGATAGTAGACGGAATGTCAACAAGCTCCATTTCTCCATGGCCTGGGTCTGGTAAGACGCCAAGTACTCTGAGTTCGCGTAAGTTCCTCATTTGGCTTATCAAACAAGTAGTTGTTGGGAAATCGCAATGCCCCTGGAAAAGGACATTCGACAGGCATAAATGTTGCTTTATAATCAATGAAGTATCTGGTTTTCAAACCGTTATCGTTGTTGCATAAGTCCTTTGTTGCCGTAATTTAGGGTGGTTCAATAATGCGGGCGTCGCACCGGTCCATAGCTGGCCGGGCGGTTGTGCCGTCTCAGGGGACGGGATGAAGGCAAAGAGTCGCAAGTCGAGGGCCGCGTGGGAGCGCAAGTTGTTGGCGCTCGCCGTGGCGTCGTGCTTTGCCGCGGAGTTCGCGCACGCGAATCCCACCGGCCCCACGGTGACGCGCGGCCAGGCAAGTTTTGCGACGCAGGGCAACACCCTCACGGTAACCAATACCCCTGGCACGATCATCAACTGGCAAAGTTTCTCGATTCCCAGCCAGGACATCACCCGTTTTCTCCAGCAGTCGGCCTCGAGTGCTGTCTTAAATCGCGTCACGGGCGCCACGCCCTCTTCGATACTCGGCCAACTTCAGTCGAATGGCCGGGTCTACCTCATCAATCCCAACGGCATCACCATCGGCCAAGGTGCCGTCATCGATGTTGCCGGCTTTGTCGCATCCAGCCTTAACCTCTCCGATGCCGATTTTGTCGCGGGCCGCCACCGGTTCACGGAGACGCCGGGCGCGGGCGCAGTCGTCAATCAAGGCTCGATCAAGACGCAGTCAGGCGGGATGGTGTATCTCGTCGGCCAGAACATCGAGAACAGCGGCATCATCAAGAGCCCTCAGGGCGAAATCATCCTGGCGGCGGGCAAGAGCATCGAGCTCGTAGACGCGGGCACCCCCGAGATCCGTGTCCAGATCACGGCGCCGGATAACCAGGTACTCAACTTGGGACAGCTCTTCGCTGCTGGCGGCCGCATCGGCATGTACGCAGGACTGGTTCGACATGGCGGCACGGCGAATGCGAACACCGCGGTCGTTGGCGAGAACGGCAAGATCGTCTTCAAGGCGACCAAAGACGTGAAGCTCGAGGCCGGCAGCGTGACCACCGCAAGCGGTCCGACCGCTGGCTCGATCAAAGTTGAAGCTCAAACTGGAACTGCGGTTATCGCCGGGACGGTTGAGGCCAATGCCACGGCTGGACGGGGCGGCAGCATCGAGATTTCTGGACAGCAGGGCGTAGCACTCGAGACAGCGGGGCGTTTGAGCGCCCAGGGTGTCGAAGGCGGTACGGTCGCGCTGAGTTCTCCTGCTGGTCCAGTCCGAGTCGCAGGCCAAATCAGTGCTGATGCAAGCGCTGGTCGCGGCGGGCAAGTCGCGATTGTTGCTGCCACTCAGGCGTCGATTGCAACGGGCGCACGTGTAACCGCAAGCGGTACGCAAGGCGGCGGATCGATCAGCATTTCTGGTAATGAAAGCGGCTTGCTTGAGTCAGGTAGCTCGGTCCAGTCCAATGGCGCGACTGGGGGTGTGGTAACCGTTGAAGCGACGCAAGGCTCGGTCGAGATCAACGGCAGTATCGAAGCTACGGGTAGCGTCGCGGACGGCGGAGTCATCAGGATTACGGCGCTGAACGATGTCACGCTCGGAGATTCGAGCGTGCTTTCGGTTTTGGGCTCGCGTGGCGGTGAGACGCGGGTTGAATCGTGGGACGGCACTACGCTCGCGAGCGGATTAATCAGCGCCTTCGGTGGCGACGGTCCGGGCGGGAAGGTTCTGCTGCTTGAAGATCTTGAACGCCTCGTCCGCGACGATGTACGCGCCGGTGACGTTGATCCCGAACGTCCGGGCCCATTGCGCGTCGTCCACGCGGCCGTTCTTGTCGGGCGGCACGAAGATGCCGGCCGTCACGATCACGGCGTCGACGCCGCCATACGCGACCAGCACATCGTGA
>Ga0137409_10003602_pt1 | contig 16365 bp, 17 predicted proteins | sample CZODoug1_16funga_FD_122059 | JGI IMG/M metagenome (GOLD analysis project Ga0137409, IMG submission 122059) | Vadose zone soil fungal communities from Angelo Coast Range Reserve, California, USA - CZODoug1_16fungal (Hybrid Assembly) | ecosystem: Environmental > Terrestrial > Soil > Vadose zone... | reverse complement strand
GACCCGGCCCTCTCCAACCGCGCCATCAAGCGCGGCATCCTGCGCGAGATGATCGCGCAACGCTTCTAGCCGCGCTGCGTCCCGAGCGTCGGGTCGATCAGCTCGCCGCGCATCAGCGCGAGCGGGGCGCGGTGGTAGAGCTTCAGGTCGTGGAAGGGATCGGTCAGGATCTTCGTCATCCACACCAGGCCGGTCTGCACGTCGCGGATGAAGAACAGATGCACGGTGCGGAAGACGAGACCGCTCGCTCCGAGCACCAGCCAGATCTTGCCGACCTGGGCGACGAATTCAGATGCGTTCGCGGCTGGCTGGAACGCGCCGAGCAGCCTCGGGTCGGCGAGCAGGATCGCCGGCGATGCCGCCCAGAGCGAGAGCAGCACGATCTTGCGCTTCAGGTTGTAGCCGACCTTGATCTCCTCCTTGCGCTCGTGCGTCAGCTCGTTGACGTGGTCATAGCCCTTGGGCTCGAAGAAGAAATGCCCGGCCTGGCGCGTGGTCATCGCGATCAGCCAGCCGACGAGGGCGGCGGCCACCGGGTAGAAGAACAGCATGACGTAGGCGCAGAGGAAGCTCGACGCGCTCACGAAATGTAGGCTCTGGTTGATCCTGCTGTGGTGATAGAGACGATGGTCGTCCCAGCGCTGCGTCTTGAGCTCCTCCAGGAAAGTCTTGATCAACGCGTTCTCCTCATATGCCGGGAAAACCCCGTGCAATGGAGGGCTACACTAAGACGAAATTGCTACAGATTCGCGACGCGCCGATGACACTAAGGCTACAGCCAGGCTACAGCGCCTGCTTCTACGGGGCGTCGGGCGAGCGCCGCACGCGCACGCCCATGCCCCAGAGCACGTAACCCGACAGCGAGAACGCGAGGCAGGCGAGAAACAACACCAGCGCGGGCCGCAGCGACACCACCGCGACGCCGCCGACCAGCAGCACCATCGCCCAGAACGGCACGGCGCGTTTCAGGTTGAACTCCTTGAAGCTGTAGAAGGGCACGTTGCTGACCATGGTGACGCCGCCGTACATCGTCAGCACCCAGGCGAGCGCGCTCAGCCAGTGGCCGCGGTCGATGCTCAGGCCGAGGTCCTCGAACGCCCACACCAGGCCGGCGAGCAGCGCCGCGGCCGCGGGGCTCGGGATGCCCTGGAAGTAGCGCTTGTCGACGACGTGCATGTTGATGTTGAAGCGCCCCAGCCGCAGCGCCGCGCCCGCGCAGTACACCAGCGCCGCCACCCAGCCCGCGTTACCCAGGTCCTTGAGGCCCCATTCGTACATCGTCAGCGCCGGGGCGACGCCGAAGGACACCATGTCGGACATGCTGTCGTAGCGCGCGCCGAACTCGCTCTGCGTATGGGTGAGGCGCGCGACGCGGCCGTCGAGGCCGTCGAGCACGATCGCGACGAAGATGGCGACCGCCGCGTGCTCGAAGCGGTGGTTCATCGCCATCACGATCGCGTAAAAGCCGGAGAACAGCGCAGCGGTGGTGAACAGGTTGGGCAGCAGGTAGATGCTGGCGCGCCGCCGCGCCCTGAAGCCCGTCTCCGCCCTGTCGCCGTCCCGATTGCCCACCCGCACCCCGCACGGATCGTGTGGCGCACACTTTACCATCGCGGCGGTCACGCACTCGACACCGGGCTGTCATCGTGCGGTCACGAAGCGCGACTAGCCTCTCGCGACGCGGGGGAACCGAGATCGACACGCTGATCCGCGACTACGGCTACTGGGCGATCCTCGTCGTCAACATGTTCGAGGGCGAGACCATCGTGCTGCTGGCCGGCGCGGCGGCGCATTTCGGCTACCTCGAGCTCTCCTGGGTGATGGCGAGCGGGCTCGCCGGCTGCGTCGCGGGCGACCAGTTGTGGTACTTCCTCGGCCGCTGGTGGGGGCCGGGGATCATCGCGATGCGGCGCTCGTGGCAGGAGCGCGCCGAGGGCGTCCACCGCCGTCTGCGGCGGCACCAGAACCTGCTGATCTTCACGTTCCGCTTCTACTACGGCCTCCGCGCGGTGATCCCGTTCGCGATCGGGTCGGCGCGCGTGGCGAAGCTGCGTTTTTTCGTGCTCAATCTCTCGAGTGCCGTCGTGTGGACCGTGGTCTTCGCGTTCGCGGGCTACTTCCTTGGCGGGGCGGCGGAGCGCGTGGTCGCGGACGGCCGCTACGTCCCGTACGCGATCGCGGCGACCTTGCTGCTCGCCGCCGGGCTCGCGCTGGTGATGCGGCGCCGCCGCGGCAAGGCATGCTCGCCGGACGCGTCGCGCTGATCACCGGCGCCAGCACCGGCATAGGCCGGGTGACGGCGCTCGAGCTCGCCCGCCGGGGCGCCCGGGTGTTTCTCGCCTGCCGCTCGCCCGAGCGCACCCGCGCCGTGATCGCCGAGATCCGCGTCGCGCGCCCGCACGCCGTCGCGGAGTGGCTGCCCCTCGAGCTATCGGATTTCGAATCGGTGCGCGCCTGCGCCGGGCTGTTTCTCGAGCGCGGCCTTCCGCTGCACCTGCTGATCAACAACGCCGGGGTCGCCGGCGCGCGCGGGCTGACGCGCTCGGGCTTCGAGTGGATGTTCGGCGTGAACCACATGGGGCACTTCCTGCTCACGCGGCTGCTCATCGAGCGGATCAAGGCCTCGGCGCCGGCGCGCATCGTCACCGTCGCGAGCCGCGCGCACCGGCGCGTCGGCGGGATTGCCTGGGACGCCGTGCAGCGGCCGACCGCCACGCTGACCGGCGTCAGGGAATACTGTGTCTCGAAGCTCGCCAACGTGCTGTTCAGCGCCGAGCTCGGTCGCCGCCTCGAGGGCAGCGGCGTGTCGACCTACTCGCTGCACCCGGGCGTGGTGGATTCCGACATCTGGCGCACGCTCCCGAGCCCCTTGCGCGCGCTCAACCGACTGCGGCTGATATCGGCCGAGGAGGGCGCAAGGACGACGCTGCATTGCGCCGCGTCGCAGAGCGCGGGGGAGGAGAGCGGCCTGTACTACAGCGACTGCCTTCCGGCTCCGCCCGGCGCGGCGGGCCAGAGCGGGGCGCTTGCCGCGGAGCTGTGGCGTCGCAGCGAGGAGGCGCTGGCCTAGCGCTTCCGGAGCATGTCTGTGATGGCTTCGCGCGGCACGGGCCGGCTGATCAGGTAGCCCTGCATCTGGTCACACTGCGCGCGGCGCAGGGTCTCGGCCTGCTCCTCGGAGTCGACGCCCTCGGCGCACACCGACAGGCGCAGCGAGCGCGCCAGCGAGATGATGGTCGAGACCAGGGTCATCACGTCGGGCTCCTTGAGCATGGTGATGATGAACGAGCGGTCGATCTTGAGCGACTGCACCGGGAGCTTCGCGAGGTAACCGAGCGACGAGTACCCGGTGCCGAAGTCGTCGATCGCGACGCTCACGCCGAGCGCGCGCAGCGCCTTCAGCTTTTCGATCGTTGCCGAGATCTCCTCCATGAGGATGCTCTCGGTGATCTCCAGGTCGAGACCGTGCGGCGTCGCTCCCTGGGCGATGGCGTTCCGGACGATCTCGACGAAGTTCGGCCGGCGCAGCTGGATCGCGGAGACGTTCACCGCAACGCGGGGCGCGGGCAGCCCCTGCTCCAGCCAGTAGGCGCGGTCGCGCACGGCCTGCCCCAGCGCCCACTCGCCGACCTCGAGGATCATCCCCGTTTCCTCGAGCAGCGGGATGAAATCGAGCGGCGGCACCAGCCCCCGGCTCGGGCTCTGCCAGCGGATCAGCGCCTCGACGCCGGCCAGGCGCCCGCTCGCGGATTCGACCTTGGGCTGGTAATGGAGGACGAACTCCTGCTTCTCGATCGCGGTGCGCAGCTGGTTTTCCAGTTCGAGCTGCTCGGCGACGCGCGAGGTCAGGCTTTGCGTGTGGAAGACGTAAGGCTCGTTGGTCTCTTTCGCCTGGTTGCGCGCCGCCTCCGCGTTCTTGAAGAGCGTCTCGGCGTCGGCGCCGTCCTCCGGGAATATCGCGATGCCGACCTTCGCGGAAACGCGCAGCTCCGACGCGCCCAGCACGTAAGGCGCTCCGAAGGCCTCGGCGAGCCGCTGCTCGGTGAGCCGGGCCACGTTGTCGTCGCGCGCAACCCGCGGCAGCACGATCGTGAAATGGTCCGCAGAGATGCGCGCGATCTCGCTCGACTCATTCGAGTGCTGTGCCATCCGCCGTGCGATCTCCTTCAGGAGCTCGTCGCCCGCGGGCCGGCCGAAGGTGTCGTTGATGCTCTTGAAGCGGTCCACGTCCACGATGCCCAGGGCGAGCTTGTGCCCGCCGTTGCGCGCCGCGTCGATGAAGCGCGCGAGGCGCTCCCGGAACAGGGTCGCGTTCGCCAGGCCGGTCAGCGGATCGTAGTAGGCGAGGTAGTTGAGGCGCTCGCCCTTTTCGATGTGGTCGAGCGCGAACGCGATGTCGCCGGCGAGCTCGAGGAGCAGCCGCATCTCGTCCTCGGCGTCGAAGAAACCCGGGACGTCGGCGTAGAGCGCGAGCACTCCGGTCGCCTTGCCGGACACGACGAGCGGCAGCATGGCGAGCCCCCGGAAGCCGCGCTCGAGCGCCTCCTTCGCCAGATGCACCCGAGAATCCTTCGCCATGTCGTTGGCGATCATCGCCTGGCACTCCCTGACGGCGCGACCGGCGAGGCCGTAGTGTGCGGAATCGCTTTCGTCCAGCGACAGCGGCATCAGCCCGATGTAATCCTCGCCCGCCCCCGCCCAGGCAAGGGGCTTCACCCGTCCCTCCTTCGTGTCCGCGATCCCCAGCCAGGCCATCCGGAATCCGCCCGCCTCCGTGGCGATGCGGCAGGCCTGGCGGAACAGCTCGTCGCGGTTCTGCACCCGCACGATGGTCGAGTTGATGCCCGAGAGCACCGCGTAGATGCGGTTGAGCCGCGCGATGTGCCGCTGCTGCTCCTGGCGCACCAGGAACTGCCCGAGCTGGCTGGCGATCACGCGCATCGCGCTCAGCAGGCGCTGGTCCGGCTCCCGGATCTTCCGGCTCGAGAAGGCGAGCACGCCTATTCTCCTGCCCTCGACCGCGACCGGGACCACCAGCGCCCCGCGCAGCTGGAACGTGCGCGACAGGTCCGTCTGCGTGACCCGGGAATCGGCCATCGTGTCGGCGGACCACAGCTGCGCCTCCGACTGCCAGGCGCGGCCGACCAGCCCCGCGCCCGGGGCGAAGGTCACTTCGCGCGAGCTCTGGATGAACTCCTCGAGCGGCTGCTCGGCGATGCACCAGAATTCCTCAAAGCGCAGCAGCCCGGCCTTGCCGTCCATCCGGAAATAGCGGCCGAGGTCCCAGCCTTCCGTTTCGCAGATCGAGCGGATCACCGCCTTCAGGCCGACCGAGGCGGCGTCCGCTTCCGCGATATGTCGCACCACCGTATGTTCGAGGGCGAGCAGCTGCTCGTCGCGCCTGCGCCCGGAGCGCGCCGTCGCCTCGCGCACCGCGCGCTCGACCGCCGGCGGGAGGCGCACCAGGTTCGTTTTCAGGACATAGTCGGTCGCGCCGTCGCGCAGCGCGCGTATGGCGTACTCTTCACCGAGCGTTCCGGAGACGAATATGAAGGGCACGTCGGGCGCAGTCTCGCGGGCGATCGCGAGCGCCGCCATGCCGTCGAACTGCGGCATGTTGAAATCGGAAAGGATGACTTCCGGGCGGAATACGTCGAGCTCGCGCCGCATGTCGACCTCGCGCTCGACCCGGCGGGACTCGATCGTCATTCCGGAGCGCTTCAGCTCCCGCGCGGCCAGCTCCGCGTCCGTCTCGACATCCTCGATGAAAAGTACGCGCAACACCCCTCTCATCCCGGCCCACCCCACCGTTTTGTTCTTATCGGGCCTTCTTCCTCCGCCATCCCTTCGTTCGATCGCAGCAAAGCATAACGGAAACAAGGAGAAAACTTCGGCTGCTCGTGCGAGAAATCATCGATTTTCCCCGCTTGTTCGGTAGATTTCTGTAGTGAATTCACTACAAAACGGCCCGGGTATACCCAGACGAGGCATCTCGGGAACGCGGATCGCCGGTCAGGTTCCCTTGGGCGGTCCCTGGTTGAGCAGCATCCAGTAGACGCCAAGCTGCGTGACGGCCGTCGCGAACGCGGCGAACTCCACCGGCTTGCGCACGTAGCTGTTGGCCCCCGACTCGTAGCTCTTCAGCATGTCTTCCTCCTCGCTCGAGGAGGTCAGGATCACCACCGGAACGAGCCGTGTGCGCGGGTCGGAGCGCAGGCGGTGCAGCACGTCGATGCCGTTGAGCTTGGGCAGCTTGAGGTCAAGCAGGACCACCCCCGGCATCGCCTGGGGATCGCGCCCCGCGTACGCGCCGGTGCAGAACATGAAATCGAGCGCTTCCTGCCCGTCGCGGACGACGGACACGTCGTTGGCGACGTTCGCCTTGCGCAGCGCGCGCAGGGTGAGGTCCTCGTCGTCGCGGTTGTCTTCGACCAGCAGAATCGTTCTTTGCATCGTCCGCTCCTATGCGTCGGTTTTCTCCGGAGCCCCCGCCGCCCCTGCGGGCGGCTTGGCATCCAGCGTGAAGTAGAAGATCGCCCCCTTGCCGGGCTCGGCCTCGGCCCAGACCCGTCCGCCGTGGCGCACCACGATCCGGTGAACCGTCGCGAGGCCGATGCCGGTTCCCGGGTAGTCGCCCGCAGCGTGCAGGCGCTGGAACGCGCCGAAGAGCTTGTCGGCGTAGTGCATGTCGAAGCCCGCGCCGTTGTCGCGCACGAAGAAGGTGGCGTGACCTCCGTCCCTGAGCACGCCGATCTCCACGCGCGCCTTGTCCCTCTTGGACGTGAACTTCCACGCGTTTCCCACCAGGTTTTCCAGCGCGATTCGCAGCAGCTGCGGGTCGCCTTCGGCGCGCATCCCGTCCCAGATCGAGACTTCCACCTGCCGGCCCGGCTCGCGCTGCTGGAGATCGCCCGCGACCTGCCTAGCGATCTGGCTCAGGTCCACCGATCCGCGCACCAGGCTGCGACGCGAGACACGCGCGAGGTTGAGCAGGTCGTCGATGAGCTGGCCCATGCGCAGCGTCGAGGTGCGGATGCGGTCGAGGTAGCCCTTCGCACCTTCGGGGAGGTGCTCCGGAAAGTCCTCGACCAGCGCCTGGCTGAAGCCGTCGATCGAGCGCAGCGGCGCCCGCAGGTCGTGGGACACGGAGTAGGAGAACGATTCCAGCTCCTTGTTCGCCGTCTCGAGCTGGGCCGTGCGCTCCCGCACCCGGATCTCGAGCTCGGCGTTCAGGCGCCGGATCTCGAGCTCGGCGCGACTGCGCTCCTCGATTTCGGTCGCGAGCTTGGCGTTGAAGCCTTCCAGCTCCGCGGTGCGCCGGTCGATCTCCGCGAGCATGTCGTTGAACGCATCCACCAGGGTTCCCACTTCGTCCGTGCTCAGCTTTGCCGCGCGGCGGGAATAGTCGCGCTTGTCCACGACCTCTCTTGCGATGTCCGCGATGGCGAGAACCGGCCGCGTCACGAATCGCTCCATCCACAGCGCCAGCAGCAGCGCGATGCCCATCGCGGCGACCAGCGCCACCGCGGCGATTCCGAGGTAGTCGAGCACCCGGTCGAACATCTCGTAGTCGGCGCGCAGATACACCGTCCCGAGGATCTCGCCGTCGGTGACGATGCGCTTGAACAGGATCATGTCCCTGTCGTCGATGCGCATGCCGTCCAGCTCGGGCAGCTTTGGGAAGGCGCGCTGCTCGCCGGCGCGCACGTAGGTTGCGAACAGCCCGCCGCGCGCGTTGTACAGCGCGGCCGAGTTCACCGCGGGCCGGAACCTCAGGACGCTCAGATTTTCCGTGGCGACCCTGGCATCGTCGAAGGTGAGCGCGGTCGCGGTGGTGCGGCCGAGCAAATCGGCCTGCGTCGTCACGTCGGAGACGATGCCCCGGTGGTAGATCCGCAGGTCGTAGGCGATCAACGCGCCCAGGGCCACGATGAGCGCGGCCAGAGCCGTCAGCAGGACGACGCCGAACAGCTTGTGGCGCAACGAGAGCGAGCCCGGTCGCCTCATGACGGTTTCACCACCTTGCGCGCCACCGCGAGCAGGCGCGCGCTGATCTTCAGGCTGCCGAGATCGGCCGGCGTCAGGGCGATGTCGAATCGGACCTTGTCCTCGACCAACACGAAATTGATGACGCTGCCGAGCTCGAGGGCGCGCTCGGACTCGGTGACGGTGAGCAGAGGGCGCCCCTTGGCGGCGGCGAGGACTTCGCCGAGGTGGGCGCCGTCGGCACGCCCGATGAACAGCACGTGCAGGCCGGCGATCGGGTCTCCGGCGCGGAGCTTGCGCACCGAGACCGGGCGGCCGTTGACGCTGCGGCCGGCGACGATCTGCGAGAGCTCGTCGGCAAGCGCATCGGCGCCGATCACCCCGATCAGGACGGGACTGTCGGCCTGCGCGAACGCGCGATCCGGCCACTCGACGTAAGCGCCGAACTTGTAGAGGAAGGCGGCCTTGACGCGATACTCGTCGGCTTGCGCGTCGGCGCGCGCGGGCCGCGGCGCCGCGACGGCCGCAGCGGCCGCAAGCAGCAGGACGCAGGCGCGCAGTGTCAGCGCGTTCACGGCAGGGTCACCGGTCGGGCCGCCAGACCGCCTTGAGCAGCCACGCGCGCGGGATCTCGCTTGCGCCGGGCGCCGCGCCGAACTCGACGTGGGCGGCGTCGAACAGGTTCTGCCCGACGAGCGACAGCTCGAGGTCGGGGCGCGCCTTCCAGCCGAATCGCGCGTCGACCGCCGTGTAGGCGGGAACGACCGGATTGGGGAGCGCGCTCACGTGGCGTACGATGAAGTCGAGCTCGTGGCGCTCGGTCAGGTTGAACAGCGAGCGTAGCATCTGCTGGTGCTCGGGATCGTTGCCCTGGGCGCTGGTCCCGGCCGGGTCGCCGGGGGCGGCCTTCAGGTGCTGGCGGAGCTCGGAGAAGCCGATCATCAGCCGCCAATCCCGGGACGCCTGGTACGTGCCCCACCCCTCGACGCCGTTGGTGTAGCCGGAAGCCCCGTTCTGCACCTGCGCGGGGGCAGGCTCGCCGCTGCGGAGCTTGTCGTGGACGGTGTGGAAAGCGGTGAGGGACACGCTCGCCACTTTCGCGATCTGCGCCCGGTAGCCCAGCTCCCCGACGTTCGACACCTCGGAGACGAAATTGGGTCCGCCGTTGATGATGAAGGGGCCGACCGGATTGGGCGGAAGGACCGGATTGCCGGGAAAGAAGAATTCCCGGTCGACCCGCGCGGGCGCCCGGATCGCCCGCGAGAGCGCGCTCCAGAGGAGCTGGTCGTCGGCAATCTTCCAGGCCAGCCTCACGCTCGGGAGGAATTCCGCGCCGGTGTAGACGTTGGTCTCCACCTTCGCCCCGAGGGTGAGCGTCAGGCTGCGCGCGAGAGACCATTCGTCCTGTACGAACACGTTCGCCCATTTCAGGTCGCGGTCCGCGGGGATGAAGCGCACGAGCAGGGAAACCAGCGTGCGGTCCATCGCGTAGCGGTAGCCTGCTCCCCAGAGCACGCTGTGCTGGGTCCCGAGCCGGAAGCCGTGCTGGAACTCGATGTCGTAGATGTCCATCTGGTCGCGGAACTGGACTGGGTCGTCGCGCTCGGTGTGGTCGAGGTACGCCTGCAGCCGGAAGCTCGAGCCGTCGGCGAACTGGCGGTTCCAGCGGCCCAGAACGTTGCTTCCGGCGACGGTGACCGGGCCCAGAGCCGGGATCGAGACGCTCTCGCCGCTGTAGGTGTCGCCCTGGAGGGTGAAGTTGCTCTCCGTGCGGCCCCAGTCTGCGCGGAAACCGGCCTGCTGGCGGCCGAACGCGTCCAGCGCGCTCGTGCCGCCTACCGTCTGGGTGCCGGAGCGGTGGAAGCCCATGACGTAGCCTCGCGCAGCGCCGTCCTCGCCGACCGGGCCCGCGACCCGCATGGCGGCGTCGCTCTCGCGGTTGCCGCCGGCCGCGCTGAAGAGCACCCCCTCGCGGTTGCTGCGCGCCGAGCGCGTGATCACGTTGATCACGCCGTTCACCGCGTTCGCGCCCCACAGGGCGCCGCCGGGTCCGTCGATGACCTCGATGCGCTCGACGTCCTCGAGCAGCACGTTTTGCGCATCCCAGAATGTCCCGGAGAAGATCGGCGAGTAGACCGTGCGCCCGTCGATCATCACCAGCAGCTTGTTGGCGATGGCGTTGTTGAATCCTCTCGCGCTGATCGCGTAGGTGCTGGACGTGACGCGCGCCACCTGGAGGTTGGGCGCGAGCCTCAAGGCCTCGGCGAGGCTGGTCACGCCCGCGCGCCGGATGTCCTCGCCGGTGATCACGAAGATCGAGGCCGGCGCATCCTGGAGCCGCTCCGGGCGCTTCGTGACCGAGGTGACCTGAATGTTGCCGAGCTCCTCGATGCTCAGGTCGGCGAGGTCTTTCTGTTGGGCGGCGGCCGGGTTGGCTCCCGAAAGCAGCACAGCGCCCGAGGCGAGTCCCAGCGCGCAACGCGCAGCCAGCATCCGGCAAGTGCTTGAAATACCGCCCCGAAGCATCCCTGTCCCCCAACGTGACGACGAGGCTAACAGGTCGCGCGCCCGCGTCCATCGGGTAATCCCGACAATCAATGTAAGGGATGTCCGGAAGATTGAACCCTCGCCGGACAAGTATAGTGCTCCGTGGACGAGATCGGGGTGGAACTGTGATGAGCGCTGAGACCGAGGGCCGGGAATCCTCACCGCCCAATCCCATCGAGGCCCGCTGGGAACAGGCCTTTCCGCGGCTGACCCTCGCGCAGATAGCCCGTCTCGAGGCGCACGGGAAGAGGGTCGGCACGCGCAAGGGGCAGATCCTGGCCGAGCCCGGCGAGCGCCACCGCACGATGCTCGTCGTCCTGTCGGGGAGCGTCGAGATCGTGCGTCCGGGCCTTGCCGGGGAGGAATTGATCGTGGTGCACATGCCCGGCCAGTTCGCCGGCGAGATGAGCACCCTGCGCGGCGCGGCCAGCGTGGTGCGCGCCCGCGTGCGGGAGGAAGGCGAGGTGCTCGCCATCGACAGCGAGCATCTGCGCGCGATCGTCCAGACCGATGCCGAGCTGAGCGAGATCCTCATGCGCGCGTTCATCCTGCGCCGCGTGGGACTGATCGCTTCCCGGAGCGGCGACGTCATCCTGATCGGATCGAGCCACTCGGCGGGCACGCTGCGGCTGCAGCAGTTCCTCACGCGCAACGCCTTTCCCTACGTCAGTATCGACGTCGAGCGCGACCCGTCGGCGCAGGCGCTGCTCGATCGCTTTCACGTGAGCGCCGACGACATTCCCGTCGTGCTGTGCCGCGGCGAGACCATGCTGAAGAACCCGAGCAACGGGGAGCTCGCCGCGTGCCTGGGCATGAACCCGCAGATCGACGACGCCAAGGTCCGCGACTTGGTGGTGATCGGCGCCGGCCCGGCCGGCCTGGCCGCCGCCGTCTACGGCGCTTCCGAGGGTTTGGACGTGCTGGTGCTCGAAACCAGCGCTCCCGGGGGACAGGCCGGCTCGAGCTCGAAGATCGAGAACTACCTGGGGTTTCCTACGGGCATCTCCGGCCAGGCACTCGCCGGACGCGCGTTGGTGCAGGCGCAGAAGTTCGGGGCCGAGGTCACGGTAGCCAGCAGCGCCGTGCGCTTGCGCTGCGAGCAGCGCCCATATGAAATCGACCTGGCGGACGCGCGCGTCGTCCGGGCGCGCGTCATCGTGGTCGCCACGGGAGCGGAATACCGGCAATTGGCGCTCGACAATCTGGAGCGCTTCATCGGCGTGGGTGTGTATTACGCGGCGACGCCGGTCGAGTCGCGCCTGTGCAAGGACGAGGAGGTCATCGTGGTCGGCGGCGGCAACTCGGCCGGCCAGGCGGCCGTGTTTCTCGCGGGCGGCTGCCGGCACGTGCACGTGCTGGTGCGCTCGGACGGCCTCGCCGACAGCATGTCGCGCTACCTCGTCCGCCGCATCGAGGAGAGCCCGAACATCACCCTGCACACCCGCACCCAGGTCTCGGCCCTGGAAGGCGGCACGCGGCTGGAGCGGGTGACCTGGCGAAACAGCGACGGCGCCGAGACGCGCGAGATCGGGCACGTGTTCCTCATGACGGGCGCGGTGCCCAACACGCGCTGGCTGCAGGGCTGTGTCGCGCTCGACGAGAAGGGCTTCGTGCGAACGGGATCGGACCTGCACGCGGAGGACCTCGCGCCGGTTCAGTGGCCTCACGCGCGGGCGCCGCATCTCTTCGAGACCAGCCGGCCCGGCATCTTCGCCGTGGGCGACGTGCGCTGCGGAAGCACCAAGCGCGTCGCGGCGGCGGTGGGCGAGGGCTCGGCATGCGTACAATTGGTTCATCGCGTCCTGCATGAGTGACCCATGACCCACCACCGACCTTTCGAGCTTACCGTGCCCGTCGGCTCCGCCGACCACATGCTGGGTTCCGAGCACGCCCCCGTGACCGTCGTCGAGTATGGCGATTTCGAATGCCCGAACTGCAAGCAGGCGGCGCCGGCGGTGAAGATGCTGCTCCAGCGCTTCGTCGGCCGCGCGCGGATTGTCTTCCGGCACTATCCGCTCCAGGAGATTCATCCGCACGCCCTCGGCGCCGCGCTGGCCGCCGAGGCCGCGGCCGGCCAGGGGAAATTCTGGCCGATGCACGACCTGCTGTTCGACAATCAGCGCCATCTCACGGCTTCCCAGATCCGCGGCTACGCGGAGCGGCTCGAGCTCGACATGACCCGCTACGACGCCGACATGGGGGACACGCTCTATCTTCAGCGCGTGCGCGAGGACATCGAGGGGGGCAAGCTGAGCGGCGTGCGCGCCACGCCGACGTTCTTCATCAACGGAAAGCTTCAGGACATCTCGTACGGGCTGCAGGCCTTGGAGCAGGGCGTCGAGGCGGCGCTGCGCCCGTGAAAGGAACGATGCCCGTCCGCCTCCCGCCTCCGATCGCTCTTTACGTCGAGGCCGAAAGCGCCGGCGACGTCGAATCGCTGTCGGAATGCTTCACGCCCGATGCCGTCGTCCGCGACGAGCGTCGCACCTACGAGGGACTGGCCGCCATCAAGGCGTGGAAGGCCGAGACGAAGAGGAAATACCAGCACACGGTCGAGCCGCTCGCATCCGCGCGGGAAGGCGACAGGATCGTCGTCACCTGCCGCTTGACCGGAAACTTTCCCGGCAGTCCCATCGAAGTCCGGTTCGTGTTCACGCTCTCCGGCGACAAGATTGCGACGCTGGAGATCGGCTAGCGCCTCCGGGCCGAGGGCCGACTCCGACCGGCGCCGAGGTACACACCGACCGCGGCCAGAACGAAGCCCGCAACCGCGACCGGGCTCAGCGTTTCGTGAAACGCAACGAACGCCATCGTGGCGGTGATCGGCGGCACCAGATAGAACAGCGTGGCGACGCGGCTCGCTTCCCCTTGCCGAAGGAGGAAATAGAACAAGCTGACCGCGCCAATGGAATTGGCGAGCGCCAGCCAGGCGGACGACGCGATCAACGCCTCGCTCCATTCCACGCGCAGCCCTTCAAAGGCGAGCGCGGGTATGAACAAGCCGACGCCGGCGACGATGAACTGAACCAGGTTTCCCGTGCGCAGATCGATCGCGCCGCAGAATTTCTTCTGGTAGAGCGTGCCCGCCACGAACGCGCCCAGAGCGAGGAAGGTGATCGCGTAACCTTCCCAGCCGCCGCTCGCGAACGATATCTTGTTCATGACGGCCAGCGCGACGCCCAGGAGGCCGATCACCAGTCCCACCCATCGTGCTGCGCCGATGCGTTCCCCGAGAAGCGGGCCCGCGGCGAGCGCGGTCAGGAGCGGCGTCAAACCGGCGATCAGGGCGGATATCCCGGCGCTCACGCCGTCGTTGATGCCTGTGTACAGCGCCGCCAGCGTCAGCCCGTTGATCAGCAAGCTCGCCACGGTGAGGTGACCGTACTCGGACCATTTGCGCGGCCAGGGCGCGCCGCTCAGCAACGCGACCGGCAGCATGACGAGCGCCGCCGCGGAAAACCTGATCACGAGCAGCGTCAAGGGGCCGGTAAACTCCAGGCCGACCTTGCCGGCGATCCACGCGCTGCTCCACAGCACGACGAACACGGCGCCCAGCGCCTGTGGACCGAACAGCGGTGCGCGCGATACCGCGAACGTGCTCATGGCGGTGCCCAAAATTCAAACCGCGATTTTGCATCGCGACGGAGCGGCCGCTCAAACGATCTTTTGTAATGAGGTGCATGAGCCACGCGCATGCCATCCAGGCATCGCGTTTCGCCGGCATCTGGTATCGGAGGGAGGTCGTGCCTGCTGGAGCACGCCCGGCCCCGGACGAAACGGCTACATCGAGCTCGGCTTGCTGCCCATCGGATCCGGGCGCATCGAGTCTTTCGACATCGAATCCTTCCCCATGGAATCCTTGCCCATCGCTTCGTGGCCCATGGAATCCTTCATCTGATCCTTCTTCGCCCGCTTCGGCTTGGCCTTGGGGCTCATCCCCTGCTCCTTGTTCATCGAGTCGCTCGTCATTCCGTTCTTCTTCTGCATGGAATCCTGGGCGAGCGCGTTCGACGCGGCCAGCACCATGGAACCGGCGATCATGAAAGAAACCAGATTTCTCATTCGAAAGCTCCTCGTTTGGGTTGGTCTGGATGCACCGGAATCGGTGCTCCGGTCCTTGGTCGTTTCGCGGACGCGGCGCCTTACATCCGCCGCAGCCGCGCGCGCTCGAGAAAGATCGCGGCGACGGAAAGCGCGAGCAGAACGATCTCGACCCGCAGCAGCTTCAACGCCTCCTCGGCCGGGCCGTCGATCGCGATGCCGACGACCCTCGCGACGGTGACCACGCCGACGGTGGTCGCGAGGACGGACAGGCCGGTCAGCAGCCGCTTCTGGGAGACGAGGCAGCCGAACAGGATCAACGACAGCGCGAGCGGAAATCCTCCGAATCCGGCCCGCACGCGGCTGATCGCCATCACCGACCCGAGGACGATCGAGTCGGCGGCCGCCTTGTTGACCGGATCGCCGAGATACTTGAAGCCGATGAGGAAGAACAGCACCGTGGCGAGCAGCAGCAGGATACGCGGCAGCCACGGGGCGGCACGCCAGAAGAGGGTCATATTTCCTCCGAGACGACGTTGGAATAGCCCGGCCGAGCCGGTGCGGGGCCCGGCCTGGAGGGACCCAGAACGGAACGGACGTCGGCCAGCACTTTCGCGGGATGAGAGCGCACGCGAAAATCACTCGCCTGGCTTACCCACAGGACCTTGCCATCGGAATCGATCAGGATCGTTGCCGGAATCGCCATGTCGCGGAACGGGCCGCCCTTGGGAGTGAAGTTGTGGTTCTGCAGGTTGTAGCGGCGGATGATCTCGAGATCGGGGTCGGCGACGAGCGTCATGTCCCAGTCATGCCTGTCTTTGAACTGCCTGAGATCCCCGACGGAGTCGTGGCTCACGGCGACCAGCTTCAGCCCGAGCGTGCGCAGCTCCTCGCGCTGTGCGTTCCACAGGCGCAGGTCGGCGACGCAGTAGGGGCACCAGGTCCCCCTGAAGAACTTGAGCAGGACCCGCGATCCCGAGAGCTCCGAGAGGCGGAACTCCCGGCCGTCGCTGTCGAACGCGCGGAAATCCGGAGGCTTGCTTCCCACCTCTACGGCCGCCAGCTGCCCGGGTAGCCCGCTCACGAAGGTGAGGAAGGAGAAGAATCCGCCGAGAGCAAGGCCGATGCCGGCGATGACGTAGCCCATTACCCCCGGGTGCGACACCAGTGCGACCGCGCCCAGTAGCGCTCCGGCAAACGCGACGCCGCGCTCGGCGTAGGGCGGTAACGGCCGGCCCGTGGTCTTGGTCCATGCGAATGCACCGGCGACGAGCACGAGAGAAGTCACCGCGAGGGCCAATCCGATATTCATATCCATCTCCTTTCAGGTTGCGTGCGAGCGGCCAGGGTCTCGCTCGGCGGAAATTTGTCGCTGCGCCGGCCAGCGCCGGCCGAACCACATGCGCTTGAGCAGACCGTCGCGCAGAACGAAGTGGTGATAGAGGGCGGCCGTCGCATGGACCGCGACGAGGGCGACGAAGACCTTGGCGATCACCCCGTGGATCACGCGTGTCGGGAAGACGGTGAACGAGGCGGGCAGGGGCGCGCCCGAGCCGCCGAACACGATCGAGGGCAGGTCCGCGAGCACGGCGGTGGCGAGGCCGGTGGCGATCATGCCGGCGACCAGACCGTAGAACGCGAGGTGGGAGATTCTGGCGATCCGGTCGAGGGCGGGATTGCCGGTAGTGGCTGGCTCCGGTCTCGCGCTCAGCATGCGAAGGGCGAAGCGCGCGGCCATCAAGGTCAGGATCACCGCGGCGCCGGTCATGTGGGCGCGCAGGGCCTCGAGCT
>Ga0137409_10003601_pt1 | contig 16366 bp, 17 predicted proteins | sample CZODoug1_16funga_FD_122059 | JGI IMG/M metagenome (GOLD analysis project Ga0137409, IMG submission 122059) | Vadose zone soil fungal communities from Angelo Coast Range Reserve, California, USA - CZODoug1_16fungal (Hybrid Assembly) | ecosystem: Environmental > Terrestrial > Soil > Vadose zone... | reverse complement strand
TCCTCAAGGACAACCCCACAGATGTGAAAGCGCAGATTTTGCTGGCCACCAGCGACGCCGAATTGGGCAATCTGCAGGATGCTCTCGCAGAGGCCGGACAAGCGGTTTCCACGGCGCCGGATGATGCGGCCCCCTATCTGACCCTCGGTATAATCCATGAAAAGCTTGGACAGTTGGATGATGCCGAGCAGGACTTCCAGAAAGCCGTTTCTCTCGGACCTACGTCCCTCCCCTCACGCATGTCTCTAGGCGACTTCTACCGGCGAAGAAAGAACTGGGCCGATGCAGAAAACCAGTACCGTGCAGCATCCGCTGCGATGCCGAAGAGCGTTGCTCCATGGACTGCGCTTACTTCCTTGTACGTCGTTTGGGGAAAGAATGACTTCGCGGAGCAGAATCTTCAGAATGCCAAGAAAATGATGCCGGAGCAACCCGAGGGCTACAGGCTGCTGGGTGAGTTCTACCTGGCCACCGGCGATTTTGCAAAGGCGGCTGCCGAATACGCTTCGTTGTATCAGCAGCATCCCAAAGATCTCTTTGTTCGAAAACGATACATTGAACTTTTGATTCGTGACAAACAGTTGGAACCGGCAAGCAAGCTGAACGAGGCTATCCTGGGAGAGAACTCTCGGGATACAGATGCGCTGGTCACCAAGGGGCAGATTCTCAACCGTCAGCAGAAGTCCGCGGAGGCCATACCCATTCTCGAGAGTGTGGCGCGCAACACCCCTGCGAACGCGTTAGGTCACCTGGAGCTGGGTGGCTCGTACGCTTCAACCGGAAAACCCGCTCTGGCGGAAAGAGAGTTTCGCGAGGCGCTGAAGCAAAATCCTTCTTTACTTGAGGCAAAAGAAGGTTTGACGCGCGTCGCCTTCCTCGAGGGCGATGTAAAACTGCTGGGTCAATCCTCGGATGACTGGCTCAAGGCAGTACCTGCCTCTCCCCAAGCGCACGTCTTTCGCGGGATTTCCCGCCTCCGGAAGGGTGACGCGCCCGGAGCGGAATTGGATTTTCAGGCGGCCCTTGAAGGTTCGCCGAAGAACCCAGCCGCCTATGCGGGCCTGGCTGACGTGCGCCTCCTTCAAAAACGCCTGCCGGAGGCCGAGAAATTCTACGAGCAAGCCCTGGCGCTTGACTCTCACTCCACTGAGGCGCTCCAGGGTTTAATCGGTGTATTTCTTATTCAAAAAGAGCCAGAAAAGGCAGTACGCCTCGCCCAGGCTCAAGTCGCAAAATTTCCGGATAGTGGCGCCGACCACCTTTTGCTGGCGAAAGCGCTCCTTGCCAATCAGAAAAATGCGGAAGCGCGGGTCGCACTCGAAAAGTCGATAGCACTCGACAACGAAAACTGGAGCGCAGTCTTTCTGCTAGCCCAACTTCAGGGTATGGCGGGTGAATACGCCGCCGCGGCAGCCAACTACGAGCGAATCATCCAGCAGAAACCTCAAGATGTAGAGGCATACCTCGCCCTTGGACTTTTGCAAGAAAAACACGGTGACTGGCAAAAAGCTGAACAAATTTATCGCAAGGCACATGAGGCGGAACCTGATCAACCAGCAATCGCCAACAATCTCAGCTACCTGCTTCTCGAGCATGGCGGCGATTTGGGTTACGCTGTTTCTCTGGCGCAGATTGCGCGGAAAGGCATGCCGGATTCGCCCAGCGCCGCGGACACCCTCGGTTGCGCCTTCTACAAGATGGGTGTATTCGAATCGGCCGTGACTCTGCTCCAGGAGGCGACCAAGAAGGCTCCTACGAATCCGACCTACTTTTATCATCTTGGCCTAGCCACGCAAAAAACCAACAAACTCGAACTTGCGAAGGCGAGTTTTCGACGCGTCCTTCAGCTGGACCCGAAATCTCCTCACGCGGAGGAAATTCGACAGGCGCTTGCCGAGCTTGATGAGGCCAAATGATCTCGCCCGCCCTGCGTGGCGATATCCGAGGTGGGCCGGTGGCGAGTGAGGAAACGCTGACATGCGAAAGCGATTTCGCCCACACGTCTGGTGAGCCTAGATAATGTTCTTATTGCTTATTGGCCGAAATTCAGAAAGCAAGTACACGATACCGCGGGAGCCCCGGCCGGAATTGCTGGCGACAATTATATCAAATTGGGGCGGCGAAAAAGAAAGTCCGCCGGAACTCCTCGCACGGCGCGTCGTTCAGATTCGTTGCGTTATGCTGCTATACGGTCGCTTCTTGAGTGCCAAACCCAACAAAGCGAGCATTCCCATGCCAAGAAGCATCAGGCTGGAGGGCTCGGGGACGGACTTTATCGTAAGCGTTGCTGTACCATTCGGATCGCTGCCACTAAAAATATCGGGCAGGGAGTAAGTGCCCTCCAGGAAAGTAGGAGTGTCCTCGGTACCAGAATAGACCTGGGATCCAAAAGAGAGTATGCCTTGAAATGTATCAAACAAAAAGAATCCGCCCCCTCCAGCGTCCGAAGAGAAGATAAGACTGGCTGGGTTTTGTGGAATGTCGTTTTCAGAATAGGAAACGTCTGTGATGACAAAAGCAAGACCGGGCAAGAAGTTGGCCGGCAATATGGTTGGTGTAGACGACAGTTCCCAGGCAAAGGTGTTGCCCCCGTCTTGATAGGTAAAATTATCGATTGTATCGGCCTGAGCTTGGGTCGCCGAGAATAGGGCGAAAACGGCCAACACGAAACAACTGGTAATCAGATAGCGTCGCATATTTCTTCTCCTCTTGAATTCTTGCATAAAGCACAAAACGCTCGAGACATGGCGAAAAATCCTCGCTTTGGATAGACTAGAAACGCGAGAACATTCAATGTATGGCATTTTCAGGGCCAAAGTTGACCGAGGTTGGGTCTTTCTAACACCAACAAACTTCACCTTTCGGCAGGGAACGCACGGGACAGATCGGACAATCAAGGAAGAACTGTGCCAATAGTGGGAAGAATGCTGGTGATGGGTCCGGGAACAAGGCATGACCTTCTCTGGGGGGCGCCCAGCCCTTCCTCGTCCTGAAAGAACTGTAATCTCCTCGTACTGACCTCCCCCCTGTTTTTGGTCCAGTCATAACGTAGCACCCGGGACAGCTATTTGAGTTTTCTTGCCGCCTCCCAAAGAGCCTGGGATTCGGGGAAGGGGGCGGCGGCGAGTGGCCCGGACGCCGAGTGAGGGAATGAATTGGGTGCCCCTCACGTCGGGTTTACGTGCGCGGCCTTTGAACTCGTCGTTCCCAGTTTTTATCCGCTGACCGGATCGATCGCGACGGCATGATACCAACCCCCCACGCGTAAAACCGACGCGTAGGAGCACGCTCGATTCTTAACGATCCGGTGTATTACAACAGTGGTATCCTCTCCTCGATGAGCGCCGTCATGAGCAAGTGAAAGAAAAGGACGAGAGCGAACCTGGACCACCCGCCCAAAAACTTTCACAAAAAGCGATAACGAGAGTAATATTCGACATTGGCACATTCGGTGCATGCCTGAGGCGAAGGTACAGGGCAGGCGAACCGGCAGTAATTCGTGGTTCGCATTGCTCACTTGCCTGGCACGCTCCGAGTGGAACCCGCGCTCGAACAATTCGATTGGGATTTTGAGTAGCTCAGCGGAGTCCGCCCAATACTTGGAAGGAGCGCAACCGTGAAACTGACTCCCACACAACAATCCGAATTGACGCGATCTCGGCGGCACTCATACGCAGGTCCCGATGCGAAGGTGCAATTGGCACAGGCGACAGATGCGCTTGCGGAACTCTATCAACTCCTCGAAGACTATGCTCCGACTTGGTACTCAGAGCATCACCATAAGAAGGCGGAATCTGCCTTGCGTGTGTTGAAGAAGGTTCCAGGAGCAAACGCATAATTACGGTTCTACGCAAAATCAGTATTGATAAGTTCCCAGTGCAGACGACAGGTGAAATTCCTCCCGCCCCGTAGTTTCCCAGCCTGAAAAAGCGTAAAAGCCCGGAACGTGGGGCCGCGGTTTTATATATCCCCGGACAAGAATATGTCTTGACAAGAATATACGTACTGAGGCATATTCGAATCCGCCATGATGGCAACCCTGCGGGCCCTGGCCGAGCCGAACCGGTTTCAAATCGTCGAACTGCTGCGTGACGGACCGCGGCCCGTCGGGGACATGGTTCATCGGTTGAGGCTCCGCCAGCCGCAAGTCTCTAAACATCTGCGGGTGCTCAGTGCCGCCGGACTGGTGGACGTTCGCGTGGACGCGCAACGCCGGATCTATGCGTTGCGGCCCGCGGCGCTTCAAGAGCTTGAGGTGTGGCTGGAGAAGTACCGGCGCCTTTGGGAAGAGAATTACCAGCGCCTGGACGCCGTTCTTGAGGAACTGAAGACCGGCGAGCGGAAAACCAGGAAGAAAAAACTTGGACGGACGAAGCGATAGATCACATTTCTGAATAACGCGGATTTACTATCATGTCTCAACTGGCAGCTCGACGCGTCGTATAGAATTTCTATGGAAAGCCGGTTTTGGTAGCACAGACTTCAGTCTGTGTGCACTTCTCCTTGTGCGAAAACCAAAACCACACAGGCTGAAGCCTGTGCTACTAGGCCGTGCTGAGCCTGCGCCTAGAGGAGATCAGCGATGAACAGCCCTGGAGGATTGATCGTCACGACACCTAGCGATCGCGAGATCGTGATGACGCGCGTCTTCAAAGCGCCGCGCAAGCTGGTCTTCGATGCCTGGACCAAGCCCGAGCTGGTCAGGCGTTGGCTCCTCGGGCCACCCGGTTGGACGATGCCGGTCTGCGAAATCGATTTGAGGGTGGGCGGCGCATATCGCTTCGTGTGGCTCGGCCAAGACGGAACCACCATGGGCATGGGCGGCGTCTATCGCGAGATCGTGATTCCGGAGCGGATCGTCAACACGCAGCTATTCGACCAGGATTGGACCGGCGGCGAGACGCTGGGAACGCTGCTCCTCACCGAGCAAGGCGGCAAGACCACGCTCACGAACGCTGTGCTCTATTCATCGCGCGAAGCTCGCGACGGTGCTCTACGCACGCGCATGGCAGAGGGCGTCGAGGCAGGCTACGCGAGGCTTGACGAGCTGTTGCCTTCGATCGCCTGACGGACGAAGCGATACAGGAGATCAACAATGAAGAACACCGGAACATTGAAAGTTTCTCTGCCCACGGAGCGGGAGATCGTGATGACACGCGTCTTCGACGCTCCCCGCCGCCTGGTCTTTGACGCTTTGACCAAGCCCGAACTGCTCAGGCGTTGGTTCGGGCCGCGGGGCTGGTCGTTGGTGGTCTGTGAGGCCGATCTGAAGGTGGGCGGCGCGTGGCGCTGGGTGTTGCGCGGCCCCGACGGCAGGGACATGGGGATGCGCGGCGTATATCAAGAAATTACGCCGCCGGAGTGGCTCGTCTCCACCGAATCGTTTGACGACTACCCGGGCGAATCGCTCAACACCCTGATCCTCTCCGAAGAGGATGGCAAGACGACGTTCACCATCACGGTGCGGTACGCCTCGCAGGAGATTCGCGACGCGGTGATTAAGTCCGGCATGGAGCACGGCGCAGCCGAGTGCTACGACAAGCTCGCGGAAATGTTGGCGTGATTTTAGTAACACAGACTTCAGTCTGTGCGGTTTTCCGGTCGCGACGGAGATCAAAATCACACAGGCTGAAGCCTGTGCCACTAAAAAGCGCCGATCCCGTGTCTGTGCGCGTCGGAACGGCCCAGTAGCTATGCCAAAATTCATGTGAGAGGAGAATTAAATGCAAAAAATCACCCCGTTCTTATGGTTCGACGGCAAAGCTGAAGAGGCAATGAAGTTTTATGTTTCTATTTTTAAAAATTCAAAGATTCTGGGCCCTAATCGATTCCTACTTGATGGACAAGAATTTCTCGTGCTAAACGGCGGGCCGCAATTCACCTTCACGCCGGCGGTATCGTTCTTCGTCAACTGCGAGTCGCAACAAGAAGTAGACGAGATGTGGGAGAAGCTTTCTGAGAGCGGAGAAAAAGGAAGATGCGGCTGGCTAAAAGACAAATATGGCTTGTCGTGGCAAGTCATTCCCTCTGTTTTAGGCCTGATGTTGCACGACAAGGACCCTGCGAAAGCGAAAAGGGTCATGCAAGCAATGTTTCAAATGAACAAAATTGACATAAAGGGTTTGCAGCAGGCGTACGATCAAGGTTAGTTCGGCGCAAATTACGAGAGGCCGCATATCGCTGTAAATACACCCGAATCATCATGATTCATGTGACCGCAAGTCAAAAATCTCTGCGGCTATATTTGTACTCGCAACCCGCCGCATTGCAGTTTTTCGCGTCCGGTTGAGCGGATGGACGCGAGAAGGAAGACTTCAGAGTGGAAAGGCGCCGGACAACAATGCGGAAATCGCAAGCCCTGCCCATACGCCGACCAGTTGTGGATGGCCACAAGGAACCTAAAATCATTCGAGGCGTTCAACGGTTTGCCAAAGTGGCGATGGTTCCCAAGCCCAACAGGCGGTGGTCGGCAGTCACGAGAGTTAGGCCGAGTACGCCCGCCGTAGCAGCCAAGAAACGATCGGCCGGGTCCTGATGCGGAAGTGGCAATGCTTGTGCCACGGCAACGATTTCGTGTGTCAACGGAGCTTCGCGCATGTACACGGTTGCTCTCGTGACCCAGTCTCGCGCATTGCCGCGCAACTGGATTCGACCTTTGGCGTGCATCAGCAGAACTTCCCACGTGCTCACGGGGGACAGCCATAGCTCGTTGTTCTGATCTTTCAATTCGTGCTGCACGCGCCGAGAGAGTTGCTTCGGCTCAGCCAAGCTCCAAATCCAAATGTGCGTGTCGAGGAGAAGTTTCAACGCTTTAGAGCCTCGATCGCCTCAATGTCGATTACGGGTGAAACGATATCCCCGACGATATCGATACTGCCCGACATGGAACCGATCCAACTTCTTTCCTCCGCCTCTGAAGATGTAGGAATGACATCCGCTATCGCCTTGCCTCGTCGAGTGACTCGAAGCGGAGTTTTTGTCTTGCTCACCTCTTCCAGCAACGACAGACACCTGGCCTTAAACTTGGAAATCGCGATCTCTCGTATCGGCTTTTCGTTCTTGTTCCTCATCGGCATTCTCAATGGACCAGGTCAGTATACCATGGTCATATAATATAGTCACAGGCGGAGCCGTCTCATCCCTAAAATTCATGCTCCAACAAGACGGCCCACAATTCACCGTCACGCCCGCCGTATCGTTTTTCGTGAACTGCGAAACGCAGGGAGAAATAGACGAAATGCGGGAGAAGCTCTCCGAAGGGGGTTACGCGGCCGCTTGCTGGATGTGGTCGCGGCTTCGGGTTGCCTGAGCGGTAGGTACGTAGCCTATGGTCTTTGGTCCGCCCACGGGTTGATGAGCAACACACCAGTAGGCGCGAAGTGTTCGGTATTCCTAGTCATGACGTGAAGGCCGTGACGCCGTGCTGTGGCGGCAATCAAGCCGTCACTTGCGGGAACGATCTTTCCGATTTTCTGCGCGGAGGCTGTGAGTTCTCCCCAGGTATGGCTGGTCTCAAGATCGACGGGTAGGATTCGGTCGGCGTAATACCGTTCGAGGGCCTGCAACCACGCCTGGAGGTCGCGTTTGTTCTTGCTTTCCTTGAGAAGGGCAATCCCCTTGGCGGTTTCTCCAATGGATACGACACTGACAAACAGGTCGTCGCTTTCGAGAGCGTCAACCGCGCGGCGGACGCCGGGATGCCCTTTGGGACGGCGCAGTTCCGAAAGCACGCAGGTATCGAGGAGGACTCTCAAAACTTCACTTCTCGCATGGGGGAGTCATCGCGGGTAAGATCCAGCCTTTCGAGACTCGGCCCTTCGCCCATGAGAAATTCCTTGAAGGTGGGACGCTTGCCAGTGAGCTTTTCATAGTCACGTTCCGCCACGACAACGACAGCGTCATCGTGACGGCACACCCGTTGCGGTCCTTCGGCGAGAGCACGGGTAACAAGCTCACTGAAGCGGTTTTTTGCATCTGCCAGTCGCCACTCCATGGTTTCCTCCTTGGCTAGATTATCTAGCTATAGTAAGCCCTTTTGTAGTATCCGTCAACGGCGGGATCATTGATACAAAATGTTCGTTTTAACTGCGGCGGCTGACTAGATGACGTTGTCGGCTCCTCCTTCCGAGTAGACTTGGTAGCGCTAACGACCAAGGCTCGGAAGAAAGGAGCCGACAACGTCATCCAATCAGCCTGGGGGCGACTACTCTCCACGCCCCGTTCGAATCATCTTCCATCCTTCTTTGAGCCTTTTATCTACGTCTGGCTTGGTGAGCGCAGTGATGCCGCACGCGACGTTGTGGGCCTTGCAGGCTACCAGAATCGTCTGACGGGCCTGTTCCACTTCGGGCGAATCTTGCGGCACGCCAAGATATTGGTGCAAATCACCTCCCGCACCGAGGAAGATCGCCCCGACACCCGGCACCGCCGCAATCTCGTCGACGTTCTTCAAGCCCTCCAGCGTTTCTATCATGGGAATTGCGAGCAGATCGCCTTCCGGATTGAGCGGCCAAACGTCGGCGTGCCGCTCGTACTCAGCCGCAGAGACGCCCCACGCGAAAATTGCATTTCCCGGAGCGTAACCACGCAATCCGGGCGGCTGTTGGTACTTCGACGTTTTCTGCTGCGGATAGCGCATGTACCGGATCAGGCGCGTCATTTGCTCCTTGTTGTCCACACCATTGAAGATGACGCCCATCAGGCCCATGTCCAGCGCCTGCTTGACGATCCAGTCGTTGCTTTCGAGGTCGCGCCCGTATGGCGGGAATCGAGCAAACAGCGCCACATTTGGCTGCGCGTTGCCCTTCTTGAGCACCGTGGCCTTATCGACCATGGCGGCCACGCAATAGGCCAGGCCATCGAGATTCAGAGGCCCATGCTCCATGTCGACGTATGAGTAGTCGAAATTCAGGCGAGCCAGCGAGTGGCAATTCTGCAGCGACATATCGTCGGTTTGGGTGCCGATGATGGGCTGTCCGTGCGCCAGTTTCTCAACGGCGGGATTGAGGTGGAGCGGCGCCTCCTGTGCCGACGCGATGCCAGCCGGCATGAAAACTGCAGCAAGGAACGCGCCTGCTACAATCATCGCTGCCTTCCTACGGTGAACTAAAGATCGTGTGACAATGCGTCGGCGGGTCGCCCAGGTTCGCTTTTGTTTATTCCTATTGACGGCGTTCATAGACGAGAGGATACCACTGTTGTAATACACCGGATCGTGAAGAATCGAGGGTGCCCCACGCGTCGTTTTTACGCCTGGAGTTTGTATTAAGCCGTCACAATCGATCTGGTCAGCGGATACAAAATGTGACGGCGAGTTCAAAAGCCACACACGTAAACCCGACGTGTGGATCACAATTCATCTCGTCATTTGGCGTCCGGAACACTCGACCAGGTTCGAGGCAGGCTACAGAACGCGGCTTCCACTCAATAAGTGACCGACCAACTCACCACGATCATCGTCAAGACCAGCAACAACAGTCCCAGGCTGACCACGCTTAGTGCCTTCCCATGACCCAGCAGGTAATCGCGCGATTCGGCGTTGATGCACAGGAGCACTGTGACGACCAGCACCACGCTCCACGCCAGAAGCGAGGGCACGCCCGGATATTTCCCAATCATCGACAGGAATTGTCCTGGCGGCTGCCCCGCGGGAATCCACCAAGGCAACATCGGCGCCAGCCCGGCGGCAAGCGAAAATGTGAGCAGCTTCCGCGTGACCCACCCTTTGACCCTTGGTTTTGTCGCCTTCCACACCAAATAGTCCCACGCGAGCAACCCGATAGCGATAGGCACCCAGCCGTACAGCGCAGCCTTGTAGTCGAACCACAGCCACGCCCGGAACACGAAGCGCGAGTGCCCTCCCCCGGCCAGCCGTGGCAGCAACAGCAGCCCCACCAGCGAATTGCAAAGCACTGCGACCAGCAGCGTCACCAGGCTCATTAGCTGAAACCAGTGCCTCGTCGCCGCCACTTGGCAGCGGCTGCACACAGATTGTTTGGGTAGAAAGTTCAAGCCGCAGCGTTCGCAGAACACGTTTTCACTCCCACGGTGCTGGTATGGGTCTAGTGTGCTCCAGCGTCAGACTACCCCGAACACCTCCTCAAAAACTACTGGTCTGAGGTTCAGTGAAATGGGAGGTCAATCCCACCTGTCCCTCAGGCCAGTTCCCGTTTCCCGCAAATGGCAAAGGGGTCCATTCGCGTCGAACCCAGGTGCGCCCCCTTCGCCGCCAAGGTTGATGACCGAGGTCCGGGCACTTACCCAGTTAGGGTGTTTACCTTAATTTAGATTAGTGAATTGACCCGATTGATTCCGAATCAGGCTTGTCTTATACCTGCGCCGTAAGCATTATGAGCAAAACCTGGGCTGGTTCGGTCCAGGCACCGTTCGCTCACGGTATGGCCCTCGAACGGTTGCCACGTGGCCTTCTAATTTAATCAATTCCAGCGGCTCCGTGACGGGGGTACGGGCTGGGAGCCCGGGAGCAGCAGCCAAGCGGGCAATCGTAGGTTGTGATAGTGGGTCAGCTGGTTGCATCCGAAGAGGTTAGGCCGGGTACCCCTCAGCGGCAATTCGAGTTCCTAGCGGGAAGGGTGGGGAGGGTCAGATTCTCATTCGGCACGGGTAGGTACATTTGAGAGCCAGTTGCGGGCGAAAGCGGATATTGATCGTCGGGGAGGAACCATCGGCCCGCGACAAAATGAGAATTTTGCTCGGAAGCGCGGGCTGTGAGTGCACCGTCGCATCGAGCCTCCAGCAGGCGCTGGCGACGATGGATCAAAGAAAATTCGACGCCATTGTACTGGACTCGCAACCCTCCAGCCCGCAATTCACGGAAATGATTTCGAGGATTAACAAATCTGACCCGAATCTCCTAAAACGCTTAGTACTTGTCACCGAAGAGGGAAGGGATTTAGAGATTAAGGATTTGGCTGAGCGCCACTCGCTCCCCCGTGTCCAACGGAAGTTCCTGCTCCAACAACTGTGGAGCAGCCTGGAACCGTTGTTCCGTCCTGACGCCGTGCTTCAGAACGTCACAGACGTGGCGCGCCTCATCTCCGATAGCCTCCGCGGCCCGCTCCTAGCTGGTGTGCGAGCTTCGTATGATCGGAGTCGAAAGCTGCTCTACGCATCCGGGAGCCTAACAGTGGGTCTTTTGCTCGAGCCTGAAGCAGACTCTAGTCGCGTAGCACTCACGGGGCAGATTCTGGATTCAGCTAAGCCAGATCGTAGGTTTGAAGGCATTCCCGTGACGCTTCAGGGATGGAACGGTCCGGTGGCGCATGCCACTGCGGGGGAGTTCGGCGAGTTCCGTTTTGATTTCAACTTTGAGTCGATCATCAGCCTACTAATAAGCTTTGCAGAAGCTCACCGCATAACGATTCTGTTACCGGCTCTGAAGAGGGCCCGCCGAAGAACGGAAGGATATTCCTAGTTCTTCTCGCTGGCAACGGAGCTCAACCTCAAGGTTAGCAACTCTCAGGAAAGGAAGGAAGGTGAAGAAGCCATGAAAGCGAAGGTACCGTGGATCCTTTTGGTTTTCCTTGGATTGTGGAGCAGGCCAGCCGCCGCTGACAACAGATTTATTGTCCGTGCCTCATCCGGGCTCGCGTTCCTACAGCAGATCTGCTTGTTGTCGGGTTGTAATATACCGCGACCGGGCGGCATTGACGGCACCCTAGGCAAAGTCTTCTTAGTCACCACTCCTGACTTACTTGATCCAAACGCCTTTCTGCAGATCCTCCGGAGCCAGCCGGGAATCGAGCATGTAGAGCGAGACGCCCAGCTGAGAGTCATGCAATCCACTGCTGCGGCGCCTCCTAGCGGGTTGTGGGACACCGTGCCTGTAACTTACTACGGAGCGACTGTCATTCACGGCTATGTCAGCCAGCCCGCGATCGGCATTATCCACCTACCAGATACGCAGACTACTTTCAAAGTGAGCGGTGCAGGGACAGTAGCGGTTATTGATACTGGGGTCGATCCGTCGCACCCCGTGCTTCAAAGTGTCCTCCTTGCCGGTCACGACTTTACCCGTAACATCGACGGCTCAGCTTCTGAACTCCCGGACGTAAACCAATCCTCCATTGGCAGCGGGGCCTCACCAGCAATGGTGAACCAATCAAGCGCTGCGATCCTCGATCCACAATCGGTATTCAACTTCAGTCAGCCACAATACCAGGCGTTCGGCCATGGGACCATGGTGTCGGGCATCATTCACCTTGTGGCTCCTACTGCGCTCATTATGCCTCTCAAAGCTTTCAACGCTGATGGCACCGGTTATTTGTCGGATATCCTAAGCGCGATTTACTTTGCAGCGCAGAACGGGGCCAATGTAATCAATATGAGCTTCAGTTTCTCAACGTATTCCGTCGAGTTGGCCAAGGCCCTTAAATATGCGACCCGCCATCGAGCGGTTTGCGTGGCTTCGGCAGGAAACAACGGCAAAGATGAAATTATCTACCCGGCTGCGCTTGCGAATGTTATGGGCATAGCCTCAACCTCGGACAAGGACGCCCTCTCGTCGTTTTCTAACTTTGGCGAGGATCTCGTTTGGGTGGCGGCCCCGGGCGAAGGCATCATCACCACCTACCCGTTCGGCACCTTTGCGGCAGGCTGGGGGACCTCCTTCAGCGCACCTTTTGTGTCCGCTGCGGCCGCCCTCTTGCAAGGCGTTCGTGCGAAATGCAACCAGTCTTGCGCGGAAGGTTCGTTGGCACACGCTTTTTGGATCTCACCTGATCTCGGCAATGGACGCATAGATCTTTACCAGGCAGTGGACGCGGCCTCCCAAGGCGCTAACTGATCGCTCAAGTTGCGCCGATTCATCGCGGCAAGACGATGTCAACCGGAGAGTGAGCCAGGCTCGGAGGCCAAGGCAATTTCTGGTGCACCATTCCTGACAAGCAGCAGTCAAGTCTTTGAGTTTTCCTTGTTCACCTCAATCCAAGAAGGGCTTCTTCGTGTCCCCCTACCCGTTCAGGGGCGCCTCGACGGTTTCACCTAATTCTCTTTGATTCCCGCACATTTATACCCCCTCCTGCCCGCAACTTTTTTTTCGCCACGCATCGAAAATCGCATGACACCAGTCGCAAACAAAGGACTCTTCGCCTAAAAGTCATGCCGCCTAGGGCAGCTCGAACAAGCCTGGGCCGAATTTCCTCAATGAGTGGCAACAGAATTGTAGTCTTGGAAAATATGGATAACGAGGCAGCGGTCTAACTTGTGTAAAGTCTGGAGCGCGCGATGGGAATCGAACCCACGTCCGAAGCTTGGGAAGCTTCTATCCTGCCATTGTACGACGCCCGCTCTCAACATTAACCTGGCAACCGTCCCTCACTCTTATGATAATTCTTCGTGCGCCAATAACTAGGCTTCTTTTTTTTGAATGCGGGCTTCCGCGGCACAGACCCTCTTGAGTCTGAGTTGGAACATGTCTATCGAAGAGCCAGTGGCTAGCCGGCACTTCCGCGGCTGCTGGAAAACAGAACCCAATCGCAGCCGCGGATGCCAGCTATATTATAGAAGCACGGTATCGATGACACTCCGACGAATGGTTCATCCCCCGGCAAAGGCCGGATAAGCCGGGCACGTCCCGCCGAAGCTCCCCGTAGTGGATGGGTTGGGTTTATGGAGCTGAATGTTCCCACCGCCGCCGGTACCGGGCGAGCATGGGGCATACGAGCCTAAGTAATGAAATGTGCACTCCGAACTGGTCTCATAGACGATTGTTCCCGTTGTCGAGTCCGTCAGCCGAATGTCGAACTGGTCGTTAATACCTGGTTCGCCGAGGTCTTCGGCCCGAACGGCAAAGTTGACGTTGCCAAATTGGTTCGTCCTGGCTGTTCCACAGATGCCGCGAGTGCCCGTTGGCTGTTGTGTCTTGGGGTCAACTCCTGTTCCTTGGTCAATGAAGAAATACCCCGTAATGTCGGTTCCATGAACGTTCAGGCCTGTGCCATGGTCGATGTATTCCAGATGGCCCCAAGTAGGCGAACCGTGTTTGCATCCGCCGCCTATGCCGAAGTTAGCTTTCGCGCCAAGATGCACAATCCATCCGCCACCGGTCAGGAAATCACACGGCGGTGTGGCCCAGGCTCTCACTGGGGCTGGTCTAATCAGTGACACCGCCAAAGCCACCGCTACGAGAATTCCCCCAGCCACGAGCGCGGATACTAGTTTGGTACGTACACCCACTTTGTCGATCATTCTTCTTCTCCTTTGTCTTCAAGTAGTAGCTCGGACTAGGAAACGCCAGCGGTTGCGGACGCGACCAATATATCGGCGACACCATTCACGGTGACGTGAAGTGCATTCACCACAAAAGTGCCGGTTGGCGAAACGGCCTGCTCGTTAATGACCATTTGACCTCCGGGAATCGAGACAATTTGATTAGGTTCCCCGGTTATGGTTACCCGCGCCCCATTGATAGCAAGGTCTTGGATGTAGGAGTTGCCACTGCCTGCGGCACCCGATACCTTCGATGCCTGTGCCACAACCGATTCGGCGGTGATGCTGATCCCTGCGATAGTCAAGGCCAGGGTCCCGAGAGAGGCCTCGGAGTCAACTTCATCGGGATAGCCTAACGTGGTTGCACTGAGGACTTCAGCACTTAACAAGGACGGGATGTCCCCAGTTAGTTGAGAGGCATCATTAACATCCTTGTTATTCGTAAGTGTTCCAGTGTCGGCGAGCATAGTTGTTGATACGGTTCCGAGATTTCCGAAAACGGTCGCTTGCACGGCCGATGCATGTCCCGCGACCGTGCTGCCCGGTGATTTCGGCTGGGCAATCCCGGGCGTAGGCCGTGGCAACAAGCCAGCCAGCAGCAACGCAACTGCTACTACAGTCGGTGAATGACTACGTTTCTGATGCATTTTTTCTCCCTCCTTGATATTTCTAGTTGGCTTGACTCGGAGCTGGTAAGGCTGCGCATCCCTCGACGGGGAACTATCGAAACTGGCGTCCGCTCCACGCTGAGGTTAGGGCCGCTTGTGCAATAGCCTCGCTTGATGCCGGTTACTGAAACGAACTGGCAAAACAGCAGGGCCAATCGAGCCATTGCGCGATGGAGGCTACAAGTGTTCTTAAGCCGCGACAATCCGGTGGATTCTCGAATTTGGCGACAGCGATAGCCTTACAATGGACCCTGCAGAACACCTCCAGAGCTGCCGTGCGCGGAAGACCGCGCCAGTTTCGCCGAACGAGCTGTACGGACCTGTGTGTGATTGCATAGTGTCTACGCGGGATGCAGATTGAAGAGAATGGCAGGTCCCGTCCACTGCAGTTGAACTTCTGATCCCATAGGCGTCCAATGCGATTTTTCGCGGCCCAGTCCACGTCCAACTGTGTCCAAAAACGAGCGGGGAAGTCTTAGAATAGATGCGAGGGATTTGGAACATCCTTGGAACAAAGCCCTCAAATTATGGCGTGATTTTCAGCAACTTCCAGGCATAGAGGAAATCGAATCATCAGGATTTATGGAGCGGGCGATGGGAATCGAACCCACGTCCGAAGCTTGGGAAGCTTCTATACTGCCATTGTACGACGCCCGCTCTGGACCTTACGCTAACAAACCTCCACGCTGCTTGCAAGAATTCTTCCTTCACAATTCGTGCTAGAGTGTCGCGTTGCGGAGGATCGTTTGGCTTACAGAGACTTGCGCGAATTCATTGCGAAGCTGGAAAAAGAAGGTGAGTTGCGGCGCATTGCCGCTGAAGTCGATCCTGTCCTGGAAATTACGGAGATTACTGACCGCGTGACGCGCGCTGGTGGACCGGCGCTGCTGTTCGAGCGGCCTAAAGGTTCGCGCGTTCCGTTGTTGATCAACATGCTTGGCAGCGAGCGGCGCATGAATCTGGCGCTGGAAGTTTCTCATGTCGACGAAGTGGCGGCGCGCATTCGTGGATTTCTCGACATGCAGTCGCCGCAGGGCTTGCTCGACAAAATTAAAATGTTGCCGAAACTGGCGGAGATTGGTTCCTTCTTCCCGAAATCGGTCAAGACCGGGGCCTGCAAGGAAATAATTCGCCGCGATAACTTTTCATTACTGGAATTTCCAATTCTGCAGTGTTGGCCGAAAGATGCGGGACGCTTTATCACCTGGCCTCTGGTGATTACGCGCAATCCGGAAACAGGGAAGCGCAACGTCGGCGTTTACCGCATGCAAGTTTATGATGAACGCACCACCGGGATGCACTGGCAAACGCAGAAACATGGCGCGGAACATTTCCGGCGGGCGCGCGCGGCAAAACCGGACGGACGCATCGACGTCGCGGTGGCCATCGGGTCGGACCCCATGACGTGCTTGTCGGGCATTCTGCCGATCCCGCCGGATCTCGACGAACTGATGTTCGCAGGATTTTTG
>Ga0137409_10000581_pt2 | contig 16366 bp, 10 predicted proteins | sample CZODoug1_16funga_FD_122059 | JGI IMG/M metagenome (GOLD analysis project Ga0137409, IMG submission 122059) | Vadose zone soil fungal communities from Angelo Coast Range Reserve, California, USA - CZODoug1_16fungal (Hybrid Assembly) | ecosystem: Environmental > Terrestrial > Soil > Vadose zone... | reverse complement strand
GAGACGGTCAGCACCGACTACGACATCTGCGACCGGCTGTACTTCGACGAGATCAGCTTCGAGACGGTGCTCGACCTGTACGAGCACGAGCGCCCCGACGGCGTGGTGGTGAGCATGGGCGGCCAGGTCGCGAACAATCTCGCGCTGCGGCTGGCAAGGGCCGGCGTGAAGCTTCTCGGCACTCGCGCGGAGTCGATCGATTCCGCCGAGGACCGCGCGAAATTCAGCTCGCTGCTCGACGAGCTTGGAATCGATCAGCCGCAGTGGGCGCATGTGACCGATGCAGCCGAGGCGGACCGGATCGTGGAGCGGCTCGGCGGCTATCCGGTGCTGGTCCGCCCGAGCTATGTTCTGAGCGGGGCGGCAATGGCGGTTGCGCATGAAGCGAACGAGCTGCGCCGCATCCTGGCGCGGGCCTCGGTGATTTCGCCCGAGCACCCTGTCGTGTTCTCCAGATTCGAGGCCCACGCGCGTGAAATCGAGATCGACGCGGTGGCCGACCGGGGAGAGCTCGTGCTCTGGGCCATCTGCGAGCACATCGAGGACGCCGGTGTGCACAGCGGGGACGCCACCCTGGTGCTGCCGCCCCAGACCGTCTATATCGCGACGATACGGCGCATCAGGCAGATCGCGGCGATGCTGGCGCGCTCGCTCGCGATTACCGGGCCGTTCAATGTCCAGTTCCTCGCCAGGCACAACGCGGTGAAGGTCATCGAGTGCAACCTGCGAGCCTCGCGCAGCTTTCCGTTCGTCTCCAAGGTGACTGGCGAGAACTTCGCCGGCGAAGCCATGCGCCGGATGCTCGGCGTATCGCGCCCGATCGCGAACCGCAGCCTGGACCTCGACTACGTGGGCGTGAAGGTGCCGATGTTCTCGTTTTCGCGGCTCACCGGGGCTGATCCGATGCCGGGCGTGGAAATGCTGTCCACTGGCGAGGTGGGTTGCCTCGGGCGCGACCTGCATGAGGCGTTGCAGCACGCGCTGCTTGCCACCGGGATCAGCCTTCCGCGCAAAGGCGTGCTGCTCTCGCTGGGTCCGGTATCCGACAAATACTCGTTTACCGACGAGGCACGCACCATTGCGCAGGAATTGAACCTCCCCATCTACGCGACGCGCGGCACGGCGGAGATGCTCGCCGCGATCGACATTCCATGCACCGCAGTGGAGAAAAGCTCGGGCAGCGGCGTGAGCGGGCTCGACGTCATCGAGCAGGGCCTGGTGGATCTGGTGATCAACATTCCGCGCGAGTACGACCAGCACGGACGTCCCGACGGCTACCTGATCCGCCGCCAGGCGATCGACTCGGGCGTGCCGCTGATCACCGATCTACCCTTCGCCCGGGCGATCGTCGAGGCGCTGCGCTCGAGGAAGTCGGTGCCGCTTGACGTCATTGCCTGGAATGACTTCCTATCGAAACCTGTATCGGACCATGGCGCACGAAGACCTGCTCCGCGACCAGCCGGTTGAGGGATCCTCCGACCGCAGCTTCGGCCTGGTGTTTGCCGCAGTGCTGGTCGTGATCGCTGGCTGGCCGCTGTTGCATGCGCAAGCGCCGCGCTGGTGGGCGTTCGGGATCGCCGCGGCCCTGGCGGTGATTGCAGCAGCGAAGCCGGCTCTTCTGGCCGGCGCCAACCGGCTGTGGATCAGGCTCGGCGTTCTGCTCGGCAACGTGGTGGGGCCGATCGCGGTGAGCGTGCTCTTTTACACGATTGTCACGCCGCTCGGGTTCGTGATGCGGCTGACCGGAAAGGACCCGATGCGACTCAAGCTCGACTCCGGCGCCGATTCCTATTGGATACCGCGCAAGCCGCCAGGCCCGCCGCCCGACTCTCTCACCAACCAGTTCTAGGCAGCCATCATGTCAATGATCAAGGAACTCTGTGTTTTCTTGCTGACGCGCAAGAAGTTTTGGCTATGGCCGATCTTCGTCATGATGGCCGTCTTGGGCGTGCTGATCGTGCTGGCGCAGGGCTCTGCCGTTGCGCCGTTCATTTACACGCTGTTCTGACAGGCCGTGCGCATCCTCGGAATCTCGGCGTTCTACCACGACAGCGCCGCGGCGCTGCTTGAGGACGGCCGGATCGTCGCCGCGGCGCAGGAAGAGCGCTTTACCCGCAAGAAGCACGATGCGCGCTTCCCGCTTCACGCGATCCGCTACTGCCTCACCGAGGGCGGCATCGCGCTGGGGGATCTCGACCGGGTGGTCTTCTATGACAAGCCGTTCGTGAAGTTCGAGCGCCTGCTCGAGACCTACCTGAGCTTCGCGCCGCGGGGCTACAAGACCTTCCGCATGGCGATCCCGCTGTGGCTGAGGGAGAAGCTGTTTCTCAAGGACCTGCTCCTGAAGGAGCTGAGGAAGATGTCGGGCAGCGGCAAGTGGAACGAAGAGCTGCTCTTCAGCGAGCACCACTTGAGCCATGCGGCGAGCGCATTTTTCCCGTCGCCCTTCGACGAGGCCATCGTGCTCACCATGGACGGCGTAGGCGAGTGGGCGACGACCTCGGCGGCGATCGGCAGGGGCAACCGCCTGGAAGTCCAGAAGGAGATCCATTTCCCGCACTCGCTCGGCTTCCTGTATTCCGCTTTCACCTACTACACCGGGTTCAAGGTCAACTCGGGCGAATACAAGCTGATGGGGCTCGCCCCGTACGGCGAGCCCAAGTACAAGGACAAGATCCTCGAGCACCTGATCGACGTGAAGGCCGATGGCTCGTTCCGCCTGAACATGAGCTATTTCGATTTTTGCACCGGCCTGACGATGACCTCGCGGCGCTTCCACGATCTCTTTGGCGGTCCGCCGCGCAAGCCCGATCAGCTGCTCGCGCCCTACCACATGGATCTGGCGGCCTCGATCCAGGCAGTCACCGAGGAGATCGTGTTGCGCCTCACGCGTTCGCTGTGCGAGGAAACGGGAATAAGAAATCTCTGCCTGGCGGGAGGCGTCGCGCTCAATTGCGTCGCGAACGGCAAGGTCTTGCGCGATGCCTGCTGCGATCGGATCTGGATCCAGCCCGCGGCGGGCGACGCGGGCGGCGCTTTGGGCGCCGCGCTGGCCGGCTACCACCTGCAGCTCGGACGGGCGCGCACCGCCAACGGGGATGCGATGAAGGGGTCCTTCCTCGGGCCGGCGTTCACCCAGCGCGAAATCGAGGATCGGCTGACGCGGTGCGGTGCGCGCTTCGAGGTGCTGGCGGACAGCGCCTTGATCGCCACGGGCGCCGAGGACCTTGCACGATCGAAGGCGCTGGGGTGGTTCCAGGGCCGCATGGAGTTCGGCCCGAGGGCGCTCGGCAACCGCTCGATCCTGGGCGACCCGCGCTCCCCTGGCATGCAGAAGACGCTCAACCTCAAGATCAAGTATCGCGAGTCCTTCCGGCCGTTCGCGCCGTCGGTCCTGCGCGAGCGCGTAAGCGACTGGTTCGAGCTGGACTGCGACAGCCCGTACATGCTGCTGGTCGCCGATGTCGTGAGGTCCCGCCGGCGCGAGATGACGCAGGAGGAGAAGCAGCTTTTCGGCATCGACAAGCTCAACGTGCCGCGCTCCGAGATTCCGGCCGTCACGCACGTCGACTACTCGGCCCGCGTGCAGACCGTGCATGAGGACACCAACCCGCGCTACCACGCGCTGCTCTCGGCGTTCGAGCGCAAAACCGGTTGCCCGGTGCTCGTGAATACCAGTTTCAACGTGCGCGGCGAACCCATCGTATGCACGCCGGAGGATGCGTTTCGCTGCTTCATGGGAAGCGAGCTCGATGCTCTCGCCGCCGGAAATTGCTACCTGCGCAAGGAAAGCCAGGATCCCGCCCTCAAGCGCAATTACGAGACCGCCTTCGAGCCCGACTGATGAAGAAGGCGTTCTTCTACTGTGTCCTGATCCTGCTCCCGTTCCTGATCATGGAGGGAGTTTTTCGTCTCCTGCCGGTCTCGAATCCGCCTTACTTGCTCCCCGTTTCGGCAGAGCATCCGGTGGCGCGCTTCCAGCCCAATATGGAGTACCTCAACTCCGGGGGTTGGAACTTTTCCATCCGAACCAGGATGCGCTCGAATAATTTCGGGTACAACAATCTTGCGGACTACCAGCGGGATGAGGTGACGCCACTCCTGATGGTGATAGGCGATAGTTTTGTCGAAGCCCTATCAGTCGATTCGGGCAAAAGTGCAGCGGAAATTCTCAATTCCGCGGTTTCCGGAAAGGGGCGTGTCTATAGCATTGGAGTTTCCGGCGCTGCGCTGTCTCAATACCTCGCGTTCGCGGAATTCTCTCGAACAACCTTTCGCCCTAGCGCGATGGCTTTCTTCATCATCGAGAATGATTTTGACGAAAGCCTTTTCAAGTACAAATCCGAGCCTAGATTCCATTATTTCGAGGAAAACGGAAGTGGCTTCGTGCTGCGACGCGTCGACTACGAAAGATCAACCATCAAGACCTTCTTGAGGAAATCCGCCTTTGTTCGTTACGTGATGCTCAATTTGAAGGCCGGGCTTATAGTTGAGAATCTTCGTCGCCCGCGCTGTCGATCCGGAGATCCTTACGCCTGTGAAGAACCTGCTACGCTGGAGCTGCGCATCGCGGATTCGAAGCGGGCGGTCGACTACTTTCTCGATCAGGTTCCAGCGAAGTCCGGTCTTGGCAGCGACTCAATTGTCTTTGTCATGGACGCGATGCGCCCTGCCATGTATTCCGCGGAAGCATTGCTGAAAGCCCAGAATAGCTATGTTTCTCAGATGAGGCAGTACTTCATGAAGCAGGCTCGTTCACGCGGCTATGGGGTCCTGGACATGCAGCCGGCGTTCATGGAGAAACACCGCCTGGACAATTCCAGGTTCGAGTTTTCCACCGATGGCCACTGGAATGAGCTTGGCAACAGGGTCGTCGCCGAAGAAATACGGAAATCAGCCGTTTTCACGCGTATTTTTATGAAGCACCTACATTGACAACGACGGCGGACGTAGGCGAACAGAACATGGGATTTCGCGCTACGTTGAAACGATATCCCTTCGTGGTTTGGGCGGCATGGCGCGTCCGCGCAGTTCAGCGGCGCGGCTTGCGCTGGGCATCCCGACTACGCCGGCGCACACTGATCCGGCAATATATGGCCACTCATAATGTTCGTAATCTGCAGATCGGCTCGCTCGGCCATTACCTGGAAGGCTGGCTCAACACCGACATCCTGCCGACCGACCGGCGAACCGCTTACCTCGACGCGGCGAAGAGATTTCCGATCCCGAGCAATTCATTTGACGCGATCTTCGCAGAGCACATGCTCGAGCACATCGCGTTCAAGGACGGCCAGCACATGCTGCGCGAGTGCCTGCGCATTCTGAAGCCCGGTGGCCGCATTCGGATCGTCACGCCACGTCTCGGATTCCTGTTCGACATGTTGAAGGAGCCGCTCTCGCCCACGCAACTCGGCTACATCCGCTTCACGCGCGAGCAATGGATGCCCGAGGCGACCTCCGACGAGGCCAGCTTCGTCGTCAACAACATGTTCTACAACTACGGACACCGCTTCATCTATGACGAGCGCACGCTTGTGGCCTCGCTCGCCACGGCCGGCTTCACCGCTATCGTGCAGGGCCGGACCTGCGATAGCGACGATCCCAATTTTCAGAGCGTGGACCAGCACTGGAAATTGGTCGGCCATGACTACAACAACCTCGAATCGATGGTGTTCGAGGCGGCCAAGCCGGGCGCGGCCCGCGTGCAGACCGCGCTTGAACCCGATTGATTCGCATGATGCTGATAAGGATATTGTTCTATTCGGTCTTGGTGCTCCTGCCGTTCCTGGTCAGGGAGGGGGTCTTTCGGCTATTACCCGTTTCGAGTTCGCATGACGTCCTCCCGGTGTCATCGCGCAACCCGGTAGCACGCCTCCCACCTAATACCGACTACCTGTTCTCCAAGGATTGGAATTTGTCCATCAGAGCCAGGAAGCACACGACATGAAGACGCTTGAAGTCGGCCTGCTGGTCGACAGCGTACATTCGGACAAGTACGTCGAGGAGCTGGCGCTTTGGGGAAAGAACCAGCCGCGCATCAACATCTCGCATCTGATCGTCCGCCCGCGTCCTGCGACAAGGCTGGCGCTGCTGCCCGCGAGAGCGATATTGCGCGTCCTGTTGTCGGTCGAAAGGCTGCTCCTTAGACGCAGCCGGCCGCACAAGGATCATTATGCAGTGCGCGATCTGACCAAGATCGTCGATCAGATCGTCGACCTGCGCTCCTGCGGCGAGGACGTCGAAAAGGTCAGGGCTCTCGGCCTCGATCTGCTGATCAATTGCGGCTCGGCAGCGCCGCGCGGCGACATCCTGCGTGCGAGCCGGCTCGGCGTCATTTCATTTCTTCAGGGCGGATTCTGGGAGTGCTACCACCGGCAGCCTCAGACAAGCTTCGTCATCCGCAGGCTGAGCGAAGAGTCTGACACGGGTGAGGTGTTGATCAAAGGCTCCTTTCGAACACACTTCTATTACTCCCTCAACCAGGCCAACGTTTGCAAGAAGTCCATCACCCATCTGAAGAATCTCGTGGAGAAAGCGGCGTTGACCGGCGAGCTGCCGCCGATGCAGCGCTCGCCGGGACCCAGCTCGAATGCCGGGTTTCGCGCTCCCAACCTCGCGCAGTGCATCGTCTACGGCTGCAAACTAGCGAAGCGAATCGCCGTCAAGGCAATCAGCAGGATCCTGATGCTGAGGGAACGATTCGGCATTTCTGTGCTGTCCGGCAAGTGGGACGAATCGCTGTTTCGGCGCAGTGCCGCGGCATCGCTGCCTCGAGGGAGGTATTGGGCCGATCCATTCCTGTACACGCGTGGCGGCAGGACATTCTGTTTCGTCGAGGACCTGGTCTACAAGACGAATAAGGGACACATCACGGCGCTGGAGGTGGTCGGCACGCAGATCGTCGAGCGCGGCATCGCGCTGCAGGAGCCGTTCCATCTCTCGTTCCCGTTTCTGTTCGAGTTTCAGGGGCAGCTTTACATGTGTCCCGAGACCTGCGAGTCGAGGCAGATCAGGGTCTATCGCTGTACCGAATTCCCGCTGAAATGGGAACTGGAGAAGATACTGATGCAGGCCGTCTCGGCGGTCGATGCCATGCTGTTCCAGAAGGGCGGCAAGTGGTGGATGCTCACGAGCATCGATGAATCGGGCAGCGGGGACCACTGCTCGGAGCTTTACCTGTTCTCGGCCGATTCGCCCCTCAGCACGACCTGGGTGCCGCATCGACAAAACCCGATTCTGGTCGATTCCATCGGCGGCAGAAACGCCGGCTTGATCATCGACGGGGAAAGACTGCTGAGGCTCGGCCAGTGCCAGGGATTCGACCAGTACGGGCATAGCCTGCGCGTGTACGAGATCAAGGAGGTATCCGAGTCGCGTTATGCCGAGGAACTGGTGGCGGAGATCAAGCCCGATTTCCGCAAGGGGATCTTGGGCACGCACCATCTTTCGACCGACGGCAGAACGACGGTGATCGACCACACGTCGGTTTACTTTGTTTCCTAGAGTCTGATACCGCTGCGTGGCGACCAAGGTGCAAAATGTGGGCCCAGAGGCATTCGAGGACATCTACCCGCTCCTTTCCCGGCTCCCAACTCGAACCATGTCGAAGCAGGACTGGCGCTGGCTGCTCTTCGAGTACCCCTGGGCGCCCGGCCCACCCCGCGGGTGGGCGCTCTGCGTGGACGGCAGGGCGGTCGGGTTCATCGGCGCAGTCTTCAGCGCTCGGCCGCTGCTCGGGCGTGTCGAGAAGTTCTGCAACCTCGCGTGCTGGATCGTCCTGGAGGAGTACCGGTATGCGAGCGCTCTGCTGCTCAGGCCTGCTCTGGCGCTCAAGGACCACACCATCCTGAGCTTGACGTTGTCGCCCGCCGCGTACAAGGTATCCTTCACGCTGGGCCTGCGCCCGCTCGAGAGCGAGCAGCTGGTGCTGCCGCCCATCCCGCGCCCGGCCGAGGCGCTACGCGCTTTGCGCGGCTCCTTCACGCTCGAGCCCGAAGAGATCCGGGCCGAGCTCACGGGCGGTGAGCGCACGCTCTACGAGGACATGGCGCGGAGCCCGGTGGCGCGTCATGTGCTCCTGCGCGGCGGCGGCCGCCAGTGCTATCTGGTCGCGACGCCGTGCCACAAGTGGGGCGTCCCCTACGCCGATGTGCAGTATCTCGGAAACCGGGAGTTCTTCTGGGAGCACCGCATCCTCGCGCAGGCGGCGCTAATCTGCGCCATGGGCATCGCGGGCCTGGCCGTCGCGGTCGACCGGCGCTTCCTGCTCGGACGCCCGCCGCCGCTCGCGCGGCGGATGAACATGCTGCGGCTGTACCGCCCGGCGCGGGACGACATCACGCCGATGATGATCGACGGGCTCTACTCCGAGCTCATGGGGCTGCGCCAGTAGCTAGGGGTAGGGCATCAGGCCAGGAGAAATCGCCACGTCGTCGACGTAGTGGTGATTGGGGGTAGGAATGAGCCCCTGGCCGTAAGCGTTCTTGGCAATGAAAAAGCTCTGCACTCCTGGAGCGACGTTGCTCTCCGAGTATTTCGTCTTCACATTCGCCATGTCGAAAATCAGCGCACCGTTCTGCCACACCTTGACTGCTCCGGTGAAATCCTCCCGCGGAGTGACCATGACCTGAATGAAAGTCCATCGACCCACAGGGATCGGTACAGGCTGGTCGTAAGCCTTTCCGCCGGATTCACCAACGTGCGGCCCGGTCATCTGGAGATTGCCCCACCATTCCAGCCGCAAAGTGAAGTTAGACGGATGAAGCCCGAGTATCCACACGGGATCGATGAGTTGGCTTTGATTTGTCGACTGTATCTGGAGAACATTGAACCAGCCTCCCTGACTCAAGGTGGTGACTTGAGGGAAATAGGCCCAGAACGAGTAGTAGATCGGATTGCCGGTGCGGTACAGGCTATTGATGCTGCTGTAGTGATACACCCTGGTTCCACCAGGATCACCTGTCACCGACTGCTTCATCATCCAACTTCCCGTCTTGGCCGGAATGCCCTCGTTTGTATTAAGTGCAGGGGTGGAAACCGCGCTGCCGCTATTGTTTTGCCCTTCGTATTCACTAAGGGTGCCGAGCTCAAAGCCGGCAGACCATAGCGCCTGAGACACCGGCGTTGGCGTGGGCGTTGGCGTGGGCGTTGACGTGGGCGTTGACGTGGGCGTTGGCGTGGGCGTTGGCGTTGGCGCGGGCGTTGGCGCTGGGGTCGTCAAGGACGAAGGAGCGGACGGCGCCGAGACATTGCCCGCCGCGTCGAAGGCCGAGACGGTGAAGGAGTACGGCACGCCTGCCGAAAGCCCGGTAATCGAGGCGGACGTGCCGCCCGGAGAAGCCGCCAGCGTACCGTCGCGATACACCCGGTAGCCGGTCACTCCGACATTGTCCGTGGCAGCGCTCCACGAAAGGTTAATTTGCGAAGATGAAACCACGGTTGCGGCCAAATTCGCCGGGGTACTCGGTGCTTGGGTGTCAGCAGGCGCTTTGGTGGTGGCGCTTACGGCGCTGCTTTGGGCCGACGCGTTCCCCGCGGCATCGTATGCTGCAACCGTATAGCTGTACGTCGTTTCCGCCGCGAGTCTCGTGTTGGCATAACTTCTCCCGGAGATATAGGCGATTTGAACGCCATCTCGATAAACGCCATATCTGATCACGCCGACGTTGTCTGTCGCAGCGTTCCAACTGAGGTCAATCCGTGAAGAAGACACAGCCGAGGCGGTTAGGCCTGCCGGCGTCGAGGGAGCGATGGTGTCCGGGCCGGTCGAGTCGGCCAGGGTCGTTGCGGACTTCGGTATCCAGTTCGGACTCGCCCCGGGGAGGTCGCCCTGGGAAGCGATGGTCAACCCGTTCATCAAGAAGATGTGGTTCTCGCCCGTCACGGTGTTGCGCCACAGGATGTCGGCCTTGCCGTCGCCGTCGAAATCACCGATTCCCTTCACCTGCCAGGCCTGATCGGCCTGGACGTTGATCGTGCCCCGCGCTGTGATGCTCAGCCCGTTCATCAACCAGATGTAGTCCTCGCCCGTCACGGTGTTGCGCCACAGGATGTCGGCCCTGCCGTCGCCGTCGAAGTCGCCGATCCCCTTCACCTGCCAGGCCTGATCGGCCACGACGTTGACCCCGCCCTGCGCGGCGATGGTCAACCCGTTCATGAAGAAGATGTAGTTCTCGCCCGTCGAGGTGTTGCGCCACAGGATGTCGGCTTTGCCGTCGCCGTCGAAGTCACCGATTCCCTTCACCTGCCAGGCCTGATCGGCCTGGACGTTGATCTGGCCTTGCGCTGTGATGCTCAGCCCGTTCATCAAGAAGATATAGTTCTCGCCCGTCACGGTATTGCGCCACAGGATGTCGGCCCTGCCGTCGCCGTCGAAGTCGCCGATCCCCTGCACCTGCCAGCCTGGATCGGCGACGATGTTGACCTGGCCCTGCGCGGTGATGCTGAGCCCGTTCATCAACCAGATGTAGTTCTCGCCCGTCAAGGCGTGGCGCCACAGGATGTCGGCCCCGCCGTCGCCGTCGAAGTCCCCCATCCCCTGGATCTGCCACGCCGGATCGGCCACCGTGGGGACGTTGCCTTGGGAGGCGATCGTCAGCCCGTTCATCAACCAGATGTAGTTCTGGCCGGTCGCGATGTTCCGCCACACGATGTCTGACTTGCAGTCGCCGTCCAAGTCCATCGGCGCGCAGACCGGCAGGGCGTGCGCGGATGAAATCGCCAAACCGATCGTCGCTGCGGTGAGTCCGGCTCGAAGTAGTGCTTTCATGACGCCTCGTAGTCATCGAACTACAAATTCGTAGTTGTCAAACTACAAGGCAAGCTGTGCGGCTCAGATGACGCGTTTCACGACGCGTCAGAAAATGTCAGTGGAGCGTACGGAATTTGTGTAGAGCGCGTGTGCACAAATACTCGGCGCGCTACTACCGGATAAAACAAGACCTTGAAACTCGAAGAGGTGAGCGGCGCGCTTACGCCGCAGGAGCAATCCTCGCTCCGTCAAATTTGACCGGTCGGAGAATCAACATCGGATGTCGGTCTTGCATCACGTGCTGCCGATTGGAGCGATGCGCTCTATAGCGGCCGGCGCTTCCGGACGTTCAACGTGATCGACGACTTCGCCCGTGAGGGACTCGATATCGAGATCGACACGTTGCGTGCGATCACGCGTGACTGGCACCTGACGCGCTGCGACGACCCTAGCCAGCGACGAGCAGCCCGATACCAATCGCGGCCGCGTGACTCACGATGGCGACTTGCCCTCCTAGAAGTGCTTCACAAAGATGCTTTCGGCTCAAGAACTCAATTTTCATCTGCTCAAGATCATCCGGCATCGGCAGAGCCACTCGGCGGCATTTCTTTGCAAACACAACATGCCCGGTGCCGCATCCTTGGTTGCCGCTCACCGCAAAGCTGCCAAGAAGCCGGAAGTCTCTGCCTTCGAAACCAGTAGCGTCACCCAGTTGTCTGCCGACACGGCTAAGCTTGGTGGCGCCGCTGTTTGAGCGAGATATGAAAGCGTTCGGATTCGAACCAATGATCGGGGGTTGCCAGCGCCTGAATGTCGTCGAAGCCAATCCCAAGGTTCGCTATTTCGACACCGACCGCACGTAGGATGACCCCGGGGGATGGCCGACGTCTTTTTTTTGCCGCGACTGCCATGCTGTGCCGCCGGCTGCCACGGGAAAGTAACTTGAAAGCGCCAGCCTCGCGAGCGCACGCACAATGACGAACTGATGCTGATCCCCGGCACGGCGAAAGCGCCGAGCTTCGTTGCGTTCGTCAGCAGAAAGGATTTCGATGACACGAGCGGCGATGGCGCTGTCGTCGAGGTTATCTGTGCGGAGAGTCCAGAGATGCAATTGCCCCGGACTGAGCGGGACGCAGTCGCTGCGGTTCGTGCGCATGGATGCTGCCTTTGTTGGATTCGGTTGAGCAATGTCGCTTCAGCACTTCATTCATCTCTCGCGCCAGCGTCGCATTGTGATCGCGGATCATCGAAAGATGATCCCCGGCCATCGGGACGACCTGCAGTCCTCGGGTGAACAGGTTGTTCCAACCCAGGCTGTCGTCGAAAGCGCGCACAGCAGTATCGCCATCCATCGGATCTGTTCGAAAAAGAATTCCGCGGCTGTCCAGACGGCGCGGCCGGTAGGGCTTGCCGATCGTCACGTACAATCGATCGAGCAGGGTCCACGGTAGCGGCATGCCGTCCTCGTCGAGCACATGAGTAAGTTGGTTCGGATTCACGACGAGGCGATTGAAGTATGACCATACCCTGTGCTTTTCCTGTCGAAGCAGCCACCGGGTTGTGAGCCAGGAGCTGCTGAGACGGGAAATGATCGGTGTCGACAACCCGTTCCGCGTTGGCGTCCAGTCTTGTCGCCATCTATGCCACGCGACTTGATGTGGAATCGGAAACTTGGCCACCGCATCGAGCAGCATCACCATTTCCACCTTGCCGCCTTGGCGCAGGAATTGATCGGCGGCCTCGAAGGCCATCAACCCAGCGAACGAATGTCCCGCCAGCACACAGGGGGAAGCGCCCGTATGTGCGCTCAATGCCGCCACATACGGCGCAACCAGTTGTTCCATCGTTGGGAAGCCGGACCTCCGGTTGGCCGCCACCGCATTACGCCATGCCAAGGGCCACGGTACCTCGATCCCGAATACCGCGTGCCTGTCGCCCATCAGCTGGGCGAGGCGGAATTCGTTCGGTGCGGCGTAAATGAAATACACAGGAAGAAGTTCAGCCCGTCCTTTCTGCAGCTGAACCACCGCAGGTTGTCGTTTGCTCTTCGGCGGCTGTCTATCGATCAGCCTTGCCATTTGCCCCATGGTCGGATGGCGGAGAAGCTCCGCGACGCCGAGGCTGATTTGATGTCTTCGCTTTATTTCGCCGATCAGCCTGATGATCAACAGTGAATTGCCGCCCAGGTCGAAGAAATTGTCGTCTACGCCGATCCTTTCGTGGCACAGTAGCTCGCGCCATATGCACGCCAGCCTCAGCTCCCATTCCGTGCTGGGCGGTACAAATACTTCGCTGAGCTGAGGCTCTAAGTCCGGCGCAGGCAGGGCGGCGCGGTCAACCTTGCCGTTGTGGGTCAACGGCAGCTTGTCCAAGGTGACGAACGCGGACGGCAGCATGTAGTCCGGCAGGTGCTGCTTCAGGGCGTTGCGCAATTTGGCCGGCGTATCGGCATGCCCCTGGTTGAGAACCACATACGCCACCAGGCGCTGCTCGCCCGGCTGGTCCTCGCGCAGCGCCACCACGGCCTCTCGCACTTGGGAAAGCCGGCCGAGCACCGACTCGATCTCACCCAGCTCGATGCGAAAGCCGCGTACTTTGACCTGATCGTCGCGGCGGCCGAGGAATTCGATGTTGCCGTCGGGCTGGTAGCGTGCGAGATCTCCCGTCCGGTACAAGCGCGCGCCTGACGCGGGGCTGAAGGGATCGGCGATGAACCGTTGCTCCGTCAACTCCGGTCGATTCAGGTAGCCGCGCGCCACGCCATCACCGCCGATGCACAGCTCCCCCGCCACCCCGATCGGCACCGGCTCCATGGAGGGGTCGAGGATGTACAGCCGCGTGTTGGCGATAGGTCGGCCGATCGGGATCGGTCCGTCGCTCCGCGTCTCGGGCGTCACCGTGTACACGCAGCATCCCACTGCGGTTTCGGTCGGCCCGTATTCGTTGACGAGCACTGTGTGAGGCGCGTGCCGGCGCCAGAACGCTACGGCCTCGGCGTGCAGCTGCTCGCCCCCGATGACGAAGGTTCGTGTGCGCTGCGCCGCTTCGTCCGGTCGCAGCTGCAGCTGTAACAGCTGCAGGTGGGCGGGGGTAAGCTTGACCAGGCTGTAGCCGGTGGCCGTGCGCAGCGCTGCGGCGAGCGCCTCGATGCCCTGATCATCCGGCAGCAGGTCGACTGTACGACCCGCGATGAGCGGAGTGAAAATGCTCGTGACGGTCAGGTCGAAGGCGATGGACGAGTGCACCGGCGCGCCGGTCCCCTCGGCCACCTTGTAAGCGCTGCTGGCCCAGCTCAGGTAATTCACCAAACCCCGGTGCGAGATGCACACACCTTTCGGTTGCCCCGTGGATCCGGAGGTATAGATGACGTAGGCGAGCTGTGTGGGGTCGGTGAGGTTGGCCGGTGGGCTCGTCGGCAGATGCAGGCGCCTTTGCCAACCGGGGTCCAGGCACACGGTGGCGGCTCTGTGGCTCGGCAGCCGCGGCAGCAGGCGCGCCTGGGTAAGCAGCACCTTGGCCTGGCTGTCCTGGAGCATAAAGGCCTGGCGCGCTGCCGGGTAGGCTGGGTCGATCGGCACATAGGCCCCACCCGCTTTGAGAATGCCCAGCAAGCCGACGACCATCTCCAGCGAGCGTTCCAGGCAGATGCCGACCAGCACCTCGGGGCCCACGCCAAGTTTGCGCAAATGATGAGCGAGCTGATTGGAGCTGCGATCCAACTCCCGGTAGGTCAGGTGCTGATCTTCGAATCTGAGCGCTATCGCCCGCGGCGTGCGTTGCGCCTGAGTTTCGAACAGCTCATGCGCACACGAATTGCGCGGGTATTCCACCGCTGTCTGGTTCCACTCCACCACCAGTCGCCGCCGCTCCTCTGCGCTCAACAGCGGCAGCTGCCCTACGCGGCGCTCGGGTGAGGCGATCATCCCTTCGAGCAGCGAGCGCCAATGGGCGGCCATGCGCGCGATAGTCGACTCCTCGAACAGCTCGCTCGCGTATTCGAAGCTCGCGCTGAGCCCCGCGGCGGTCTCCCACACGTGCAGCGTGAGCTCGACCAGCGCCGTGCTGCGGCCTAGATCGAGCGGCCGCAGGGTGATCCCCGGCAGCTCGAGCGGTTGCTGTGGCGCGTTCTGCAGGGCGAACATCACCTGGAATAGAGGATTGCGGCTCAGGTCGCGGCTCGGCCGCAGCTCCTCCACCAGCCGCTCGAAGGGCAGGTCCTGGTGCGCAAAGGCGTCGAGGCACACCTCGCGCATGCGCGCGAGAAATCCGCTTGCCGAAGGATCGCCCGACAGATCGGCGCGCAGCACCAGCGTGTTGACGAAGCAGCCCACGACGTCCTCGATCTCGGCGCGGCTACGGTTGGCCACCGGCGTGCCGACGAGCAGCTCTTCCTGACCGCTGTACCGCGACAGCAGTAGCGTGAAGCCGGCGAGGAGCGTCATGAAGAGGGTGGCTCCCTCACGCCGCGCAAGCGCACGCAGCCCGTCAGCCAGCTCAAGGGGCAGCGTGAATGAATAGCTCGCCCCGCGCTCGACCTGCGCGGAAGATCGCGGCCGATCGGTAGGCAGCTCGAGCACCTGAGGGGCACCCGCGAGGCGCGAGCGCCAATGTGAGAGCAGGGCCTCCAATGTTTCGCCTTGGAGCCAACTGCGCTGCCAACGCGCGAAGTCGCGGTAGCGCAGCGGGAGCACCGGCAGCGTGTGCGCCTCTCCCCGGCAGAGGCGCCCATACAGTTCGCCGAGCTCCCGGGTCAGGATGCCGATTGACCAGCCGTCCGAAATGCTGTGGTGCATCGCCAGCAGCAGCACGTGCGCATGCGCCGCGAGCCGGTAGAGATGAGCGCGGAACAACGGCCCGCGCGCCAGATCGAAGCCGCGCGATATTTCCTCGCGCATCCGCTCGCGTGCGTTGGCCTCGCCGCTCACCTGCGCCACCGGCAGCGTCCACGCTGCCGGCTCCGAAACCACCTGCAGCGGCCGTCCGTCGACGTCCGCGAACACCGTGCGCAGCGACTCGTGGCGGCGAACGAGCGCGGCGAGCGCGCGCTCGAGCGCCGTCACATCGAGCGTGCCGCGCATTTCCAGCGCGAGCGCCATGACGTAGGCCGCCCCGCCCCGTCCGACCTGATCCAGAAACCAGAGCCGCTGCTGGGAGAACGACAGCTCGGCGGGCCCGCGCAGGAATTCCAGGATTTCGCTTTTGCGCTGTCGCAGCTGATCGCGCAGCTCGGGCGTCAGCGCGCCGGCCGGGGCATTGCACTGCAGCCGCTCGCCGTCGGCCCAGACCTGGATATCGCGGCTGCGCAGCTCTGCAAGCAGGAACGCTATCGTCATAGCTCGGCCTGCTCCCTGTTTCCGGTAACGCCGGCTGGCCGGCCGGAGCTTGCCAGCCACGTAAGCGCGTCGAAGGCGAGTGCCGCCCCAGGCTGCTCGCGGAGCGCCTCGACGCAGGCCGCCAGGCCGCAGACAGTCGGCGCGGCGAACAGCTCGCGCAGCGGCAACTCGAGGTTGAGCCTCTGCCGCACGCGGGACACCACCTGTACGGCGAGCAGCGAGTGGCCGCCGAGCTCGAAGAAGTGGTCATGGCGGCCGACGCGTTCCAGTTTGAGCACGTCGC
>Ga0137409_10003599_pt1 | contig 16369 bp, 14 predicted proteins | sample CZODoug1_16funga_FD_122059 | JGI IMG/M metagenome (GOLD analysis project Ga0137409, IMG submission 122059) | Vadose zone soil fungal communities from Angelo Coast Range Reserve, California, USA - CZODoug1_16fungal (Hybrid Assembly) | ecosystem: Environmental > Terrestrial > Soil > Vadose zone... | reverse complement strand
GCCTGCCAGAAATTGTTGCCGGGAATCCCCGAAGTGATGCGCGAGTATGGCAGGAAAAAGAATCCGCGCGCGGCGCTGTCCCGGGCCGTGGCTGGAATTCGAGGAAACGTGCTGATCGTCAACTTGCCGGGGAGCCCGCGAGGCGCGGTCGAGTCGCTCGACTCTGTTGCGGAACTGCTGCCGCACGCGCTGGATGTGCTGCGGGGGGCGCGGCACGATTAAACTCTTGATTGACCTCTTCTTGACGCCAACATACCATTCCCCCACTTATGGATGGCCTGATCGGGATAACCGTCTCCCACTACCGCATCGTAGAAAAGCTGGGCGGTGGCGGCATGGGTGTTGTTTACAAAGCCGAAGACGCCAAACTCGGCCGCTTCGTGGCACTGAAATTCCTTCCGCAGGAATTTGCGAAAGACCGCCAAGCCCTCGAAAGGTTCAGACGAGAAGCCCGCGCCGCCTCGGCTCTCAACCATCCGAACATCTGCACGATTTACGACATTGAAGAAGCAGACGGCCAGCCCTTCATCGCGATGGAACTGATGGAAGGAAACACGCTGAAACATCGGATTGGGGGCAAGGCACTCAAAACAGATGAAGTATTGGAACTAGCGATTGAGATCGCCGATGCGCTGGATGCGGCCCACTCCAAAGGGATTGTGCATCGGGACATCAAGCCCGCGAACATTTTCGTTACGGATCGTGGGCACGCCAAAGTTTTGGACTTTGGACTAGCGAAACTAGACCGGAAAGAGAATAAAGCTGCGGGGATTGGGGCGTCGGAATTGCCAACTGTCTCCGAACAAGACTTGACCAGCCCCGGCACGGCGCTGGGTACAGTGGCTTACATGTCTCCGGAGCAAGCAAGAGGAGAAGAACTGGACGCACGAACCGATCTTTTCTCCTTCGGCGGAGTGCTGTACGAAATGGCCACTGGCAAACTGCCTTTTCAAGGCAACACTTCGGCCGTGATCTTCCACGCGATTCTCAGCCAGGCTCCCATTTCACCGCGTGAACTGAATCCACAAATCCCGCCGAAGCTCGATGAAATTATCGGCAAAGCTCTGGAGAAAGACCGCAAGTTGCGCCATCAGAGTGCCGCCGACATCCGTGCGGATTTGGGTCGACTGAAGCGCGACACCGAGTCAGTCCCTTTGCCAACAGGCGGCGGGACGGGCTCTGTCGTGCGCAAGCGCGCTGGTAAACGCTGGAAAGTGCTTGCCCCTGCGGCAGCGGCAGTTCTGGTGGCGCTGGCAGCCAGCGAATATTTTTATTTCCATCGCGCCCCGAAGCTCACAGATAAAGACACGATCGTTCTAGCCGATTTCACGAATAAAACGGGCGACTCCGTCTTCGACGACACGCTGCGGCAGGGTCTAGCGGTGCAGCTCGAACAATCACCTTTCCTCAGTCTCATTTCCGAGGATCGCATCCAACAAACACTTCGCCTGATGGGGCAGCCGCCAGACGCCCGGCTCACGCCGCCGATTGCGCGGGAAATCTGCCAAAGAACGGAGAGCGCCGGAGTGCTGAACGGCTCCATCGCCAGCCTTGGAAGTCAATATGTGCTTGGGATTCAGGCGGTGAACTGCCGCACGGGCGATTCCCTTGCCGAGGAGCAGGCGACGGCGGTCGGCAAAGAGCAGGTTTTGAAAGCGGTCGGTGACGCCGCCGCGAAGCTGCGCAACAAGCTCGGCGAATCGCTTAGCACGCTGCAAAAATTCGACACGCCGCTCGAACAGGCCACCACACCCTCGCTCGAGGCCCTCCAGGCCTACAGTCGAGGGTGGAGCTACGTGAGCAGCGGCGACGAGAACGGTGCCGTGCCCTTTTTCCAGCAGGCCATCCGACTCGACCCCAATTTCGCGATGGCCTACTCCGTGGTAGGGACACGCTACAGCAATCTGGGGCAGGTCACCTTAGCCGCAGAGAATGCTCGGAAGGGCTTTGAGCTGCGTGAGCGGGTGGGTGAGCGGGAGAAATTCTACATCGAGTCTCACTACTATATATATGCCACCGGCGACCTGGAAAGGGTGCGGCAGGTACACGAACTCTGGTCACAGTACTACCCGCGAGATTCTCTTCCACCGCTCAACCAGTCGGTCATCTACAGTCAACTTGGGCAGTACGATAAGGCTCTTGCGGATGCGCGCGAAGCCCTCCGTCGCGCTCCAGGCATTGCACCAATACATGCTGGCGTTGTTTCTGTCTATCTCGCACTGAATCGCCTAGATGAGGCCCGGAGCTCCGCTGAAGAGGCGTTGGCGAAGAAGCTCGATTCCCCCTTATTGCGCCAACAGATGTATTCGCTTTCGTTCTCGCAGAACGATGGTACCGGGATGGCCCGGCAGGTGGCCTGGGCCGCGGGCAAGCCGGGTGTTGAAGACGTATTTTTGGATTCGGAAGGAGATACAACCGCCTATTTCGGGCGGCTTGGGAAGGCTCAAGAGTTTTCTCGCCGTGCGGTGGCTTCGGCTGAGCATGCAGAAGAGAAAGAAACAGCGGCGGGCTACGAAGCCGAAGCGGCCCTGCGGGAAGCTCTTTTTGGAAATTCAGCCGAAGGCCGTCAACGTGTTGCGGCCGCTCTCGCGCTTTCGCACGGCCGGGATGTGCAGTACCAATCGGCGCTGGCGCTCGTCGTGGCAGGGGAGACGGCCCAGGCCCAGCTACTTGCGGATGATTTGTCCAAACGCTTTCCGGAAGATACGATTGTCCAGTTCAACTACCTGCCAACGATTCGCGCTCAGCTCGCTCTTAATCGCAACTCCACCTCAATGGCCGTCGAGACTCTTCAGGCGACCGCTCCCTATGAACTTGGCAGCACTTTTCTCAGTCTCGGACCTGTCTATCTGCGTGGGGAAGCCTACCTGGCCGGACATCAGGGGAGCGAGGCTGTCGCCGAGTTCCAGAAAATTCTCGACCATCGCGGAATTGTGTTAAACGAACCCATCGGCGCACTCGCGCATTTGCAGATTGGCCGCGCCTACGCGCTGGAAGGCGACACCGCCAAGGCTCGCGCCGCCTACAATGATTTCCTGTCGCTATGGAAGGACGCCGACCCCGACATTCCCATCCTGAAGCAAGCCAAGACGGAATACGCAAAGCTGCAATGAGGCCAACGGCGAAACGCTACTTCGCGAAACTTTTTACCGCCTCCGCCTCGGAGTTGGATACTTCGAAGACAGTCAGCAGGCGGGTCATCTGCAGCAGTTCGTTGGTTCTCGATCCCAGGTTGCAGAGCCGTAGCGCTGCTCCGCCGGATTTCGCGCTGGAATGTGCAGCGACCAGTGCGCCGAGGCCGGAGCTATCGATCATCGTGACATTTTTCAGGTCCAGGACGAGCTTCTTCTTGCCCTCTCCTAGAAGGCCCTTCACTTTTTCGCGAAGCGCCACGGTCTCTTCTCCGAGCACGATGCGGCCGTCCAGCGCCAGCACAGAGATTCCATCCGATTCGTGACTTGTAATCTTGAGAGCCATGTTTGTTCTCCCTCTCTTGTCAAAAAATGACTACTGAGACGACCAGGTCTGGCCCATAAATTGATCCGCCAGGGCCCTGGCAGGAATCTCCGTACCGGCGGGGAGTATACACCCATTCTCTCCCATCGGAAATTGTAGGTTCGTCGCACAGCATAGCCGCAACCAAAATTAGCTTCAGCGGCTAAACAGGCTTCGGAAAAACTCTTAAGTTATGTGAGTCGTGCCTTTAGGCACGAAATAAAATCTGCGTTTTCTTCAGGGGATTTAACCACTACATACAGACACAGCGTAAGTGCAGCGCGGTCAAGTAGCACAGGCTTCAGCCTGTGTGATTTTGATTTTCGCACCAACGGAAACGCCCACAGACTGAAGTCTGTGCTACCAAAACCCGCTTCGCATCGAAACGCGATACAACGCGTCAAACCAATACCCGAGAACAAAAAACCATTCCGTGTTCGTTAGAAATGCGGGCTAGTTGTTCGCGGGTTTCTTGCAGTAGTTGCAAAGATACTGGTCCTTTTCGCTGGGTTTAATGATGTGTTCTTTGTCTCGTGACTGGCAAAAGGTTTCAAATAATTCGTCGTCCGGCCGTCCCAGGAGTAGATGCCGCGTAAATGCTCTCCATCAGTTCGTTAACATTCTCTTGCGGATGCGGCCACACAATCTTCGCCTGTCATGTGGTCGAGTATTGTTCTCCTGATAGACTCTCTGCCTCCACATTTGATTTTTCGCGTTGCCCTCAGGATGGTAAATACTTGCCCTTGGTTTCCTCGCCGAAGGGGATCAGCGCCAGCCCGACCAGGAAAACCAGGGCCGACATCGCCACGGGAATTCCGATCGTCTGAAAGTGGCGGATTCCCATGCCTACTAGAAACGTAAATCCGGCGGCCGTAAAGCGTCCGAAGTTGGTGATGAATGCGAAGGCGCTCGCGCGGCATTCCGTTCCATACTGTTCGGGCAGCCAAAAGGAGTACACAATAAAATTAGCTCCGCCCAGACCGAGCAGCACGGAGCACACCATGAACCATGCGATCGCATTGTGCTCCATGTAAAAGACGTGGCCGAAAGTCAGCCAGATGGCAAAAAGCATCACTGCGTAAAAAATTCCGAGCGTGGCCCGGCGGCCCACTAAATCGGCAAGCCACGGCACGATCAACGCGCCGAGAACCGTCGTGATTCCGAGAAGCGCTGTTGAATAGGAGGCCAGCCGCGCCCCTTCTGCCGCGGTTTTTCCAGCCCTCTCCGCGATAAACGTGATCGCCGTCGGCGCGTAAACGGACCCGGCCCACAACCCGCAAAGCGAAACGATCAGATAGACGGAATTCACGATGGTCCGGCGGCGGTACTGCGGCGAGAAAAGTTTCAGGAAGGCGCGATGCATCGTCCATTTGTCGCCAAGCTCCTGCAATTTATTTTCCCAGCGCGCCGGTTCCTGCACGTTATTGCGAATCAAGCCGATCAGCAGCGCCGGAGCGCCGCCCAGCGCGAACATATATCTCCAGCCGTAGTGGCTGCCAATGAAATAATTAGCGATCGCGGCAAAGAAAAAGCCAAAGTAATAGCCCGTGTGCATCAACGCCGCGCCCATGGTCCGGCGTTCCTCGGGCCAATCTTCGGAAACGAGAGCGGCCCCGACAGCCCATTCTCCGCCAATTCCCACTCCGGCCATGAAGCGAAAAACCGCCAGGCTCCAGACGCCCGTGGCAAATGCGGCCAGCATAGTGAAGAGTGAAAAGCAAAAGATGCTGAACATCATCGTGCGAACGCGTCCGAAGCGGTCGGCGATGGGCCCCCAGATGAGGGCCATTCCATAGCCGATCATAAAAAGCGCGAAGAATAAGCCGCCGTAAACACCAATGTTGGCGGTGGTCGCGGGAATTCCTGAGCGAGGCAGGAGATCAGTCAAAGCTGGGACCAGCACCAGGGAGTAGATGAACGAATCCATCCCATCCATGCTCCAGCCGCCCCACGCCGCCCAGAAACTGCGCACCTGGTTGCCCGTCAGCGGAGGTTTGGATCTGACTTTTTCTGCATCAACTGAGGTTGTCAAGCCATTCCCAATACAGCTGCAGCGTTGTGATCGAGAATTTTTTCAACATCGGCCGGCTTCAGCCCGGCGTCATGAATATATTGGATCGCGCGATCGTACAGTTCGCCGCCCTCGTAGGGATAGTCGGACCCGAGCACGATTCGGTCGGCGCCCAATGAATCCACAGCAGCTCTCAATGCGGGCGGATGACCATGGCCGACACTGCAATACCACATGCGTTTCGCGGTGATGCTCGGCATTTCCGGCAGCGGGTGCTCCCACTTGGAAATGTTATCAAGGCGCTGCAGCACCATGGGAATCATTCCGCCCAGGTGCGAATTCACAATTTTCATTTTTGGATAGCGTTGCGGCACACCCGCTTCGACCAAATGCATGACGGAAACCGTGTCTTCGATCGGAGCGCCAATCGCCCACCGCAAGTTGAAAGGCGAAATGAACGGCGACTCTACCCCGTTTCCCGAAGGATGTATGTACAGAACCGTGCCACGCCGATTGAGCTCTTCGTAAAAAGGAGTAAAGGCAGGATCGGCGACGGACCGGTTTCCAATGAAAGTTTCAATCGTGGCCCCAACCATTTTTAATTGTCCGAGCGCTCGATCCAGTTCCTTAAGAGCTTCGTCGACATGCGGCAACGGAACCGCCGCGAACGCTTTGAATTTCGTGGGCCAGCGGTTTACGACCTCTGCGTACAGGTCATTGGCCTTTCGCGCCGCATTCACCGCGTGCTCTTTATTGTCGAAGTGAGGCGCCTGCGGGCAGATGGACAAAATTTGCATGTCCACCCCGTTGGCCTCCATCAGGGCGAAGCGCTTCTCTATTTCTTCTTTGCCGATCCCCGCGCCTTTATTCCGCTGGGTGCCGGTGTCCGTGTTCCCGTAACTCTGCGTCAGATCCAGATATTCGGGCGTCCAAAGGTGTGCATGGATGTCGATACGCGTTCCTTTTTTTGCCTGCGCGCTCAACCTGCCGCCGAGAAGAAGCCCTGCCGCAGTGAATGATCCGGCGCGCAGAATATGCCGTCGAGTGAATCCACATCCGCATCCCATCATTACACTTGCCTCCCACAAAAATTTGTCGGTTCAGGCGCGGCAGAGAGCTGGCTGCGACACTTCAGGCTACCACAGGACCCGGGCGCGAAGCTCCGCTGGGAGTCCGCAAGAATCGAATGCCGGACCTATTCCAGGACCAGCAAAATATCCGTATGAATGAAATCGTTGCCCTTAAACAAAAGCGCCTCACCCGTCGCCTTCGCAAGAGCGTATGCAAAACAGTCCCCGAAATTCAAGCCCGCCGCGTGTCCGCTGCCCTTGCCGAAATCTCTATACGCTTCGCGCGCGATGCGCGCCTGAGTTTCGGTAACTGGCGCAATACTGACGTCGGCTTCGCGGAGGAAATCGTCCAACCGGCGGCTGGCGATTGGATTCCTGTTCGAATCAATCACGGCAGCCGCTTCCACAAAATTAACGGCCGAGATCCGCCGACTTTTCGCGGCTTCCATCGCTTCAGCGCAGGACTTGCTCTCGGGCTCGTCGCGAAGTATGGCGATGATTGCCGAAGTATCTATAATCATCGCGGCATCCCTTTTTCGTCGTACAGAAGGTTCCCGTGGTCGACCGATCGATACGGTTCATGCAAGTGGGATGCGCAATCTTTGCCAATTTTGAGCAAACGTTCGGCGAGCCCCTTTCCGCGCTCACTCCGTACGCGGTCGAGGCGTTCGCGCACGGCCTCTGTAACCGCGGTGGTCATGCTTTCGCCTGTTATTTCAGCAAGCTCATGGACCAGCTTCTCGGCCTCTTTATTCTTAATGTTGAGCGCCATCACTACACCTCTCCACCATCAGAACTATACCATTCTACCAAACGGTACAGGTTTCAGCAACAGACCGGTTCTCTTGGCAAGTTCTTTTGGCAAGCTGTAAAATTACTCTGATAATCTGCGCCCCCGGAACGCGGGTTTCAGTTGGTTGGAAGCTTTAGCGTAGAAAATAGTGAGCCGGACATGCATCCCAATCACAAATCGAGAACCTACAGAGAGATATCTTCGATTTGACGGTTGGCAATCTACACGGTACTCTGCCTGTTTGCTGACCCGCACGCGGTCCGCTTCAGGCAACCTTTTGAATTTAATTTTAGATTCCACTAAGGAGATCCATGTCGCTAGAACTGCGCAATTTTCTGTCGCACTCGTATGAAGAATTGGAAGATTTGAACCTGCAGGCCAAAGAGCAGCGCAAGAATCGCGTCGCGCCCCACAAAATTCAGGAAGAACGCATCAAGTATCTAACGGACGAAAAGCGTATCAAGGCAGTTACCGTATTGTTCAGCGACCTCGAAGGCCGGTTGCACATGCTCGACTATGACAAGAAGTTTTTGATCAAGAGTTGGGACAATCTGACGTTTGATGGCTCGTCGATCCGCGGATTCACCGCGCAGAGAGAAAGCGACCTGCGATTGGGAGTTGACTGGAGCGCATTCTATTGGACTCCTGCCGATTATTTCGGCACCGGCAAGGTGATGGTGTTTGGCGAAGTGATTGACAAGGATGGCAGCCCGTTTGGCGCCGATATTCGAGGAATTCTGAAGGCCTACGGCAATGAACTGCACAAGAGGGAAGGCTACACGCTGAATGCCGCGAATGAGATCGAAGGATTCCTGTTCGCCGGAGTCGACGCTGAGAAGCATTATACCGAGACCGGCAAATTTGAGTACGTCAACACGGGCGGATATTACCATTCGCTTCCCGGCGATCCGCTGCGAACGTTCATTGATACTTGCGCGGAAGTGCAGCGGTCCATGGGATTCCAGAATGAGAAGGATCACCCCGAAGTAGCGCCTTCGCAATTTGAAATCAACTACTCCTACGGCGAAGCTGTCGCCGCCGCCGATCAGATTCAGCTCTACAAGCTGATCTGCCGCGAAGTTGCGACGAGGATGGGCTACACTGCGTCGTTTTTGCCGAAGCCGGTTGTCGGCGTCAATGGCAGCGGCATGCACACGAACGTGTCGGTGGTTAAAGACGGCAAGAACCTGATGTGGGATCCCAAGGGCGAGGAAAAACTCAGCAAGTTTGGATGGTCGTTCATCGATCGCATTCTGACCGAAGCCAACGATCTTTGCCTGTTGCTGAATCCCAGCGTCAATTCCTACCGCCGTCTCGATCCTCACTTTGAGGCGCCGAACCAGATCAAGGCTTCGCCTGTTGACCGCGGCTCGATGGTGCGCGTGCCGATCGGAAACGAAAAGAGCATGCGAGTGGAAGTCCGCTCGGTCGCGCCGGACGCCAATCCATACATGGTTTTGTACTCGATCTTCAAGACGGGAATCGACGGCGAAATCGCCAAAATCAAGAACCTACGGCAGGCGGAACGCTACTTGCCCGACAACATTTACACAGCGCTCGAAAACTTCCGCGCCGGAGCATGGACGAAGGAGATCCTCGGCGAGGACGTGAAGGGACGTTACGCTGACTTGAAACAAGCTTCGGCCGACCGTTGCCCGCGCTTGCTCGGCACGTTTGTAAAGGCCCCGGAAATTCAGTACCACCACGAGGTCTACAACCAATTCCTCTGGAACAAATTCTAAACAGCGCAAATCTCAAAGAACAAAAACGTCCTGGATTTCCCGGGACGTTTTTGTTTTTCTGCCAGCAGAGGGAGGACAACTTCTTTACTCTTGCAAATCTGAGAACTGAGAATGAACTAGGCCAGTTCTTCGAGAGTCAGCCGGTTGTACTTTTCGGCAAACTTCAATCCATAAGGCTTCACTAGCCGGACCGCGCGTTTGGCGTCTTCATCCTCCGGGGCGTGAACGACGAGAAAACCGGCGCCCTGGTTAGCCAGCTCGAGATATTCTTCGACTTTGGCGACGTCCTGCCCAATCTGGATTGGATCGATCATGTGGGCCTCGCTTTTTTCAAATTCGGCAAGGACCTCGTCCTTGTTGTAATGCGTGACGTCCTCCTCGCTAAAGCCATTTTGAAGCAAGACCGCCTGGGCTTGCTTGGCTGCGGCATCATTTGTGAAGGCCATCACAATATGTCCGGTGGGACTGAATACGCCAAACGATCTTGGAAAATTCGCTTTCGTCAATTTTTTCATAATATTTGCTCCGGGCCGAAACTTGCGGCTTAAACTCGTTGCAAATGGAAGATTGTTATAGAGGGCGTTGCTGAACAATGAAGGGATTCCTGTATTTGGCGGCGTGAATTACGGTAGAAAAATATCGAACTACGATTTGACAGTAATTTACCGTCTTCCGCGAGGCCGGCGGACTTTAGCTTTTCTGGGGCGCGCCTTGGAGATCTCCTGGGATGTCACGATGGCCTCCGCTTCGATTTCGACAAGCATATCCGGCGAAACCATCCCACCCACTTGAACCATCGCCGTAGCCGGCCTGATCTTGCCGAAGAATTCTCCGTGTGCGCGGCCGACCTGCTCCCATTCGGCGATGTTGGCGACAAAAATGCGCGTGCGCACCACGTCTTCCAGGCGCGCTCCCGCTTTCTGCAGCGCGGCTTCGATATTCCGCAGCGTTTGTATGGTCTGCGCGTACACGTCGCCGACCCCGACCAGTTTTCCGTCGGCGCCCGTGGCCGTCGTTCCCGAAACGTGAACTGTGTCGCCCACGCGCACCGCGCGCGAATACCCGATGATGGGTTCCCAGGTTGTTCCGCTTGAAATATTTGTCCTCTTCAAAGCGTCTCCTCTTCGGGTGCGGGCTGTACTTGGAGCCCGCCGAAACTCTGACGCACCATTCTGCCACGAACATGCCTGCGCGGTGCAACTGGACATTCGCCGATAGTACGCCTTAAGCTTGGACTTCACTCTTGCATTAACACGGAGATCTCAAAGGTGCGCTGCAACAACATTCTCGACGCCATAGGACACACGCCGCTGGTGCGGCTGAACCGGCTGACGACCGGATTCGACGCTGAAGTGTACATCAAAGCCGACTACATGAATCCTGGCGGCTCGGTGAAGGACCGCATTGGGAAATCGATGATCGAGGACGCCGAGCGGCGCGGATTGCTCAAGCCGGGCGGCACCATCATTGAAGGAACCTCGGGCAATACCGGAATTGGACTGGCGCTGGTGGGCGCGGTGCGCGGTTATAAGCTGGTTTTCACCATCACGGATAAACAATCGAAGGAAAAAGTGGACCTGCTGAAGGCGCTTGGCGCGGAAGTCATCGTGTGCCCGACGGCGGTCGAGCCCGACGATCCGCGCAGCTATTAATCCGTGGCGAAAAAACTTGCGAAAGAAATTCCAAATTCTTTTTACCCGAATCAGTATGAGAATCCGATGAACCCCGAGGCGCATTACCAGACGACCGGCCCGGAAATCTGGGAGGATTCGGCAGGAAAGATCTCGCATTTCGTTTGCGGAATGGGCACGGGCGGCACGATCAGCGGCGTCGGCCGTTACCTGAAAGAAAAAAATCCCAACGTAAGAATTATCGGCGTCGATCCAATCGGGTCGCTGTACTACGAATTCGCAAAAACGGGAAAAATCGGCAAGGCGAAAACGTACGTCGTCGAAGGGATCGGCGAAGATATTTTTCCGGCCACCATGGATTTCAAGGTTCTCGACGATGTTGTGCAGGTAAACGATCAGGAATGCTTCATCTGGGCGCGGCGGCTGGTGAAGCAGGAGGGCATCTTCACGGGAGGATCGGGTGGCGGCTGCCTTTCCGGCGCGTTGCGCGTGGCGAAAACGCTGCCGAAGGGCTCGTTCGTCGTTGCGTTCCTGCCTGATACGGGCATGCGTTATTTAAGCAAAGTGTACAGCGACGAATGGATGCGCGAGCGCGGCTACACGGATTCGGAAGTGCCGCTCACGGCCGAAGATGTCGTGAACGCGAAACACAAAACGGGCAAGGTTCGCGATTTAATTGTCGCGGGCCCCGATCAGACCGTGTTCCACGCGCTGCACACCATGCAGACGCAGGACATTTCGCAATTGCCGGTGTTTGAAGGGCACTCGCCGGTCGGCGCGATTTACGAGGACCAAATCCTGAATTTGGCGCTGCAAGGCAAAGATCTGCGCAAGATGGTGATCCGCGAAGTGATGAGCGAACCGCTGCCGCAAGTCCCCTGCGAAGCCCCGGTCGAGCGCCTGACATATTTGCTAAGCCATGAAGAGCCCGCCGTTTTCGTGCAGATGGGCAATGGCCGATTTGAAATCATCACCAAGTACGATTTGATGGGAACAATTGCAGGATTGATGGAGCAGAAGCGGTAACGCGGAATTTTTTGATTAATCTCGAAGCAATTAGACAAGCCACACGATAATTTTCGGATCAGATTTGCGTGGCGCCGGGATCTTGTCGGCGGTTTGTACCCCATTGGCGAACAAAAACCGCCGCCACAAGCTCATACAAACGTCAATCTCAAATTAACGCTGTCGGCCTGCAGTTCCCGCCGTCGACCGCCCAGGTTCCGGCGCTGCTTGCGCAGGCGCAACGGGACGCGCAACAGAGTTTGTCTGCGGCGGGGCAGCGGGCGGCTGCGACGCAGCGGGCGGCTGCGACGCAGCAGGCGGAGTCTGCGGCGGGGCAGCGGGCGGCTGCTGTGTTGGCGGACTCACATGCCGCGGCGGCGCCACTTGCATGGATTGCGGAGGATTTATCCCCGGCCGCAGGCCTTGCTGAGGTACAGACGGTGAGTTCGTCGGCGAATTCACGCCATTCGGCAACATCCTCGACACTGGTGCAGGCCCTGCTGGCGGGACATTGACTCGCCGAGTTTGAGAATCCATCGGCCCGGGCGGCGGGATCATTACGCGTTGCCCCTCGCTGCGCGCGTTGGATTCGGGTGCGGGCCCCGCTTGTTTACCCTGAGTTTCGAAGGGGCGCCCGCCGGAACGAGGTCCGGGCTCCGATTGGAGCCCGCCAGAATGGAGTCCAGGTTGTGATTGGATCCCGCCTCCATGTCGCGGCAGGGCCGCAGTTCCGGGCGTCACGCTAACGCTACTCCCATTCCCATTGATGAAAGTGTGAGTCCCACGGTCGATAACCACACTTCCATTCCCTTGTGATGCCGGCGGGATTGCTCGAACGGTGGAAGCAGGTCCAGAATGAGGCGCAGGCCGCGCAAGACTCGATGCAAAATCCGGCGGAGGCTGTTTCAATGGCGCCACGTTTTGAACTTGAAGATTTTTCCCCGTGACGATTTGATTTGACCCGCTTCTGTTCGGCTGCGAAATGCCCGCAGTGGTAATGACTCCGTGTTGCAGGTTTGCAGGCACGCCATCACGATCGTTCGGGCTCCTCGGTACCCAACCCACTTGATTGCCGTTTCGCACCCAGTTCACGCGAGCCCCTTCCCAGTTACGCAGTCCTGCGGCATCTCCCGGAACCCACACCCATCCCAAGGCCGGCGATAGCAGCCAGCTTCCAAAATGATAGGGCATCCAGCCCCAGGGTTCACTGCTCACCCAAATCCACCCAAGACGCGGATCGACCGTCCAGCGTCCATTCAGGTAGGGCGTCCAGCTAAAACCTGCGCTAAACGGCCGCCAGGAGTTTCCATATCCGGTCAGGTAGACCCACGAGCCATAAATTGAGAGGTCTGAAAGGCCGTAAGAATTCGGCGAATTGATGTAATTCAGTGAGTTCTTTGAGCCGGATTGAATCACTTCGCTCTGCTGGCTTACCCATTGGTCAAAGGCATCCTGATCCGGAAGGCGCGCAACCTGGGGATTTTGAAGATCGTCCTGATGGATCGCGACACTCTCGCCTTTTTCAAAAGTTGTCGAACCCTTAGTGGTGCTGACGGAAACTTCGCCTGACAAAACTTCAAGGGATGCGCCATCGCGGAACGCATCGACGCGAACCTCGGCACGCTCCGGGATTGTAACCTCGAAGGTCGATGTGAACACGTGAAAGGAGTCATCGCTTGTGAGATTGGCGTAAAAGCTGCCGGCGCCTTGCGTGAGATTGAGCTGGGTGACGCGGCCCACGCCGGAGAAGCCCAGTTGCGTAAATTGCAGTACGGAATTTTCGGCCAGATATGCAGTCGCGCCGTTTTCAAATTCAATTTCGGCCATGCCGCCCTGCGTCGCAAGAATGTCGCCCTCCTGCAAGGGCAGATTTACAGGCGCTTCATCCCATGTGTCGTTGCCAGGATGCGAGACGAGCACTTGACCGTCCGTCCGGCTTAAACGCACGACGCGAGAATTAGTGGAATCCTGCGCCTGCGCGAAAGAGATGCAAAAAACAAGAGAGGCGGGGAGTAAGCAAAGACGGGTAATCCAGGAAACTTTCATTTTCGCCCCCCTTCGGGGGAATCAACATCCACCTATTGGATGCAGCCATCATGCGATACGTTCCACGTCTTGCTGCCTTTAAAACGACTAGGGAATTTCGTTAGCTGCACGCAGTCCGGCTGATTTTCCGGCGGGGCACGCGCACTGTAACACCAAACCAAAGACCGCACAGACTGGACAGTTTGCGAAAATACTCAGAACATTGTCATTCCGAGGCGCGCCGCGCGCCGAGGAATCCCTCTTTCGCCTTGATTTCAAGCCCAGAGAGATTCCTCACTCCGTTCGGAATGAAGACAGAAGGCTTTTTCCGAAAACTGTGAAGTCCGTGCTACAGATCAGTGCTCGCGGGAAGTCCGAATGCGCTCGGCGAGCGCCCGAGCGCGAGTTCGTGCGATCTCCACGAAATGGGAATCGCCGCCGATCTGATCGAGCACGGGCAACATGCGCTCAGGTTCGGGAAGAAGCCGGTGGTCCATGTCCGCCTCGAATTGGCGAAGGGCGTCATTCACGCCGAGGCGGTCATATTTGACGCTGCGCATGAGCAGGGTGAGGTCGCCCTGCTGGCGCGCGAGTCCTTCGAAAATTTGCATGAGCATGGTAGCGGAAGCGTTCAAAGTGTAATTGAAAGTGGTCTCATGCACTTCCGAACCGCGTTCATAGCGAAATGTTTTTTGGCCGAGATTGGCGATGCGTTTCTGGATATCCAGGTCCGCGATGGCGAAGTTTTTCAGGTCAGCGGTCAGCTCGAAAATTTTCTGGCGCACGGGTGCGCCGACTTCAAACGGCTCGGCTGCGGGATCCTCTTCCAGTTGACGAATGTCGAATGTAGCTTTGCCCTGTTCAGCGATTTTGATTTCGATGAATTCGGGCGAGCTGCCTTTGAAGACGCGCCGGTACGTGATGGTCGCCTCGTCCGGCGCAGCCCGGCAAGACGGCACGAGGGCGAATGCGGTGAAAAATAAAAGTAGAAGCTTCGGTAGAAGAGGGTTCCGTGTCATCGCAAGACTCAGATGCGCGAATCCGCTATTCGGCTGTGCAAGCCGCGCGGCCGAATTTCGGGAGCGGGCCTTCCGGCGGTCGCTCGAGCCGACCCAGCGTCAAGGCGCGCCCGATATTGAGCAGCCTGGACATGGCACAGCGCCACGGCCAGCGCATCGGCGGCATCCGCGGGCTCGGGTGTTTCGCTCATGCCCAGCATGGCGCGCACCATTTGCTGCATTTGCTCTTTTCCCGCGTGCCCATACCCGGCCACGCAGGCCTTCACTTCGCGCGGCGAATAACTGTGCACCGAAATGTTCCTCTGGGCCGCAGCCAGCAGAACCACGCCGCGAACTTCGGCGAGCTTGAGAGCTGTCCTCATGTTCAGCGCGGTGAATACCGATTCGACCGCGACACCCCGGGGCTCGAATTCTTCGATCAGCTCGCTGAGCATCGTATGGATTTCGCGGAGGCGCTGGGGAAAATGTTCGGGACCCTTGCGCGTGGCGCGCAGCGCGCCGAAGCGCAGCATCCTGCAGCGCCGCCCGTCACTTTCAATCACTCCGTAGCCAGTGGCTCCTGCCGCGGCGGGATCAACGCCGAGCACCCGGAAGGCCGCCCCATTCGTTCGAGAAGACTCTGGCATGGCACTGAGTGTACGGCGAGGACACCGCGCGCGACCATACTTTTTTCGATGTCGTGTGCGCGAGAGACGTGAAGCGCAAACGCGTCGGTCAAAATTTCTCACGACGATGTTTTTTGGAGACGAAACTTATGACTGGACACGAGCTTTTGTGGCGCCGGCATCCTGCCGGCGGTTTTGTGCCCGTCTAGCCTGAAGGACAAACCGCCGGCGCTTCCTGCGTCAGGACAAGCGGGACGCCGGCGCCACGAATTGCACCGCTCTACTCCGCAGCCATGACCGCCTGCATTTCCTTCTCATCGATGTCGAAGTTAGCGGAGACGCGTTGGACGTCATCGTGTTCTTCGAGCGCTTCGACCAGTCGCAGCATTTGCGCAGCCTGTGTGCCGGTCAGCTTTATGTAGTTCTGAGGAACCCAGCCGACTTCGGCGGAATCAGGAGTGATGCCATCTTTGGCCAGCGCGCCGCGGACGGCTTCAAACGTTTCGGGCGGCGTCAGAACTTCCCAGGCCGCGCCGTCATCCCGCAAATCCTCGGCCCCGGCATCGAGGACAACGGAGAGCATCTTGTCTTCATTGGCCTTTTCCTTGGACACCACAATATCGCCCTTGCGCTGGAACATCCAACCTACGGCGCCGTTTTCGGCCATGTTTCCGCCGTGTTTGTTCATCATGTGGCGGAGTTCGCTGACGATGCGGTTGCGGTTGGTGGTCACCACCTGGACAATCATGCCCACGCCGCCCGGGCCGTAGCCCTCGAAGTTCACTTCTTCGTATTGCTCGCCTTCCAGTTGCCCGGTGCCGCGAGCCAGAGCCCGCTCGATGTTGTCATTGGGCATATTTTCATTTTTGGCGGCCAGGATGGCGGTGCGCAGACGAGGATTAGAATCCGGGTCGCCGCCGCCCACTCGAGCGGCAATGGTAATTTCACGAATGAGTTTCGTGAAAATGCGGCC
>Ga0137409_10003597_pt1 | contig 16378 bp, 17 predicted proteins | sample CZODoug1_16funga_FD_122059 | JGI IMG/M metagenome (GOLD analysis project Ga0137409, IMG submission 122059) | Vadose zone soil fungal communities from Angelo Coast Range Reserve, California, USA - CZODoug1_16fungal (Hybrid Assembly) | ecosystem: Environmental > Terrestrial > Soil > Vadose zone... | reverse complement strand
CAGCGACTGGGGCCACTCGCGGCCGGCTGAGCCGGGCCGCCCGGAGGGAAACGCATGATGCACGGCCTGATCATGGACATGCCGCTGATGATCTCGAGCGCCATCCAGCACGCCGCTGCCTTTCACGGCGGGACCGAGATCGTCGCGCGCGACATCGACGGCACGATCCACCGCTACACCTATGCCGAGGCGCACCGGCGGGCCAAGCGCCTGGCAAACGCGCTCGGCCGGCTGGGGGTGAGGCCGGGTGACCGGATCGGCACGCTCGGCTGGAACACGCACCGGCACTTCGAGCTGTTCTACGGCGTGTCCGGCTCGGGCGCCGTGCTGCATCCGGTGAACCCGCGACTGTTTGCCGATCAGATCGTCTACATCGTCAACCACGCCGAGGATGCCTGGCTGTTCGTCGACGCGGCCACCCTGTCGCTCGCCGAGCAGCTGGCGCCGCGGCTCAAGTCGGTGAAGGGTTTCGTGCTGATGGCCGAGCGCTCAGCCATGCCGGGCAGCACGACGCTCGAGCCGCTCCTCTGCTACGAGGAGCTGCTCGCCGCCGAGTCCGACGACTACGATTGGCCGCAACTCGACGAGCGCAGCGCGTCGTCGATCTGCTACACCTCCGGCACCACCGGGGATCCGAAGGGCGTCGTGTACTCCCATCGATCCAGCGTGCTGGTGTCGATGCTCTTCACCGAGTGGGTGTATCGCGGCGGCCGGAACGGGGCGATGGAGACGCTGATGTCTCTCGCGCCGCTGTTCCACGCCAACGGCTGGTACTTTCCCTACACCGCGCCCATGACCGGCTCAAAGCTCGTGCTGCCCGGCCGCAACTACGAGCCGGCCATGCTGTACGAGCTGCTCGACGGCGAGCGGGTCACCATCACGTGCGGCGTGCCCACCATGTGGCTCATGCTCACCGACTGGATGACGCGCGAGGGCCGGACGCTGCCGCATCTGCGCACGGTCTATTCCGCGGGCACGGCCGCGCCGCGCAGCCTGCTGGACACGTTCGCGACCTGGGGCGTCGAGGTGAACCAGCTCTGGGGTATGACGGAGGCCCTCGGCCTGACCAGCCCGAGCTTGCACCCGGGCTCCCTCGACCTGCCCCCGGAGCAGCAGCTCGAGCGGCGCATGAAGGCCGGCGGTCGGGCCGGGTTCGGCGCGCAGCTCCGCATCGTCGACGACGAGGAGCGGCCGCTGCCGCACGACGGCGTGGCGATCGGCCATCTCCGGGCCAAAGCGCCCTGGATCTCCTCCGGATACTTCAAGGGCGCGGGCGAGGCGCTCGACGCCGAGGGCTGGCTCAAGACCGGCGATGTTGCCTCGATCGATCCGGACGGCTACGTGGTGATCGTCGACCGGTCGAAAGATCTCATCAAGTCCGGCGGCGAGTGGATCAGCTCGATCGCGCTGGAGAATGCCGCCTGCGGCCATCCGGAAGTGATGCAGGCAGCGGTGATCGCCGCCTTTCATTCGAAGTGGCAGGAGCGTCCGCTGCTGATCGTCACGCGCCGGTCCGGCAGCCAGCTCGACCGCGAGGCGCTGCTCGAGTTCCTGCGCCCGAGCGTGGCCAGCTGGTGGCTGCCGGACGACGTCGTGTTCGTGCCGGAGATGCCGATGACCGCCACCGGCAAGATCCACAAGCTCACGCTGCGCGAGCGGTTCCGCGACTACAAGCTGCCGACGGCCGAGCGCCCGCCGGCCCGCGAGCGGTAGGGAGGCGAGACGATGACGACCTCGGTGGATCCCCTGGTGGTGGATTCCGATGGCCACGTTCTCGAGCCGGCCGATACGTGGCTGAAGTACCTCGAGCCCTCGTATCGCGATCGCGCCATTCACATCGCCCAGGACGAGCGCGGGTACGAGGTGCTCCTCATCGACGGCCAGCCGCTCAAGACGCTGCGCGGGTCCCTCGGCGCGCTCGGCGGGATCGGGATGGATACCACGCGCCTCCTCACTCGGGGGCAGATGACCTACGCCGAGGGTAGTCCGGCCGGCGGCTACGATCCCGTCGAGCGGCTGCGCGTGATGGACGGCGAGGGGATCGACGCCGTGCTGCTCTACCCCACGATCGGCATCTGCTGGGAAGGGCACGTCACCGACGGCGCGCTGGCGACGGCCTACACGCGGGCCTACAATCGCTGGCTGGCCGATTTCTGCCGCACCGACCCCAGGCGGCTCTACCCGGTTGCCCACATCTCGCTCCTCGATCCGGAGGGCGCGGTGCAGGAGACGATCCGGGCCCGGCGCGACGGCTGCGTCGGCATCTTCCTCTCGCCGGACCTGGCGGCTCGCGGCGGCCGGCACTTCGACGATCCCGCCTTCGCGCGGTTCTGGGAGACGGCGCAGGAGCTCGAGATGCCGATCGCCTTTCACGTGATCGTGCGCGATCGCCAGTGGTTCCGGCAGTGGCAGCGTCGCGATCCGTCCGACGCCCTGTTCAGCATCGCCTTCCTGGCCATCGACGTCATGGCCGCCTTCACGCAGATGCTGTGCGCCGGCATGTTCGAACGCTACCCGCGACTCAGGTGCGCGGTGCTGGAGGCCGGCTCCAACTGGATCGCGGCCTGGCTCGACCGGCTCGATCACAAGTACCGAGTCATGGCGCACCAGACGCCGATCCGCATGGAGCCGAGCGCCTATTTCTACCGCCAGTGCCTGATCTCCGCAGACCCGGACGAGTCGGTCACCGCGCAGATGGTCGAGCACCTCGGCGCCGACTACTTCATCTGGGCGTCCGACTACCCACACATCGACGCCTCCTTCGGCGTCGTCCGCGAGCTGAAGGATCGGCTGGCGCCGCTGTCCGAGGGCGCGCGCCGCAAGGTGCTGGGCCTGAACGCGCAGCGCTTCTACCGGCTCGCCGGGTAACGGTCGTCCCCGCTCGCGTGTGCGCGCTTGACCGGTGAGGTAGCGTAGACGGTGTAGGGCGCCCAAAGTGGGCATGCGCTCACGCCGGGGCTGTCGATCTGGAGCCGCCTGACTATCCCGTGAGGAACAAACCGAGGAGGACACCATGGGTCCGCGCGATCTTTCCGATGAACAGCTCGCGAAGAGCGGGATCGTGTTCGCGAGGACCCGAAGGAAGGAGGAATGACAATGAATCCAGTTGTCCATTTTGAAATTCCGGCCGAAGACAGAAGCCGGATGAGAGCGTTTTATGAGAGCACCTTCGGCTGGAAGACAGAGCAACTTGGACCGGATATGGGAGACTATGTTCTCGTGACCACGACAGAGACTGACCCGAGCCGTCGCCCGAAGATGCCGGGCATCAACGGCGGTTTTTATTCGAAGAGGAGCGACTGGCCGGCTCAATATCCGTCTGTCGTTATCGCAGTGGACGACATCAAGGCATCCATGAAGAAAGTTGCAGATGCCGGTGGCAAAGTACTCGGCGAGCCCATGGAGATACAAGGTTACGGTCTCTACGTTTCATTCTTTGACAGCGAAGGCAACCGGGTCAGCATGATGCAGCCGGATGAGAGTCGGATGAGCAAGGCGAAGTAACATGTCTAACATCACGGCGTGCCTATGGTTTGACAACCAGGCAGAAGAAGCAGCGAATTTCTACGTGGGGGTTTTCGCAGGGGGCGGCCGGAGCGCGAAGATTGGCAAGATAGCTCGGTACGGAGAATCGGGAGCGAAAGCCTCCGGGCAGCGGAAGGGTGCGGTCATGACTGTGGAGTTTGAGCTGGATGGCAACAAGTTCCTGGGCTTGAACGGCGGCCCTCTCTTTAAATTCAGCCCAGCCACATCGTTTATCGTGAACTGCGAGACCCAGGAAGAAATTGACTACTTTTGGGCTAAGCTTGGTGAAGGCGGCAAAGACGGACAGTGCGGCTGGATTGACCACGATAAATTTGGCGTTTCCTGGCAAATAGTGCCTGCAGCTCTAGGCGAACTCATGAGTGATCCCGTCAAAGCAGAAGGCGCCATGAAAGCGATGCTTTCGATGAAAAAACTGGATCTGGCGGCCCTCAAGAAAGGAGGCGCCGCCGGGTGACAGGGGTAGCATCGAGAGAAGGACTGAGTCGCCGGCTCCGTAAATGCGGCCGGCGCGGGTGAGGTGGGGTCGACAGGGTTCGTAGCGTAGGACGAATTCGAGCTCCGCAATGCCAAGGGCTTCGGGAGCGTCGACCCGAAGCCCTTGGGCTTCTCCGAAAGCGCGGCTTCCAACAGGATCTCCTCGGCAGGCTCGCCGAGGCGCACCATGCTCTCCACAAGCAGTGTGCGTCCGCCTTCGAAACCGTCGGGACGTCGAGGACGCCGGTTGCAGCACCGGCGCCGACGGCGCTCTGAGTGTCTCGACCGGTGCGGCCGAACAATAAGGACATGGGTGGTCTTCAGGTGAAAGTGCGGCCAATGCCGGCATGGTTCTACCATCCATCGGTAATTCCGTGCCGGTTCAAGATTCTTGGCCGGCAGTGAATCACGTCAGGGTAGGAGAGCGACTTGTCGCCGGTCCGCCACAGGTCGGCGGCGACCCCCGTCCAGTAGAGGTGCATGTTGATTCCGAGGGCCGTGGCGTGGGCGTGGGAGGCGAGCCGCCGCTGCTCGTGCATCACCTGCGCGAGGGTCAACCCGCCGCCGCCAAGCTCGCGCGGCACGGCTGCGGTGAGGTAGCCGGCCTGTTTAAGCTCGGTGAAGTCCTCCTCGAAGAACCGGTTGGCCTGGTCATAGCCCGGAGCCCGGTCGGCGAAACGCTTCAGCATCACGTCCGTGAGGATGCTCGTCGTGGTTACACTCGTCATGTCCATTCCTCCTCGTTATTCGGTTGGTGTAGTCGGACCGTCGGTCAGATACCGCTCGATCAGCGTGTTGACCCCATCCGGATGGGTCACTGGGACCATGTGTCCCACGCCCTCGACGGCGCACTCCGCAGCGCCGAGGCGTTCCGGGCACTCGACGATCGCGCCGTCAGCGAACAGTGCCTTCACATCGCTGGGCGCCTGGCGGCAGGGGACGAACAATCGCAGCAGAGGGTGAGCGAGGCTCGGCAACGCTGGGCGGCGTGGCAAACGATCGAGGCGTTCTGGCCGCCATCGTTCTGTTCGCCGCCGTGTGAGATAAACTTACTGGGGCGGCCGGCAGGAGTCTTGGGTGAACCTAGGGATTACTCAGGGAGTACCGAGGGGGCGGAAGACCTCTTCGCCGCCGGACGGGGACTAATTTTCCTCGCCGGCATGGCGGCCCTTGCCTTAGCGTTCTCACGGACGGGTGCCGCAGGAGTACTCCCGATATCATAGAGTTGCGAAGCGATTGAGCAGCTTCCGTCCGTAGCCTAGTCGCGAGGATTAGACATGATCAAACGGCGCCTCTTTCTCAGCAGTGCCTTGAGCGCGGTAGCTATAGGAGGCCAACAACGAAAGTGGCTCGCGCCGCCAAACAGACAATGGGTCAGGCGCGATCGAGCGGCCGACCGATGACCGTGTCACACCTGCCCAGGTTCGGAATAGTAGGGCCGATGGGATACGGGTGCCACGCTTTCGCCGACTGTTACAGTGGTGGTTAGACGGGGCAGCGGGAAGAGACGCCATGCAGGGGAAGGTCATCGTCATTACGGGTGCGACCTCCGGGATTGGGCAGGTCGCGGCGGAGCAGCTGGCCGGCATGGGTGCGCGCCTGGTCCTGGTGGCCCGCGACAAGGTCCGGGGTCAGGCGGTGATGGCACGGCTGCATGAGCGCGCTCCCGGCGTCGTGCACAGCATCCACTATGCTGATCTCTCGCGGCTTGTGGAGATGAAGCGGGTCGCGGCCGAGATTGCCGCGGCAGAAGCGCGCATCGACGTCCTCATCAATAACGCGGGCGCCTTGTTCAGCTCCCGTCAGGTGACCGAGGACGGCCTGGAACGTACCTTTGCGACCAATCACATGGCGTATGTCGTATTGACGCACGGCCTGCGCGAACGGCTGATCGCCTCGGCGCCCGCGCGGGTGGTCAACACTGCCTCGGCCGCCCACAATCGCGCCCAGCTCGACTTCGACGACCTGCAATCGGCTCACGGCTATCGAGGATTCAAGGTGTACGGTCGCTCCAAGCTCTGCAACATTCTGTACACGCGCGAGCTCGCGCGTCGCTGGGCCGGCACGGGGGTCACCGTCAACAGTCTCCATCCAGGATTTGTCGCCACTCGCTTTGCGGATGAGAGCGGCGGCCTGTTCTCCTACATCGTCCGCATGGCAAAGACCTTCGCCATCTCGCCCGAGAAAGGGGCGGACACGATCGTCTACCTCGCCTCTTCGCTCGAGGTGGCCCATGTCAGCGGCGGGTATTTCTACAAATGTCGCCCGGCAATGCCCTCGAAGGAAGCACAGGACGCCGCCGCCGCCAATCGCCTCTGGCAGGAGTCAACCCGACTCGGGGGTATCGAGAGCCAATCTTCCTGAGCCGTTGAAGCTCGATCGTCGTGAACCTGGTCCCCGTGGCCCGGCGGGTGGTCCCCGAGCTGGGGCAGCCACTACTGGATAGTCACGGTCGCTGAGCCCAGTGAGACCTCGTCTGGCAACGTGGAGGAAGAGGAACTCTCGTCATGACCCCAGAAGAGCGCGAGAACGCGTTGCCGGCTGGAATCACGGCCCCGGATCCACAGGTGCGCAATGAGCACATGTTCCCCACGCTCAGCGCCGAGCAAATTGCCCGGATCTCAGCCTTCGGTCACGGCCGACGGCTGGCCGACGGCGAGCTGCTCTGGGACGCGGGCGAGGCGAACGTCCCGTTCTTCGTCATCCTGGAAGGCTCGATCGCAATCGTGGTGGGTCCGACTGAGCAGGTCGTGGTGGTCATTGAGCCCGGTGGATTCACCGGCGATGTCGACCTGCTGTCGGGCCGTCAGGCCGCCGTTCGAGCGCGAGTGAAGGATGCCACTCGCCTTCTCGAGGTCGACCGGGATCGCCTGCGTGCCCTCGTGCAAACGGACGCCGAACTCGGCGAAATCTTCTTACGCGCCTTCATTCTCCGCCGCGTGGCGCTGATCGCGAGGGGCCAGGGTAACGTGGTGTTTGTGGGCTCCCGCCACTCCGCGGGCACGCTGCAGCTTCAGGAATTCCTCACGCGCAACGGTCGTCCCTACACGTACGTGGACGTGGATCGTGATCCGTTGGTTCAGGGCCTGCTCGATACGTTTCACGTCGGCATCGATGACGTGCCGGTAGTGATTTGCTGGGGAGTTCGCGTCCTCAAGAAGCCGACGATCGAGGAATTGGCCGGATGCCTCGGACTCAGCCGCCTCAATGAGAGCACCGTGCGTGATCTCGTCGTCGTCGGTGCGGGGCCCGCCGGCCTCGCCGCCGCTGTGTACGCGGCATCCGAGGGACTCGACGCCCTCGTGCTCGAAGCGTACGCGCCCGGGGGACAGGCTGGGTCGAGCTCCCGGATCGAGAACTATCTCGGCTTTCCCACGGGGATCTCGGGATACGAGCTCGCAGGGCGCGCCTTCGTCCAGGCCGAGAAGTTCGGAGCCGAGGTGACCGTGGCTCGCACGGCAACGCGCCTCGGCGCCGATGATCGTCCATACCGGGTCGAGGTGGCTTCGGGCGCCGCCGTGCAGGCGAAGGTCATTGTCATCGCGACGGGAGCAGAGTATCGAACCCCGAACATCGCCAACCTCACGAAGCTCAAGGGGCTTGGTATCTATTACGCTGCGACGCCGCTCGAGGCGATCGTGTGCGAGGGCGAGGAAGTCATTGTCGTCGGGGGCGGCAACTCCGCGGGACAAGCCGCGGTGTTTCTCGCCCGTTCTGCGCGTCTCGTGCACCTGCTGGTCCGAGGAGCCGGACTCGCCGAAAGCATGTCACGGTATTTGATCCGCCGGATCGAGGAGACGCCCAACATCGCGCTTCGCACCGAAACGGAGATCGAGGCGGTCGAGGGAGAGAATCATCTCGAGCGCGTCACCTGGCACGATAGCGGGCACAACAGCCGGCGCACGGTCGAGATTCGCCACGTCTTCCTGATGATGGGAGCCAGTCCGAACACGGCGTGGCTCGGGCACGGTGTGGCCCTCGACGAAAAGGGGTTCATCAAGACGGGCGCAGATCTCAGCGCTGAGGAGCTGAGGAGGGCGAGTTGGCCTCTCGCCCGTGCGCCGTTTCAGTTCGAAACGAGTCGGCCGGGGATCTTCGCGGTCGGCGATGTGCGTGCCGGCAGCATCAAGCGCGTAGCCGCGGCGGTGGGCGAGGGCTCAGGGTGCGTACAGGTCGTGCACAGGGTGCTCGCTGAGTAGAGGCGCTTTTCACGCCTGTTTTGCAAGGAGCGCGGCATGGTCTGGGGAATGACGATATCGACGTTCACTTTCGTGCACGTGTTGTTGAGCTTGCTGGGGATCGGCTCAGGGTTCGTCGTCATGTACGGTCTACTCAGCGGGAAGCACCTCAGCGGCTGGACGGCGCCTTTCCTGGCCACGACGGTGGCCACGAGCGTGACCGGGTTCGGCTTTCCGTTCGATCACCTGTTGCCCTCACACAAGGTCGGGATCATATCGCTGGTGATCCTGGCGGTTGCGGTCGTCGCTCGCTACGCCCTGCACCTCGCTGACGTGTGGGGCCGGATCTACGTGGTATGCGCGGCCGCCGCACTCTACCTCAACGTCTTCGTCGCGGTCGTGCAGGCTTTCTTGAAGGTGCCGGCTCTGACCGCGCAGGCGCCGAAGCAAACCGAGCCACCATTTGTGGTCACACAGGTCGTCGTCCTGGTACTGTTCATCGTGCTCACGATTGTCGCGGCGAAAAGGTTCAGGAGCGAGCCGGTGCGTTGATCGGCCAACACCGAAGAATCTCGGGCGAGGCACCGTTCCTACTCTCGGTGTCGCTGAACCTTACGTCTCCCTACTTGTCTCCACCGGGAATCTCGGGGCCCAGGCCGCCCGGCCCTTGACCGGATGCGGCCAGGCGTGCCCGCAGCCTCTCGAAATCGCTGGCCAGCGCTTTCAGTTCTTCGTCTGAAAGCTCTTCAAGTCGCACCATCCCGGTCCTGGCGCCCTGGACTCCCCGAATGAGCTCGTCCAGCTTGAGCTGGGTGGTCTTGGCATCGCGGTTCTGCGTGTTCTGAATGAGAAACACCATCAGGAAGGTCACGATCGTGGTCGCCGTGTTGATGACCAGCTGCCACGTATCCGAGTAGCCATACACGGGACCCATGGCGAGCCACCCGACGATGGTGGCGGCGGCGGCGAGAAAGATCTCAGCCGAGCCCAAGACCTCCGAGCATCGCCGGGCAAACTTTCGGAAAGACTCTCGCAGACGCTCGGAGCGGCTAGGCGCCATGGCCACTTCCAAGCAAGGGGCGTGCCCGCGTCACGGCGATTGCCTGAGAAGGAGAACAGGACCGCTGGCGATTGGAATGAGGCGAAGGCGTGGTCGCTCACAGATACAGAAGACGGCGGTGCAGACGAAACAACCGGGTCGCTCTTACCGGAGACGGTGCCTATCGAAGTGGGCTGATTGAATTGATCGCCTGTCGAAGCTGACCCAGTGTGAAGGGCTTGGTGAGAATGGGTACGGGCGCGCCACCGTACTGGGTCTGGAGGCCGCTGCTCCGCTGCTCCGCGGTCATGAAAATGACACGAGGGGCGAGGTGCGGCCAGCCGCGCTCGATTCGGCGATACAGTTCGTCGCCGCCCATTCCCGGCATCCGAAGATCGCTCAGGATCACGTCATAGCTGCGCCCGGCGAGCACTTCGAGTGCCTCCAGGCCATTCCCCGCCGTCTCCACGCGGTGGCCCTCCTGAGCGAGGAAGGCCGTGAGCACCGCGCGCGCGCCCGCATCGTCGTCCACGACCAGTATGCGATAGGCCATTGCCAGGGGCCTCCATCTTGGCTCTCAGGGGCAGGAGAACCTGCCGGCGTTTACATCGCCGTCTTCTATTCCAGACTACCTCGGGCCCCCGCCGAGTCAATGCACCCAGCTGCGAATGCCGACTATGTCGGGTGCTTCACATATCGGCGAAAGTTTGCATCAAGTTCTGACCGGCGCGTAGAATCCGAAGCGACAGATGCCTTCGCCCACCGGGAATCATAGCAGGATGCCCGTCCCCCTGCATATCAGTCGCGGGGGGAGTCCGGCGATCCTCCCTGCGACAGCGGTGTATGCCGTCAGCCTTGGCGGTTCCAAGGACGGCGTGGGAACAATTCTCATAGGCACCCCGAAGGGTGTTGACGGATTGACCTCGCTTCTCGAGAAGATCGGCGTCGGGCGCTCCGAGATCGAAACGGCCTGCAAGGTGCTCGCTGAGCAACCGTACCACCAGGTTCCAGGTGTGAAGCTGACCCCGACGATGCTCCGTCGGCTCGGCCGGTAAGGTCAGAGGAGCGAATCTGTCGGCCGCGCGCGCGGTGGGTTGCCACTGGATTTCGGCCCGACGACCTCCCTGCGACGGCCCTCAGCACATCTTTCGGCACCACCGGCTTTACGAGGTGCGCGTCGAATCCCGCCTCTTGCACCAGGCGGCGATCATCCGCCTGCCGTAGCCCGTCAAAGCGGCCAACCGTAGGCGGCCACCAAAAGCCGCCCGATGGGTGGGTCTCGCCCCCAAAGCGATCCGTCACGGCTCCGCTCCCGATTGACCTTGCCGACACCCTCTGGCAGCATCGGCGCGGGCTGAGAAGGGCTCGGCATGCTGTGCCAGCAGTGACATCCGGGTCATGTCTGGTTCGGAGTCGCACGTGATCGGGGCCCCAGGGAGGCAATGAATGAAGATCTGGCTCGCCGGCTCGATGCTCGCGCTGCTCGCGCTCCTGGCCGCTCCCGCCTCATGGACTCCCGCGACGGCGCAGACGGATGCCGCTCGGACGCGACTGGCCGCGCCCGTCAAGGTGAAGCAGGGCATGGCGAATGTGCCTGCTCTCTCACCCCTCTGGCTCCTGCCCGAGCAGGCGGCCAAGTACAACCTCCAGATCGAGCAGATCCTGTTCCAGCGCTTCGCGGACGAGCGCACGGCCCTGGCCTCGGGCGATCTCGACATCGCCGCCTTCGGGCCGCAGGACATCACGCTCGGCCTGGGGCAGGGCGCCAAGTCCATGATCGGCGTGGCGGGCATCGGCTCCGGCAACGACTGCCTGCTCGTCCGCAAGGGCGAGGACATCAAGGAGTGGGCGGGGCTCGGCGCCAAGACGATCGGCGTGGGGGCGGGCTCCATCTCGTGGCTCAAGTTCGCCGCGTCCGTCCAGGAGAACGGGCTCGACTACGGCAAGCTCCGCATCATCAACATCGTGGGGGGCGGCGGCAACTACCTCAAGTCCCTCCAGGGCAAGGAGATCGACCTGGCCGTGGTCTGGCACCCGTTCTGCGCCCAGGGCATCACGGAAGGCTGGGCGCAGTACCCGACGATCACCCACAACGGCTCGAAGACCGTGGGCGGCCTCATCGCCGTCCTCGCCGTCAATCGAGGCTTCATGGAGAAGCATCACGAGGCGACGCAGCGGCTGGTCTCCGCCTACGTGGACGTGGTGAAGATCGCGCAGGCTGATCCGCAGCGCTTCGCCAAGATCTACGCGGAGAAGGCCGGGCTGCCGGAGGCCGTCGCCACCGAGGCCATCCGCTACACGCGCTTCGACGTGTCGCTGCCCCTCGAGTCGATCAAGCGCATCTCCAAGTTCCTCTTCGACAACGGTGTCATCGCCCGCGAGGTCTCGGGCGAGATCGGGCAGTACTACACGTACGAGTTTCTCGCGCGCGCCACCGGGCGCACCGCCGTCGACCTCGGGCAGAACAAGTAGCGAGAGACCGTCGCGCGTGAGCGGCCGGCGCATTCCCTGGTTCCTGATCCTGCCCATCCTGCTGCTCGGCGTCTGGCACCTTGCCGTCGAGCAGCGGTGGGTGACCGAGGGGATCATCCCCGCCCCGGCGCAGGTGCTGGAATCGTGGCGTCGGTGGATCTTCGGCGCGCCGACCAAGTCGCTCTCGCCCTACTCGGGCACCTGGGTCGCCAACGTGCTCTACTCGGGGCGCCGGGTCCTGGAGGGTTTCGCCCTCGCCGCGCTCGTGGCCATTCCCCTCGGCATCTTCGTGGGCTGGAATCGCCTCGTGGCGCGCCTGGTGGATCCCTCGATCCAGCTCCTCCGCCCGGTGCCCATCACCGCCTGGCTGCCCTTCGCCATCGCCGTCTTCGGCATCTACGACGCCAGCGCCCTCTTCCTGATCGGGCTCGGCTCCTTCTACCCCATCGTGGTCAACACCTCCCACGGCGTGCGGGACACGAATCTCCTGCTCCTCCGTGCCGCGCGCATGCTGGGCGCGGGCGAGCGGACCGTTCTCTTGAAGGTCGTCCTGCCCTCGGCCCTGCCCTCCATCTTCACGGGCCTGCGCCTCGGCGTCGGGGTGGCGTGGACGGCGGTGATCGTCGCCGAGATGATCGCGGTCAAGTCCGGCCTCGGGTACGTCCTCTGGGACGCGTACTACGTCGGGCGGATGGACATCTGTGTCGCCACGATGTTCTCCGTGGGACTCCTCGGTTTCGTCTCCGATCAGATCATCCTCCGAGCCTCCCAGGTGGTGCTGCGCTGGCGGACGCTCGAGCGGCATGCCTGAGCCCGCGCGGCATCCGGCCACGGCGCCCGTGGCCGAGCTGCGCGGCGTCTTCAAGGAGTTCAGCGGACGATCGGGCCGGCTCGTCGCTCTCCAGGGCATCGATCTACGTATCGGGCCCAAAGAATTTGCCGCCGTCCTCGGGCCGTCCGGCTGCGGCAAGTCGACGCTCCTGAACATGGTCGCCGGGTTCGACGGGCCGACCCGTGGTGAGGTACTGTTTCGGGGAGAGCCCGTGCGTCGCCCGGATCCGCGGCGCAGCGTCGTGTTCCAGGAGGCGGCACTCTTTCCCTGGTTCAACGTGCTCGACAACATCACCTTCGGCCCCAAGACCTGCGGCGTGGCCGCCGCCGACTACGGCCCGAGGGTCGAGGCACTCCTGGAGCAGGTGGGCCTGCGCGGCTTCGAGCGCCACTACCCGGCCGAGCTCTCGGGCGGCATGAAGCAACGGGTGGGAATCGCGCGCGTGCTCGTCATGGAGCCCGAGCTCCTCCTGATGGACGAGCCGTTCGGGAGCCTCGACGCGCAGACCCGTTCCGTCATGCAGGAGCTGCTACTCTCGGTGTGGGAGCGTCACCACCAGGCCGTTCTCTTCATCACGCACGACGTCGAGGAGGCGCTCCTGCTCGCCGATACCGTCTGCGTCATGACGGCGCGGCCGGGACGCATCAAGAAGCGGCTCAGGGTGGACCTGCCTCGCCCCCGGCCGCTCGAGGCGACGACCTCCCCGCGCTTCAACGAGCTCAAGCGCGAGGTGCTCGGGCTGATCCGCGAGGAGAGCCTCCGGGCGGCCAGCGACGAGCCCCGATAGCGTCAAGCCCGATAGCGTCAAGAAAGTAGCGTCCGGAAAGGAGAGCAATCACCATGGCCCTTCGCCACGTCGTCTCGACCCTCACGCTCGAGCAGGCCACCACCATCGCCACCCGCGCCATCGAGGCCGGACGGCGCGAGCGGATGCTTCCGCTGGCCGTCGTGGTGGTGGATGGCGGCGGCCAGATCGTCACCCTGCAACGTGACGACGGGTGCGGCACCCTGCGCGTGCGCATCGCCCAGGGCAAGGCGCGTGGGGCCCTCGGCATGGGCATCCCGTCGCGCACGATCCGGGACCGGCTGCAGAACCGGCCGGCCTTCCAGAGCGCGGTCGCCACGGCATCGCAGGGACAGTTCATCCCCGTCCCGGGCGGCGTCCTCATCCTGGATGGCGAGGGCCGTGCCATCGGCGCGGCCGGGATCAGCGGCGACACGTCCGACCGCGACGAGTACTGCGCCATCGAAGGCATCAAGGCCGCCGGCCTCGGATGCGACCCGCCCGAGCCCGCTCCCGACTGGCGGGAGTCCGGCCTCTAGCAGAAGGGGGGACCCATGCGCGCCGTGGTCATGCGGAGCAAGACGCTCGCCGTCGCCGATGTTCCCGAGCCCGCGCCCTCCGCCGGCGAAGTGCTGGTACGGACGCTCGCGTGTGGGATCTGCGGCTCGGACCTGCACGCCCTCAAGCACGCCGACCGCTTCGTGGAGGCCTCGCGTCGCGCCGGAAACGCGTTCGTCATGGACCTCGGGCGTGACGTGGTCATGGGCCACGAGTTCTGCGCGGAGCTCGTCGGGTACGGCCCGGAGACGCAGCGATCGCTGGCCATCGGCACCCGGGTGTGCTCTCGTCCCGTGCTGATGCGAGCCACGGGGCCACAGACGATCGGCTACTCGAACGATCACCCCGGGGGCTATGGCGAGTACATGCGCCTGTCAGAGGCGCTGCTCCTCCCGGTGCCCCAGGCGCTTCCGACCGAGCACGCCGCCCTCACCGAGCCCCTGGCGGTCGGCCTTCACGCCGTCAACAAGGCGCGTCTCGAGCGGGACGACGCCCCTCTCGTCATCGGCTGCGGCCCCGTCGGCCTCGCCGTCATCGCCGCCCTGCGCCTGGCCGAGATCCGGCCGATCGTCGCGGCCGATTTCTCGCCCCGCCGCCGCGAGCTGGCCCTGGCCCTGGGCGCCGACGTGGTCGTCGACCCCGCTACGGTGACGCCGTGGCAGAGCTGGCGCGAGGCCGCGGTGTGGCGCGATCCCGCGCGGGCCCCTGCGCTCCCGCCGTGGCTGCCCGGCCCCGCCCGGCGTCCCGCCGTCGTCTTCGAGTGCGTCGGGGTCCCGGGCGTGCTCGACCAGATCATGGCTGCGGCGCCCCGCCACGCGCGGATCGTGGTGGTGGGCGTCTGCATGGAGCCCGATACGATCTCCCCGATGCTGGGCATCAGCAAGGAGCTCGGCGTGCAGTTCGTCCTCGGCTACACGCAGGACGAGTTCACAGCGACCCTCGGCCACATCGCCGCCGGCCGGATCCCGGTGGCGCCGCTGGTCACGGGGAGGGTCGGCCTCGACGGCGTGGCGGGCTCGTTCGCGGAGCTCGCCTCGCCGGAGCGGCACGCCAAGATCATGGTCGAGCCGTAGCAGCCTTCTCGGACATGAGAATCATCGCCCACGTCGACATGGACGCCTTCTACGCCGCGGTGGAGGAGCGGTATCACCCCGAGCTTCGTGGACGTCCCGTGGTCGTTGGAGCCGATCCGAAAGGCGGAAAGGGGAGAGGCGTGGTCACGGCCGCGAGCTACGCGGCGCGAAAGTACGGCATTCGATCGGCCCTTCCGATTTCACGGGCATGGCGCCTGGCCGAAGCCGCTCGAAAAAGAGGTGAGCCGGAGGCCGTCTTCGTCAGGGGCGATCGGTCGCTCTATCGAGAAGTCTCGGGCCGGATCATGGCGATCATCGCCGAGGGCGCGGACGCGTTCGAGGAGGCGAGCATCGACGAGGCGTACGTGGACCTGTCATCCCTCGGCGGGATGGAGGAGGGTGAAGCGCACGCGCGGGCGCTGAAGGGAGCGATCCTCGAGCGCGAGGGACTGACCTGCTCGATCGGCATCGGGCCGAACAAGCTCGTGGCGAAGATCGCGTCGGACTTCCGGAAGCCTGATGGGCTGACCGTGGTCAGGCCCGACGAGGTCCAGGGATTCCTGGACGGGCTGGGGATCCGGGTCATCCCGGGGATCGGGCCGAAGTCGGAGGCGGTTCTCCAGGAGAAGGGCATCCGGACCGTCGCCGAGCTCCGCGGCGTCGAGCTCGCGCAGCTCAGAGAATGGTTCGGAAAGTCGGGCGCGGAGCTGTACGAGAAGGTGCGCGGAGACTCCGACGATCCCGTGTCGAACGAGTGGGAGCGCAAATCGGTAGGCGAGCAGGAGACCTTCGAGGAGGACACCCTCGACCCCGTCTTCATCCTGGGGCGCGCCGCGGAGCTCGCCGGCGAGGTGTTTCGGCGGTTCGTCGCCGAAGGGTTTCAGGCTTTTCGCACGGTGACGGTGACGGTCCGCTTCACGGGATTCGTGACGGTCAGCCGCTCCCGGACGGGTCAGACGACCTCGTCGACCATGGAGCAGCTGGAGACCGAGGTCCGGCAACTGCTGGAGCCCTTCTTCGACGCGCGCGAGAACCCCAAGGGGAAGAAGATCCGCCTCATCGGGGTCCGGGTGGAAAAGCTGCTGCGAGTGCCCTGAAGGAAAGCGAGTCTCGTCATTGCCCTTCACCAAAAGCGCAAACGTTCGGGCCCGTGAGATATGAGCCCCCGTGCGTTTCGCACCACTTCTGCGCGGCTTCTTGACTCGGGCTCCAACGGGTGCAGGTCCCGCCCGAGTACGTGCCGCCGGACCCCTCGCAGATTGTGCCGGTACTGGCACAGGCCGAGAGCGTCAGCATCATCGCCCCGAGGGCCGTGGTCACAAGACGTAGCGGCCAGAACTTCTCACCCTTTGCCTCGCTCATTGCCTCAAAGCTTGAGATACGGGTAGACCCAGTCCCGATGCCGGTATCCGAAAGAAAATG
>Ga0137409_10003596_pt1 | contig 16378 bp, 10 predicted proteins | sample CZODoug1_16funga_FD_122059 | JGI IMG/M metagenome (GOLD analysis project Ga0137409, IMG submission 122059) | Vadose zone soil fungal communities from Angelo Coast Range Reserve, California, USA - CZODoug1_16fungal (Hybrid Assembly) | ecosystem: Environmental > Terrestrial > Soil > Vadose zone... | reverse complement strand
GTCTCTCCCAACCTGACCCTGCTCGGCATCACGGTGGCGACAACATTGGCGACGCAGTTCAGCGGTCCAGATGGCGGTACACTATCCGCCGCTGCGTTCTTCAGTCAGGCTCCGAACAAGAGTGTGAAAGTACGTGGGACATTGTTCGCCGGAGTCTTCACTGCCGATCAGGCGCAAATCGAGCAATAGGCACCGCGCCTCTACGAAATCCGGTTTGCAGGGCGGCCGTCGGTGGCCGCCCTGCGCCACCAGTCCCATTACGCCGCAGCGGCGAAGTCTGGGCTGCGAATCCAGAATGCCCATGTCACAATCGCGGCACAGCCAGTCTAGCTGAGGCGCAAACGTCCCTCACCGGACGAAGGGATCGCCTGCGTGTCCCAGCGCGGTTTGTCTGCGTGCGGAGAGTCCATGACAACATTTTCCAGACGTGCTTTCTTTGGATTGACGGCGGGAGTCGCCGCGATTGCCGACAGCTCGAAGGTCGGGGCCGCCAGGGCACGAGCCCGCGGCCTGAGTTCGATAACCACCGGCGTCCTGCCCGTCGCCGCGCAGGAGCACGGCGCTCGCATCGCCAAAGTGCAAACTGCGATGCAGCAGCGAAAGGTCGCAGCACTCCTGGTCGAGGCGGGATCAACACTCGAGTATTTCACGGGCATCCACTGGTGGAGGTCCGAGAGGACGACCGCGGCGCTGATCCCAGCCGAGGGTCAGGTGGTCGTCGTCACCCCTTTCTTCGAAGAGCCGTCGATCCGCGAAACGCTGAAGATAGCGGGCGAGGTTCGGCCCTGGAAGGAAGATGAGAGTCCATTTGACCTGATTGCCGGCGCATTACGCGATCACGCCGCGATCGAAGGGCCGCTCGCCGTGGAGGCAACCACGCGCCTCTTTATCGTCGACCACGTGGCCAAGGCATCGGGCACAGGACGAGAAGTGGTTTTAGGAGACGAGCTTGTCCGTGCCTGCCGGATAGTCAAGTCAGCAGCGGAGCTGGCTTTGATGCAGGCAGCCAACGACGTCACGATTGCAGCGTTGCGACATTTGCACGGTCGGATCGAAGCCGGCATGCGCCGCTCCGACATCTTGAGCTTGCTGATCGCGGCGACTGAGCAGCTGGGCGGCTCGCATGAATTTTCCCTGGTATTGCTCAATGAGGCGAGCGCCTATCCGCACGGGTCCGTCAAACCGCAGGAAGTGCGCAAGGGGTCCGTCATCCTCATCGACACCGGCTGCAGCGTTCACGGCTACCAGTCCGACATCTCCAGAAGCTGGGTATTCGGCGAAGCTTCGACTCGTCAGCGGGAGGTTTGGGACACGGTGAAGCGGGGCCAGGAGATCGCGCTCGAGACGGCGAAGCTCGGCACTCCCGTCGGCGCCATCGACCAGGCAGTGCGCGCGTTCTACGAGCAGAAGGGCTGGAGCAAAGACTATGGCTTGCCGGGTTTGTCGCATCGGACCGGCCACGGGATTGGAATGGACGGGCATGAGCCGCCCTATCTCGTGCGCAACGATGCAACTCCCCTGCAGGCCGGGATGTGCTTCTCCGACGAGCCGGGAATCTACATTCCCGGAGAATTCGGCATCCGGCTGGAAGATTGTTGGTTCATGACCGAGGCCGGTCCAAAACTTTTCACCCAACTGGCCAAATCGATAGACCAGCCGATCTGAGCTGACTCTGCTTTCCCACCTCAGCGCCTACCAGCCGGGCGCTGATTCGCAGCGAGATGGATCACGGATGACTATCCTGCGCGACGGTTGACTGCAAGTGCAACGACGAGGGGTCGACGACATTCTTAATGTCCTTGCACTGCGGGAGCGTGGCGCCCTTGTAGCTGTCCACCGGGAAGTACCTGATCTGCCACATTGCGAAGCCCCAGACGTCAAGGCCCGCCTTAAGGTACTTGCTGGCGCGGTCGGCAGCCTCGCAGTCGTACTGCGACCGGTACAGGTGCTGTTGAGTCTCCCTGAGCAGGTCCGCGCGAGCTTTTCCTTCGGACCGCTGCAGGAGAGTCTCCTTGAGACTCAAAGCGGTCCTCGCATGGTGCGAGCGGCGCTGAACCTTAAAGTCCGGGTCGGCGTACGGGTCGAGGTTGTCAACCGGAACCCCTGTTGAGCGATCGAGCTTGGGCGCCGGAGCATGTCCCGCAACCTCGTCCGGTGAGCGATGCGCGTCCGATACGGGCACGGCCGTTGAGGGTTCGAGGATGTCGGCCGTCGCCGCGCTGCGTGCAGATTGCGCCGCCAAATAGTCTCCGACAGCCCACGCACCCAACGTGATGACAGCCGCGCTGGCTCCTATCAGTGTTGCGTACTTGGTGAAGCCGCCGATGAAGGTGGACCCTAGCGAATGGGGCAGCTTGAGAATCCGCTTTCGCGCGTCGCTGCGCTGAACCCAGCCGATAAGGTGCTTGATGCTGTAGAGCACACCCTGGGCGACGAAGAAGCCGAGGGCGGTGCCGATGACGAGTTGAGTCATGCTCATGACTAATACCGTGCTCGCGCATATCTCTTGCCAGGTGGACATTCTGCGCGTCACGTCAGCAGCCATCCGTGAGCAGGATCACGGAGCCGGCGCGCATTCCGTGCATGTAACACGCAATCGAAGGGGCGCGGGCCCTGTGTTCAGAGTCTACCGGCTGCGCGTTGACGCGCTCGGCGACCAAGCCGCTTCGCGGACCCCTTGGACGACCTGCGGGAAATCGGCAGGAGTACAGCCGGGTTGTCGAACTCCCGGCCGCCTGCGGCGGCGGCGGGAGCTCGACTGCTTGAGCGCAGTTAAGGGGTCAGCGGGTTGGAGTCAAACTGCGAATAGTGGCGCGCACGGAGAAATTCGAACTCCCGATTCCTGGTTCGTACGATTTTTTTGGTCGCGGTAATAATTATCAATCAACCACTTGCCGCGCTTGCCGATTTCGATTCCGGTCTACCCAAGGCACAATTACGGCACATTCAGTCTAGGCAAGCCGCAATCGTGTTCATTGCTGACATCCACAAAACAGTGCCTGCCGCGCCATCCGGCGCCTGGGCCTCGCTCGTCCGCGTAAATTGCGATCCGCTCCTCAAATCGCATACGGAGTCTGTCCGGCGGCTAGCGCTTTGACGCGCATCACTTTGCCCGCAGCCAGCTTCTGTAGACTCTGTCTCTTCGGCCGCGCAAGCGCCTCGCTTGAGGGTCAGGACGGCCCTGCTGGCAGACGCCAACTCCTCCGGTGACTATCTCGTGACAAGCGGTTCGATTCATCAGCGATGAGAAATCTGCAAGACCTAATTGAATTGGAGAACGCAGATTCGGCCCTGTCGTTTCGCGAGTGTCCATACGGTAAGGGAGAGCAGGCCGAGCTGCTTTGCGATGTCATCGCGCTCGCCAATGCGGCCACTACTGGCCCGCGCTTTCTGTGCCTGGGCGTGAGCGACAAGGCGGATTTCGAGAGGACGTTCCCCGGCGTGTCGCGGCGAGCCTGGAATTGGACCAAGGAGGTCCTGCCACGGCTGCTCGAGCAGGCGATCGAGCCGCAGCTCACAGTCAGCATGGAGGAGGTAACGGTGGGCGAGGCGCTCGTCGGCGTGATCTGTCTCGACGCGTGTAACGACCAGCCCTATCTCTTCAGCCGCCGCGTTTCCTCTTTGATTCCGCCAGGGAGCGGCTGGATTCGTCGCGACACTAAACAGCGCCCGCTGTTGAGGAAAGATCTGCAGCGAATCTTCGCGGCGAAATTCCGTACCTCCGAAGCGTCCATGGACATTCGTGTCGGTTTTCCCGGCCGAGTGCCCCGAGAGGAAATCACTCTGCGCGTGCTTTCACTCGATGCGCTGCCGTCGGTACTTGCCGCCGGCCGGCTGGTGAAGATGCAGGACGCACGGCGGTTGTCCAAGGCGGTGCTCGGCAGGACGGACACGCGCATTGCCCGGCTCGTCCATGCCCAGGTTTCGAATGAGGCGCAGGCGTATCAAAGTCACGGCACCACGTCCCTGAAAAAAATGCTGCGCCAAATCCCGCAGGAGCACGAGTCGGCCGACGAGCACTATCGGTTGGAGACACGCACGCACAAGCTCAATCTGGTGGTCAGCAATCTGACCGACCTCGCGCTGTCCAATGTCGTCCTCGTATTGAAGATACCGCGGGTGGAAGGTGTCGGTGTAGTGGAAAGAGTCCATGCGGCGCCGGGTGAGCAGGCTTCACCACCGGAGCACTACCCTCTCGTGGACAGCGGCCCGCAAGTGATCACCGTGCAGGCTGGCGGGATATCTGTTCCAAAGAGAGCGACGGTTGACGCCTTCCGCGAGCCGCTGCGGCTATATTTGCGCGAGCCGGCCGCGGGAAAGACGATTCCAGTAATGTACAGCCTTCATGGGCGCGGGCTCTCTGCGCCGATTCGCGGGACATTGAGAATCCTCATTCAAGGTGAACCCGCCGCGCGACGCGCATGACGTCGCCGGCACTGCACGCGGCGCGGTGAGTGAATCCAAGTCTCGCCTCGAGTACGTAGCTCGTCCTAGCGCACCCTCCTATGTGACCGCCCATCGGAATGGACCGTCGTAATTGGCGCGCCAAAGGTGACGAATCTGGGCACTGGTGCGTCAAGATCACCCTCACCGTGAGTCAACAAGCGCCCAGCACATGACGCCGAGCCTATGGATCTTCGTTTACGCCAATCTCAAGCCACATCCTATCGCCCATCGGCCACTGGCACTTCGGACGGCGCTGCTAGTATTGCGTTGAGGCAGACATCTCGACCAGATTCCGAGCCCACTTAACTGTGACGGTCTCTCCCGGTTTGGGGGGTTGTGCAACTGCCTGTTGGAGATCGGCCGCACTTTCAATCGAACGTCCGTTGTACTCGTACACGAGGTCATTCGTTCTCAGACCAACTCGTGCGGCGCACGATCCTGGTAAAACATGGATGATACGGGCGCCTTTCTCCCTCGGATCAGGCAGCAGGTCGGCCCCAAATACAGCGTTCGTGGCGACCAACTGCTTCTCATCAACACACACAAGTGCTTCTGCGACTCGCGGGACGAGTCCCCCAGAGACCTTCTTCTGGATGGGTACCGGGGTCTTACCCTGCGCGGCGCAATACTCTTTAGCCTGTCGATCGGCATCTTTTTGCGCCATCTCCACGCAGCCGAGCAGTGCGAAGGAGAACGACATTGCAAGAAGTGAAAATCTCAACATTGGACCTCCCTGATCGATGACAAGTGCCCAGGGAGCGTAGTGCTGGCCTGCGTTAATCATTCACTAAGGTGGCGCGCCCGGAGAGATTCGAACTCCCGACCTCCTGGTTCGTAGCCAGGCGCTCTATCCAACTGAGCTACGGGCGCCGCCGTGAAGATGAATTTATCTGCGGGAGCGAGCGGGATTCGGACCCAGGCGCAAAATCAGTAACTTACTGATAACGGTCCGGATTCGCGTCCGCTCAAATCCCCTTTAAACCCCCGGATTGGGCACCGGGCCTGGCACGGCACCAGTGGCCCCCCGAGAGAGGGCGCGCATCCTACCACAATCCCTCCGTCTGCTCGGGTCAGTGCCCCGCGTGTCACTCAAGGTGAAGCTTGTCCCGCTCTCCTCCCGGCCTGAGCGGCTCAGGCACAATCGGCCCCCATGCGTCACAGCGGTTGCGCAACACTTTCGCTCGCATTGACGCTGTCGGCGCTTCCATGCCACGCGGCGGGTACGAGCGTGGAAGGCGCTCATGGCATTACGGCCACCATTGACGAAGAGTCGGGCCGCTATGAGGTGCGAGGCAAGGAACCGAATTGGGTATTCGCGGGCACGCTCGGCGCCGCTGCATCAGACATCAGCGTGAAGGAGGGGCAGGACCGACTGGGTGCTTTCCGTGAGCTGAGTTTTCGCTGGAGGGACCGGGTGGCGCTGAAGGGAAGCATCCGGACCTACGTCGATCGTCCCGTGCTGCTGTTCGGAATCACTTCGAGCGAACCCACCGAGGCGGCGGTGATCCGTTTCCCGCGGTTTACCGAATTTCCGAAAAATCTGCATGGCTTCAGCTACGCGAACCGGGAGTTCGCTCCGCCAAAGTTTACGCTCGAGGAAAACGCGACGCCGTGGCTCCTGTACGACGACCAGACACACGCCGCGGTGCTGTCGCCCGCCGCGAACTACATGATCGCGAGCATGCGTGGCGACGGCAAGACTGAGATCGAAAGCGGCCTCAATGAAGGCGTCGCCGGTCTGCCCGCCGACTTCACGCACCGCACGCTCATGGCCCTGGGCGTCGGGGTGAATGCGACCTGGGACAGCTGGGGCAGCGCGCTCACCGGGCTGCAGGGCACTCAGCGGCCGGGGAATGATGCGGACATCGGCCTGCGCTATCTGGGCTACTGGACCGACCACGGCGGTGAGTACTACTACGACTACGACCGCAAGCTCGGTTATGCCGGCACGCTCGAGGCGCTGGTGCAGCGCTACCGCGAGGAGGCAATCCCCATTCGGTATCTGCAGCTCGATAGCTGGTGGTACTACAAGACCTATACGGATCCCGCCGGCAAGACCGGCAAACCCGAGAACGATCGTCTGCCGCTGGAGGAATGGAATCGCTACGGCGGGCTCATCAAGTACGAGGCGCACCCCAGCCTCTTCCCCGAGGGTCTCGCGGCGTTTCAGCAGCGGGTCGGGCTGCCGCTCATCGCGCACAATCGTTGGATCGATCCCGCGAGCCCGTATCACCAACGTTACCGCATCTCCGGGTTCGCGGCGCTCGACCCGGACTGGTGGCGGGAGATCATCGGGTACCTGTCGTCCGCACAGGTCGTGACGTATGAGCAGGATTGGCTCAACGTCATCTACGAGCACTCCCCGGAGCTCGCTGCGAGCCTCGAAGCGGGTGATGCCTTTACCGACGGTATGGCGCGTGCAGCCCAGGAGAAGGGCCTGTCCATGCAGTACTCCATGGCGTTGCCGCGACATTTTCTTCAGGGCGCCCGCTACGGGAATCTCACGACCATTCGCGTGAGCGGCGACCGGTTCAGACGAGAAAAATGGGACACGTTCCTTTACACGTCGCGTTTCGCGAACGCCCTGGGGATCTGGCCGTGGTGCGACGTGTTCATGAGCAAGGAGACGGACAACCTGTTGCTCGCGACCCTGTCGGCGGGCATGGTCGGAATCGGCGACCGCTCCGGGGCGGAGGACAGGAAGAATTTGCTGCACGCCGTGCGCCTGGACGGGGTGATCATCAAGCCGGACACACCGCTGCTTCCGATCGACGCCATGTATACGGCAGGGTCGCGGCGGCCGATGATTGCCGCGGCGCACACCGATCACGGCGCGTTGCGAACCAGCTATGTCTTCAGTTACGGCCGCGGGCTCGACGTGGTGAGCGTCGCGTTCACACCCGCTCAAGTGGGAGTGCCACGCGAGGTCTATGTATATGACGCACGACGCCGGACCGCGCGGCGATTGGCGCCCTCAGACGCATTCGGGTTCGTTCTCGCTCCGAATGGAACGGCGTATTTTGTCGTGGCTGCGGTATCGCGCGCGGGGATAGCCCTCCTCGGTGACGAAGGCAAGTTCGTCCCGGACGGCCGCAAACGCATCGCCGCCCTCGACGATGAGCCGGATCGGCTTATCGCCACCGTGACATTCGCGCCGCAGGAGAAATCCGTGCGGCTGTTTGGCTACGCCACGCGGCGCCCAAAGATCACGGCGCAAGCAGGCTCGGTGGGTGACGTCGCCTTTGACAAGTGGAGTGGCCGTTTTGAAGTGCAGGTGTTCCCGGGCCCAGAGCAAGGGTTCGAGCAGCCCGGGAACGACCCCGTATACCGGGCGATCATTTCCCTGCACAGCAGCTGAATTGCGCACGCCGCGGCATCAAGGGACCGACAGCGAGGTAACGGCCTGGCCGTTTTCGGCCGCGCCTGGTCCCAAAGCATGGGTTTCTTTTGCACGCTGCACCGGTATCGTCTGCTGCAGGAATTCTCGGCGCAGCAACGCAGGGTCGGTCGCGTGTTGTGGGGCGCGTGCGATGCGCTATTCACGCCGCGGCCGCTCGCGCCGCTGCACGATATCGCGCGGCAAACACAAAAAGGCATTGCTCGCGGCCATTGCTGCGGGCAACCGCGAAGCGATTTTCACGGCGGCGCTCGATGAACTCGAGCGCGGGCCGCCCGCGCTGGTGGTGCTGGAGGACATGCACTGGGCGGATGACGCGACCCTGGACCTGTTCAAGTTCCTGAGCCGCCGAATCCACCGCACGCACGCGCTGCTGGTGATCACTTACCGCGACGACGAGCTTGGACCCCGGCATCCGCTGCGCTTCGTGCTCGGTGAACTGCCGCGCGGCGACCTACGGCGGCTGCGTCTTGTGCCGCTGTCGGAATCCGCGGTCACGGAACTGGCCGGCGATGCCGGCCGTCCGGCGGCAGGGCTGCGCGCCCTCACCGGTGGCAATCCGTTCTTTCTCACCGAGCTGCTGGCTGCGGGCACCGACGCCGTGCCGGCCACGGTGCGCGATGCCGTGCTGGCGCGTGCACTCAGGCTGTCGCCGGCGGCGCGCGAAATCGCGGAGTTGGTCTCCGTCGTGCCCGGCAGGGCCGAATCCTGGCTGCTGGAACAAGCGCTGCAGCCGGACGAGGCCGGCATCGAGGGTTGTCTTGGCATCGGCATGTTGCGGGGTGCGGATGGCTCGCTGGCCTTTCGCCATGAGCTCGCGCGGCGCGCGCTCCAGGACTCGCTTCCTCAAGGCCGCCAGCAGAGCCTGCATGCGAGGGTGCTCACCATTCTCGCGGGGCGCCATGGCATCCCTTCGGCGCGCCTTGCCCACCACGCCGATGGCGCGCGCGACGCGGCCGAGGTGCTGCGTCATGCGCCGCAGGCCGCCGCGCAAGCCGCCGCGGTGGGTGCGCGCCGCGAAGCAGCTTCGCACTACCGCCTGGCGCTGCGCTACGCGGCGGGGCTCGCCCCGGAACCGCTGGCGCGTCTGCATGAGCATTTGGCCTACGAGTGCTACCTGACCGACCAGGTCGAGTCCGCCATCGAAGAACGGCGCTGCGCGCTCGAGATCTGGCGCACCCTCGGCCTGCGCCTGCAGGAAGGCGACACGCTGCGATGGCTGTCGCGCTTCAGCTGGTTCGTCGGTCGGCGCGCGGAGGCCGACCAGTATGCCGCCGAGGCCGTGGCGGTGTTGGATTCGCTGCCGCCGGGGCCTGAGCTCGCCATGGCGTACAGCAATCGCGCCCAGCTGGCCATGCTGGCGAGCGACGCGGTCGCCGCGATCGACTGGGCGCAGCGAACTCTCGGACTGCCGGCGACCGCGGAGCACCCCGAGATTCTGTGCCACGCGCTCAACAACCTCGGCACCGCGCGCTGGAGCGCCGGCGACGGTGCGGGCCAGGCCGATCTCGAACGCAGCCTGGCCCTGGCGCTGGCAGGGCGCTTTCACGAGCATGCCGCGCGCGCCTACACCAATCTCGCCACCACCGCCGTCACGCAGCATCGATATTCAGAAGGCCAGCGTTACCTGGGCGAGGGGCTCGCCTATTCCGAGGAGCACGACCTGTACGCCTGGCGGCTGTATCTGCTGGCGTGGCGGGCGCGCGTGCGGCTTGAGGTGGGCGACTGGAACGGGGCGAGTGAAGACGCGGAGGCCGTGCTGGAGCATCCTCGCACCGCGCCGATCAACCGGATTCCGGCGCTGACGGTAGTAGGAAGCCTGCGCGCCCGTCGCGGCGATCCCGATGCCAGCTCACCGCTCGCGGAGGCGCGGGATCTGGCGGCCGCTACCGGGGAAATTCAGCGGCTGGGTCCGCTCGCCCGCGCGTGCGCGGATGCGGCGTGGCTCGCTGGCGATCGGGAGCGCATCACCCGCGAGGTGCAACCTGCCTACGAGCTCGCACGGCCTGGACGTAACTCGTGGATGAAGGGCGAGCTGGCCGTGTGGCTGCACCGGGTGGGCGCGCTCACGCCGCCACCGGCGGAGCTTGCCGAGCCGTGCGCGCTCGAGTGCGCGGGAGACTGGCGCGGCGCCGCCCGGGCGTGGCAGCTGCTCGGCTGTCGCTATGAGCAAGCCACCGTGCTGGCGTGGCATGGCGGCGAGCGCGAGCAACTCGAGGCGCTCGCCATCGCGGAACAACTCGGTGCCACGGCGACAGCGAACTTGCTGCGGCGGCAACTGCGCGTGCGCGGCGTGCGACGGATTCCACGGGGTTCGAGAAGCTCCACCCGAGGACACCCACATGGGCTCACGCGTCGCGAGGCCGAGGTGCTGCGTCTGTTGTCCGAGGGTCTGGCGAATTCCGCCATCGCCACGCGGCTGTTCGTATCCACCAAGACCGTCGACCATCATGTCTCGGCGATCCTGGCGAAGCTGGGCGTGCCATCGCGGACCGAGGCGGTCGCGATGGCACGCAGCCAGCCTGACGAGGATTCCTCAGCGCCGGGCTAGCGCGGCGGGCTCAGCGCGACAGACTCGATCTGCAGCAATCAACACGCCCGCGTCCGCTTTCGTACACAGTCTCACCCTCGTGACCGCCGCAGGCGCCTGCGGCAGGTGCGCAAACGCCAGCAATCCCGTGATGGCACAGGTGCAGCTCAGCATGGCGACATAAAAGAGTTCTCGCACGACGGTTCTCCTGAGGCTATTTCGGCGGCACGATCAGCGGCACTTCGGTGATGCCGTCGATCGATGTGCCATTGGCGCTCGCTGCCGCGCGCACCGCCGCCTTACTGGGTCCTTCGTAGACACTGTAGGTCGTGGTGCGGTCGGCACTAACGTAAGACAGGAGCCAGCGCATCCGCACAAGGTAGTCAGGGTTCTCATAGCGGACCTCCGGGTTCACTTGAAGAAATACGGGTCGAGAACGCGGACCTCAGCCACGTGTGTCACCGAGTGCTGCTCGCATTCCGCCGCGCGGCGGATCGCATCCGGCGAGGGAGCGTCGTAAATGCAGTAGACGCGCTTGCCATCCGTCGTCGCGCAGGAATGAATCCACGTCACGCCGAACACGGTATCGGTGACCGCACGACGCAGACTCGCGCCGGCGTCACTGGCGGGGACATCCAGGCCATTGGGGAACGTTCGTTCGATCAGGTAGCGGGGCATCGCAAACTCTCCGGTTAACGCCCGGCCGAACCGGGCAAGCGCATCATCGAGGAAGCAGGGCCACGGCGGATCGGGAGCCGCTACCCAATTTGGCCGCTGCGGCTACCTAGGTTGCGGGCGTTCCCGCAATACCCTGCGACAGGGCGCGCGGCGGCAGCGACCGGGCATCTGGATACCGCCAACTCGGCTCAGTACGATGTCGTGCGAAATATCCCCTTACGCGGAGGCCGTAGTGACGACGCGTCGTGACGTGCTGCAGATCGGCGCCTGGGCGGCGGCGAGTGCCGCGGCGCCGGCGGCCCTGGCCTCCAGGACAACGGCGAAGACGATTCTGATTCTTGGCGGCACGGGCTTCATCGGTCCGCACCTGACACAGGAAGCGCTGCGTCGCGGCTGGAAGGTCACGCATTTCAACCGCGGCAAGCGCACTGCGGGCGGCGTTGCGGGTGTCGAAACTCTGATCGGCGACCGGAAGGGTCAGCTCGATTCGCTGCGCGGGCGCAGGTGGGGCGTGGTGGTGGATGACACCGGCTACATTCCGAAATTCGTGAAGATGTCCGCCGAGCTGCTGGCGCCGAACGTCGGCTACTGCCTGTTCATCTCCAGCATCTCCGCCTACGCGAGCTTCGCGCAGCCAAACGACGAGCACTCGCCGACGGGGAAATTATCGAATCCCGACATCGAGGAGGTTACCGACGACACCTACGGGCCGATGAAGGCCTTGTGCGAGCAATATTCGGCGGCAGCGTTCACGGGACGCGTCAGCATCGTCAGACCCGGGTACATCGTGGGACCCCTGGATCCCACCGATCGCTTTACCTACTGGCCGGTGCGCGCTTCCAGGGGCGGTGAGATGCTGGCGCCCGGCACGCCGCGCGATCCCATTCAGATTATCGACGTGCGCGATCTTGCTGCCTGGATGATGAAGCTGGTCGAGTCGCGCACCACCGGTTACTTCAATGCCGTGTCATCCCCCGGTACGTTCACGATGGGCGATGTCGTCGGCTCGAGCCAACACGCGACGCCTGAGGCCGGAACGAGCGTCACCTGGGTGCCGGAGGATTTTCTCGCCGCGCACTGGAAGTCCGATGAGCTCGATCTGCCGCCCTGGTCACCCATGAAAGGTGACACGGCCGGCGCATCGCTCACGTCCGCGAGGGCGGCGAGTAAGGCGGGACTGCGGTGTCGCCCCCTTGAGGACACCGTGCGCGACACGCTCGAGTGGTTCAGATCCCTTTCCGCCGAGCGACAGGGGAAGTTGCGTGCCGGCCTCGATCCGCAGAAGGAGGCCGACACCCTGCGCAGCTGGCACCTGGGGAACGGCAGCGCCGGTGACGAACCGCAACGTTCTCAGGCTTGAGCTTGTGAGGACGCTGGGTGAAACGCAACCTGCGGCATCCCCATGAAGGGGCGACGAGGACAAAATGTGATCAGTCTCACTAAGCGGCGGAGGTCGTCCATCATCGTTGTCGGCGCATTGCGAGACCTGGAGGACCTGGTTCCCTAACGAGAACGTCCACTCCCGGCCGAAGGCCGCGGCCCGTCGTGATTTTGGCGGAGAGGGAGGGATTTCCCCCTAACCACGCCCTAAACCTCTATCAAAGTCCTAAATCACAGCGTCTAAAAGCTGGCGCGTGTAAGCTACCGTCAATAAAGCGTAGGGCCTGCCACGCGCTAACAACGACAAATTCGCGGGTTTGCCATGCGGTACTGCCCGGAGCGGGGAACTTGGGTCTTCGTGGCGCTGCTGTTGCTGCTGCCACTTAGCGGCTGCGGCGGTGGCGGCGACTCAGGGCCGACCTTCCACAATCCGACCGCCGTCGCCGGTAACGCGCAGTCCGCCTTCAAGGGCGCTCTCGTGACCCTGGATGGTTCCGGAAGCCACGATGTCGACGGCAATCCCATCACGTATACCTGGACCCAGACCGCTGGCGCCGCGGCCACGCTGAGCAGTTCCAGCAGTGCCAAGCCGACCTTTACCGCGCCCGCGGTATCGGGAGCACTTGGCTTCTCGCTGGTGGTATCCAACGCCCAGTATTCCTCTCAGCCCTCGACAGTCGCCATTGCGGTGCAGGACCGGGCACCCGTAGCGGTGGCACCGGCAGCACTGACGGTTACCGGAGGCAGCCAGGTGGTGCTGGACGGGAGCGCGAGTTCCGATCCGGATCACGACGCGCTGACCTACACCTGGACGCAGGTCAGCGGTGTTGCGGTCTCGCCCACTCCCGGCACCTCGGGCCGCAGCAGCTTCATAGCGCCCAACGTGGCCGCCACTCTGTCATTCTCGCTCCGCGTCAACGACGGTGAGCAGAGTTCGGCCGCCGTCATGGAGACCGTGACCATCGTCCCGGGTCCCCCGGTCCCTCCCATAGTCAGCGCCGGAGCTGATGTGACCTCACCGAAACGTGCCCCCGTGCTGTTGCACGCTTCGATCTCGTATGCGAGCGGAGGCCCGATCACGTTCTCCTGGCAGCAGACCTCGGGCCCTTCGGTCACGCTGCAAAACGCGAATACCGCGGACCTGAGTTTTACGACCCCGGCTGCGGAAGGCGACCTCGGCTTCGCGGTTACCGCGAGCGATGTGGGAGGTACGTCTGCGCCGAGCAACGTTACGGTACACGTACGCAATTTCGCCCCGCTCGTGAGCGGGCTGAGCCTGCAACCGGTCAATCCCGGGCGCAACGATCCGATCTCGGTGAGCGCTTCGATCTCCGATCCCGACACTGATCCGTTGACGGTCACCTACGCCTGGACCCGAAACGGAACCGCGCTCCCGCAGGCCACCGGTAGCTCCTACCCCCTCGGCAACCAGAAGAAGGGCGATGTCATCGCCGTTACCATCACCGCATCGGACGGCCAGAAGTCCACCAGTGTGAGCGGCTCGGTCATGATCGCCGACACACCGGCGATGCTGACGGGCACTCCACCGACCACGGCACCCTATGGCGTGCCGCTGAGCTTCAATGTGACCGCCTCGGACGTCGATGGCGACCCGACCGGGCCCATCGAGTTGGATTACGGGCCCGCCGGAATGAGCGTCACGAGCACCGGGACGGTGTCGTGGACGCCTGGTGGTCCGATGTTCGATCGCACCGTCGATGTCAACTGGGGCGTGCGCCTGAAGAATACGCCGGCGATCAAGCTTCACGGAACGATCACGGTCAGCGACGCGAGCCGGAAACTGCCCCTGATGCGTTCGAATAGCGGCATTCCGGTCGGCAACAACAGCATCGATGTCCAAGACTTCGACGGCAACGGCAGCAAGGAAGTGCTCGTCGGCACCTACGAATCGATCTACCTTTTGGCGCAGAGCGGCTCGGGCTACGCACAGACCTGGGTCTATCCGTTTCAGACGGCGGTGAATTCGACGATTGCCGCCGTCACATCCGGAGACACGAACGGCGACGGCCACCGCGAGATCTTCTTCTCCGCAGGACCCATCGTCGTCAAGCTCGACGGCGTTACACGGCGCGAGCTAGGCCGCTTCGGATCGGCAACCCCCAATGGTTCCAACCCCGCGGGCCCGTACTGCGTGGGGCTCCGCTATGCCGACGTCGACGGCGACGGCAAGGGCGATCTCGTGTGCCTCGGCCTCGACTCCAACGGTTATGGGAGCAATGGCAGAATCTATGTCATCGATCCCGCGACCATGCAGCTCAAGTGGCAGACGGCGGACCTGGCCCTCGGCACCTCGCTGGCCGTCGGCAACGTGGACACGGATCCTGACGTCGAGATCATCGCCAACAATGGTTACGTGTTCGACGGCAAGACCCAGCAGAACAAGTGGGCCTACGGGCCCGGCTTCGGCAGCGCGGTCGACATCGGCGACGTCAGTGGCGACGGTGTGGCAAAGATCGTCGGGCTGATCCCCGGCGGACCGGCGCGCGTGTTCGATGCCGTGGCGAAGTCGCCGGTGTGGGAAATTCCCGGCGGAATAGTGGGTTTTTCGGCGCTGAAAGTGGCCGACCTCGATGGCGCCAAGCCGGCCGAGATCATCGTCGGTGATCAGCAGTGGGGCAATGTCACCGCTTACCGATACGACGCGACTTCGAAGACCGCGAACATCATTGCGCAGCTCAACTCGCAAGGAGACGGCGTCAGCGCCATTGGTGTCGGCGATGTAAACGCGGACGGCAAGGCCGAGCTGGTGTGGGGCTCTGATTACTACAGCAGTGGCCGCGACTTCCTGGTAGTGGCCTCCTGGACGCCCGCTGCGTCGGTGCTGTGGAGCGGACCCACGCCGGCGCAGCTCGACGGGGCCTTCTATGGCGCAAAGCTGGCGCACGTGTCGGCCACCTCCACGCAGCTGATGTTCATGACGCCCTCGACCGACAGCGGGTACGCGGGGACTCGGGTCATCGCTCTCGACCCGGCGAGCGGCGCGGTGGGCGTATCGGGGGAAGTCGACTCGAACTGGTCGCACGATTTCGCATTCGACGTCGGCAACGTCACCGGCGGCACGCTCGACTCGATGCTGATCGGGACGGCGACTCTCTACACCGATTACTTCACGGCCTACGACTATGCGAGCAGCACCAAGACGTGGTCGTCAAATACCACGACCGGTGGCGGAGTCGCGCTCGCCCACGCGGATCTGAACAATGACGGGATCGCCGACGTCGTTGGCATCACATCAGGCGGCTATATCTACGCCTTCGACGTCGCACACCAGAAGCTGCTCTGGAGCAGCACGGGTATCGGCGGCGGCGCAGACGTGGCGGTTGCAGACCTGGATGGAGACGGGGTGCCCGAGATCATCGCGCTGGCAAATTCGCAGCTGATCATATACGCCGGCAGCGGCAGCTCCTATCTGCAGAAGGCGCTGTATCCCATTTCGGGCACAGGGCTCCTGGTGGCCGATACTGACGGTGACGGAGTGCCGGAGATCTACGTGCTGTCGGGCACCACGGTTTCGCGGTTCGACAACAAGCTGACGCCGCTGAATGCCTTCCAGGTCCCGGCTGCGACTTCGTTGTACCTTGAGCAGTCCGCCTTTGGGCGCAAGAACCTGCTGCTGGCCACCGGCAACGACCTGAACGGACAACCCTCGAGCCTGATCGCCGTGGATCCTGCGACGGGTCAGCAAATCTGGGCTGCACCGCCTTTGGTAGGAACCGTGCCGATTCACAGCCTGGGGTTCTACGATCTGATGGGTACCGGGACGCTGCAGATCGCGTTCGGGACGACCATCGGGATGTATGTGACGCAGTAGCCCTCGCAACAGCGAGCGGGTGTAGGCAGGGACTTTTGTTTTGGCGGAGAGAGAGGGATTCGAACCCTCGAAGGGCGTTAACCCTTACACCCTTAGCAGGGGTGCGCCTTCGACC
>Ga0137409_10003594_pt1 | contig 16386 bp, 15 predicted proteins | sample CZODoug1_16funga_FD_122059 | JGI IMG/M metagenome (GOLD analysis project Ga0137409, IMG submission 122059) | Vadose zone soil fungal communities from Angelo Coast Range Reserve, California, USA - CZODoug1_16fungal (Hybrid Assembly) | ecosystem: Environmental > Terrestrial > Soil > Vadose zone... | reverse complement strand
CAGTTCGGAGAGGCTTACTCGGCTTTGCGGGGCTGGCGCCCCATTCCGGCCGCTCTTCTGTCCCATTCCGTCTTACTTTGTTCCGGGACCGAAGATAATTCCCTTCCAACTCAACGACTCCGAACAAGCCGGAGCCGCCCCACTCAGGGTAAAAGCATCCCTGACAAACACCGAAGTATAGGGAAGAAAACGCGTCCTGTCAAATCTTTCGCTACAGGCCAGTGGAAAACCCTATGCAATTTTATGTTTTGGCCCCCGCCGTGACAAACTACCCAGCTGCCAAGCCTCTCCTATCCAAGCAGCGTATCATAGCAATTCCCTTAACCCCGACATCGAGAGTCCCGTGCACTGTTTCAAAAAATAAATAAGTCATTTAGAATGAACGATCTTCATGACAATTGAAAATACCGCAGCCCCTCTTCCTCTGGCTCCCGGGAAGCCGCTCACTCATGTCGAAGGGCAACAAGTGGGTCAACACAAGTGGCTCGGCGGGCCGGTAAATAGCAAGCCAGAAGCGCCACAAGCATGAGAAGCAGCGCTACGGCCCCGAAAGTTACTGGATCGTAAGCACTTACGCCGAATAGCAAGCCGGAAAGCTGCCGCATGGCCACCAGCGCCACAAGGATTCCCAGCGCTACCCCTGCCCCAGCCAGCCACACCCCCTGGCCCACCACCAGCCGGAGCACGTGGGAGCGTTCCGCACCCATCGCCATGCGTATCCCGATCTCGCGCGTCTGCTGATTCACGGAATAGGACAGCACTCCGTAAACGCCAAGCGCTGCCAGCACCAAAGCCAGCCCTCCAAAAAGTGTGAGCAGCGCCGCGCCCATTCGCGGCGCCCACAGTCCTTGATCCATTATCTCGCCGATCGTCTGCACATTGGTGATCGCCAGATTCGGGTTCAGCGACTGAATCTGCGCGCGAACGCCGCCGATTTGTGCCTCCGGGCTTCCCGTCGTGTGCACTTGGAGAGTTACTGCCGGCGAATAATCCTGCGTGATCGAGAGGTACGCGAGTGGTGCGGGCACTTCCCCGATGTTATTGATCACCGTGTTCCCAACGACCCCGACAACTTCACGCAATGTAGGATCGCCAAAGAAATGAAACCGTTTGCCAACGGCTTGCTGGTTGGGCCAGAAGTGTTTGGCCATCGCCTCGTTGATCACCACGACCGGCGTCGTACCCTTCCGGTCGGAATCACTGAAGACCCGCCCCTTCAGCAGCGGAATGCGAAGAGCATCGAAAAATCCCGGAGTGATATCGTCGAGCTGCGTCAACGTTCCGCGATACCCGGTTGATTCATTCTCTCCCTCGGGAAAAACCGTTCGCGCGAAACCGCCGCCGAGCGGAAAGTTTGAAGCGATCGTCGCGGATTTTACCCCGGGCGTAGAATTTGCGCGTTCGACGGCCGCGCGAAAGAATTCCTGCGCTCGTCCTTCCTCGTAATGCAAAGCGCCGAGATCGAAAGCCATCATAAAAAGGTTTTTCGATTCGAAGCCGGGATCGATTCGCTGCGCGTCGCGCATGCTGCGGATGAACAGCCCTGCGCCCACCAGCGCCACCAGCGAAAGCGCAATTTCCGAAACAACCAGCAGGCTGCGCAAACTGTTCCGTCCCCAGCCGATCGATCCTCCGCGCCCGCCCAGTTTGAGTGTTTCCATCAGGTCGGGCACAGACGCTTTCAACGCCGGCGCAACCCCAAAGAGCACACCTGTCATCAAGGAGATGCCCAGGGTAAAAAGTAGAACGTGCGAATCCAGCGAAAGATCCAGGTCATTCTGTTCGATGAAGGGCGGCCGGAACGACCACAGAACGCTCCGGCCCGCGTAAGCAATCGCCAGTCCCACGGCACCGCCGAGCAGCGACAACAACATGCATTCCGTCAGCATCTGCCGCATGAGACGGTGCCGGCTCGCTCCCAGAGCGGCACGCAGTCCCATTTCCTTTTCACGTTGCGCGGCCCTCGCCAGCAAAAGGTTTGCGAGGTTGACGCAGGCAATCAGTAGTACAAGCCCCACGACGGTCATCATCATCGTGCCGGCCAGCGACACCTGATCGTGCTGATTCACTCCCACCGCCGCATCCGCCAGCGGCGTCAGCGCGATGCTGCGCCCGGCATTGTCTTTGGGATATTCCGCCTCCAGCCGCGACGCAATCGTCTTTAGCGAAGCCTCGGCCGGTCCCAGGCCAATTCCTGGCTTTAGCCGCCCGACCGAAAACACCCCCAGAAATCGCCGGTCGTTAAAAAACTCCTTGTTCAATCCCGCAAGGACCTGCGGATACATGCTGGTAGGAATCCAGATCTCTTCCGCGCCCGCGAATGTGAACGTCCCCTTGAATCCTTTTGGAGTCACTCCGACCACCGTATACGGCACGGCGTTCAGGGTCAGGCTCTTGCCCACAACATTTGCATCCGATCCCAGCTTATTGACCCAAAAACTATGACTGATCACCGCTACGGTGTTTCCGTTTAGTTTCGTGTCTTCCTCGGGCAGAAAAAACCGTCCGGCGGCAGGTTGCAGGCCCAGCACATCGAAATAATTCGCGCTCACCAATTGCCCGTTGACCTGCCGGGGCTCGGCGCCGCCGCTCCACGTCAGCGCAGTCGGCACGATGCAAGACAAGCCGGAAAAAACTTCCGTCTGCTTCTGATAGTCCTGACAATTCGGAAAGGACATCCCGAGCTTTGTGGCGTTGGCAAACCCCACTTTGGTTTTAGTGTCGATCGTGTCCAGCTCAACCACCTGCGAAATGTCCTTCACCGGCAGGGGATGCAGCAGGATCGCGTTCACTACGGTGAAAATTGTGGTGTTTGCTCCGATCCCCAGCGCCAGCGACAATACCGCGACGGCGCTGAAACCGGGGCTCTTGAGCAACATGCGCAGTCCATGCCGGATGTCTTGCCAGAATGTTTCCATATTGTCCTCCGGTCTTCTGAGAAGCCCTGCAAACAATACCCTGGGGCATCATCGAAAGAGATTCGACTCCAGCCAGTCGCCTCGTCGTCCCGTGCTTGTCGAATCCCTTTTATTCCTTGCCCTCCGCCCCGAGTTCTCCGAAGGGCCAAAGATGAAAGGCCTTCAGCATCTCGTACTGGTGCTGCGCTCGCAGCATCTTTGCGGTCTTTTCCGCGGGCCAAGGCGACGCAAACCGCTCCGGCCGGTCCGCGATCCAATAAGCCGTGAGCGCCATCAGCGTGGCATTTTGCGCCAGCACTTCGGGCTTCACCGCCTCCAGCGCGTCGGCCGCCGAGTGGTGCGTGTACTTATAATCCGGGGAATCCTGATTCATGTTCATCCCCGGCAATCCCGCCATCGAGAAAGGCAGCGTGTCGGTCCCGCTTTCAACCTTATCGTTCACGGGAATGTTACGAATCGACGAAAGCGACTGCGCGAAAGGCCTGAAGCTCGCCACCAGATCGTCGCGGCCGCCCAGCATGAACTCCTTCACCGGCCCCTGGCCTTCATCCAACACCAAGTCGCCCAAATGATTGGCCAACTCCGATTGATGTTGCTTCATGTAGGCAAACGAGCCGTCGAGCCCCTCTTCCTCACCGGTGAACAATACAAAGCGGACCGTCCGCCGTGGCCTCATGCCGGAACGCACAATCGCTTCCGCCGAGCCCAATACACTCGCCGACCCCGTGCCGTTGTCCGTGGTTCCCTCCGAAAGATCCCAGGAGTCCAGGTGCGCTCCGACGACCAGCACCTGCTCCGGGTTTTCGCGCCCGCGAATTTCTCCCACCACATTCGCGGATTCCACCGGCCCGTTTGAAAATGTATTTTGCACGTTAAAGCGCGCTCGCACTTTTTTCCCGCTCTCGACGTACCGTTCGAGCTGCCCTTGATCCTCGGCGGTCATCGACAAGACCGGGATAGCAAAATCGGCGTCGAAGCCCAGAATTCCCGTGTGCGTAAGGTTCATTCCGGAGGCCTTCGCTCCCCCCTGGCCCCCGATAACCGCGATTGCTCCTGCTTTGCCGGCCGCCTTCAGGAAATCTCCGAAGATGGCAAACAGGGAATCCGCATTTTTCTTTGGCGCGCCCTGCATGATTACCAGCACAATCTTCCCGGAAAGCCGTGAAGCGTTTTTGACCTCTTCCTCGATATCGAAGAGATTCGCGGTTACCACCTCGCCTTCCGCTCCTCCTGCCGGTGTTGATCCCGTCCAGCCCATCGCGTCAACATGCAGTGGCCTTCGAATCGGTTCCAGCAATTCCCCTTGCGCCGTGCCGCGCGTCCATCCGCGCCAGAGTTGGTATTTTTCCTTGTGCACGTTTTCGAGGCCGATGGCTTTCATCTTGGCCACGCCCCACTCTTCGGCTTTTCTTTCCGCGGGCGTTCCCGTCACGCGCGATCCAATGTCATCGCTCAGCTCGGTGAGGTATTGGAAGGCGTGCGAATCCATCATCCCTTCGCCTGCAATCTTGATGAGCGCCGGCTTCGTGCCATCCTCATCCGGCCCTTTCGGCGCCGGCCGATTGTCTGCCCGCGCCGTCCACGCTCCGCCAAAAGAAAATCCCAGTGCCACCACCCCCGCCAAAACACGTCGCATCCGCTTTCTCCTTATGCCTTTCGCGCAGACAGACTCTATCACTGTGTCAGACGCGCAAGGCATGGAACCGTTTCCGGGGGGCCCCAGCGCCCCCTTACCCCTTCGGCATCGGCGAAGCTTCGCGCCCAACAGCAGGCCGAATCGCCCTCCCGTTGCCCGTCACCAAGCCGAAACCCCGCTCCCCTTTCGTCTTTACCGCTCCCCGCCCCGCACCCTACACTGCCATTTGTGGGCACGATGAAACCTTCAGGGCGTCTGCTTCTCTTCCTCCGAACCTTGTCGCCGCTTCTCCTCATCGCATTTGTCATGCGCACTACCCTCGCCCAGCAGCCTGTCCAAAAGCCCAGAGAAAAGACCTCCGAGAAAAAGGCCGAAAAGGCAGCCCCGTCCGAGAAAGAAGCGAATCCTGCACAAATTGAGCTGCTCGAAACCCGCTATCGCTTCGAAGCCAACGGCGACAGCCGCAAAGAAGTCCACGCCCGCGTGCATATCAACAGCGAACTCGGCGTTCGCCAGTTCGCGCGCCTCAACTTTGATTACAACCGCGCCTTCCAATCAATCGATATCCCACTCGTCCGCATCACGCACCCCAGCGGCGGCACCGCCGACATCCTCCCCAGCGCCATCACCGACAATCCCAATCCCGCCGTCATCAACGCCCCTGCCTACCAGGACGTCCGCGTCAAGTCAGTCCGCGTCCTCGGCCTCGCCCCCGGCGACAACCTCGAGTACCGCGTCATCACCACCGTCTCGCATCACCCCCTGGCCCCCCACTTCTGGCTCGACCACTCCTTCGACCGTTCCGGCGTCGTCACTGAGGAGCATTTCGAAATCGACGTCCCTGCCTCACGCAAGATCCAGCTTCATGTTCGACCTGAATTCACTTACGAGATCAATGAATCCGAAACTGCCACCGACGCCCGCGTGGTTTACGTCTGGCGACGAATGAACGCACCTAAGGAAGCCGCTGTCGAGCCTTTCGGTGACATCTTGGTGACGACATTTTCCTCTTGGAACACGCTCGCTCAAAGGTTGGTTCTTAATTTTTTGCCACGAGCCATTCCTGGCGATGATGTGTCTGCTAGGGCCACCGAACTGACGCGTGGCGCTAAATCCCCCGAGGAGAAATTGCAGGCGCTCTACGATTTCGTGTCCAAGAAAATTCGGACCGTGGATCTGCCACTGGGCGCATTGGGTTACTCGGCGCGCCACCTGAATGAAATTGCGAATTCCGGTTACGGCAACTCCGAAGAAAAGGCATTCCTGTTGGCGGCATTGTGCGAGCAGGTTGGGATCTCCGCGAATCCAGCGCTTGCCGACCCTCCTGACCCCGCGAGTGGGCTTGTTCCCTCACCATCCATATTTTCGCGAATTCTCGTTAGGGTTGGAAAACCGCCGGAAGTTCGCTGGCTTGACGTGAGTCTTGAAGTCGCCCCGCTAGGCGCTGTACAGGCCAACCTGCGAGGGAAACGAGGCTTTCTGCTAGTTCCAGCTCTAGAAACCGGTGTCGACTCCGAAGGCGTGTGGCCAGTCATTCCAGTGGAAATCCCCTTCGCATCCGTTCAACACGTGAGAGTTGACGCCAGCCTCGCCGCGGACGGCAAGCTCACCGCGAAGGTCCATTACTCCATGCGCGGCGACAACGAATTGCTTCTCCGCGTGGCGTTTCACCAAGCGCCCAAGGAAAAATGGAAGGACCTCGCGCAGCTCCTCTCGATCTCTGACGGCTTTCGCGGGCAAGTGACCAGCGTGAATGCGTCCGATCCTTACGCCACGCGCGAACCATTTACAGTCGATTACGAGATTGCCCAGCCCAAATTTGTAGATTGGTCGAAGAAGCCGGTGCGCATCCCCGCGCTGCTTCCCCAGTTAGGTTTGCCCGATCCGCCCGCGAAGCCCCCCGCCGGTGCTGCAACTTCCCCCATCGAACTCGGCACGCCGCTGGAAGTCGAGTCGCGCTTGGCCCTGCATCTTCCCCCCGGCACGACGGCCACGGCGCCCACTGGCACCTCGGTCCAGCGCGACTACGCCACCTTCGCCTCCCAGTACTCCGCAAAAGCATTGACCGTTACAGCCTCGCGGCATATCAACTTTCTGCTGAGGCAAGTCCCCGCCGAACGCGCCACCGACTACAACGCTTTTCTCCGCGCCGTCCTCAACGACCAGGCTCAGGACTTTATTCTCGAGCGCGAATCCGCTCCTGCGGGTGCCCACGAGCCCGCTCCGTCTCAGGCGTCTCCCATCCCGAAACCTTGAACCTCCAGGTGTGAGGAATCAGCACAACGACAAAGCTGGGGGGTACCCCCGGGCATTTCGTATGAATATCAAGGGAAAGGACTTACGAAATTTGCATTTCGTAAGTCATAGATTCTAAAGGAAATGGCCTTCGATGAGCGGAACCGTGCCAGGCTTAAAAGAGGCTCGGACTGAATATGGGGAGGGCCCAGAAAAAGAAAAGCGGGAGCTAGCTCCCGCACTCCAAAATGGAGTTAGCTACAGAGTTAAGTATAGCACATTATGGAGAGAAGTCCAGAGCGACTTTTGGGTTTTTTGAGTCTTGGTTGTTCCCAATTGAAAAAGAAGAACTTACGGCGGAGCGCCGGGCGTCTAGCGCAGCTCCAGAATTTCTCTCTCTTTGGCGGCGGACAAATCCTCGATCTTCTTGGTCTCCGCGTGCGAAATCTTTTCCATCTCGTCCAGCGCCCGTTTCTGTTCGTCCTGGCTGATCTTCTTCTCCTTCTCCAGCTTGTCGATCGTTTCTTTGACGTCGCGGCGGATGTTGCGCACCGCGGTGCGGTGATTCTCCAGCACCTTGTGCAAGTGCTTCACGATTTCTTTGCGGCGCTCTTCTGTCGGCGACGGCATCGGCACGCGCACCACTTTGCCGTCGTTTGTGGGGTTCAGCCCCAAGTCCGAAGTTCGGATGGCTTTGTCGATCAGCGGCACCACGCTCGGGTCCCACGGCGAAATCACCAGGAGGGTCGCCTCCGGCACCGTCACCGTGCCGAGTTGATTTACCGGCATGGGCGTCCCGTGATAATCCACGCGTATGGCGTCCAGAATGGACGCATTGGCGCGCCCCGTTCGCAGCGTGCCCAGTTCCTTGCGAAAATCCTCGACCGCCTTTTCCATCCGCGTCTTGCCAGCGGCAATCGCTTCTCGCGTCGTCATCGTGTCCTCATCGAAACAATGTTTCCCAGTATGATCCGGACTTCCGTATTCACTGCTCAGTTTTCAGTAAAAAGAAAATCCAACGAAGGAATAGTTATGATTCAGTTTTCTTTTTCCCGTGAAAGCAGCCTGCCGTACTTGTACATAGTGCAGTTCTCTTTTCTCGCTGAAAACCGGCCACCGCAATTGGACATCATTCAGTTTTCTTCTATTACTGAGAATTGACCACTGAAAACTGAAAACTTGTTCACCCCGGTGTCACCTTCGAGCCCACGCGCTCGCCGAGCACCACGCGCTTGATGTTCCCCACGCGGTTCATATTGAACACCACGATAGGCATGCCGTTGTCCATGCACAGCGAAATCGCCGTCGCGTCCATCACTTTCAGGTTCTGGTTCAACACCTCGCGGTAAGAAATCGCGGCAAAAAATTTCGCGTCCGGAATCTGCTCCGGATCGGCGTCGTAAACTCCGTCCACGCGCGTGGCCTTCAGGATCACGTCCGCCTTAATTTCCATCGCGCGCAACGCCGCGGCGGTGTCCGTCGAAAAATAAGGATTCCCGGTCCCCGCTGCAAAAATCACCACGCGCTTCTTTTCCAGGTGGCGCACCGCGCGGCGCCGGATAAACAGCTCGGAAACCTCTTTCATCTCGATGGCGCTCAACACGCGCGTAAACACGCCTTCTTTTTCGAGCGCGTCCTGCAGAGCCAGGGCGTTGATTACCGTCGCGAGCATGCCCATGTAGTCGCCCGTCGCGCGGTCGATCTCAAATCCCTTCTGCCTGGCGCCGCGGAAGATATTCCCTCCGCCGACCATGATCGCCGTTTGCACGCCCAGTTCATGAACATCCTTGAGTTCACGCGCGATGGCCTGAATCGTTTCGCCGTGGATGCCGAATCCCTGCGGCCCTTGAAACGCCTCTCCGGAGAGCTTCAGCAGGATCCTTCGATATGCCGGCTTGACTTTTTTCACGGCCCTCTTCCCAGCTTTCTTCGTCGCCGCCATGAGACTCCGTTCGCGCGATCTAAAATCCCGGGAATTGTAACAAACTATCTCCGCCTGCGCACATCGCGCATCTCGGAGCGCAGCCGCATGGCTGCCGCGCTCCAAAATAAAAAGAGCGCCCCAGTCAAACCGGGGCGCTCTGTAAGGCAGTTATCTGAGGTCTTGTTCTTTACGCAAGCACGGGTACGGGCGCCGTTTCCGGCCCCGCTGCGCCGCCGCTGACTTCTCCGACCTTGAACCGCACGAAGCGCCGGATCGAAATATTTTCGCCCAGCTTGATGACGGCCTGGGCGATCATCTCGCCGATCGTCACGCTCTCATCCTTGATGTAGTGCTGTTCGTAGAGGCAGTTTTCTTCGTAGAACTTTTCCATTTTTCCGTTGACGATTTTCTCGACGACCGCTTCCGGCTTGCCCGTCGCCAGCGCTTGCGCCTTGTAAATGTCGCGTTCTTTTTCGAGCATCTCCGGCGTCACTTCTTCGCGCCGCACGTAGCGCGGATCCAGCGCCGCGATGTGCATCGCGATGTCGTGCGAGAGCTGCTGGAACGCTTCCGTGCGCGCCACGAAGTCGGACTCGCAATTCAGTTCCACCAGCACGCCGATCTTTCCGCCGGCGTGGATGTAGTTGCCCACCAGGCCCTCGCTGGCTTCGCGCTGCGCTTTCTTTGCCGCGGCCGCCTGGCCCTTCTTGCGCAGGACGCTGATGGCTTTCTCGATGTCTCCGCCCGCTTCCACGAGCGCAGCGCGGCAGTCACTGAATCCCGCGTTGGTCCGCTCGCGCAATTCTTTGACGAGTTGTGCTGGGATTTGCATAGCTGGCTGTTGTGTACTCATCTTTTTCTCTTTGCTCTTTTGGATTCTCTCGGTTGATGTCGTTAGCTGTGAAGCGGCCCGCCCCCATCCGCTCGGGGCGGGCCTCACGAAATTGCCACCCGCACATTTTGTTTAGCGTTTTTCCTCGTCGTCAGGAGGCACGGTGGCTTCCGCAGTCTCGGCAGGCTCCGCCGGGGTTTCCACAACAGCCTCCACGAAATCGCCTTCCTGCTTCTCGTACCGTTCGTACGCGCTCGTGTCGACGTACTCGACGCCGTCCACCAGCGCCTGATCTTCGGCGGCCTTCTGATCCGCAACCTGTGATTGCTGGTACGCGGTGTGGCCCTCGAACACGGAATCCGCAATCTTCGTCGTAAACAGGCGAATCGCGCGCAGCGCGTCATCGTTCCCGGGAATGATCCAGTCCACCACGTCCGGGTCGCAATTCGTATCTACAACCGAAACCACCGGCACACCCATGCGCCGCGCTTCCTTTACCGCGATCTCTTCCGCGTTGGAATCGATCACGAACATGGCGTCCGGCAACTGGGTCATGTTCTCGATGCCTTCGAGATTCTGAAACAGGTGCTTCATTTCGCGGTCCAGCCGAGCTTGTTCTTTCTTGGAAAGCTCTTTGATGCGACCGTCTTCGTTCATGGCCTTCAGCAGCTTCAGCCGCTTGATGGATTTCTGCAGCGTCGCCCAGTTGGTTAGCGTGCCACCCAGCCAGCGGTGGTTCACGAAAAACGCACCGCAACGTTTCGCCTCTTCGGCGACCGCTTCCTGGGCCTGCCGTTTGGTGCCCACGAAAAGAACCGCCCTGCCTTGCCCGGAGAGTTCGCTCACGAAGCGGCTCGCCTCGCGGAACATCTTGAGGGTTTTCTGCAGATCGATAATGTGGATGCCGTTGCGTTCGCCGAAAATGTACTCCTTCATTTTCGGGTTCCAGCGCCGCGTCTGGTGACCGAAGTGAACTCCGGCCTCCAGCAACTCTTTCATCGTAATTTCTACTGCCAAGTTTCCTCCTAATAGGATAGCTGTTTGCGGTGGCGGCTCGCGTCGCCACGGAACAGCCTCTTGCCGGCTCCTTGCCGGCCGTGATCTCGGTAGATCGGCTTGCGCCCACCTGCCGGAGTTCGCACGGGCGGGGCCTGCCCCGCCCCAAAAATTAACGCTTCGTGAACTGGAAGCGCTTGCGCGCGCCCTTCTGTCCGTACTTCTTGCGTTCCTTCATTCGCGAATCGCGCGTCAAAAATCCGTTCTTCCGCAGCGCCGGCCGCAGCTCCGGATTGAATCGCGAAATCGCCCGCGACAATCCCATGCGCACCGCTCCCGCTTGCCCGCCCACGCCGCCGCCATGCGCCGTCACCACCACGTCCACCTGGTCGGCGATATTCGTGAATTTCAGCGGCTCGATGGCGTCATGCTTCCAAGCGTGATTCGGAAAATACTGCTCGACCGTACGGCGGTTCACTGTGAACTTGCCGGAGCCCGGACGCAGGAACACGCGCGCCACCGACTCCTTGCGCCGTCCCGTTCCTAGAAACCAAGTTTGTGTGCCCGCAATGGGCGTACCCGTAGAACTCAACGTTCCTCCTCAAAGACTCCACACTCGGCTTGCTCCCTGCGATGGGTGACCGCTGAACGGTCAGACACAACGGAGAACCGCAACGTGCGGAAAAAATCGGGAACTCGCTTACAGAGAAACTGCCTGCGGCTTCTGCCCCACGTGCCGCGCCAAACCCGCTGCATCCCGGTACACGCGCAACTTCTTCGCGCGCCGCGCGCGCAGCTTGTTCTTCGGCAGCATGCCGAGAACCGCCTCGCGCACCATCCATTCCGGCTTCGTTTCGCGTACTCTCTTCGCCGGCACTTCCTTCAGCCCGCCCGGATATCCGCTGTGCGAATAATAGATTTTCTGCTCGACCTTGTTTCCGGTCATGCGAACCTTGTCCGCGTTGATCACCACCACGTGGTCGCCCGAATCCAGGTAAGGCGTAAAGCTCGGCTTGTCTTTGCCGATCAGCATGCGCGCGACCTTGGTTGCCAGGCGCCCCAGCACCACATTTGTCGCGTCCACCACAAACCAGTTCGCGCCCACCTTCAGCGCTTCGGCTTCCTCACCCTTGGCTACGTACGTCCTCATGGCGCTCAGTCACACCTTTCCCCGTAGAGACAAACTCTAATCTTAGGGTTTGCCCTCACCTTTGTCAACGAAGAGTTCTTACGAACTGCGCCGTGCAAACCTGCCTAAGTAGCCCCTTCGGCGGGAAGTTTCCACCATACCAGCACAAAAATGAGCAGCGTGGCAACCAGAAACGAAGTGGGGACAACAAAAAAATAATGAAGAGAAACGGCGGTCATGGCAGCCAGCCAGAGAATATTCATGAACGCCACGCGCTTCAGCAGGCCTGTCCGTTCACCCGAAAGCAAGAGGTCAAAGGCTCCGAAGGCCAGCGCCGCCAGCATGAAACACACACTAAACCCGGTCATGAGATCGCCCATGCTGCGAAGAGATCCGGCGAGATCGAACTTGTAGTTGGACATTAAGTCCAACAACTGCTTCTCGGTATCATTTGCAGGAACGAGTTTTTGGAAGAAAGAGATCGAATGCACCAATCCAATGATCAGAAGCGCTACCGCGCCCGCTTTGAACAGCCGCCTTCCCCATTTGTCCGTCATGTTGTGAAGTTATAGCACGAACTGGAGACCAATTGCCCATCGCTCACTATGCGAAAACGCTCTTCTACAAGCAAGCACACGAACTTAAACCAGTGCTGCCTGTTCCTGCCAGTGGTAAAATGTCATTTTGAAATCAAGGATTCCGGCCCAGAGGAGCAAGCAGATATGAAACTGATGCGATGCCTTCATCGACCGTCGTCGAGGACGGGGATGAATCGTAAGGTGGGGGCCGTTCTGATGGTGGTAGGATTTTTGTTGGGCGCGGCTTCCCTTTGGGCGCACCATGGAAACGCACCTTTTGATATGACGCATACCGTGAGGATGCAAGGGACGGTTACGGATTTCCAGTGGATCAACCCCCATGCCTTAATTCATGCAGACCTGAAAGACGAGAAGGGTCAGGTCGCGAACTGGAAGCTGGAGTTAGGAAGTCTGGGGATGCTAAGTCGGTTTGGATGGAGCCGGAATACGGTGAAGCGCGGGGACCAGGTGACTGCTGAGGGCTTTCGGGCTAAAGACGGCTCGGCTTATATGTGTTTGGTAAGCATCGATCTTCCCAATGGTCAGTCAATGCGGGGGTCTCCATAGAAACGCCCGACATGCTGTCATTCTGTAGGTGGCTGGAACAGACTTCGGTGGGCGCCGGTGTGCGGGAATCGCTGTGGCTGTTTCCGGCGATTGAGACCCTGCATTTGCTTGGGATGGCGGCACTGGTGGGGACTACCGCAGTTTTTGATTTGCGTCTTCTGGGGTGGATGTTGCGGCGGGAGCGGGTTTCGGAGCTGGCGGGGCGGCTGCTTCCCTGGTCTTGGGCGGGATTTGCGGTGCAGGTGGTCACGGGAGCACTGCTGTTTACGTCGGAAGCGGTTAAGGTATATACCAATCCCGCGTTTCGAGTGAAGATGTTATTGATATTTTTGGCTGGCGTGCATGCGCTGATTTTCCATTGGAGCGTCTATCGGGATGTGGCGTCCTGGGATGACAGCTCCATCTTGCCTGCGGGGGCCAAGGTTGCGGGTTTCGTTTCGATCCTGTTATGGATTGGGATTGTTGCGGCAGGACGGTTTATCGGATTCGTGTAACTTTGCTGAACTGGCCTCGCCAACCGTCCGCCTTGTGAACGGGTTTTTGGGAAGCGAAGGGCCCTCGGCGCCGCTTTATGCCAACCTTTTACCGGCTCAGGAAATATGCTGCAGCTCAAGGTTCACGTTTTCGATATGGGCGTCCAAACCTGCATGGGGGTCGCGGTGCGGTTGGCCCAGGCGTAATACGGAATGAAAGTTAGAGAGAGAGGCTTGGATTTTCGAGCCTCGTTCGAATGGCGGAAGTACAGGAGGCTGCGCTCCGCGGACTCTCCATAATCCGCGCCTGCATGGCGCAGCACGATGATTCCACCAAGCAGGTCCTTCTGAAATTCCTCCTGGAACTGCGCGTGCGATTTCGGGCCCAGGTTCAACGCCACGTCCTTCAGAGCCACACCTTCCGGCTGATCGATTTGCTCCAAACAGTACACGAGCGGTCCGCGCTGGACCGCCACGCACCCGTTGTTCTCGGCGATTTGCGCGTTGGCCTCGAGAAGCTGGGGTCTTATATTAAATTGCACGCGGATGACGTCGCCCGCGGACCAGCGGCGGCGAATTGGAAGATACTGGCCGGGAGTGACGCCTGAGACCGCCTTTCCGTTGACGCCGACTTGTGCGCTGTCAGTCCATCCGGGGATACGCAGGAAAAATGTGAACTCGGTTGGTTCAGCGGGGGTGAGGAGAATCTCAACGCTGCCATCCCAGGGATAATTTGTTTTCTGGCGGACTTTCAAGCCGATGCCGCTTTCGAGATGCCAGTTGAGTTCAGAATTGTCATAGAGGTGGAGATGAATGCCGTCGCCGCTGGTGCTGTAAAAATATCCGGGCAGCGAGGCCAAGGTGCGTTCCAGGTTCGGCGGGCAACAGGTCGTGTCGTACCAATCGTTGCGAATTTTGTCGCCGTGGGAAGGATCAAACGCCAGCGGATTGCGATAGCAATAGAGCGTGCCGTCCAACGACATGCCGGAATTGATGCCGTTGTAGAGCGCGCGTTCGATCACATCTGCGAATTTGGCTTCGCCGGTCGCGGCGAGCATGCGCCAATTCCACATCATGTTTCCAATGGCCGCGCAACTTTCTCCGTAGGCCCGGGCATTGGGCAACTCATAAGGATCACCGAAAGCTTCGCCATCGCTGCGCGCGCCTACACCACCGGTGACGTACATTTGCGATGTGACGAGATCCTTCCACAAAACATTGAGTGTGTTCCAATACGCGGGATCTCCGGTTTCCAGGTAATAGTCGGCTGCGCCGCAGCAAGCGTACATGGCGCGCACGGCGTGACCCTCGAGACGCGTTCGCGAAGTGAAAGGAGTCCCGCAAAAATGATAGACATCATCCCAAGGCGGCTTCCCATGAATCCGCGAGTCGCCGGCGAGAAGATAGCCCGCGAGGCCGAGATGCTGTCTGTCGCCGGTCATTCGATATAGCTCGACCAAGGCCAACTCCATTTCTGGATGGCCTGAGTACAGGGGTTTCTTATCCGGGCCCGGACCGAAATCGGGTAGCAGGAAGTCATTTACGAAGCGGATTCCGGCGTTGAGTAAAGTCCGGTCGCCTGTAGCCCGGTAGTAGGCCGTGGCGCCCTGCAGGAAATGGCCCATGTTGTAAAGCTCGTGGCCCCACTCCTGAGTCTTCGGCTCCATTCGTTCAGAGGCGTGGTCGCGGACGAAATAGGTGTTCAAGTATCCGTTCGGCTCCTGCGCGGCTACTACGTCCTTCGCGATTTTGTCCACCGCGGCGCGGAGCTCGGGACGCTCGCCGGATTGCAAAACAAAGCCGACGGCCTCCATCCACTTGTAAACATCGGAATCGGAGTACACCGGCCCGCGCTGTGCCGCAGTGCTCTTGCCGATGAGGCGGCGGAAATTGTCCATCCGGCCGTTGGCTTCCAGCAACTTGCCCATGGAAGGAATGCTCTTGTTGACGTTGACTTCGCGGCGCGGCGCCCAAAAACCATCTTCGATCCTTAGGGCATGCACCGGTACGTTCCTCAGTTTGGCATACGGCGACTTTGCGAGGTTTAGAATGCCCTGGTCCCGCCAAGATGGAGTAGTAGTCAGAACAGCAGAGGACTCTTGAGCGATTTCACGTGTTCCCCTGTTGGGAGTCGCAAGATCTGTAAAGAGGTCCCGTCCGTTCGGCAAGCAAGAAACCGCGGCGGCAGAGATCGCCGAGGAAACGAACTGTCGGCGTGAAAAGCCCTGAGTGCTACTCATTGTTCCCCTACACCTTGCCGCGCCCCAGCTGTGAGTAAACAGAGCGCCGGGCACTGCGGAAACGCAGCTGGCCTCCGCGCGGAATCACCCGGGTGCAAATCATAACGCAACAGATGTCCGTCAGTCCTCAATTGAAATAAAGAACGAATGCAGACTTTCTGGAGAATGATTCGCGAGGTCTGCTGAACAAGTTCTTCAAAGAGACAGGGAACTGTCTGGCGGTGCAGGGAAAATCGGAGGGTTTCTTCTCAGGCAACCCTTAGGGCAAATCCAAAAAATACGGTACTCAAATGCGGCCGCTTTCTGTATAATTCTTCTTAAGCGGTTGTTCCCCCGTGGTCGGTCTGACATGCTACGAACTGATCTCGACACCCCTCTCGTGACGGGCCCCTCGACAGCCGCAAGGCTCTCGCGCCGGTGCCTTAGTTTGTGCTTCCCCGGAATTGTATTTGTCTCCTGCGCCGTTTTTGGCGCCACACAATGCTCGGCTCAGGATGTCGCCGAAGTGGCTCGTCAGGAACGCGCCCAGAAGGAGAGTAAGCAGAAGAAATCCAAGCACGTTTACACCGAGCAGGATCTAAAGCGCGATCAGATCCTCACGCCGGAAGATCGCGCTCAGGTGGAGGCGAAGAAAAATCAGTTGGCTGCTCCCGCAGCAGAAAAATCCCAGGAAGCCATCGACGCGCGGTCGCTTCCTCCTGACGCTCCCCTCGGTGACGTCGCGCGCCATTTCCGCAAACAGAAGCAGTCGCAGAAACTCCAGCAGTCCGCGGAGTTCCATCTTCCGTTCGCCGATGCGCCGGCGCTCGCTTCCCCAAAACCTCCGGTGATGCCGCTGCGTCCGCCGGTTTCCAAGCC
>Ga0137409_10003592_pt1 | contig 16389 bp, 17 predicted proteins | sample CZODoug1_16funga_FD_122059 | JGI IMG/M metagenome (GOLD analysis project Ga0137409, IMG submission 122059) | Vadose zone soil fungal communities from Angelo Coast Range Reserve, California, USA - CZODoug1_16fungal (Hybrid Assembly) | ecosystem: Environmental > Terrestrial > Soil > Vadose zone... | reverse complement strand
CCACCCGAGCACACCCAGCCCATTGACCATCGTCGTATGCGAGTCTGTACCGACGACGGTGTCGGGATAGGCAACTCGGCGTCTCGGCGTCTCGGCGTCTGCAGTAAACACGACTCGCGCCAGGTATTCGAGGTTCACCTGATGGACGATACCGGTGTCGGGAGGCACGACTTTGAATCCTGCGAACGTCTTCTGCGCCCAGCGCAGCAGCGCATAGCGCTCACGGTTCCGCTGGAACTCGAGGTCGGCGTTCGTCTGGAACGCCGTCGGCGTGCCGAACTCGTCCACGATGACCGAGTGGTCGATCACGAGCTCGGCGGGCAGGAGCGGATTGACGCGCTTGGGATCGCCGCCCATCTGCACGATCGCGTCACGCATCGCGGCGAGGTCGACGACCGCCGGGACCCCGGTGAAATCCTGCATCAGCACGCGCGCCGGCATGAAGCTGATCTCTTCGTCGGGCGTCTTGGTCGGCTGCCAGCGCGCCAGCTTTTCGACATCCTCGGCGCGGACGACGCGGCCGTCCTCGAGGCGCAGCAGGTTTTCGAGCAGGATCTTGAGGGAGTAGGGCAGGCGGGCGACCGGCAGGCCGCGTTTCTCGAGCGCGTCGAGCCGGTGGATCTCAAATCCCTTGAGAGTCGCTCGGCTGCCAAACGAGTTGGCGCTCATTCCACCACCTTCACAGCGATCACGTAGTACTCGGTTTCTCCGAAGCACGTCGTGGGGACGCCCTTGTGCTGTTGATAACTGAGGGCGACGCGCTTGCCGAGCGACTGGTTGATGTACTCGGCGGTCGCGTCGTCTCGTACGGTGAAATAAAACTTCTCCGCCACGGTGCCGGGCATGGAGACGAGGGCCAGCTCACCCTCCCACGTCTTACAGATCCACCCCTTCTTGGAGAACTTCTGCACGTACCCGGCGCGCTCCCCTTCGGAATAGCTCCACTGCAACGCGGACCAGGTGTACAGCACGAACAGCACGATCGGCGTCAGCAGGATGCCGGCGATGATGAGCTTGCGTTTGCGGGTCAGCTGAAAATCGAGTTTCACGTCCGGGAATCTACCTCGTACACTTCCGTGCGATAAGGCGCAAACCCTCGCGCCTGGTAATTCGGCAGCGCGTTCGGGTGGTCCAACGTGCACGTATGCAACCACACGCGGCGCGGGCCCAGCGCCCACGCATCGCGGACCGCGCACGCGAGCAGATGCTTGCCAAAGCCGCGGCCGAACTCCGCCGCGACGATTCCGAAGTATGCGATCTCCACGGAGTCGTCATCCGGCACGCGCCGCAACTCGTACCAGCCGGCGAGGTTCTCGCCTCGCTGCGCGACGTACAAGCGGATGTTTCGATCTGCCAGGTGCGTGGTGATCTGCTCGTCGGTCCAGTCCCAGCGGTCGAACCAGTGGAACGCTTCGCCGACGGTGCGATAGCAATGGCGGTACAGGTCGGGGGGTGGGTTGGGTACGTACGCCAGGGTGACGCCGGAGAAGTCGCCGAGCGTACCCGTGAATTGCGCGCGGTCTTTGAGCTCGAGATACGTGCGCGTCACGTTTATCATTTCGTGAGTAACCGGACGAGGCCCCATACCAACAGCGCTATGCCTTGCGCCTCCAATGCCTCGGTCATCTGGTCGGCGCCGAGCCTCGCGCCGATGAACCACGCGGGTCTGCTCCCCGCGCTGACATCGACACGACCGCTGAGCGCGACATCGTCGGGCCACCCGACTGCCACATTGGTCGAGCTGAGGAGTGTGGTTGGTACGGTGCGTCGCAGCTCCACCGCTGGACCCGTCGAGACATCGAGCGCCGCGCCGTGACCCAACCAGCGGCGGTAGCGAGGCAGCACGCCGAGCCGCGTGTCGAGTATAGGGCGATCGGCACGGACGTCGACGTCGACCGCGACATATCCCGTCGCGCCCAGCGCTGACCGGCCGCGATTGCCCAGCAGGCCGACCTGCCAGGACAGGTCGAGGCCGCTCCGGCCCCCACGCGATCGGCTGCCCATTTCCGTTTCCAACACGAGGAATGTTCGGCACACCGGCGCCCCCCGGGTGCAGAAGGGAGCGCGGGCAGGTTCCTGGCCCGTGGCGCGGGGTGCGGCGAGCGCCGAACCCAGAAGGGCAACGAGAAGCGCAGATGCGCGCGAGCCGGGGGGAGTGTATTTTCCCGCCATCATGACCTTCAATAAGATGGGCACCGTCCCCCTGCCGCTAGCCTTGCACCTGGCGACGCACACTGTCATCGGGCTCTTCTGCGCCTTCGCGGGAGGGCTCAACCTGATCGATCCCACGAAGATCTTTCCCAACGGCGTCGTGTTTCTCGCGATTGCCGGATTCAGCTGGGGATACGTCTTCGGGGTCCTGATGGCGCGGAAGGAAGTCATCGCCATGGGTGTGGTCGCGAGTGCGGGATACGTGGGGGCGGGCGTGTGGCAGTTGGGCGTCGACTGGCGACTCGGCCTGCTGTTGATCGCGATCGGCGCGTACGGACTCGCCACGCTGTCGGTGTATCGCCGCCGGATTCTCGAAGCCTGACGGCTCAGCCGACCAGGTCGCCCCGCAACGGGGCGGCGGGGAGCTCGACGACGAACTTCGCGCCGCCCAACGTCTCGGAGTCCTCCAACCAGATCTTCCCGCCGACTTCGGCGACGACGCGTTGACAGATCGATAGACCGAGCCCCGATCCTTCATCGGGGCTCTTCGTCGTAAAGAAGGGATCGAACACCCGCGAACGGATGTCTCCGGGGACGCCCGGCCCTGAGTCCTCGACAATGAGGCGCACCCAATCGTCCCGCGCCTCCGTGGTGAGCTGGATGACCGCCGAGGGCCGTCCGCGCACCGCGTGCTCGGCATTGGTGACCAGGTTGATCACGACTTGCTGCAGCTCCTGACCGAGACCGAGCACCGCTTCGGCCCCCTGGTCCATCTTCGTGCGGACTTCGATGTTGTCGGCCCGGAGCACGCGCTGGCGGATCTCGGCCACGTCGCGCACGAGCTCGTTGACCTGAATGCGCGTCGGCGTCGTATCGGCGCGCCGGGCGAGGCGCAACAGGCTGCGGACGATGCGCGCCGCGCGATCGACCTCCCGGACGATGGTGGACGCGGCGGCGCTGGCCTCCGCATCCTGGGTGGAGCGCCCCAGCAGCTCCGCCTCCATCCGGATCGCGGCGAGCGGGTTGTTCACCTCGTGCGCGACGCCGCTCGCGATTTCACCCACCGTCGCGAGCTTCTCGCGCGCGATCAGCTCCCGCTGCGCGCGCAGCTCGTCGGTGCGATCGTAGAGCGCGACGAGCAGACTCTCGGAGCCGAGTCCCCGCAGGCCGGTCACGGTACAGTCGCAAATCCGCCGCTCTCCCTCGCCTGCATCGTGCGTGACCAGCACGCGGCCGTGCCATGGCTGTCCCTCGCGGCGGCCGGCGAGAATGAGGCGCACCGTGATGCCGCTGGGGGAGAGCCCGAGCGCCTCGAGGGAGCGCCCCAACGCCGCCTCCTTCTTGGCGAGGCCGAACACCTGGAGGGCCGCTTCATTTACCTGGAGCACCGCGCCTTCCGGATCCACCAGTGCCATCGGCAGCGGGCTCGCGTCCACCATCCCGCTGGCGCGATCCGCCGCGGCGCGTGTCGCCGACACCGCCTGCGACAGCTCGATGCCGCCGGCGATGTGCGCGGCGACTGCCGTGAGGTAGTGGAGATCGTAGAGGCTGAACTGGGGTGGGGGCGCCGGTCCGGCGCCTTGATAGCGGAGCAGACCGACGGCGCCCACAGGTCCCTTCGACGTGCGCAGCGGTGCGATGAGGGCCGACCGTGCGGCGTCGGCCAGGCGGACGGCGAGCGGACTCGAATCCGCCTCGAGGTGGAGATCCGCCGTCATCAATGCCTCACCCGTTCGGACCACGCGCCCAGTGGTGCTGGTGTGGAGCCCCAGCTCGAGGCCTTCGGTCGGCGCGGCCTGTCCCAGCGCGGGGGAGATGCGTAGCGTCTCGCCGTCGCTCTGCTTCAGGGCGACGAATGCGCCCTGCGCGTCGACCAGCTGCATCAGGCTCTGGAGCGTGTAACGCAGTAGCAGCTCCGTCTCGGGCGCGGCGAGGAGCCACCGGGCGAGCTCTACCACGAAACTCCCGAGGCGCCGTTCACGCTCGAGCGCGGCGCGGCGTCCGACCATCACCGCCAGGTCCGAGGCGAACTCGAGGGCGGACTCGAGGTCGGCTGCCGCCAAATCGCGCGGGGCTCCCGCGAGGCTCGCTTCGACCTGGCGTCCTTCGGGATCGCGCCACTCGGCGGTCAGCGTGACACCCGACGCGCCGGCGGCCCCCGCCGAGACCGCTCCGCTCTCGTTGACGCCCTGGTAGGCGACCGTGATGAGTGCGCCGCCGGCCCAGGCGCTGAGCACCTGGGCGGCCGACTGCCAAAAATCGGCGGTCCGCTTGGCTGCGCTGGCCTTCCGGAGCAGCGACTGGAGCGCGTCGCGCATGGCGGAATATACGACCGCGCGTTACGTCCGGATGGCGCCTGGGAACCTCTGGGGACTGGGACTGAAGCCGGGGAAGACGGGGGCGAGATCCGCGGCGCCGAGATGCCGGGCCAGGATCTCACCGAACAAGTCGCGGAAGTCGGTCGTGACGGCCACGTCGCGCCCCTCAAAACGACTCGCGGGATCGAGCCCGGGCCAGCGGCCGAGCACCTTGCCGCCGTTCACGGCGCCGCCGAGAGCGAGCATCGCGGTCGCGTGCCCGTGGTCGGTGCCGCTGTTGCCGTTCTCGGCGATCGTGCGGCCGAACTCCGACATCGTCAGCACGACGACGTTGCGCATGCCCTCGCCCAGGTCCTGAGCGAATGCTGCGAGTCCCAGCCCCAGCTCTCGCAAACGCACGGCGAGCTGACCCTCGCTCGACCCCTGGTTCACGTGTGTGTCCCAGCCCCCCAGATCGGCGAAGGCGATCTCGAGGCCCACGCCGGCCTTGATGAGCTGGGCGATCTGGAGCATGGAGCGGCCGAAGCGGCCCGGCGGGTATGCTGCGCCGTTGGCCGGCTGATACTGCGCGGGGTCCACTCGCTTGAGTATTTGAATCGCCGCGAACCCTTCCTGGGACGACGACGCGAGGAGGCCCGTCGCGGCGCCGTCGTACAGCTCCTCGAACGCGCGCGTGAGTTTGTCGCGCGCGCCCTCCTGCGGCACGCGCAGCCCGAACGCCTGCAAGTCGTCGATCGCGAGCGCCGGCGACGTCCCGGCGAGAATGCGGGGGAGCTGCGGCCCGAACGCGACCGCGCGGAACGCCGTGTCCGCGTGCTCCTGGTCGTGCCGGCAGTAGCGGTTGAGCCAGCCGTCGGACGTGCTCTTCATCCCCGGGGTGCCGCTCTCCATGTAGTCCTGCGCGTCGAAGTGGCTGCGCGTGGAATCGGGGGAGCCCACCGCATGAATCGCCGCGAGACTCTTGTTGTCCCAAAGACTCTTGAGTGGCGCGAGGCTCGGGTGTAGTCCGAAATGACCGTCGAGGTCGATCAAGTCCTTCGCGGGAATCGCGATGCGCGGCCGCTCTTGGTAATACAGAGGATCGCCGTGCGGGACGATCATGTTGAGTCCGTCCACGGCGCCACGCTGGAAGAGGCACACCAAAACGGCGGGGGACTGCGTGGAACTGCGCAGGGCATACGCCGCCCGATTCACGAACAGCGGATCGAGGCCCAGGCTGACCAACGCCAGGCCACCAGACTTCACGAACACACGTCTCGAAATCGTCATTGTCTTTGGAACTCCGGGCCGCCCAGCGCGAGGCCAATCGCCAACATGCGCGCCTGCATAGGGTCCTTCACGTCGGCGAGCTGTTCAAGAATGACGGATCGCGTATGGGGCGACATCGTGCCCGCGAGGATGCGCGCATTCACCGCGTCCACGAGCGCCTCATAGTTCTCGGTAGCGGGAACGACCTCATCAAGATCCACGCTGGCACCGGGAAGGCGCCCCGCGGCGAGCGCGACGGCGGCGTTCATGCGGCCGAGCAGCGCGCCGCTGTTCACCCATTGGGCCTGGGTCTCGGGGGAGCCGGTCGGGGCCGGTTGGAGATAGAGGGGCTGGCCGAGTCGCGCGACGACCTGCGCGAGGCGGAGCGTCGAGTCCGGCTCGGCTCCGGCGGCACGGACGGCGCTGACGACGAACTCGAGCGGCGTCTTGACCTTGGCGCGCAGGGCCTGAGGCGCCCAGAAGTCAGGCGACGTGAAGATGGCGCGCAGCACCGCTCTGATGTCGCCGTTGGTGCGGTGCCAGGCGTCGACCGCCGCATCGACGCATCCGTCGGGCGGGTCGTCGCTCACGAAACGCGCGCACAACTTGCGACTCACGTGGTGCATGGTGGCGTGCTCGTTCGCCAGGAGCTTGAGGAGTCGGATCCCCTCGTCCATCCCCCCCTCCCTAATGCTGACTCCCAACACCTGCTTCTCGCCGTGGTCGTGCGCCCACTCATGGAACGCGAAGCCGGCCCCTCGCTGCGGGCGATCGATGCTCCACCCGGTGAAGATCCGCGCAACGGCGATCACATCCTGTTGCGTGTACCCACCGTCCACGCCGAGGGTGTGCAGCTCGAGCAGCTCGCGGGCGTAGTTCTCGTTCAATCCACGCGGAGCCCTTGGCTGGCGGCGAGGGGGCGAGGCCCCGGGCGCCACGCTCTGCGCGTTATCAAGATAGAACAACATCGCAGGGCTCTTCGCCGTCGCGGAGAGCAACTCCTCGAACCGTCCCAACGCGTTGGGCCGGATCGTTTCCTCTATGTAGGAGGGCGTCAGGAAGCGGTCGGCGCCCTTACCCACGAAGACATTGAAATGGTTCGCCCAGAAGTCGACCATGACTTCGCGCAGCTGCCGCTCGGAGAGCGCGGCGCGTACGACCGCCAGTTGCTGCAGCTCGCCGCCGAGCTCACGGAACTCTCGCATCGGGCCGGCGCCGCGCGGGCGCGTCGTGTCGCCGCTCTGCGCCATCTCCCGCTGCATCTCGCGCCGCTGGCGCAGGGCGTCACCGTAGCGCTGGGCCAGCTCCTCGCGGCCCAAGTCGAGCAGCTTGAAGTCGCGTTCGCGCTGGGCGAGCCGGACGTCGGGTACGCGCTCGAAGGCGAGTTGCTGTTCGATCCACCGCATGACGCCGACGCGCGCCACGCTGTCGACCTCACCGGGGCGGGGCCCGTACGCGAGGCGATTGAGCGCGTGGAGCGCCGAATCGCGGGGCGTGAGCCCTTGGGCCCCTAGCGCCGCGGGAACCGCGAGCACGAGCCAGACGGTCAGGAGACGGGATCGCATGTGACTATACTGACGCCCTCCTCCATACGAAGTTAAGAGCCATGGCTTCACACGGCACCCGCGCCCGCTTCATCTCCCATGGCATCGTTCCCGACCCGAACGCCCCTTCGCCCACCTGGGGCCAGCGCCTGGCGGCCCTGAAGCACCTTCCGCCCCTCGTGCGTCTCGTATTCCAGACGCACCGCGGCTACACCGTCGGGATCATGGCGTTGCGCGCCGTTCGGTCGCTGATCCCCGTCGCCATCCTCTGGATCGGCAAGCTCATCATCGACGGCGTGATCGCCGCGGGAGCCGCGGTGCAGGCGGGGCAACGGCCCGCCTGGTGGTACCTCGCCGGGCTCGTGGGGCTCGAGCTGGGGATCGCCGTCGTCGGGGAAGCACTGGCCCGGCTCTCGTCGCTGCTCGAGAGTCTGCTCGGCGATCTGTTTGCGAATCGACTGAGCGTCCGATTGATGCAGCACGCGGCGGCACTCGATCTCGCGCAGTTCGAGGACTCGGAGACGTACGATCATCTCGAACGTGCCCGCCGCCAAACCGTGGGGCGGATCGGCCTCTTCGCCCTGCTGCTCTCGACCGCGCAGGATCTCGTAACTCTGGCGTCGCTCGCGGCGGTGCTGTTGGTGCAGCTGCCGTGGCTCCTGCTGCTGCTCACGATCGCCGTGTTGCCCGCATTCCTCGGCGAGGCGCACTTCGCCTCGCTCGGTTACTCACTCCTGTTTCAGTGGACGCCCGAGCGGCGGCTGCTCGACTACCTGCGCTACATGGGCGCTTCGGACGAGTCCGCCAAGGAAGTGAAGCTCTTTGGACTGTCGGACTTCCTCGTCGGCCGCTACGCGAAGCTCTCGGCGGAGTTCTACGAGGCGAACAAACGGCTTGCCGTCCGGCGTAATGTCATCTCCACGCTGCTCGTGACCGTTGGGACGTTGGGCTACTACGCCGCCTACGCGGTGATCATCTACCGCACCGTGCTCGGCGCTTTTTCGATCGGCACGCTGACGTTCCTGGCGGGCTCGTTCCGCGCCAGCCGCGACCTGATCCAGCGCGTCCTGCTCGCGTTGTCGAACATCTACGAACAGAGCCTGTACCTGAGCGATCTCTTCACGTTCTTCGACGTGAAGCCGACCGTCGTATCGAAACCCGGCGCGCGCGCCGTGCCGCGGCCCATCACAAAGGGGTTTCGGTTCACGAACGTAGGATTCCGCTATCCCGGTTCCGATCGCTGGGCGGTGCGCGGCCTGACGTTCGACTTCCGGCCCGACGAGCGCATCGCGCTCGTGGGAGAGAACGGGGCAGGGAAGACAACACTCGTAAAGCTGTTAGCGCGCCTTTACGACCCCGACGAGGGACACATCCAGCTCGACGGCGTGGACCTGCGCGACCACGACCTCGCGAGCCTGCGTCAAAACATCGGAATCATTTTCCAGGACTTTGTGCGCTACGACTTCATCTTGCGCGAGAACATCGGCGTGAGCCAGATCGACGCGTTGGACGACGATGCACGCATTCGCGAGGCGGCGCGCCGCAGTCTGGCGGACTCCGTGGCCGGGAGAGTCGCGAAGGGCTACGATCAGATGTTGGGGCGGCGCTTCGACGGTGGCGTGGAGCTGTCGGGCGGCGAATGGCAGAAGGTGGCGCTGGGCCGCGCCTACATGCGCGAGGCGCAGGTGCTGATTCTCGACGAGCCTACGGCGTCGCTCGATGCGCGCGCCGAGTACGAGGTGTTCCTCCGGTTTGCCGAGCTGACGAAGGGCCGGATGGCCGTACTCATCTCGCACCGGTTCTCGACGGTGCGCATGGCGGAGCGGATCCTCGTGTTGCAGGGGGGCGAGCTCGTGGATCAGGGCACGCACGAGGAGTTGGTTGCGCGCGGCGGGCTTTACGCGGAGCTTTTCTCGTTGCAAGCGGCCGGATACCGCTAAAGGACCGGTGGTGACGATGAAGGCGGCAGGGCCCTAAGTGACCGCCGTCAGCGCGTAGCCGGTGCCGGCCGCGCGTTCCCTCCGTCCGCCACAAACCTCCAGGTGCCGTCCGCCTGCCGCTTCCACACCGTCAGGTACTTGCTGTACGAATTGCGGGGGCTGATGCTCGCCTCGCCCACCGTGCAACCGAGATCGCCCGAGCCCGCGATATCGGCCGTGACGGGTGCCCAGTTGAGAACGGCGTCCGCAGGGAATTCGGCGAACGCGGCGCCGATTGCGTCGCGTCCGTGCGTCATCGGCGCGCCCGGCGGACCGAGCAGGATCGCCTCACTCGCGGCGAACGAGAGAAACGCGGTCTGCGCGCCGCGCGCGACCGACAGCGCGGCAAACGCGGAGTCCGCACTCTTGAGCTGTCGAGCATCCGCGGGACCGCGCACCGCCGCGGCAGCAACCGCCGAGTCGGCGGGCGCCGGCGTCGCTGCCGGCGCCAATCTCGTGCGCGTGTAGGCGGTCACCATCCACGAGCCGCCGTCACGACGACGCCAGCACGCCAAGTACTTCCCTTGTTGATCCGCGGAGCGCGTCCAACCGTACGTGTAGCCCACCGTCCCATCGTCCGAGACATCGGCGTACGCGGGCGTCCAGGTCAGGTCTCCCACGCTCACGCTGTCGAGCAGGGCCCGGATCGCCTTCTTGCCGCGGACGAGCCGCGCCCCTGGATACAGGTACGCCCCGTCCTCCGCGAACGCGCCCAAAACATCCGTCGAACGGGCGAGCTCCCGGTCGGCGGCGAGCAGCGCCGCCCGGTCACGCTCCCGGTCGGGGAGCGCCGCAATGGCGAGCAAAACGAGAAGCCAGATGGGTCGCATGAATCCTCCTCGACGACAAACCTGCACCCCCGCCGCTAACAGGCCAAGGCAGTTCACAGGGTTCTGACGCCGCCGAATCATCGGAGGCAGTACGATGTACAATGAGGGATATGCGGCGAGTCTTGGCGGTGCTCGGCGCCTGGACGGCGGTCGCCATGCTCTTCGCCATCCAGATGCGATTCCAGGGCGATAGTCCTCGCACCTGGGGCTGGATCGTCGGATGGCAGCTCGCCGGCTGGTGGACCTGGGCAGCGTTCACCCCCCTCGTCACCGCGTTCGCCGCCCGTGCCGCCCGACTCGGCAGCCCGCTGCGCATCGTCGCGGCCCACCTCCCCGCCGCGCTCGCCGCCGCCGTCCTTTGCGCCGCCCTCGAAGGCGGCGTGAAATGGGCCCTCGGGATCTATCGCACGACTCCGCTGTCGCTGAGCGCCGGCGTGAACTACGCGGTGGCGACCTACTGGACCTTCAACGTTCTCATCTACGCGATGGTCGTCGGGCTGTATCACGCCGTGCGCGCGGCACGGCTCGAGAGCCAGCTGGCGCAGGCCCGGCTCGATGCGCTGACGGGACAACTGCAGCCGCATTTTCTCTTCAACACACTGCACACCATCTCGGCGTTCGTGCTCGAGGACCCCAAGCAGGCCAATCGCATGATCACGCGGCTGAGCGAGCTGCTGCGTCATTCGTTCAGTCGCGAGCGCGGTCCCCTCGTGACCCTGGAGGAGGAGCTCGAGCTGCTCGATCATTTCGTCGCGATCCAGGAGGCGAGGTTCGGCGACCGGCTCAAGGTGACGTTCCGCGTGGAGGCGGGCACCGGGGCGGCCATGGTGCCGACGTTCCTGCTGCAGCCACTCGTCGAGAATGCCATCCGGCACGGCGCGGCCCGGCCGGGTCGCGTCGCCGAGATCGACATCGCCGCGGTACGCGCCGGCGAGCGGCTGCGCCTCGAGGTGCGCGACAACGGGCCGGGCGTTCCCGATGGGGGCCCCATCAGCCGCAACGGGGGCGGGGGCGTCGGCATCGCCAACACGCGGGCGCGGCTCGCCCAGCTGTATGGTGTGGGGCACCGCTTCGAGCTGGCGAACGCGCCAGGGGGGCAAGGCGCGATCGCGACGGTCGAGATTCCCTATCGTGACCATGCATACAGTCATCGTTGACGACGAGGCACCGGCACGGCGCCGCTTGCGCGGAGTGCTCCAGCAGATCCCGAGCATCACGCGGATCGACGAGTGCGCCAACGGCCGTGAGGCGGTCATCGTCTTGCGCCGCGGCACACCAGACCTCGTCTTCCTCGATATCCAGATGCCCGATCTCGACGGCTTCGCCGTCGCCGCCGCCGCGAGCGAGGAGCGGGCGCCGGCGATCGTCTTCGTGACCGCGTACGACCAGCACGCGTTGCGGGCCTTCGAGGTCCACGCCTTCGACTACTTGCTCAAGCCCTTCGACGACGAGCGCGTCGTCGCGACCGTGGAGCGCGCGGCGCAATTCCTCGACTGGATTCGCCGCCGCGGCGCGGCGGCTGGCGCGCTGCGCGGCTTCGGCGACGTCTCGGTCGACTTCGCCACACACCAGGTGTATCGCGCCAGCCGCTCACTCGAGCTGCGGCCCAAGGAGTACGCGTTGTTGGCGGCGCTGCTGCGGCGCGGCGGCCGCGTCGCCAGCCGGCTCGAGTTGTTGCGGGAAGTGTGGGGTTATGCCGAAGACGTCATGAGCCGCACCGTCGACACGCACGTCGCGATGCTCCGCCGGAAGCTCGAGCACGATCCGGCGCACCCGCGTCACATCGTTACCGTCCGGACCTTCGGCTACCGCATCGAGCGCTAGCGCGGCGCGCCGAACAGCAGTGCGTCCGCGATCCGTTCGACGATCGCCGCCGGCTCCCCGCCATTGCGGTTGGTCAACACGATCACGGTCAAGTGACGGTCAGGGTATCGCTGGATGGCGTTGCGGAATCCGCTCGTCTCACCGGTGTGCCGCCAACGCTTCTCGCCGCGGTACGTGTCTACGAACCAGCCGAAGCTGTAGGGCGGCGTGATCGCGAGCTGTAGCGTCGCCGCGTCCACGAGTTGATTCCCATACAACGCCTGGTCCCACCGCACGAGGTCATCGACGTTCGTGTAGATGCCGCCGTCGCCGAGCGTCGCGCTCGTCACGCTTTGATCGGTCGGCTTGAACGCGCCGGAGTCGGGCGAATAGCCATACGCGCGATGGGGAACCGTGTCGACGCCGTCGACGTGCGCTACCGAAGCCGCCATCCCGAGGGGCTGGAAGATCCGCGCGCGGAGGAACGCGGGGAACGAGAGCCCCGACACGCGCTCCACGATGAGTCCGAGCAGCACGTAGCCGGAGTTGCTGTAGCGATACTGGGTGCCCGCCGGGAAGTAGAGCGTGTCCTTGCGCGCGAGCAGCGCGAGCACGTCGCGGTCGGAGACCTGCACCGTCTCGCTGTCGGGGATCAGGTCTTCGTAGTCGGGCAGGCCCGACGTGTGATTCAGAAGATGTCGCACCGAGACGGCCTGTGCCGCGGCCGGCAACTCGGGGAGGATCTCGCGCACGGACCGGTCGTAACGGATCTTGCCGTCCTTCGCGAGCAGCATGATCGCCATCGCGGTGAACTGCTTCGACACCGAGGCGAGGCGGTAGTCGGTCTCCGGCGTTGCCGCGACATGCCGCGTCAAATCCGCCATGCCGTACGCGCGGCGCAGGACGACGCGCCCGTCGCGGATCACGATCACGCTGGCGCCGGGCACCGCCGGTCCCGCGTACTCCGCAAACAGCGCGTCTGTGTCAGGCACAGTCCTGCCTCCTCCGGTGGCGCAGGCCGCGAGGAGCCCCAGCAGGAGGGCAGCGCCGACCTGGTACTCCGTCATTTCATCCATTCCTTCCAGGTGTCTTCGGCGGGCCCGAGGGTCAGCCGCTGCTGATTCCGAACCAGCGGCATCCGTAGCAACAACGGCTCCACGCTGAGCCTCTCGAGCGTGGCGACTGGCCGACCCAGGTCGGCGTAACGCCGCGAGTCGCGGTCGAGCAGGTTCTGCAGTCCGAACTTGTCGGCGAAGCGGCGCAGCTCGCCGACGGACGCCGGGCGCTCGTTCAGGTCCACGAAGTGCACCGTGATCCGCCGCTCGGCAAAGAATCGCAACGCGGCGCGCGTGTCGGCGCTTTTCCGGACGCCGAAGACCTGCACCTCCAGCACGGTCGTCAGTGGCTCGACGTGATGACTTCGATGGCCCCGTTGAGGTGTCCCGGCCCGAAGTGTGCTTCGGCGTCGCTGGGCGAGTAGTAGCGGACCGCCTGCGCCACGCCGGGCACGAGCTGACGGAGGCTCTCGATGCTGCCGAACCGGGTCCCGTCCACGTACACGATCAGCTGGCCCTCGTTCTGCGGCATCAAGGTGGTGGGCCGGCCGCGCATCATCCAGGCAGGGCGCAACGCCCGAACGGCGTCATAGAGCGACTGCGCGGGCTTCGCCGCGAGCTCTTCGGCGGTGATGAGGTTCGGATCGCGTCGCGGCTTGCGTGCCGGGGTCTGCGCGGCGGCGCTCGCGAAGCCTGCGAGCAGCAGCGTGGACAGAGAGACGACAAGAACGCGGTGCACGACCTAATAGTACATATTCCTCGCTCCCCGGCGAGGTATGATGAGTCCCCGATCGAAGATCGTTCTCGCCGCCGTCCTGTTCTCGACCGGCGGCGCGGCCATCAAGTGGTGCGGCTTCGATGGCTGGCAGCTCGCCGGCCTTAGGGCGGGCCTCGCGTTCACGACCATGCTGACGCTCATCCCCGAGGCGCGCCGCGGCTGGTCGTGGCGCACCGCGCTCGTGGGGTGCGCCTATGCCGCCACCACGCTCCTGTACGTGCAGGCGAACAAGCACACCACGGCGGCGAGCGCGATCTTCCTGCAGGCGACGAGCCCCCTCTTCATCTTGATGCTCGCCCCACGGTTGTTGGGCGAGCACGCGACGCGTCGAGACTTGGTGCAGATGGCCATGATGGGCGTGGGCTTGGCGCTGTTTCTCTTCGGCGGCGTCGATCGAGCCTCCGCCACCGCTCCCAACCCGCTGCTGGGCGACGTGCTCGCGGCGACCTGCGCGGTCACCTGGGCCTTTACGGTTATCGGGTACCGGTGGATCGCCGCGCGGGGCGGCTCAGTCGCCACCGCCGCGGCCTCCGGGAGCCTGACCGCGTGCGTCGTCGCGCTCGTGGTGGCGTTGCCGCTCGCGCCGGGCCGTCCGGTCGATTGGGCTGTGGTCGTGTTTCTCGGTGTCTGTCAGCTCGGGGTGCCGTACGTGTTCCTGGCCCGCGCGATCCCGCGCGTGCGCGCGCTCGAGGTTGGGCTCTTCATGCTGATCGAGCCGGTCCTGAACCCCGTGTGGGCGTGGCTCGTGCACGGCGAGCGGCCCGGACCGGCGACGCTCGTCGGGGGCGCGCTGATTCTTGGGGCGACGCTGGTCCGCTCGGTGGTGGATGCGTGGTCCGCGCCCGCTACGGCGCAACCCGCAGGTGCGCCGGCGCCGTCCGCAGCGGCGCCCGGTCGGTCGGGATGACGCCGGTCACCGTGTAGTTCCCGGGCGGCGCGGCCGCGCGCCACCGATCCCGCAGCTCCAGCGTCTCGCCGGGCGCCAACGCCTTCACGTGCACGATCTGCTGGGTCGTCACATGATCCAGGCGGCGCCACACCACCTGCCCGTCCGATCCCGCGACAACGACATCGAAGGTGATCGTGCGACCAGTGAGGTACAGGGTCACGCGTTTATCGCTCGTGTTCGTCAGGCGCAGCGTGACCAGAACGGCCTCGCCACGTCGTACCGAGTCGGACACCGTAACCGTGACGCGAAGCGTATCGGGAGGCTGCGGCGCGGCGGTCACGGTTCGGGGGACGAGAAGGGCGGCGCCGCAGAGCGCGACGCCGCCCCAGGTGCACAACGCCACGGCGCGATCAGAACGTCGTCAGAGGGCCGAGCTCCTGCTCGACATTCGTGATCGGGCTGTACACGAACTGCGTGCCGGCGCCGTTGCCACCCCACAGGATGCCCAGCAAGCGGACGCTGTTTCCGCCGGTCAGTCCGAAGACGTCCGACCCGGAGTCACCACCGCCCACACCGGCGTTCACGAAGGTCTGGCACAGCTGCACGATGTTGGAGCCCGAGACGCCGGTGTTGACGCAGGTGTTGGTGACGACGCCCTGCGTCCAGCCTGTGGTGCGGCCGACCTTGTTCACGACGTCGCCGACGACCGCGTTCCCCTCAGACGTGACGCTGAAACTCCCGGTGATCGTGAGCGAGCCGTTGTTCGGACCGCTCGTCTGCGCGATCCCACCGAGCGTGAAGGGCACGCCAGCCGCGTAGGCTGCGCGCGAGGCGTCGCTGAAACGGCAGCGCCGGCTCTTGGGGCAAGCGCTGCCCTTTCCGCCGCGCACGTAGGCAGGGTCGGCGACCTCGGTGCCGATGAAGCTGTTCGGCTGGCTCGAGAGCGACTGGAAGTACTGCGTTCCCTCCACGCCGCCCTGTGTGTTGGTGCAGTGCGAGGCGGTGACGAACGAATTCTGGCCGCCACTCACGGCGTTGAAGCCGATCGAGCAGAGGAAGTTGCCGAAGTGGATCTGCACGCCGGCCACGACCGGCCGCACTTGATCCTGCAACGTCGTCGCGTACACGATCGGGTCCGTCTCGCGAACCACGACGGCTTCGTCAGGCACGCCGAGGCGCGCAGCGAGGCTGCGAACGTTGGCATGCGATGCGCCGCGCTCGACGCCGACCAGCACGCGGTTCGCCGCTTCGTCGAGATCGACGAAGACCACGCCGCCCTGATCGAACGCCTCGAACGTCACGGCCCGGGACCAGCGATCGAGATCGCCGTAGGCGTAGCGTCCTTGGAGCACCCGGATGTCGCCGGGGGCGAACCCGCGGCTCTGCGCGAACGCGCCCAATGCGCGCTCAGCGGCGCCGCGCTTCGTTACGTCGGTCAAGTAGACCGTCGGGACGCCGTTGTCGATGAAGAGACCGCCGAATCCCGGCACCGTACGCGCGAGCGTACCGACGTCGGGGGCCTGGGCAGCGCGGAGTAGCGGAGTGGGCTCCGGGCCCGTGGAGCGGGTGCCGTCGCTGCACGCGGCGACCGCGACCAGTGCGGCGGCGGCAAGTAAGCGGACGGCGGTTGACTGGTGGCTCATGACGGCTCACCCTCCCTGATTGGTGGAACGGAACACGGGGCGCTCCAAAAATTGTCGAGCGTCACGTCCACCCGCCAGAGTACAAAAACCAAATCCTGTTGCTCGTTCGCAACACTTATATTTGAGCCCGCATGTCCACGTCCCGCGCGCG
>Ga0137409_10003591_pt1 | contig 16393 bp, 12 predicted proteins | sample CZODoug1_16funga_FD_122059 | JGI IMG/M metagenome (GOLD analysis project Ga0137409, IMG submission 122059) | Vadose zone soil fungal communities from Angelo Coast Range Reserve, California, USA - CZODoug1_16fungal (Hybrid Assembly) | ecosystem: Environmental > Terrestrial > Soil > Vadose zone... | reverse complement strand
ACGAGACGCGGGATGGCGCGGCGATATCATCGTGCCGATCCAGCGCGGCGGCCGCCGGCTCCTGGGGATCGGGCACGCGTGACGAGAGCGAGTCGGCCCATCTGCCCGCGGTCACGAGGAGCGTGGCCTCCGCCAATCCAAAGCAGGGACGAAATGCCGAAGCGCTGAATCCGGAGGACGAGAAGGCATTCGTAAACGCGCGCAGCGTCTCATGCCGGATCGGCTCGGCCCCGCAGTAGGCCGAGCGCCACGTCGTCAGGTCGAGATTCCGCCGTTGATCCGGTCCTATCCGGCGTACGCAGAGGTCGTACGCGAAGCTGGGGCCGCCGCTGCGGGTGGCTGCGTCGCGGGGGATGGCGTTCAACCAGCGGACAGGGTGCTGAAGGAAGGCATTAGGCGACATGAGATACGCCGGCCGGCCGCTGAACGCCGGTTGAAGCACACCTTCAATCAGTCCCATGTCGTGAATGACGGGCAGCCACGACACCGACACACGTGATCGATCGCCTTCGCCAAGGTGAAACGCATAGGCGAGGTTGTGGAGGAGATTCCCGTGCGTGACCATCACCCCTTTGGGCGTCGACGTCGAACCGGAGGTGTACTGCAGAAACGCGAGTGTGGAGCAACCGGTCAGGGGATCGCGCCATCCATGAGCGTCCGCATCGGCGATCGCATCCGTAGCCATCCATGCGACCGCGTGATCCCGCCGGTGCACTCGATGGTTGGCAGCCGAAACAGGGAAAAGATCAGCGCCAGCGTCCGCCGCGCGTGCGAGGTCATCGACGAGCTCACGCGTCGACAGGACGGCGGCGGGGCGCGCGTCGCTCGCAATTGCGCGGAGCCTGGGAAGCGCTCGGTCCGCTCGCGACAGGTTGGGAGGGTACGCTGGTACCGCTACCATCCCCGCATAAAGGCAGCCGAAAAACGCCGAGATGAATTCGAGTCCCGCCGGGTACAGCAGCAAGACCCGATCGCCGGGCCGGCAGCGCGCCTGCAGCCGGGCGGCAATCGCCTGACTGCGCAGATCGAGCGTCTGGTAGGTGACGAAGTCGCTTTCATCCTCACCGTCGCGCAAGAACGTGTACGCCACATCCAGGGGCTGCAACGCCGACCGCAGGCGCAGTAATTCGACGAGCGAGACGCCGGAAAAAGCTTCTATTCCGGCGTGTGCCGGTGTGTCAGCGCGCTTCGAGAGCGGCTGGAAAGGCGGCTGCGGCATTCGATGGTTCTCCATGACTCATCCCCTGAATCTCACGGTGCCACTGCACGAACAGGCCGCGGATTCGTTCCGTGTTCGTTTCGAGATCCTCGATTCGCCAGGTCGTGGTGTCGATCGCCGGTTTCACGTACACGTGGACCGTCCCGGGCCGAGCGTTGTAACCAAGGCCTGGATCGATCGTGGAGGGAATGTGAATGAACAACGGGACAATTGGCGCTCTGAGGCTCGTCGCCAGGTGAAAGGAGCCCTTGTTGAACGGCCCGATCGTTCCCGTCGTGATCCGGCCGCCTTCCGGGCTCAGATAAACGGACTCTCGCGTCCGGCGCAGGATGCGGTCGGCGCGCTGAAAAATGCGAGTGCGCTGCGCAGGCTTGTTCTGCGGAACGGTGAAGAAGGTGCCCATCAGGTAGGCGATGATCCCGAGCGGTACATACTTCCGAAGGAAGCCGCTCAGAAAAAAACGGGTGTTGGGCAAGCCGAGGGCGACCAGTACGAACAGATCGAGCGTCGACGTGTGGTTGGAGACGTAGACCGTCTGTTTCCATGGAAACGGCTCGTCCTGGTGAATGACGACGCGGATGCCCCAGAGGCGCAGCACCATGTTCGCGAGGCGTGTGGCCGCCGCGGCATAGAGCCTCCGGGTGCAAAACAGCGTGGCCACCGCAAGCAGGAGCAGGACGAGTGCGCCGGCCGAGATCGCTCCGAAGCTCACGAGGGCCAGAATCACGACCCGCGCGGAGGGTCCGCGTTTCATATCGGCCTCCTGCAGACGACCGTCTGCATGGCGAGATTGAGCCGCTTGATGAAGGGGAGAACCGGCAGCAGCAACAGTTGTCCGGCAAAGTAAGGATAGATGGCGGTCCGAAAGTTCAGGCCGCGCCCCTTGAGCACCGTGAAGGCGATGCCGCAAAAGAGATAGAAGTACGGAGGGAACGCCCCGTACGGCAGGTAATCGATGACCTCGAAACCTGCGCGCGCCATCATCGTGACGAGCCGCTCGCGGTCGTAGAGCACCGTATGCTGAGGCGCCTGCAATCCCGGCCAGCGATGTCCGAACAGGCGGAACGTCACGCTGTCCAGACGAGGCACCTCGACGATCAGGCGGCCATCTGGCGCAAGCGCGTCCCGGGCGTGCGCCAGCGACCGCTGCGGATCGTAGTCGTGCTCCAGGAAGTGCCACATCGTGATCAGGTCGAAGCGCTCGCGACCGACACGCTGCTCGTAGAAGAGTCCGCAGTGGAACTCGGTGTGTTGCAACGCCGGTTGCTGAGAGAGATCGACGAAATCGACACCGGCCACGTGGGATCCGCGTTCCCTGCGCACTCGTTCCAGGAATGTCCCGGCGCCGCAGCCAACATCGAGCACCGTCGAAGCCGGACCCAGCTGCGCGTAGCGCGAGACAATTCGCAGCTTCTCTCGATCGAGCGAGTCCATCGCGGCGGCGAACAGCGGCGACAATACTCCCCAGTCGCTGCGCTTCCGATGGGCCAGATATTCATCGTCATAGAAGGGCTTGATGTGCTCGATCGTCAGCCTGGGCGATTGGTAGATCAGGCCGCACTCGTGGCAGCGCACGAAGGTGAACCGACCAGGACGGCCCGTCAGGTCATCCTCGGCGGTGATGAACGGAGACGAGCGATCGGCGCCGCACAGCGAGCATCGCGCCCTTTCGAAGGTCGGACGGTCGATCAGATCATCGGAGGTCTCCAGCACGGGCTGGAGCAGGGCTGCGGTTTTCATGAGATCGCTCCCAGAGGCAGCTGCCGATCGTGCAGCGCCTCGTACGCGCAGGCGCACGCATAGACGACGGCGGCCGCCGACATCAGCCGCAATGGTCGCAGCGGGGCCAGAGCCGCGGCCACCAAGCCGACGAACACCGGGTACTTGAGCAAGAGAACCTGGAATCGCCAGATACGGTCCGGGACTCTGGGCCGAAGTTGGCGATAGGCCAGCAAGAAGAACAAATCGAGACAGCCGAGACCGAGGACGGCGGCACGAAATCGGGCGACCGCGATCAGCAGTAGGTTCACTATGGTCAGCAGCACGCAGATCCGGCGAAACGGCGCCGGATCGCTGCGGGTCAGAACGCGCGCGGGATCGCGCTGGCGATCCAGCTCACGATCTTCGAGGTCGTCCCAAAGCCGGAACTGCAGGAGTAGAGCGACGGCCAGGCCCAGCGCCAGCGCACTTGTGGCCACCGCCGGACTCCTTCCCGTGACCCAGAGAGCAGCTGCAGCGTGCACGGCAGCCGCCGGACCAAAAATCCCGGGTTTGAACCGCTCGCGGAGATACGCGGCAATCACGGCAATCATCACTGAGCTCCCGCGAAGACCGGGTCAGCTGGCATTGATTGCGGCTGAGCACCGACGGTGCAGGTGCCAAGATCACCGTCCACTGTCACGTGGGCGCCGTGCGGAATCCGTTGAGTGGCGTCCCGTACGCCGACGACGCACGGAAGCCCGAATTCACGCGCGATGATGGCGCCGTGCGACAGCATGCCGCCGCGTTCGATGACCAGACCAGAGATCAGGCAGAAGACCGGTCCCCAACCAGGATCGGTCTGGCGTGTGATCAGCACGTCACCGCGCTGAAGTCGCCCGGCTTCGCGGACGTCGGCCAGCACCGCCGCGCGAGCGGTCGTCCGCCCTCCGCAGACGCCGGTGCCCGTCAGTGTCGGCGAGCTCTCCTGACTTTCATCGGTCTCCCCGCAGGCTGTGGAGCTCGCGTCATCGGTGCACCGGAGGTACTCACCTTCTGGAAGGCGGACCGTATCGGGCGGGCGCATCGCCGTGAGCGCGGCATGCTCGTGAAGGCGCAGCGTGACCAGTTCACCGATCCGATAGGGGAACATGGCGCGTCCGGTGCCAAGCTCATCAATCTCGTCACAAGTCAGCATGAAGATGTCGTCCCGGCGTCGCAGCATTCCGGTCTGAACGAAGCGGTCGCCGATGGCGAGCGCGATGCGCCGGCACCGTGTGTAAAGCAGCGCTTGCTTGAGTCTCGCCCGCTCGCGATAGGCGACTGCGCGTTGAGTCCAGCGGATCAGGAGCCAGACGGCCGCGGCTTTCGCGGGCGCTCGACGAACGAGCCGACGTAACAACCGCGAGGTTTCAGCGACCCGCTCGCTGGCCTGCCGCGCGATCGCGGCTTCGGGCGCTTCGCCCGCGCTCGCGGCATACTGCTGTAACAACTCGATCACCGGAATGGGATCTTCCTGAAGGCTCGGCATGGTCAGCATGAGCTCGGCCGACGATCGGAAGCCCCACTCCTCGAGAAACTGCTCGAATCCGCGCCGAAAGGTTTCGAATCGATCGTCGCGACGAATCGCGCTCAGAGCGTCTGCCGGGCAGGCGAAGGCAAAGAGCGCTCGCAAGCGCTCGTCGGCCCGAATGACCTCCGCGAGCCGCCAGAGATGAACCGCGGGCATGCTCGAGGGCACGCCCGGAATCGCTCGCAGCAGACGATTGTGCAGAGTCGAGCCGTAGCCCGCCGTCTTCAATACGTGCTGGAGGAGGGAGTAACAGATCATTGAAGCGGTGTCGGCGAGGGAGGCGTTTTTCCAGCGGTGGTTGCGAATCAGAACGAAAGCGCGGAGATCGTCGAGCAGTTCCGCGAGCGCCCGGTCTTTCAGGCGGTCGGGGTGCGTCCGGACGGCAAAATCATCAGCGATGCGTTCGAATAGTTCGAGACGGCTGCGCAGACGCAGGTACTGCCAGGTCGTGCAGGCGGCCATGCGCAGCAGCTCGCCCAAGGCGACAAGCCGGTTGCGAGCATCGGTCCATCTGACGGCGCCGTCGGGCTGCGACGTCATCTCCGAGGCGCCGACGAACTGGTTGAACGATCCGGCCAGCCGTTCACCGAATGGCGCCATCCGAAGGATGGCGTGGATGTTCGTGAGGTTGTAATACATCCGCCCGCCATGAACGCCAATGATTCCCCGCAGCGGTTGCTCCATGGCGACGAGCCTCCAGCGGGATATGCCGAAGGCGAGCCCGAGGTTCCGGAAGTAGTGGTAGTAGCCGCGCGACGCGATCGAGTACAGCAGCGGCGAAATCGGCTGCGGAAAGTTCTCATTGACGTTGGCATTGGACCAGGTCGACGTCCGAATCGAGCGATTGCCTTGTGACGGCAAGCTCACTGTTGTGATTGGCCTGCTCTGCAGAATCCACGGCTCCCCGTCGACGTCGATCGACCATTCGATGTCCTGCGGACCGCCCAGATCCTTTTCCGCACGGAGCGCGAGCCGAGCCAGATCGAGAACGCGACGCGGAGTCAGGAATGTCAGGACATCGTCAGTGGTCCTGTCGGAAGGCGCCGCGTCAGCGTGGCGAACTGAGAGATCCGCCCGCGACACAATCAGCCGGCCTGGTTCGACGCATCCTGAAACCAACGCATCGCCGAGGCCCGCGCAATACTCGATGACCATGTCGTTGGAATTCACGCCGGAGATGCCGGTTGGCGCGCAGCTGAAGAGCACGCCGGAGACTCGGGCCGTCACCTGCCGCTGCACGATGACGCCCATTCCGTCGAGACTGGCATTTCGCGCCAGGCGATAGAACAGCGCGCGCTCCGACCAGTACGACCGCCAGCAGGTCATCACGGCGCGCTCGAGGCCGGCGATATCGTGCAGGCCGAGCACTGTGTCGAGCTGGCCGGCGAATGACGCGCGCGCCCCGTCTTCTCCAACGGCCGAGCTGCGCGCGGCGAGTAACCTACCGCCCGGCAATCGTTTGAAGATGTCGGCGATCAGGGCACGAACATCACGTGGAATGGTCGCAGCTTCGACGAGCGCGGCGATCGACACCGATCGCTTTCGGAGCGTGGCGAGATCCATGGGGTCGATCCCGCGGCAGAGCTCGCCGATGCGATCCCGCAACCCGCTCGCGTCCAGGAACCGCTCGAATGCCGGGCACGTCAGCACGAACCCGTCCGGTACGGGCATCCCCAGCGCGATAAGGCGCGCAAGATTCCGAGCCTTGCCACCGACGAGGCGTGCATCTGTCGCCTCGCTGAGGCGACAGATCCGGACCGGATCGGGTTCCCCCGTCATCGTCGGTTGCGTCATGCCGGCCTCGACTTCACACCCAGTCGAAACAGCGCCACGCTGAAGAGCCCGTGCAGAGCCGGCCCGATGAGCGCGACGAAGATCCAGGTGCGCCACGGCACCGGCACCGCGACGACAAGCGCCAGCATCAGGCCCAAGATCGAATCGAGTCGATCGATGGCAAGAAACAAGGGACCCGCGAAGCGGCTCTGCGCTGCGGCGCCAGGAGGAATGCCGAGTTGGCGCTTGATGAACGAATTTGGAAGCTCGCCGGCCATGAAACCCACGGCTCCCCAGGCGCCGAGGAGCGTGTAACCAACCGGCGAGAGCGGCCACAGACCGTTCAAGCCGCCCTGCACGATGTCGAGCAACGAGGCGAGTAACGCGAACGCAAGGCCGGTCGCCGGCACCATGACGACGAACCCGCGTACCGTTTTGTTGTCGCCGAACAGGCGGCGGCCGGCGATCGTTCGTCCGCCGTCGAGTGGTATCGCGAAACGGCGCGATGCGGGCGTTGCCAGCCAGGTGGTATGACACGAGCCGGCCAGAGTAAAGGCGGCTATCAAGAATGCGGCGCACGTGAAAGGATTCAGATCAGCGGCGGTCATACGTCATAACCTGACTGGTCGCGGTTCTGAAACAGCAGCACTTCACCTGGCATCGCCCGCGCTGCGTGTATCCAGCGCCAGCAGCTCACCTCATTGGCAGGCGAGTACGGAATTTCAGAAAGGCGGTGGCCTGGCACGAAGGGATACATGTGGTGAAGCTCGTGTGCGTCGAAATGCAGCAGCAGTCGCGAAAGCCACGCGGGGAACCGAAGCGAGCGCGTGAAATGTTCCTGCTCGATGGCTGGGTACGGAGTCACGCGGGCGCCGCCGCTGCGTCCCATGGGCACATGGGTGTGCTGGCTTATCAGCAGCATGTCCTCTGTAATCAGCGCGAGAAGGATGGCAAGGCCAAACAGGCGGGCCAGTGTCGCCGGACCGATCATCACCAGCCCAACGATGTAGATCGTCGCGAGTACAACCGCGTTAGCGATCAAGCGACGGCGCACGGCCCTCGTGCGAAAGAGTCCCATCAGCCGTGGCATATTCCAGAAGTTGTTCAACCGGTAAAGGATTGAAAACAGGGGGATCCAGTAGGCCCAGCACACATTGACCAGACCCCGGGCGAGGCGTCCAGCGGGCGCGGCCGTCAGCAGGGCGGTTGTTGGATCGACATCCTGCCAACCGGTCCACTTGTGGTGCCGGTTGTGCACCCGTTTCCAGCAATCAAACGGGATGAGCGCGAAAAACCCCGCCAGCTGGCCCGCCGGCGCGTTCAGCCACGGCGTGCTGAACAGCGTCCCATGACCGCACTCGTGAAGCACGATGAACCATTGGATCAACGAAGCCGCGAGGAGGAGTTGACCGATGAGCCACCGCACGGGCATCTCGGCGATCGACAGCCAGACCCCTGCCACGGTGACCGCGATCGTCGCGCCCATGCAGAGCCATCCCGCGGTATCTGTCGCCCGCAGATGTTGCAGGCTGGATGGGTGTGGTGGTAGTTGAACGTCCATCGTCTGCTTCTGGTGCATCACCGAGTGCCACGATAGCAACCGTGGTGCTCGGGAGTCCTGAGCGAACCATGAGAGTTCTCTGAAATGTTGTGAGCGCCGGCCAAGGGCTCCCGCACGAAGGAATGGCGGCAGGGTACCACCGTCGCTTCGAGAGTACAAGCGGCTTCCTTTCTGATCCCCAGTCAGCGGGGAGCACTCGAGAATGCGAAAAAGAGAGCCGGACCGGCTCACGAAGGGGTGGGCGAGATGGTTGGTATCCGGCGAGCCGGCAGGCGGGTGTGCTGCGTTCGGTCAGCTGGTTGGCGTACTGCTGGCGGCCGAGACGGGCAATCTGGCGCAGCGCTCAGCGCCTGCGCCAGCCCTCACTTCACCGGCTCGGCGTCATCTGGCCGAATCAGCGTCACCGTGCAGCCGCTGTCAGGCGCGCACGCCAGCAGGCCGCGCCTGAGGATCTTGGCCGGCGCGTCGTCCGGGAACATGCGGCCGAACGACGCGGCACGAATCGCGTCGGCGCGCGGACGGAGCGACTCGTCGCCGCTGATGAAGCGGACGCTCTCGACGGTGCCGGGTGCCGAGAACAGCACCAGGAACTCTGCCGTCCCGCTCGCCTCGCTCTTCGCCTCGATCTTGAAGGTCCGCGTGTCGGACAGTTCCCTGGTGACCGATGCGACGACCGCGTCGACCTTTCCGGCATCGCCCAGGAGCGCCGCAAGGCGTGTCCGAATGTCATTCGATGGCCGGGGGGCCGCCAGCGCCAGGCCATACGTCCTGATCGCCTCGTCACGACGCCCCTGCTTCTCGTAAACCTGCGCCAGGTGATCGCCGACTTCGGCGTGCTGACTCAGCTTCCAGGCCATCTCGATGTACGGCGTCGCCTTCGCCATGTCACCGCGCGCAAAGTGCACCCAACCGAGCGTGTCCCAATACATGCCGAGCGAACGCACCACGCCGAGCGATGCCGCGTCGCCGCGGGAGATATCCAGATTGCGGGATGCGGCCGTCACAGACGATACGGCCGACTCGGCATACTGCTGCGCGCGATCGAGCTGGATGCCCTGCAAGGAGAGCTCGTAGGCGATGTTGTTCCAGGTAGACGGATTCGGCGACTGCGTCACGGCGCGGTCGAACGCGGCCGTCGCCTTGTCGATCTGCTTCAGATTGAGATAGGCCTTTCCGGCCTGGAACTGCAGCCACGAGTCCTCGGCATTGAGCGCGATGCCCTTCTCGAACTGTTCCGCAGCTCGATCGTAGCTGCGGCGCTCGAGGTAGAGCGCGCCAAGGTTCGCCGGCGTGTACTTGTCGAGCGGATTGACTTCGAGCTGTTTGAGAAACGCCGCCTCGGCCTTGTCGTAGTCGCGATTGACGAGGTGGGCCCGCCCGAGATTGTTGTAAGCGTACTGGTCGAACGGGTTCACCGCGATCTGTTTCTCGAAGGCGTCGATGGCGGCGTCGGTCTGCCGCAGCGACATGTAAGCCCGCCCGAGGTTGTTCCACGCCGCTTGGTCCTTGGGCTCGAGCTCCACGGCGCGCTTGAGCAGCGTCACCGCTTCGGTAAAGTTGCCGGCCTGGAGCGCGTCGTAGCCGCTGCGATGGAGTTGCGCCGCTGTGAGGCCAGGCGCCGCCGTCGATGTGATCGGCGCCGACGTTTCGAGTGACAGTTGCTGCGCTTCGTCGGTGGCCACGACCTTGAGGAACGCGGCAACGTCCTGTCGGCGGTCGGCGGCCATCTCCGACATATGGACGGTCATCAGGCGCTCGGCTGTCAGGACCGTGCCGGCGACGGTGTAGTCCGCGCGATAGCCAGCGTAGTCACGCGCCAGCCTCACCGGCACCGGTGCGCGGGCGGTGACGTTGGCCGGGAGCGTCAGCCGCAGCTTGTAAGAGATGTCCATCGGCGCCGCGCCGATATTCACGGGCGTCGAGGCGTAGTCGCCGTCCATATCCAACGAGAAGGCCGGCGGAGCCGCCAGCGGGAGCGCGACCGTGATGCGCTTCGACGTCCAGTCGGCGTAGCGTTCGACCGACAGATCGAGCTCGATCGAGAACGGATCCCGCAGCGCGGCCGGATCCGAAATCTTCCAGTTCGCGATCTCGCCCGCGTTCCCCTGGGCCTTGACGAATCCTTCCAGGACCTCCTTCCACCGCGCCGGCGGGGCGCTGCGGAAGATGGCTCGCATCACCAGCTCGATGTCGCCGCGCAGCGTCATGCGAACGTGGGCATCGAGATTGCCGCCGCTTCCGAGCGTCGCATCGACGTCCTGCGACACCAGGCTCTTCATCGGCGGATTCGCCGGCGTCTGCTGCAGCCGTGGTCCCTTCGCATCGACGACCAGGCCTTGTTTGTTCCGCAGGACGCTCAGCAGCAGCTGGAACGGCGCAACCTCGCTGGTGGTGTCCAGCCAGACGTCCTGGCCTTCAGCCGCGGTCAGCGTGATGACATGATTGAACTGCGATGGGGAAGGGAACTCGGGATCGATCTTCGCGGCCGTGCTGATGAGGACCGCCGACGCCTTCAAGCCGGCCGCGTCGATAAGGCTCGCGAGCAACGTGTGCTTGTCCTTGCAGTCGCCATACTGGTCCTGCAGCACCGCGCCCGCCTGGCGCGGTTGATAACGCCCGGCGCCGAGCGACAGGCTGACGTAGCGGAAGTTGGTGGCGACGAAATCGTAGAGCGCCTCGAGCTTCTCGATGTCGGTCTTGCGGCCTGCGGTCAACTCCGCCGCCTTCTTCCGCACTTCTGTCGTGGGGACCCGCTGCGGCGCTTCGAGTGCCGCATACCATCGGCCGACTTGCTCCCATGTCTGGAACGTCGTCAGGCGAATGGCTGCAACTTCGGGTTCGCCGGTCGCACGCTCCGGCTTTTTCTTGTTCGTGTCGTCGCTCTCAGCCTTTCGCTCGCCGGCGCCCTTCAGCTGCGAACGGACCCAGTGGTAGACACGGCGGCCGTCACGATCCCTGGGCGCAGACTCGTATCCGGGACGCACCTTCAGCGTGACGCTCCGGCTCGAGGGCACATCGACGTCGAGCTGCTCATCGAGGACCACGACGCCGTCGTCGAAGTTGTATTCGGTCCAGAACTGTCCCGGTGCGAGTGCGGTGTGGATGGTGGTGACGACGCTGAGCTCGAGCACGTCGCCCGGCCGCAGGCTCTGGACCGTGACATGCTTCTGGCGAAAGTCGGTATAGATCGGCGCGACGCGCTGCACCGGGGCGCTCAGATCCTGCACCGCCTCGGGCGGCGTGGCGACGATGCTCCCGTCAGGCTTGAGGACGCGCACGAACGCGACGTCGGCGCGCTCGTTGGCTGAGTTGTAGCCGAACACGAGCTGCCCGTACTGCTGCACGCCGGCTTCGCTCTGCGTCCGGATGCGCATGTAGAGCTCGCGCCGCCCGGTGCCATCGTCCTCGAAGCGGACCAGCGACCGGACCTGCTCGAAGACCCAGGCCTCCTGCGAGTAATCAGCCGGCGCCGTCGGCTTCTGTGCTAACGCCAGGCCCTGGCCAGCCACGACGAGAGCCGCACAAAGAGAAGGAGAAAAACGACGGCCAGCGAGCCTGCGCATGTACATGGCGATCTCGGGGAGAAAAGCGGCCTTGGGCGTTGGGGGAAGGCACTTATTCTAGCATGGCCGTATCGGGCGGATTGAGTCGGGCCGCCTGCCGTTCGATCCCAGCGGATTTACTGCGTTCGCAGCAGACGCACCGCTGTATGCTTTCCGGAACAGGAGGACGGTCCATGAGCGGCATGCCACGCTCGATAGTCTTGTCCCTGGTCGCGCTCGTCGGCGCCGCGTCGATGTCGGCCCAGGTCACCGAGCGGCCCGCGGCGTCCCGGCACCCGGTGCAGCGCCTCTACGTGCCGGCGCGAGACACCTGGGAGACTCGCAAGCCGGCGGACGTGGGGATGGACGAGGCACTCCTGGCTCAGGCTATCGAGTACGCGAAGACGCGGGATACGACCTGGGGCAGGGACGACTACATGGCCGATCAGGTCCGGACGTTCGGCCGGCCTCTCGGAGCCGTCCCGCCCAGGCACGGCCCGACCAACGGCGTGATCGTACGCCACGGCTATATCGTCGCCGAGTTCGGCGACACCAACGTCGTCGAACCCACCTACAGCGTCGCCAAGAGCTACCTGTCGACCATCCTGGGCCTCACGATTGACCGCGGGATGATCAAGCGCATCGCCGATCCGGTTCGCGATTACGTCAGGGACGGCGGCTACGACTCTCCGCACAACGCCAGGATCACGTGGGAAGATCACGCGCGGCAGGCGAGCGAGTGGGAGGGCACGATGTTCGGCAGGCCCTCGACATTCCTGGGAACCGAAGAGTTCGGCAACGGCCAGATGAAGCCGCGCGGCATCCGCGAGCCCGGCACGTTCTACGAATACAACGACGTGCGCGTCAATCGGCTGTCGCTGTCACTCCTCCGGCTCTGGAAGCGTCCGCTCCCCGAGGTGCTGAAGACCGAGATCATGGATCCCATCGGCGCATCCGATACCTGGAAATGGCTCGGGTACGACAACGCCGATGTCGAGGTCGACGGCAGGACGATCAAGTCCGTCCCGGGCGGCACGCGGTGGGGCGCGGGACTCTGGATGAGCTCTCGCGACCACACGCGGTTTGGCCTGCTCATCTCCCGCAAGGGCAACTGGAACGGCCGCCAGCTGGTGTCCGCGTCGTGGATCAAGCAGGCGACCGCGCAGGGCGGACCGCCGAACTCGAACGACTACGGCTACCTCTGGTGGCTCAACACGAAGGGCGGCAACAAAGGCGTCCCGACCACCAGCTTCCAGGCGCAGGGCAACGGGTCGAACACGATCTTCATCGATCCGGAGCACGACCTGGTGATCGTGTGGCGGTGGCACGCCGGTGGTGATTTCTTCGCGCGCGTCGTCGTGTCGGTCAAACCGTGATGCGCGCCGCGATCGCCTTCCCGTTGGCCCTCGCCCTCGCCGCGACCCTGCCCCGGGCCCAGACGATGCCGGCGAAGACTTTGGGCATTTATGTCATCGATGTGGAGGGCGGCAATGCCACGCTGTTCGTGGCGCCGTCGGGTGAATCTCTGCTTATCGACACCGGGAATGGTGGCGCGGCCGCTGTTCGCGATGCCGGCCGCATCATGGCCGCTGCCCACGCGGCTGGCCTCACGCGGATCGATCACCTGATTACCACGCACTGGCACAGCGATCATTTCGGTGGCATGGCCGAACTCGCGGCGCGCATTCCCATCCGGCATTTCATCGACCACGGTCCGAACGTTCAGCCCGCCGCCGCCACCGAGGAGTTTCTGCAGAAGACATATCCACAGATCTACGCCAAAGCCACGCACACGGTCGCAAAACCGGGCAGCAGGATTTCCGTCGCGGGCTTGGATGTTCTCGTGGTGACTTCCGCTGGTGAGACAATCAAGACGGCATTGCCCGGGGCTGGCGCCGCGAATCCATACTGTTCGAGTTTCAAGCCTGGCGAGAACAATGCGGAGGACCCGATGTCGGTCGGGACCTTTGTGACGTTCGGAAGGTTTCGTACGATTCATTTGGGGGATCTGACGAAGAACAAGGAATTCGAGTTGATGTGCCCGAGCAACCGTATCGGGACGGTTGATGTGCTGTTGGGTTTGCACCACGGCGTGGATACTTCGAATTCGGAAGTGCTCGTTCACGCCCTTCGTCCACGTGTAGCCATCATGAACAATGGCACTCGCAAGGGCGGACAACCCGAAGTAATGAAGACATTGCATTCGTCTCCGGGGCTCGAGGATCTCTGGCAGATGCATTTCTCGCAACTCAGCGGCCAGGAGTACACAGTGCCTGGCATGTTCATCGCCAACGTGCTTGACGAGCCGTCAGCGGCCATCGCCGTGGCGCCGATCGCAGCTCCGCAGCCTGGTCCGGACGCGCCACCGGCGCCTGTTCACAATGGAACCGCCTATTGGATCAAAGTGTCGGCAGGCGAGGATGGCTCGTTCACCGTGACGAACGGACGTAACGGCTTCAGCAAGCAGTACACGGGCAGTCCCAGGTCGGGGAGCAAGTAACGAAGCTTCGCTTCAAACCGACGGAGTGAAGAGAGCGGTGGTGACGCGAATCTTCGTAAAGGTTGGTTCCTTCCCGCCGAAGAACACGCGTCCGAGACCCGAGGCGATCCAAAGTCCGGCGGCGACACCCCAGAGGCTGTCGGCGGCGAGCAACCGGTGCCAGCCCGCCTCATCGAGAGGACGAGCAAGAGCTCGCCCGCGGATGAAGACGCCCCCGAGTCCGAGAGCGAGCGTAAGGACGTGGACCGAGGAGAGCAGCGCGCCGATGACCACGATGCAGTCTAGTTGGCAGTCGAGCGGGCTCGCAAGACATGCGCCCGGATTCAGGAGTCTTTCGCGATTGACACTCTGGCCGTCTCCGAATCATCTGCCGGCACGACAATTCGCACGATGTGACCGTCTTTATCGGACGCCTCGATGACCAACGCCTTGGCCGGCGTCCCGCTCTGATGGAGAAGCGCGCGAACGAGATCGCGACCGGTCGGACAATCCTGCAATTCCAGCTGTTCGCCGTCGACTAGCGTCGCGAAGATTCGAAGGTTTTTCACACGGTCACCCGACGGTCATGGTACATCGGCCACGTGTGTTGATTGTCGGTCGCCGCGTCGACGCCTCGTACCCGGGTTCGATGACGCGTCACGGCGCACAACATCTCTGGACGGGTCAGCGACTCGCCGGACGTCCGTGCTCTGACCGAGCTGCGGCCGGCGACGTGGCCCTCACATCACAGCGCAGATCGCAGCTAATCAAGTACGAGTCGCTCACATGCGCGGGCGTGTTAACATGCTGACTTCCAGTGGATTAGGGCGAATGGTCATGGAGTCATCGCCCGCGGTTGACTGCCGGTGACACCAACTGTTCGGGGGATCTACAACATGGAAAACTGGGCCGCACGCGCGATCGGCGGTGTGTTGGCACTGATCGGGGTCGTGCTCTTGGGGGTGTACCCGTTCACGCGAATAGCTGCCGCCCGCGAAAGGTCGGATATCGATCGGGCTCTAGCGCCACTCTTGAATGTGCCGCTCGAACAACTGCGAGCTTCAAATGCGCGCATTTTTGCCGTCTTGGTTCCAACTGATCCTCAATGGACGAGGATCGTGAAACGTGTCGGTCGGCCTTCTTTTCTCGTCGTGGCCGTTCGCGACTACGGATGGCCCACTGAGCGCGTGTATTCATCGCCAGAAATTGGCCTTGACCTTCACGTTCGGAAAAACGGCGCGGATGTGGTGATTGCAGCGGTGACTGACACCGCGGAGAGCTATTCCGCACATGCGAGCACGAGAGACGGAATCAGATTCGACGCAGAGCCTGGAGATGCGCTGGATGTCATTATTCGCGTTCGCGCGCCAGTGCCGGCTCCGGCTCCGAGATCCGTACTGCTCTTAACGTCAAACTGGGGCGCAAAGGTCGGGGCTTGGGCGGAAGGGAGCTCAATCGGTTTCGCTGCCGAACAGGTGGTCGCGCTCGCGTCGGCGATCACTGGTGGCCTGTTCCTATGGTGGGGGTCGACCTTTGCCTGGGGTCGCCCGGAGCCGACCGCCTAAGCTTGCAGCCGGCGGCAGCGGCGCGGCACGAGCTGCCGCGGCTGAAACGCGATGCGTCAGGCAGCCGTTGATGCGTTGCAATGTCATTTCACATTCGAAACGCAGCCGCAGACGACCGTCAAGGTTGTACGCGGGGATCTGATACGAGATCGCTTCCTCGGCTCTGGGCAAGGCCTTGCGGATCGCGTTCCGCACGCGCTTGAGTACGCCCTGCACTGCCTCGGGCTGCGAGGCGATGTACTCGTCCACCGACTTGAAGTCGGTCTTGGCCATCGTAATTCCAGTCTCCAAAATAACCGGCAGAAGGCCTCACCTCCGGCAGGATGGACTCAGGAATTTCCAATTCGGTTAACATCCGTTTGTCCCACACCAGGCTGCGAATGTCATACAGCATGGTTCTGGAGGCATTCGAATAATCTGTCGCGTGACTCTTTCCACCCGTCAACTTCCATATGAGCCAGGAGTCTATGGTACCAAATGCAAGTTCACCTTTCTTTGCCCTTTCCTTTGCACCTGAAACGTTCTCCAGAATCCACCTGATCTTGGTGGCTGAAAAATAGGAATCAATCACTAGTCCGGTATGGTCGCGGACATATTCACTCAATCCCTTTGCTTTCAACTCTTCGCAAATCGAAGCGGTGCGCTTGTCTTGCCAGACGATCGCAGGGTGAACCGGCACACCCGTCTTCCGGTCCCAGATAACGGTTGTCTCCCTCTGATTGGTAATTCCGATGGCGGCAATGGAGGACACATCAATGGAATGATCACGAATGACCTTGTGCAGAACGTCATTTTGTGTAGACCAGATTTCTTCCGGGTCGTGCTCCACCCAGCCCGACTGGGGGTAATGCTGTGTCAACTCCTGGCCGGCGCTGCCGAGCGTCCGCCCGGCGACGTCATACACGACGGCCCGCGTGCTCGTGGTGCCTTGATCGATCGCGAGCACAGAGGGAGAGGCCATGACTTCTATCCTCATGTTTTGT
>Ga0137409_10003590_pt1 | contig 16393 bp, 15 predicted proteins | sample CZODoug1_16funga_FD_122059 | JGI IMG/M metagenome (GOLD analysis project Ga0137409, IMG submission 122059) | Vadose zone soil fungal communities from Angelo Coast Range Reserve, California, USA - CZODoug1_16fungal (Hybrid Assembly) | ecosystem: Environmental > Terrestrial > Soil > Vadose zone... | reverse complement strand
AAATCACCGTGGTCCCGAAGGAAATCTACAAAGCTGTTCCGCGGAATGAAAGCCACTGATGTATAGTCTCCCGCTTCGGCGGTGACCCGGTGACGCTCACCCGACATGCTCTCGCTCAAGCCCAGGATTGTCCCCGGACCGGCCACTTCCAACAGTTGCAGTCGGCTTTGGGCCGTGGGTAGAAGAACCCGAACCAGGCCCGACTCGACGACATATACTCCGCTGACCTCGTTACCCTGCTGAAACAGTTTGGCGCCCTTGGGATAGACCCGGACCGATTTGATCCCGTGGAGAGCCTCCCACAGATCGGGGCTCAACTTGGCTGGTAATGGCTGTGACGACACCTGGGCGCTCCTGGTCCAATCTAGACTGCACCAGATTGAGGCCGGCAAGCTGTGATTTACGTCACAAACATGGGTGATAGTTCAGCCAGCTGGGGCCGGACCGGGGGTGGACTCGCCGTTTTGTGCGGACCCGGCAAGAGGCGTCTCTACGGTTGGACTCGCCTTCCTACTGCCGCTCCAGGATTTCGTCGACTGCGACCTTGCCACCCTTCTCTACGCTGACGACCTTGTGAATGGGCTTAAATCCGGTCAGCGTGATGTCCACTACATAGTTCCCCGGTCCCAGCATGAACTCCGTCGGAGAAAGCTTTTCTAGGATCCGTTGATTGATTACGACCTGGGCGCCCTTGGGTTGGGTACGAACGCTCATCGAGCCCATGCCAGCGGTGCTGTCGCCGCCAGCACCACCGAATAGTTTCTTGAATTTCCCTACGTTCCGGATGTCATCGGCATTGCCTAAGGCGCGCAGCGCAGGTGCGAATTGAAAGTTCTGGCCCGCGCCAAGATCCGCGCTGGAGGTTTCATCGAGATATCCCTGCTTGCGAAGGACCAGCGTGTGTGCGCCTTTTTCACCGAGAACTGGACTGGAGTAACCCGGCCCGTACTTTTGCCGTCGAGAATGACGTCGGCCCCGGCGGGAGTGCTGCTTACGACCATCAACGCGTTGATCGGAGCAAGGTGCAAAGACACGGCTGCTCGGCTGCCTGAGGCAATACCAACCGTGCGGGCTTCGGCTGAATAGCCGGACTTACTGACGGAAATCGTGTGTTGTCCCGGACTAATGCCGCTTAAGCTGAATGGTGTGACCCAACTGGGGTCGCCTCTGCCGTCCAGTTGAATCTGCGCACCGGGTGGAGTGGAGTCGATCTGCACCGACCCGGGAATGATTGCCACTGGCGCAGGAGCCTGAGCTCTTTTCCGGCCATTCGCGCCGCGCTTGTCGAGTTGGCGCACCGTGACTTCAGGTTCCGGTTCAGCAACTGACGCGGCCTCGGCTTGGACTGGCGGTGGAGTCGGGGCTGGAGCGGGATGCTGGCTAGCGGCAGCCTTGGTCGGACGTGGGGCGGCGGTAGAATCGTCGTCCTCCGATCGAACATGGAAGTACACGGCAATGGCAACAATCAGGATCAGAACGCCCGCTCCCAGCAGGGCGTACATCATCAATTGAGGAGGAACGGTTTTGATCTCCGTCATCGCCCGGTCCGCTACTTCCCGGACCTGTATCCTCGGTTTCTCTTCCTTACCTGCACCCCGAAGCTGCGACAACGGAGACGGCTCAGATACTTCCGGGATCGGCAGCGGAGGCGGAGGCGGTGCAAACACCGGCTCCTTCATCGGAGGCAGTTCGTCTAAGTCGGAAAAACTCTTGCCCGCTGAAGTTGCCAGTGCGGGAGCGGACATCATCGGATCAAACGTCTTAGGCTGGTGCGTTTCAGTTTCCTGCTCCGCAGTGGCAGCCGACATCACCGGATCCAGAGCGACCCGGGCTGGGGACGGGTCAGGAGCGTCCATCATTCGTGAACCAGAATTGGAGGAAAACCCCGACTGTGCACCGGCTGCTGCGGCCGCAGCCCGGCTCGGGGCTGCAACTGGTGTTGGCGCGTGAGTTGGTGTTGGCGGCGTCCAATCGTCGGAAAGGTCGGCCTCGGCTGCCTTGGGCGCCGACGCGATAAACTTACTGGCCGCCGCTGCGCGCGCGGCCTGAGGAACTGGCACCACGGGCGCCTTGGCAGCCGGCTTTTTGGCATCGCTTCCAGCCGATTTCTTGCCGCTGTTTTCCTTACACTTCTCGAGGTCGTCCACCAGTTCGCGCGCCGTCTGATACCGCTGTTCTGGATCCTTGGCGAGCGCTTTCATGATCAGCACGCTGACGCCCGGCTGGATCTTGGGATTCAACGACGACGGGCTGGGCGGCATTTCATCGGCGATCTGCGTTGCAAGGGCCACTGGATCCGCAGCGTCAAATGCTTTGCGATCCGTGACCATTTCATAAAGCACGGCACCCCAGGTAAACAGATTCGAGCGCAGATCGATGCTATCGCCGCGCACCTGTTCCGGCGACGCATAGGGCAGCAGACGCCCCAGTCCGTTGCCCAACTCCGCACTGATCAGGCTCATGCTGGAGATGCCATAACCCAGAATCTTAACCAAGCCATCCCACTGCACCATGATTTTCGCGGGTTCGAGCGAGTGGTGGGTGACTCCCTTGGAGGCAGCCGCATCCAGACCCGTGCAAACCTGGCGCGTAATATCCAGCAGGTCCCAGATCGAGAACCCTTCCTTGCGCGTGAGCATGGTGGCGATGCTGTTGCCCTGGACGTATTCCATCGCGGCGCAAAACTGCCCTTCGATTTCGCCCGCACCATAGAGCGCCGCTATATTTGGGGTGAGCAACTCGCGCGTGCCTTCGCCCTCGGCGATCAGCACGTCCACGAAGGCAGACGCGCGTTCACCCAGCGCCTCCAGATTTTGGGTCTTGAGCGCTACGGTCTGGTTGGTTTCCGTGTCCGTAGCCTTATAGATCAAGGCTGAGTCGGACTTGGAAAGTTCACTCTGAATTTCGAACCGGCCAAACATCATCGCCATTGCAGTCGCCTCGCGGTGACAGCCGCACTACTCCTAAGAAAATGGGTAGGCTAACATCTGGGGGAGAGACGCAATTAGGATAACGCGGTGAACTCGGAGGCGAGAGTTACGAAGGTACTTGGATTCCGGAGCTCAGGATGCTACGCGTTCCCCTACATCCGAGCGCAGCCATTCCTCCACCAGACGCCGCACCTTGGCGCCTTCAGGTCGGCGGCGGACGGCATCCAGCACCGCTAGATGGACGCGCTCACTCGATCCGCGAAAACACACCCAATAGGGCACGCAAATTTCGTCGGAAGAAACAGGAATCGTCTCGATCTTTAAGCCCCGAACGCGAAAAAATCCCCGCGTGAAGATCATGCGGCGTACCTGCGCAACCAGTAGTTCTGCGGCGTGCGTTTCATCCGTTGCGACCGGAAGTACGTTGCGGCTTTCGATGGTGAGAAACGGTTCGCCCGTCGCTCCTGCCGGGAACTGATACAGGTCAAGCACTCCCCGAACCGCGTCCAAGGCGAGGGTCTGATTTTGCTCGCGCCCGGCACTGCAAATCTTCACCTGAAACAAACGATACGGAATGTACAACTCTGCCAAGGAGCGAACTGGGCCGCGGATCAGATCCGCCATACGGTTCATCGCGCCTTCCGAAAAATAGCGGATCGCCTCTTCGCGCGTCACGTTCGGTTTCAGGCTGCGGATACGCGTGCTGGTCCCGTCTCTGGTCATGGCTTGCCGGTCGGACGAATGGGCGATCTAGGGCTGGCGGAGATTGTGGCGGTGATTTCTCTCGCCCGTTTTGACGAATGTTGCATGAAATCGAGGATCGTCTCCAGTTGCTCGTCGTTATATCGTTCCAACAGGTTCGCAAACCCCTGCCGAATCGAGCCGAACACGGTTTCACCTCCGGCGAGCCGTTCCCGCACGGGTTCCACCATGACCCGCCGCCGGTCGTGCGCATCGCGCACTCGCCGCACCAGTCCCTTTTTCTCGAGCCGGTCGATCAGACTGGTGACCGACGCCGTGGCCAGACCGGTGTATTTTGCCACCTCCCCGGCGGTAACCGGACCAAGCCGCATCAGGGTGTCGATGGTTTTCGTGTCGGTGGCGGTCAAGCCCCAGCGCTCGGCAACCGCGGTGTGGAGCATCACGGTCGCCGCGCTGTTTTCCCGTCCCGCTCCCAGGATCCCCTCCACCAGAATCCGCCGAGAGAGACCCGCTACCGCTTTTATCTTGCCGGATCCGCTTGACACGGGATTCGCCTCTGGATATTATCTCGATGCATCGAGATATATGGTCCACCATAATACAATAATACAATATACCGTATCGCCGGTTTCGAGAGAGCGCGGCAATCGCGGGGCCTCGATAGCATCGGGAGCTGGTTGCAGGCTGGCATCGGGTGCATTATTCTGGAACCGTTCCTCTACAGGGTTCGTATCTTCTCTCAGTGTTGTTGTGTCTGTACTCGTTGCTCTTCCCGGAGTCTGAACCAGCATGACCCTAACCCGTTTCGTGACGAAGAGTGCCTTCCGCAACAAGCGCCGCAGCGTGCTGACAGTCGTGAGCATCACGTTTTCGCTGGTGTTGCTTACGCTCATGATGACGGTCTGGCATAGCTGGTACATCGACAAGGGAAGCACCGAAGCGGCGCAACGGCTGATTACTCGTCACCGCGTCTCTCTGACCCAATCCCTTCCGGAATATTATCGAGAGAAGATGCGCACCGTTCCCGGCGTGGTCGCGGTGGCGCCCACGCAATGGTTTGGTGGCTTGTACAAAGACGAAAAACCGGAGAATTTTTTCGCCCAGTTCGGAACCGATCCCAACGAAATCTTCAAGGTCGCGACGGATTTCAAAATTCCCGACAATCAACTGGTTGCCTGGCAGAAGGATCAGGCAGGCGCAGTGGTCGACAGCGAATTGGCCAAGAAGTTTGGTTGGAAAATCGGCGATCGCATCATCATCAAAGGAACGATCTTTCCTGTAAATCTGGAGCTCAACATCCGCGGAATTTTTACCGCGCCGCAGCCGACCATCACGGTCTACTTCAACCTGAAGTATCTACAGGAAGCTGTTGCCTACTTCAAAGGACATTCTGGTACTTTCAATATTCTGGCTGACTCACCGGACGACGTCCCCAAAGTGGCGGCCGGCATCGATGCGATGTTCCGCAATTCGCCCGAACCCACGAAGACGGAAAGCGAGAAAGCATTCCAGCTGAGTTTCATCAACAGCATCGGCAACGTAAAAGCTTTCATCCTGAGCATCTGTCTGGCGGTGGTCTTCGCCACTCTGCTGGTCTCCGCCAATACCATGGCGATGTCGATTCGCGAACGCACCCGCGAAGTCGCGGTTCTGAAGACGCTTGGATTCACGCGGCAGTCGATTCTTGGGCTCTACGTCAGCGAAGCAGTCACCGTGACTTTAGTTGGCGGCATCCTGGGCTGTCTGCTGGCGGTCGGCTTGATCGCCGCGATAAAACAAGTTCCAGGGATGGGCTTTTTCTTTCTGGGGATGAAAGTGACGTGGTCCACATACGTCCTCGCGATTCTTATTTCGGGCATGGTAGGACTTGTGAGCGCGATTTTCCCCGCATATCACGCTGCTAAGGTGGATATTGTGGACGGCTTACGTCACATCGGGTAAGGCAAATACAACATGGCGATCCCCATCAGCTACAACATTCGGAATCTGAAGCTTCGCAAGGGTCTCACCATCATGACTGCGCTCGGAATCGCGCTGACCGTGACCACTGCGGTCTTTCTGATGGCGCTTTTGGCGGGCTTGCAAAAAGCGTTTGTCTCCAGCGGCGATCCCCTGAACGTGCTCGTGATGCGCAAGGGTTCAACGGCGGAACTCTCGGGCGGCTTCGACGCTTCCTTGTTTCCAATCCTCAAGACGCTACCGGGCATCGCCACCGATAAAGAGGGACAACCGCTAGCATCTGGGGAATGGGTTGTGGTCGCAGTCTTGCCGAGGAAGGATCGCACCGGAGAGGTCAATGTTTCAGTCCGCGGCCTCATGCCTGCGGGCGTCGCGCTCCGTGCCGACGAGAAGGACTCGCGCGGGCAGCCGAAACTGAAGTTGATCGATGGACGCTGGTTCGCGACCGGCCAGCGAGAAGTCGTGGTAGGAAAGTCCATTCACGACCGATTTTCCGGCACGCAAGTGGGTGACAACCTGGACTTTGCCAAAGGGCAGTGGAAAGTTGTCGGCATCTTCGATTCCGGCGGAACTGCCTACGATTCGGAAATCTGGGGCGACTTCAACCAGGTTGCCGCTGACTTTGATCGTCAGGGCGGTCTCGGCTCGGCCTATCTCAGAGCCACCGATCCGGTGTCTGCCGACGCCCTTAAGAATCGCGTCAGCGATGACCAGCGACTGAAACTGGAAGGCCACCTGGAAACCGAATATTACGAGAAGCAAACCAGCTCCGGCGGAGCCATCAAGTACATCGGCTTTCTGGTGGCGATCATTATGGCCGTCGGCTCCAGCTTTGCCGCGATGAATACCATGTATGCCGCCGTCGCCTATCGCGCGCGCGAAATTGCGACTCTGCGCGTGATCGGATTCTCCCGGCCGAGCATACTGACTTCGTTTGTGCTGGAAGCTCTGTTGCTGTCGCTGCTGGGTGCGGTGGTCGGCATTGTGCTGATGCTGCCATTCAACGGCATGAGCACCGGCATCGGCAATCAGGTGACGTTCAGCGAAACCGTATTCAGCCTCCAGATGACGTGGTCGGTCGTAATCACAGCGATTGCATTCGCGCTGGTGATGGGACTGCTTGGAGGTTTTTTCCCAGCCTGGAGCGCTGCCCGGCAGGAGATTCTGGCATCGCTGCGAGGCTAGAGTCAAAGAGTAGCGCCAGCATCTTGCCGGCTGTCCCGAGGGCGTCTCGCCCTCGGCCCGGCGGGCGAAGAGTCTGGGGATAAAAGGGGCGCATGCAATGCAAGATCATGATGGTGAGCTTCTTGCGCGGATCTCCGAAGATTTTTTTCCTCGCGTAATGGGCGAAGACAACCTTGACGACTGGAACTTGGCGCAGGACTTTGGTGAATTCCTTCTTCGAATTGCCCCGGAAGAGGTGATTGGCCATGCGTTGCTGGCACGGGCTTCCAGGCACCTCGGGCAGTTGGAACGTGCTACTGAGGAGTTGAAGCTATGTCGAATCCAGGCAAAGACCGGGGAACTGAGCGCAATGGAGAGAGACTTCCTGCTTTCGTTTTTGGGCAAGGAAGAGCAGCTCTTGTCCAGGCCCAACAGCCCGGCCTGAGCAAAGTTGCAGGTGCCGCCGAAATAGTGACCTTTAATTGACTTCAATGCCCGCTGACGACAAACACGACGAGCTACAGAACCTGCGCATCGACCACTCGATGCGCGACAGCGGCGGAGAACCGCCCGCCTGGTCCCGCCGCTTCATCATCGGTGGAATTGCCGTCGTTGTCCTGCTCGGAGTGAGCACGCTCGGCTTTCGAATGCTCGCCGGCGATGCTCCAGAGGTTGAAGTAGCTCGCGCCACCGCAGAAGGCAGTGACGTCGCGGGCGCCACCGTACTCTCGGCTACCGGATACGTCGTCGCTCATCACAAGATCAATGTGAACTCCAAAGTCACCGGTCGTGTTGCGTGGATCGGCGTTGAGAAGGGCGACAAAGTAAAAGAAGGACAAGTTGTGGTCCGCCTGGAAGATCAGGAATTTCGCGCCTTGTATGAACAGGCCCGCGGCGGCTATGAAAGCGCCAAGGCGCGGCTGGCGGAGATGGAACACGGATCGCGTCCGGAAGAAATTCAGCAAGCCGAGCACAATCTTTCCGAGGCCCGCGCCACCGCGGCCAACGACAAAATCCAACTCGCCCGTATGCGCGATCTGTTTGCGCAAGGAGTGGTCTCCAAGCAGGCGCTCGACGATGCTACCGCCCGCAACGACGCCTCACAGCAGCGCGCCAATTCCCTGGAGCAGATGTTTCGAATGTCGAAAATCGGTCCGCGCTCCGAGCAGATTGAGCGCGCCCGCGCTGACATGTTACAGGCGCAAGGGCAGATGGACTATGCCAAGGCTCAACTCGACGCGACGACGATCAAAGCGCCTGTCAATGGGACGATTCTGGAGCGCACCGCAGAAAAGGGAGAGTTGGTGACCGCGCAGTTTGCCAGCGGCGCTGAAGGCGGCCCACGCGGCTCAGTGGTTGCTCTCGCCGACTTGAACGACATCCAGGTTGAACTCGACATCGCGCAAGATGATTTCGCCAAACTCGGCCCCAAACAGGAAGCCACTGTCATTCTCGACGCGTTCAAGGATCGTAGCTACAAGGGTGCAATCGCAGAAATTTCCCCGGAGGCCAACCGTCAGAAGGCAACCGTGCAGGTGAAAGTGCAGATCACGAATCCGGATGCCTACCTGCGTCCGGAAATGAACGCCACTGTGCAGTTCCTGGCGAGCGACAACAAGGCAGTCACCCGCAAACAAGAGGGCGCGTTCGTTCCTACCCAAGCCGTACGCGACAAAGACGGATCGAAATTCGTATTTATCGTTCTCAACGGACGAACTCTCCGCCGCGATGTACACGTTCTCGGCCCGCGCTCCGGAGGCTATTTGGTGGATTCCCTGGTGGGCGGTGAAAGCGTCGTCACAAGCGCGCCTCCCGACCTGAAAGACGGACAGAAAATTCGTATCAAAGGACAGTCATGAGCGCAGACACGGCAAAGAACGGCAGAGTAGTGGAGGCCCGCGGAGTCAACAAAATCTTCAAGCGCGATGCCTTCCAAGTAACCGCGCTCGATAACGTGACGATCGAAATTGCGACGGGAGAGTTTCTCGCGCTCATGGGTCCATCCGGATCGGGTAAGACGACGTTGCTGAACATGATCGCCGCCATCGACCGCCCCACTTCGGGAGAATTGCGCGTGCTCGGCGAAAACATCTTCAATCTCAGCGACGGCGATTCGGCGCGCTGGCGCAACACCCACGTTGGCTATGTCTTTCAGACTTTCAATCTGATCCCCGTCCTCACAGCTTTTGAAAATGTCGAATTACCTTTATTGCTGACAAAGATGACCGCCCAGCAACGCCGCGACCACGTGCTGACCGCGCTCAAACTGGTCGGTCTTGAAGACCGCGTCAATCATTTACCGAAGCAACTCTCCGGCGGGCAGGAGCAGCGTGTGGCGATCGCTCGCGCGATCGTCAGCGATCCTACGTTGATCCTGGCCGACGAGCCGACCGGCGACCTCGACAGCAACTCGGCAACCGAAATCCTGGAGATTCTGAAGCGACTCAACGAGGGATTCAAGAAGACGATCGTGATGGTCACCCACGATCCGCACGCGGCCCAGTACGCACACGTCACCAGGCATCTGGAAAAAGGCAAACTGTTGCCGGTCTAGAGCGTTTCGCAAACTGGTCTAGGTCGCGACTGAACAGCTTGCGGAAAGAACTCCACTGCCAGCAAAGTTTCGGGGGGTACGACTTCAGTCGTGCCGCAAGATCCGCCGCAGCTTCAGCCGCGGCGTGCGCTGACTATCGCGGGGCTGAAGCCCGAGTGCCCATGCGCCTTTAACGACACGGCCGGAGCCGTGCTCTCCCGGTAAGCCGTTGCCCACCCAAAACCCGGCCCTCACACCGTCACTTGCGTGGGCACGCCGTTCGCCGGCGAATCACCTTCGCTGACCCATTCCCAGACTCGCCGTCCCCGATCATTGGTGAGGCTGCGCGCCTCGCCGTAATCCACTAGACGATTGAGAACTGTGGTGACTGATGCCATCGGGTCTTTGTGGCGCAACAGGATCTCACTCGCACGCCGTTCCAGTTCCTGACAGACCTCGCGCGCGCCCAGCGGGCTGCGCGCTTCCATCAGGACAGTCCGGCAGGCTTTGGTGAAGCCCGGCTGTCTGCCATTGGGTTTGCGGTCGATCAATTCGAGAAGGTCTTCGCCCAGCACATCGTCGCCGAACAGGTTGGCAAGTCCGGAGATCGTTTGTTTGACCGTGCCGATGCGCTTCATGATATCTGCGCGTTGACGCATCAGCTGACGAAGTTCATCGTGCGCAGCTCTGACTACCTGCTGCACTGGAACACCACTCACGCGAGGATCTATTGCGCCGGCGCCATCCCGGTCGTACTTTCCCACATCCATGACTCCCTCCGAGCCCCGGAACCTGCCCCCTCAATCCCCGCGCCACGCGGGATTCTGCCTTAGGTCTTTAATACGGCAGAGGATTCGCGAAAGTTCCCGGATAGGGAACTCCCCCAAAAAGCGGGAATCCTTTGCACAGTTGGACTCACGGGAAGTGAAAACGTCACCACCGAACAATGCCGTAGTGATGCGTCCAAACAAAAGCGCGAGTGCTATACACTCGCGCTCCAGATAACGGGATTCTTCTACCGTTTACTGGATGATTTGACAAGCGCTGTCTTCTTCGAAGGCGGTAGAAATCTCTCCTATCCCATCACCGTCGTGTGTTCCGGACGAATCTTGTACAACACTCGTACCTCGCCTGGCTGCGAGTAGGGATACTTATCCAATCCCATGTACTTCTTCGCCAGCTTGTCGATACTCGCCGCCGCACCCTCCTCCGTGATCTCGACGACCGTGCCGCGAATTTCCATGTAACGGTAGGGATTGTCGGGATCGACGATCGCCAATGCGACCCGCGGATCGCGCCGCACGTTGCGGTCCTTCTGGCGTCCCTTGGCGGAGTTGAAGATGACGTGCTCGCCATCGAAATCGACCCACACCGGCGTGACCTGCGGTCGCCCATCCGGCATGAGTGTTCCTAAATTGGCGAAGGCTTTCTTCTGGAAGAGATCCTGATATTTTTCGGGGATGACGTTCGACATCGCTGTCTCCTTCTTTGAAGTTGATGGTTCTGGGGCCGGAGAAATTATAGATGCCAGGAACCATCCCGATGCTCCGCTTAATTCTTGCGGGTGCTGCTGGAACGCATTGGCGGTTTGGGGATCGAACTGTTTAACGATTACAATATCGAATCCAACTAGAGCCAGTCGAGAAGTACAAGGCGCGTCGTTTGCGCCTGACGGAATCTCTAGTAAAATAGTAGCCTTTCTGGAGCACGACGATCCATGCACACCGCCGCACAGTGGCGCCGATCCCCGCAAACAGCCTTGGTGTGGTTGATCGTTCTCCTGCTGCTGGGGAGTCCTCTTTCCGCTCAGCAGACCGATACGAAATATCCACCGACGGTCGTCTTCATGACCGATTTTGGAACCGTGGACGATTCCGTCGCGCTCTGCAAAGGAGTGATGTACGGCATTACACCGAATCTGCGGATCGTGGACCTCACCCACCAGGTCACTCCGTTTTCGATCCTGGACGGCGCCCGTCTTCTCTTTGGCGCCACACCTTACTTCCCGACTGGAGCCGTGTTCGTAACCGTCATCGATCCGGGCGTAGGCAGCGCGCGCAAACCGGTAGTCGTCAAATCCAAGCGCGGCCAGTTTTTCGTCTTGCCAGACAACGGCCTGATCACGATGGTCGAGGATCGCGATGGCATCGAGGGCATCCGCGAAATCACCAATCAGGACTGGATGATCGGCTCCAAGATTTCGTCAACCTTCCACGGCCGCGACATCTTTTCGCCGGTCGGCGCCCGCCTAGCGCGCGGCGACGACTGGACGCACGTCGGCCCGGAACTTCAGCAACTAGTTCGGCTGGACCTGAAACCCGCAAAAGTAGACGACAAAGGCCTGAGCGGAGAGGTGGTCGCCCTGGACGGTCCCTATGGCAACCTCGTCACCAACATCGACGCAGAAGACTTTCTGAAGCTTGGCTATCAGCGTGGCGAAAAACTCAAAGTCACTATCGCCGGCCACGAAATCGAAATGCCGTTCGTGAAAACATTCAGTGACGTGCCCCTCAAGCAACCGTTACTGTTCATCGACTCGCGCGGACGCGTCAGCTTTGCCGTCAATCAGGGGAGCTTCGCCGCCACCTACGGAGTGGAACCGCCGCAGTCGGTTTTCATCGCTCGCAAAGGGAAGTAGGTCTGCTTTTGCAGGGGCGCGGCTTGAGCCGCGCCGAAGTATATCCACGAGGTGGGGCTTCAGCCCCCGAGGCCAAGGCACTATGACCGGCAAACAACATCTAACAGCCGTTTCTGCTCTGAGCGCATTAATTTTTCTGCTGGCCGGGGACGCAGCCGCGCAGAGCTTCCGCGGCTCCATCCGCGGCAAAGTCACCGATCCGAGCGGCAGCGTGATCGCCGGCGCCACCCTCTCCGCGAAGAATACCGGCACAGGTTTGACGCACGAAGCCATCACTGGCACTGACGGTGGATACGTTCTCGCGGAATTACCGGCAGGCGTGTACACCGTCACTGCACAGGCCGCCAGCCTTTCTCCGGCGGCCATGAATGTTCAGGTCAATGTTGGACTCGACACGACCGCGGATTTTGATCTGACCCAGGTGCAGAAACGGCAGGAACAGCTCGACGTAACGGCGGAAGCGCCTGTGATTGAGACCACTCGCGACGTGCTCGGTGAAATCGTAGAGCAGCGCCTTGTGTCCGAGCTTCCGCTCAACGGACGCGATTTCGGCAAATTAGTCGCGCTCACGCCCGGTACTACTGTGGATCCCTCGGGTGTGGCCGGGACTCAGGGCGGCTTCGGACAATTCAATATCAACGGCAATCGCGACCGCTCCAATAATTACACCCTCGACGGAACCGACAACAACGATCCGTTCTTCAACAATTCGGCGTTAAACCAAACCGGCATCGGCGGAGCGCCGGCCTCGCTGCTACCCATCGAAGCGATCGAAGAATTCAACTTGCAATCGCAGTTCGCGGCCGAATACGGCAGGAACAGCGGCTCGATCGTAAACATCGTTACCCGGTCCGGGACCAACCATCTGCACGGCTCGGCATTTGAGTTTCTCCGCAACAGCGCGCTCGATGCGCGGAATGTTTTTAATACCGCGTCGCGCAAGTCGGTTTTTCAAAACAACAATTTTGGAGTTGCGCTGGGTGGCCCCGTGGTCAAGGACAAGACTTTCTTTTTTTGGCGCGTACGAAGGCCAGCGCGAGCGTGTAGGGTCAGATTTCCTGTTACTTTTGCCCCGGCAGGACCAGATCGCAGAGGCTCGCTCCATCGCGCAGGGAATCAACGGCGGTGTGATTAACCCGGGCCTGGATGCCGTCCTAGCCTTCTATCCGCAAAGCGGCACGAATGAAGTCCCGAGCGTTGTGCACGACAAGAACGACGGAAACAATCTGATTGTGAAGCTGGACCACAGCTTCTCGCAAAGCGAACTTCTCACGGGACGCTACGCTTTCGCGCAGAGCGACCAGGTCTTTCCTTTTGGTTCCCCAGGAGGTTTCGGTGCCGGCTCGCGCCTTCGGATTTTGCCCAGACCTCGCCGGCTCGCGTTCAGGTACTGTCGGCCAGTCTTCTATCAAACCTCGGGCTATCGAAGATCAACGAGATTCGCTTTGGCTACAGCCGTTATCGAACATCCTTCAGTTCGCTCAATGCAAATTACGATCCAGTTGCGAATGGCTTGAATCTAGGTACCGGAAAACTCGGGCTGCCCGAGTTTGACTTTACGGGGATTGAGAATCTGGGCGCGATCGGCTTCAGCGTTCCACGCGGACGAACCAGCCAAACTTACCAGATCCTGGACAACTTCACCTGGCTGCGTGGCAAGCATACGTTGAAGTTCGGCGGAGAATTCCGCCGCGCCAGCATCGAAAATTTTAACGACAATCTGGAGCGCGGAATTTTTCAGTTTACTGCTGGTGTATGTCTTGATCTCTGTGTGCTTCCAAATGGTGATCCCGACCCCAACTACGATCCCATCGTGGATTCACTAGCCAACTTCTACACCGGTGGGTCGCAGGACAACTGCTTCTGCAGTTTCGAGCTGGTAGATTCCGGAAACACACAACGCACGACTTACAACAACGGGTTCAGCTTTTTCGTACAGGACGATTTTCGCCTGCGCTCCAATCTGACGGTGAATCTCGGATTGCGCTGGGAATATTTTGGCCCGCTGAGTGAGAAAAATAATCTGCTCTCCAACCTGGCCTCCGACGGCACGCTAGCGATGGTTGGGGCGCACGGGCTCGACGGAATTTACCAGCGCGACCTTAATAACTTCGCTCCACGGCTGGGATTTGCGTGGAATGTCTTCAAGAACACCGTAATTCGCGCAGGCTATGGCATGTACTACGATTACGTCCCGCAACACCTACAGATCGCGAACTTCACGTCGTCCGCGGGAGTTGTGACCAATCCGATTGGCCCCAAACCCGTGCTTCCGATGAACTTCAACTCGACGGCTTTTAACGGCACAAATTCCGACCCGACGATTCCGATCCTGACCGTGAACACCGACGGACCGTATTCGATTTTCGCTACGCCGCGTAAGTTTCCCACGCCTTACATTCAAAACTGGAATTTCAATGTGCAGCAGAGATTCGCTGAGAATGCGGCCGTGGAAGTTGGATATGTAGGAAGCAAGGGTACGCGTCTCATCCGCCTGACCGACGCCAATGAACCCAATGGAAATGGCGTCCCCCCGAATCCGAACTTCGGCACCATTGACGTCTTGACTCCGATCAGTTCATCCACTTACCACGCTTTGCAAACGACGCTGCGCATTCAGAATGCGCACCGCATTTCCGGTTTTGCCAGCTACAACTGGTCCAAGTCTCTGGACGACGCTTCGGATGGAATCGATTTTGTTCCACAGGTTGCGTTTCCCCAGGACCCTGATAATCTCAGAGCGGAGCACGGACCATCAAGCTTCGACACTCGCCATCGCTTCACGGTCGCCGTCAATTACGATTTGCCGGCGTGGCACGCAGTCGGACGGTTCGGCTACGGTTGGCAGCTCAACTGGATTCTTAGCTTTCAAAGCGGCCGCCCGATTCCGATCATCACGGCAAACGATACCAGCGGGCGCTTCTATTTCAACCAGCGGCCCAACGTCGTTCCCGGCGTCGATCCCATCATTCACAACTGGAACGCTTCCACCGGCTATCTGAACTTGAACGCGTTCTCGCAGCCCAACTTCAGCACTTTTGGAAATCTGGGGCGCAACTCTATCTACGGTCCCGGTTACAAGAACGTCGATTTTTCCATTAGCAAGAAAACTCAGATCACAGAGCAATTGGGACTGCAACTTCGCGCCGAGTTCTTTAACATTTTCAACCATCCGAATTTCGCGCAGCCGAACCACAATATCGTGCCGGGCGTGTCTGGCGGTGAACTTACGCAGACGCCCGATGTTGCCCAGACCAACCCCGGCCTCGGCGGCGGCGGTCCACGCGTGATGCAGTTAGGATTGAAACTAGTTTTCTAACAACACTGGGAAGAATTTCGTGTAGAGACGCGGCTTGCCGCGTCTCCCTCGGCACAAGAGAAATTCTATCCCTTCGTCAACTCCGCCGAAATCCTCGGCAGCACTGCACGCAATAGCCCGATGAAATGCCCCATCACGCGCCGTCCCGTCTCGAGCACCTCATCGTGTGCCAGGGGCTGGTCTAAAATTCCTGCCGCCATGTTGGTGACGCAGGAGATGGCCAGCACATTCATCCCCATGTGTCGCGCCGCGATCGCTTCCGGGACGGTAGACATCCCCACCAGGTCGGCTCCGATCGTGCGCAGGTAGCGAATCTCCGCCGGAGTTTCGTAGCTCGGCCCGAGCAGCGCTACGTACACGCCTTCGCGCGGCGGAATTGAAAGCTTCTTAGCTTCTTCGAGCGCAATTTCGCGATATCGTTTTGCATAGGTATAGCTCATGTCGGGAAAGCGCGCCCCCAGCCGTTCGTCGTTTGCGCCCACCAGCGGATTCTGTCCCTGCAAATTGATATGGTCGCGAATCATCACCAGCGCACCTTGTCCGTACTCGGTATTGATGCCGCCTGCTGCGTTGGTGAGAACTATGGCCCGAACGCCCATCCGCCCGAGCACGCGTACGGGAAACGCGACTTCGGCGGCGGAATAGCCTTCGTAGAGATGCACCCGTCCCTGCATCACTGCAATCGGCACGTCTCCCGCTTTGCCGATGACCAACTGTCCGGCGTGGCCGATGGCGGTCGAATGAGGGAACGCCGGGATTTGCGCGTATGGGATGCGCGTCGCGTTGACGAGCTCGTCGGCGAACGCGCCTAGACCGGATCCGAGAACAATACCAATCTGCGGCCGCAAGTCAGTCTGCGAATGTACGAAGGCGGCGGCCATTTCGGCGCGCGCGAACAGGTTCCCGGCAGAGTCTTGCGCCATCAGGAAATGCCTCCAAAAGGAAAGCTGCATTGTAATTGCAATCCGTCTTCCGAGTTCCAACCGCGCGGCGGCGACATGCGAAAGCCCGGCACGACAGTGCCGGGAAAGCGCTGGAATCCGTGTCGCAATTGTGTTCGCCGCAGATTTGCACAGCGAGATTGAGCGTGCGCGTCGCAGGCCCGCGAGGGTCAGCATATGCGAAGCCCAGAAATACCGCATGAACAT
>Ga0137409_10003588_pt1 | contig 16399 bp, 17 predicted proteins | sample CZODoug1_16funga_FD_122059 | JGI IMG/M metagenome (GOLD analysis project Ga0137409, IMG submission 122059) | Vadose zone soil fungal communities from Angelo Coast Range Reserve, California, USA - CZODoug1_16fungal (Hybrid Assembly) | ecosystem: Environmental > Terrestrial > Soil > Vadose zone... | reverse complement strand
TGCGGCGCTCGGTGTTTGCCGGCCTCGTGGTCGGCGAACTCCTGCTTCTCCTGGGCGGACTCATTTTTCCGGCGTGACCCTGAATTAGGGCTTCTGCACCCAGAACTGATACATGCCGGTGAACGCCATCGGCTGTTCGGTCTCGAACTGATGCCATTGCTCGAGGTCGGTCATGGCCACGTCGGCCGGAAAGCGCGCGCGATAGGCGTGGCCCACAGCACCCGTGAAGCCAAGAAAGAGCAGGCCATGCGCGCGCAGGAATGCCGCGATCTCAGGGATCGAAAGCTGCTGCTCCTGCACATGGAAGAGGAGGTCGCGGCACTCGCTCGTCGTGAAGAAGTCGGCATACTTGGTCACGTTGCGCAGCGCCGAGCCCTCCTCGCAGCGCAGAAGCTCCTGCCGGCAATGACGGATGTCATCGGCGCTCTCGCCGTAGCCACGCTCGGCGATGAACGCGCGCGCGGCGCGGATGTCGGTGCGTGCAAGCGCGCTGTAAAGGCCGACATGCATGACGCCGCCGGGCCGCAGCACCGTCAGCAGCGCGCGCCAGCCTTCCGCAAAGTCGCGCATGTGATGAAGCACGCCGCCAACCTCGATCAGGTCGAAGCTCCTCCCGAGCGCAGCGAGCTTCAGGATATCGGCCTGCGCATAGTCGACATTGGCGAGGCCGAGTTCACGCGTCTTGCGGATCGCGTAGCCAAGGCTGCTGCGGCTGAGATCGATCGCGAGCATGCGCGCGCCCGTGAAGCGCTGGGCCGTCTCGATCGCGTGCTGGCCGGTGCCGCAGCCGGCGATGAGAATGTCGAGGCTGCCGTGCGACAGGGTCGCGCGGAGCGGCGCCGCTGGAAACTGGCTGCGCAGGTACCAGTCGATCGTCACCGGCTGGCCGATAGACCCCGCCGTGAGCCAGCGCGGGTAGGGCATGTCCTCATATTGGCGCTGAACCTTGCGCGAGACGGCGTCCTCGATTGTTGTGAGCGCGCGGATTGCGCCCCGGATCTCGTGCTCCTGTCGCCGCTCGACCACCTGTTGCACGATCAGCGCTTCGGCTGCGGGCGGGAAGGAGCGTTGCAGCAGCAAATCGGCCTGCGGGAGCGAGTGCAGCGGCGTGCAGGCCGCGACAGCAGCGAGCAGGAGCGCTGATAGAGGTCCGCCGGAGGCCAATGTGGTGATGAGCGTGTCAGTCAGCTCGCGCGCCTGCGCCGATTCCTCCTCGCTCAAGGCGAATACGTATTCGTTGATAAAGCATTGCTGCGCGAGCGCACAGGCGAAGTCGATGAGATTATCATTGGTCTGCTCCGGCATCGCGGCGCGTGCGAGCAGTTGCCGCCGTGCGTCTGTCAGCACGGCTTCGAGCGCGACCGTGCGCACCGGCGCCGCCCGCATCAGTGCGAGGAGTAGACGGTCCTCGGCCAGCCCCGAAAGCGCGCGGCCATGGCCGCAGAGCTCGCTCGCCAGCGCCGAGAGCTCACTCGGCCGGCTCCATCCTTCCTGCAGCGCGCGTGCGATGAGCGCGCGCAGCTCACTGTCGATGTCGGAGGGACCAAGCTCCTTGACGCACTGCACGAACAATGCGCGCAGCTCGACCGCGTCTTGCATCGCCAGGGCGCGCCGGGTGAGCGCGAGCGCCTCGGTGACGTTGCCCTGCGCAAGCAGGATGCGGCCGAGATTACGATAGACGTCGATCAGCTCCGGCTTCAGCGCCAGCGCACGGCGATACTGCGCCGCCGCCTCGTCCCAGTGTCCGAGGCCGGCGAGTGCGACGCCAAAATTACTGTAGCTCTCCGCCGGCGCGCTCTGCAGCGCGAGCGCGCGTCGATAGCGCGGCGCGGCTTCGGCGAAGCGGCCCAGCTGCAGGTGAATGTCGGCGAGCGCGAGGTGAGCGGCCGCGTAGTCGCGGCGCAGCTCGGTTGCTCGCGTCAGGTGCGTGATGGCCTCCTCGGTGCGCCCGAGCGCGCGCAGCACCTGCGCCATGTTGAATTCACAGTCCGCATTGCGGCTATCGAGCGCAAGCGCGCGGCCGATGAAATCGAGCGCGGCGTCGGGGCGGCCCGATTGGTGCGCGATCAGCCCAAGCAGGTGGAGCGCCTGCGCATGATTGCGGTCGAAGGTGAGCACGTCGCGGCAGGCGCGCTCGGCTTCGTCGAGGCGCCGGCCCTGAAAGTGCTGGACGGCAGCCGCGAACAGGTTGCCGGCAAGCGCGCCGGGACCTGATGGCGCAGCGAAGGGGCCACGCTTGCCGGCCGCGCGTCGGTCCTTCCGGTTCATGACGAAGGTAGTGCCCCGTTTCCGAAGTTCGTGATACACCTCAGCATACTCTGACACGAACTTCGGAAACAAAGGGGCACTAGCAACTTCATTATTCTAGTGCCGCTTTTCGATTTGAAGTTCCTAGCAGAACTTGCTGCAGGTGGTGTAGGAACTTCAAATCGGCGGCACTAGCCCAAGGCTGCGGCGAGCTTTGCCGCCTGATCCTTGAGCACCTCTGGCGCTTCTTTGACGCTTGCCGGCGGCTTGAGCGCGATACCGTCCTTGCGCGGGATCACGTGGACGTGGAGATGAAACACCACTTGTCCGCCGGCGGGCTCGCTGAATTGCTGCAGCGTTACGCCGTCGGCGCCGAATAGGTTAACGCTGACCTTGGCGATACGCTGGGCCACCGTCATCAGATGGGCGAAGTCGTCGGGCGCGACATCAAGAATATTGCGCGCAGCTGCTTTCGGAATCACCAGGGTGTGACCGGGCGCGCGCGGCATGATGTCGAGGAAGGCGAGCGTCTTGGCGTCCTCGTAGACCTTGTGGCACGGAATCTCGCCACGCAGGATCTTGGCGAAGATGTTGCTCTGATCGTAGCTGGGCATTTTGTCCTCCCCGTTCATCAATCCTCGATTGCAGGCGGATGACGTCCGGTCAAGCCTGGAACCATTCCCGGCTGGCCGGAATTGAACACACTGGCACCATCTTTGCTTGAGAAAGTTGGGGCGTTGGGGGGCGACATAGGAGTTCTTCAACATGTGCGACTACAGCCTGCAACATGTGCGGTCGCGCGCCGCACGAGTCGGCGATAAGCTGACGACGCGAAACTTCGGGACCGGCACACGGGGCTTTGCCGCGCCCGAGGATCCAACAACTGCGGTCTGCATTCTCCCGGGAACGGAGCTTGCGTTCTCCGGGGAGATTGCTTTTGCATCTTTGAGCTCTCCTCGAGCGGAGGTCCAGAAGGCCCGCTCCAAGACGGCGGTATTCCGCCAGATCAACCGCGATCTGATGCGAGCGCATCATGATGCGCTCGAATTTCCGGATGGGACGGTCGTGCTTCTGACCGACCTGTGCGACGGCCAGACGGCGGTCGTGCTGCAGCTTCCGGCGCAGCCTGTCACCAAGGTGGAAGTCGAGGCCCAAAAGCGGGTTGAATATATCGGCTGAGTGAAAGGCCGCTCGCGCCGACGAGCGGCTCGTTTATCGCGGTTGCGATTGTCGCCGGTGCCGCCATCGCACGAATGCGATGGCGGCAAGCATGACGCAGACTAATTCCGTGGCCAATCCGGCGAGCGATTTGGCACGTGTCCAGAAGCTGGTGCGCTCGATGAGCTCGTCGCTAGCCCGTTGATCGGCAGCGAGCATGGCGGCGATGCCCTCGTTCTCGAAATAGTCGAACCAGGCCGTGGCCAGCGGCAATATCAGCAGCACAAGGCGCGCGGGCAGGGGAAGCGGCCGCGCCGCGGTTCGGCCCGGTGCCGTGACCCAGAACAGCAGCAGGCCGCGCGAGAGCGCATAGACCGCAGGAAAGGCCGTATCGAGCTGCAGCTGCACGTCGGCGTAATATTTGCGGCCAATGCTGCTCAAGGCATGGAGCAACTTGCGCGCCTCCTCAGGCGTATAGCCGAAAGGACGCAGGTCGAACGGCTCGAGCCCGCCGGCGGTGCGGCGCAGATAGGCGAGCGTCCAGAACACCATCACGCCCCAGAGCGCAAAGCTGACAATGAGCGCGACCACCACGTGCGCCGTGCGGGGAAATTGCTCGTTGGGCGGATCCATTGCTAGTCAGCCCTTGCGGAACGGTGCGGCCTCTGCAAGCTCATCGACCTCGGCGGCGACATGGGCGCGCTCGTGGGTGAGGAAATCCGCGATGGCGCGGCGCAGCCCCGGGTCGGCGATGTAGTGCGCCGAGTAGGTCGTCACCGGCAGATAACCGCGCGAAATCTTGTGCTGGCCGCCGGCGCCCGCCTCGACGCGGCCGAGCTTGTGCACGATCGCATACTCGATCGCCTGATAGTAGCAGATTTCAAAATGCAGGAAGGCGTGCTGCTCGATGCAGCCCCAGTGGCGGCCGAACAACGTGTCGGAGCCGATGAAGTTGATGGCGCCCGCGATCCAGCGGCCGTCGCGTTTGGCCATGACCAGGACGATGCGATCAGCCATCTTCTCGCTGACGAGCGAATAGAACGCGCGATTGAGATAGGGCCGGCCCCATTTGCGCGAGCCCGTGTCCATGTAGAACTCGAAGAAGGCGTCCCACACGCCTTCGGTCAGCTCCGCGCCGGTGAGGCAATGCACCGTGACGCCATTGGCGAGCGCGTCGGCCCGCTCGCGCCGGATCACCTTGCGCTTGCGCGAGGCGAGCGAGCCGAGGAAGTCATCGAAGGTGTTGTAGCCCCCCGCGTTCTCCCAATGGAATTGGCGATGGGTACGCTTGAGATAGCCGTGCTCGCCAAGGAGCTGCCACTCAGCTTCGGTAGGGAACGTCACGTGCACCGAGGACGCGTCGCTGCGGCGGCAGACTTCGGCGAGCCCTTCCGCCAGCAGCAGCCGGATGTCATCGGCTTGCGCGCCCGGACGCGCCAGGAGCCGCCGCCCAGTCGCCGGCGTGAACGGCACCGACACCTGGAGCTTGGGATAGTAGTTGCCGCCGGCGCGCTCATAGGCGTCGGCCCAGCCGTGGTCGAACACGTATTCGCCCTGCGAATGGGACTTCGCGTAGCAGGGCACAGCGCCGAGAAGCTCGCCGTCCGCCTCCGCGACGAGGTGCATTGGCTGCCAGCCGGCACGGTTGCGGACCGAGCCCGACAGCTCGAGCGAGGCCAGAAAATCATGGGAAATGAATGGGTTGTAGTCAGGGGCCGTGCCCGGATCGGGTGCCGGATTGGCGCAGGCATCCCAGGCCGCAGGCGTGACATCGTTGATGGCGTTGACAACGCGGAGGGTGATTTCAGTCGACATGGAGAGCGATGAGTCCTGCGCAATCAGGGATCATAAAGCGCCAGCGTTTGGAGTGCCATTGCCGGCATGCGCTGGTCGATATCAGCTCTGCGGCCAGCGCACGGGCATCGGCGACGCAGAACGCCGCTGGTCAATATGAGGCGCGAAGGGTCACTGACCCCCTAGCCGGCAAACCGGCGCGGCGACGTCCGCCGAGAGGCCTTGACAGAGATACTTGCATATACAAATATCTAATCGCGAGGCCCCCATGGCACGGTCCACGGACCATCCGAGCATCATCGACCAGATTTCCAGCGAGTGCCTGCTTGGTCACTGGCGCAGGGTGAACCGCGTGCTGAGCGGTATCTATGAGGCCGAGATGCGCGACTGGGGCCTCAAATCGAGCCAGCTCAACCTGCTGGTCGCCGTGGCCAAGGCCGGTCCGGTGCGCCGGATCGATCTCGGCAAGCGGCTGCACCTCGATCCCTCGACGCTCACGCGCAATCTCAGGGTCATGCTCAAGCAGGGCTGGATCGAAGAAAAGCCTGACGCAGAGGACCAGCGCAGCGCACGACTCAAGATCACTCCGAAGGGGCGGAAACTCCTGGAGAGCATCGCGCCGGCCTGGAAACGCGCGCAAGCGCGAGCCAGGCAAATGCTTGGCAGCGAAGGCGCGGCGCTGGTGCTGGGTCTGAAGGAGCGCGGATGACCGCGAATGCAGGGCGCAATTTTTTGCAGCCGGCGCTGCCGCAGGCGCGCTCCGAGGCGCCAGCCAGCCAGGTTTTCGGCGGCCTGCTCGCGGGGCCGATCATCCCGGCGTTGCTGAAGCTTGCGGCGCCTACGGTCGTCGTGCTCGTGGTGCAGACTTTCGTGAGCGTAATCGAGACCTACTTCGTGGGCTTTCTCGGCAAGGATGCGCTTGCCGGCGTCGCGCTGGTGTTCCCGGTGCTGATGCTGATGACCATGATGTCGAACGGCGCGCTGGGCGGCGGGGCGGCATCTGCCGTCGCGCGGGCGCTCGGCAGCGGCCGGCGGCGGGACGCCGATGCGCTTGTCCTGCATGCCGTGGTGCTGGCGACGCTCTTCGGCCTGGCCTTCTTGATCGGCGTGCTCGGGGGAGGGCGCGTGCTCTATCGGCTCCTCGGCGGCTCCGGCGAGGCCATCGAGGCGGCGCTGCAATATTCGCGCTATGTCTTCGGCGGTGCGGTTCTGATCTGGGTGGTCAACCTGCTCACGGCGTCGCTGCGGGGAGCTGGCGAGGTGCGGATCCCGGCGCTCGTCATCTTCGCTGGAGCATTCATCGTCGTTCCGCTGTCGCCGGCGCTGATCTTTGGCCTGGGTCCTGTTCCGCAATTGGGAATCGCCGGCGCTGGCGCGGCGGTCATCTTCTACTATCTGCTCGCGGGCATAGCGCTCGTTGGCTACATGCGCTCGCGCCACAGCCCGATCAAGCTGGTATGGGCCCCGCTGGAATGGCGGCTGTTCAAGGACATCCTGGGCGTCGGTGGCATCTCGGCGATCGGCACGCTGCAGATCAACGTGACGGTCGCGGTCGTGACTGCGCTCGTCGGTCCCTTCGGCACTGACGCGCTGGCCGGCTACGGTATGGCGTCGCGGCTCGACTATCTGCTGATCCCGCTCTTGTTCGCTCTTGGCACGGCAGCCTTGACGATGGTCGGCGCCAATATCGGTGCGCGCCAGGTGGCGCGGGCGCGCCGGATTGCCTGGACCGCAGCGCTGCTCGCGGCTGCCGTCACGGAAACGATCGGCGTCTTCGCTGCGCTGTTTCCGCAGGTGTGGATTGGAATCTTCAGCTCTGACCCGAACGTCGTGGCGGCGGGATCAAGCTATCTGCGTGTGGTTGCGCCGTTCTACGGTTTCGTCGGTCTCGGCATGCTGCTCTATTTCGCGGGCCAGGGCGCCCGGCATGTCACATGGCCGGTGCTCGCCGGCACGCTGCGTCTGACGATTGCTGCGGTTGGTGGATGGCTCGCGATCAAGGTCTATCATGCCGATCTGTCGTGGCTGTTCGCGGTCGTCGCACTGTCTTCGGTGACGTTCGGAGCAGTGACCGCGCTCGCGATGCGGCTGCAGAGCTGGGGCGGCAAGTGACGATAGTGGCGATGACGCCTTATAGGCCACCGCAGTCTCCACTTCCGCTTCCGGGCCGATCAGCGACTTGCGGTTGGCAATCCCGACACGGTTGTCTTTGACCCCGTGAGTGCCCCTGTGATGGCCGTGCCGATCGATTTGGCGAAGCAGGCATAGCCCCAGTCGTTCATGTGCAGCCCGTCCCAGGACAGGAACGTGTTCAGCGGCAACCGCTCAACCTCGTGCCAGCGGCGCATGAGGGCGAAGCGATGGAAGATGCCGACGTGCGCGGCTGCGGAAACAGCGGAGATGATCGACACCATGCGTTCGGCGTCCGTTGTGGCAATGTAGCGCGGCGCGAACTGCGGATCGATCAGCACGATGTCGGCGCCGATCCGCTTCATCCTCGTCAATCCTTCCCGCAAGGAATTGGGCTCCAGCGGAATGTTGCGCAGCAATGCGTTTGTGCCGACCTGCCACAAGACCAAATCTGGATTTTCGGCGATGACGTCGGCATCAAGACGCGCCAGCGTCCGGTTCGCTTCGTCGCCGTTGATCCCGCGGTTGAGCACGGTGATTTGTTGATCCGGCAGACGCTGCGCGAGCTCCTCTGCAAGCCGGCTTGGATAGGACGCCGCGGGCGTGCTCGCTCCAAACCCGGAGGTCGAAGAGGAGCCCAGGGCGACGATCTTGACCGGCAGATGGTCCGCAATCTTTTGTGCGGTGCGGAAGAGGGGAGCGCGAATGCGATCGCGCTCAGCGGTTGCAGCGCAGTCCCGCGGTCGAGCCGTAGGTGCTGCCGATGTCGGCAAGCTGATTTTTGTCGCTGCAGATACGGGCGTTTCCGCCTCTGCCGAGACAAGTGCGGTGAGAACTGTTGCGGTGGCGAGCAGAACAACGAGGGATCGCGAGAATAGGACGTGCCGCATGCCGAAGTTCCGCCGCCGGTGGATGCTTTCGAGGGCTTTACCTGCAATTGCCTGAACGTCATATGAATGGACGACCCCCACCTGATCGCTCGATGAAATAAGCCATGGTCGGCCACGATGCCTATGCCGAGTTCCGTCTATCTCCACCTCGGGAGATATTGTTTTTGCGTTGCAGCAAACGAACGCGATGAGTGGTCAGGCGAAGCTGGATGATCCCGAAAAAGCCTCCACCGGACTCGTTCCGGTGTGGGAGACTGGTCTTCGGAAAAGGTCATACTCAAACAAAAAGTCAGACTTTGATCCGATTCAATCTCATCGAATCAAAGTCGAGGCAACGATCAGCCCCTGTAGGCGACCAGCACCGCGCCGCCCGCGATCAGCGCAACGCCCAGCCAGTTCGTGCCGGAGAGCCGCTCGCCAAGGAAGATGACGCCGAACACCGCGACCAGAACGACGCTGAGCTTGTCGATCGGTGCAACCCGTGCCGCATCGCCAATCTTGAGAGCGCGGAAATAGCAGAGCCATGATCCGCCGGTCGCCAGACCGGAAAGCAGCAGAAAGAGATAGGTGCGGCCGGAGACCGACATCGGGGGTTGCCACTTGCCGGTCCCGGCTAGGATCGCTCCCAGCACGAGAAGGATGACGACGGTCCGAACAAAAGTCGCGAAGTCCGAATTGACCTGCTCGACGCCGACCTTGGCGAAGATGGCCGTGAGTGCCGCAAACGATGCCGACAGCAACGCCCAGAATTGCCATGAATCGTAGATCGGTCTCATGGGGTGGCTCTCCTTCATTCGATCGCAGATATTGTCCGGAACGGGCAAGCTCAAAAAAAGTTCGCCGCGCTAGAGTTTGAGCATGATTTTTTCGAAACCGGTTTCCACCGTTCGGGATCATGCGCTACGGCCGAAAGCCCTCGAAGATCATCTGGTCTGCATAGCGCCCCGCGCGTTCGCGGTCCTCCGCCGTGCGCACCGTCCAGGTCAACAGCGGCAGCTTGAGGACCCGGCGTGCCGCCGTCGGTAGCGCCGACGGCAGGTCCTTGAGCGAATAGGCAATGAATTGCGGGCGGGTCGCCAGCGCGTGGGTGAAATAGGCGAGCGCCCGCTTGGCGCGGACCGAGAGGTGATCCCATTCGCGGTGGCTATAGCGGCGTTCGGCGACGATGCCGCGCGTGAGCCCCGGGGCGAGCGCGCGCAGCGCCGCCATCGGGCCCGGGTCGAACGACATCAGCGCCACCGGCCCGCGATAGCTTGCGAGCACGTCGGCAGCGCGCCTGATCAGACGGCGGTCGCCGTCGAAATGGCTCTTGACCTCGATCAGCAGTGTCACCCGGCTGGCCACCAGCTCGCACAGCTCGCCGAGCGTGATCATGTGATCCGAGGTGGCGCGAAAGGCGACGCGCTTGAGCGCTGCTGCCGGCAGGGCGTCGACGCGGCCGCTGCCTTGCGTCAGCCGCTCGAGCGTATCGTCATGGAACACCATGGCCTCGCCGTCGGCGGACAGCTGCAGGTCGCATTCGATCGCGTAGTTGCCGGCGACCGCGGCCGCAAAGGCCGAAGGCGTATTCTCCATCACGCCTGCCGCGGAATCGTGCAGGCCGCGGTGGGCCACCGGTCTTGCAACGAGCCAATCCAGGCTGGCCATGTATGATCACGCGACTTCGAACAGCCCTTCGACCTCGACCGCGGCATCGAGCGGAAGCGACGCGACCCCGACGGTGGTGCGGGCATGCCGGCCCTTGTCGCCGAACACCTCGACCATCACGTCGGAGGCGCCGTTCATGACCTTCGGCCCGTCGAGGAACGTCGGCGCCGAATTGATGAAGCCACCAAGCCGCACGACCCGCACCATCTTATCGAGGTCGCCGAGCGCGATCTTGACCTGGGCCAGAAGGTTGATGGCGCAGGCGCGTGCCGCGCTTTGGCCTTGCTCGACTGTCACGGTCTCGCCGAGCTTGCCTTTGGCGACCAGTGTGCCGGATGGCCCCAGGCAGATCTGGCCTGAGACCACAAGCAGCGATCCCGTGCGCACAAATCCGACATAGTTGGCGATCGGCGCCGCCGGCGTCGGGAGAACGATACCGAGGGACGCGAGCTTCTGTTCAACCTGGGCCATGCTGCTTTCCTCTAGGGGTTGCCTTCTCGGCGATGTTTGTTGGGCGATTTTTGGCCGATCGGCTCGACATATTCAAGTTGGGGCGCATCGGTAGTTGCAGGGGGGAGGCCACCTCCTTATGTTCAAACCCGGCGGCCGGGAAGTGTTTCCAGGAGATTTTTCCAATGACGATACCAAACGCTCTGCGCCTTGCGTCCGTTGCGATAGCGGCGGCTGCCGTGCTAGGGGGCCCCTATGCGGCGGCGGCGCTGACGCCGTCGGGCGAGCTTGCGGCGCACCGCGCGGTGTATGAGCTGAAGCTTGCCAAGACCGGCGGCAAGGGTGGCGCGGTCGCGGCGCGCGGCCGTATTCTGTATGACTTCTCCGGCAATATGTGCGACGGCTACAAGCTCGATTTTCGCCAGGTCTCCGAGCTCGATAATGGCGAGGGCAAGATCACGCTGAGCGACCTGCGCTCGTCGACCTGGGAGGACGGCGCCGCCAAGGCGTATAAGTTCTCCTCGCAGAACTACCTCAACCAGCAACTGATCGATTCGGTCGACGGGCGCGCCGAGCGCCGAGAGAATGCCATCGGCGTCACGCTGTCGAAGCCGAAGGACAAGAAGCTCGACCTCGAGGCCACGATCATCTTTCCGACCGAGCATGTGCGGCGCATTCTCGAGGCGGCGCGCGACAACAAGAGCATTCTCGAATTCCCGGTCTATGACGGCTCGGAAAGCGGCGAGAAGGTCTACAACACGCTCACTGTCGTCGGCCGCGAGATCGGGCCGAACGAGCGCGTGCCGAACGATGCGGCGCGCGACCAGAAGGAGCTCGCCGGCATGAAGCGCTGGCCCGTGACGGTGAGCTATTTCGAACGCTCCGATAAGGGCAACGGCGAGCAGATCCCGGTCTATGCGATCTCGTTCGAGCTGTACGAGAACGGCATCTCGCGTGCGCTGATGCTCGACTACAACAACTTCTCGATCAGCGGCGAGCTCAAGACGCTGGAGATCAAGGACACCAAGGCCTGCCCGTAGGCCCTTGTAGCGCCTATAGCTGCGCCCTCTCCCCCTGCGGGAAAGGGCATGAAAAGCGGTGCTGCAGATTCTGATGGGTGAGGGGTGGGCCTCAGCTTTCAACCCCCTCACCCGATCCGTTCTGTTGAACCGCCGAGCGGCCCTCTCCCGCAGGGGGGAGAGGGCGCAGCGACGAGCGCCGCCATTTGTTGAACTAGCGGAAAAAACGAGCGATCACTCCTCCACCCAGTCGTCGTCCTCGTCGTCGAGCGCAAGCCCTTTTACGATCGCCTCGTCGCCGAATTTCTCGCGCAGCCGGTCGATAGCGAATTCGGCTTCCGCCGCGCGGCGGTCGAGCAGGTCGGAGCGGTCGCCATCGCCGGCCGCGCACAGGCCTGTGACGCCGATGCCGATCAGGCGGAACTGCGTGCCGTCAAGCTCGCGCGCCAGCAATTCGCGGCCGGTGGCAAAAATCTTGGCGGCGAGCTGGGTCGGGCGCTCGAACGATTGCGCGCGCGTGCGCAGCCGGAAATCCCTGCTCTTGAGCTTGAGCGTCACCGTCGTGCCGGCCAGCTCGTTGGCCTTGAGACGGGCCGAGACCTTTTCGCTCAATCGCAACAGTCGCTGCGCCAGCGGCCGCAAGTCGGCGATGTCCTGCTCGAACGTGGTCTCAGCCGAGATGCTCTTGGCCTCGCGCTCGGACATCACCTGCCGCTCGTCGCGGCCGTGGGCGAGGCGATAGAGCCGCGCGCCTTCGCCGCCATAACGGCGCATCAGCTCGATCTCGCCGGCGCGCTGAAGGTCGCCGATGCTGCGCAGGCCATCTTTGGCGAGGCGCGCCTGCGCCACCTTGCCGACGCCGAAGATCAGCGACACCGACCTCGGGGCGAGGAACGCGGCGGCCTCGCTCGCGCCCAAAACCGCAAAGCCACGCGGCTTGTCGAGGTCGGACGCGATTTTGGCCAGGAACTTGTTGGCAGCAAGCCCGATCGACACCGTGATGCCGAGCTCCTGCTCGACCCGGTCGGAAAAGCGCGCGAGCGACTTGGCGGGCGGCATGCCATGCAGCCGCTCGGTACCTGAGAGGTCCATGAAGGCCTCGTCAATCGACACCGGCTCGACCAGCGGCGTCAGCTCGCGCATGTGTGCACGCACGGCGCGGCCGACCTCGGCATATTTGTCCATGCGGGGGCGCACGATCGTGGCGTGCGGGCAGAGCCGCTTGGCCTCGAACATCGGCATTGCGGAGCGCACCCCAAAGGTGCGCGCCACATAGCAGCAGGTCAGCACCACGCCGCGCTGGCCACCGCCGACGATCACCGGCTTGTCGGCGAGTGAAGGATCGTCGCGCTTCTCGATCGTGGCATAGAAGGCGTCGCAGTCGACATGCGCAATGGAGAGCGCTGGCAGCTCGGGATGGCGAACGAGCCGCGGCGACCCGCAGCCAGCGCAACGCGCGGCCGCCGGTGCAACGTCGCGGCGGCAATCGCGGCAGAAGCCTGGTGGTGCAAGCGGCGTGGCGGTCATGCTACAGGCGGTCTGCTCTCCAACGAAAGCGACGACATGGACACTATCACGAGACAGATCGCCGAATACGCTTCCTCGCTCACCTTCGGCGAGTTGGACACAGCTACGGTGCAGGCGGCGACGCAGCGGTTGATCGATGCACTCGGCTGCGCCCTGGGCGCGAGCGACTGCGAGCCGGCCCAGATCGGCCGCCGCATCGCGCAGGGGCAGGCGCCCGGTCAATATCGAGGCACCGTGATCTGCCATGGCGGTGAGGCGCCGCTCGAGATCGCCTCCTTCATCAACAGCGCCATGATACGCAATCTCGACTTCAACGACCGCTATCCGGGCGGGCATCCCAGCGATTGCCTGGGTGGGCTCTTGGCCTTTGCCGGCGCGACACCGGTCGATGGCAGGCGTTTCCTTGCCGCCATGACGGTCGCGTACGAGATTTTCGCGCGGCTTGCCGATGCCGCCAAGCTCAGCCGGCGTGGCTGGGACCAGGGCTTCGGGATTGCGCTGTCGACCACGGCCGCGCTCTGCAACCTGCTGCAGCTCTCGTGCGAGGCCACGGCGCACGCGGTGGGGATTGCTGCGACCTCGAGCTTGCCGCTGCGCGTGACGCGCTCGGGCGAGCTCACGCCCTGGAAGAACGTGGCGACAGCTTACTCGGTGCGCAACGGCGTGTTCGCGGCGCTGCTTGCGCGCGAGGGCATGATTGGGCCCGGCAATGCGTTCGAGGGCCGCAATGGTCTGTGGGAAAACGTCACCGGACCGTTCGAGCTTCCGGCCTTTCCCAACCAGGGTGGCGAGCCGCTCACCCCGAAGGTGCAGATCAAATACTGGCCGGTCGAGACCAACGGCCAGCCGGTGATCTTCGCGGCGCTCAAGCTGCGTGATCTGGTCAAGCCGCACGAACTCAAGACGATCGAGGTCTTCACCTCCAAGTTCACCTGGTTCGAGATCGGCAGCGAGCCGGAGAAATGGGATCCGCGCACGCGCGAGACCGCCGACCACAGCTTGCCCTACATGCTGGCGCGCACGCTGGTCGACGGAACACTTTCGGTTGCCTCATTCCACGAGGAAGCCGTGCTCGATCCGGCGCTGCGCCCGCTGATGGCGATGATCAAGGTGACGGTCGACGATGCGATCGAGGCGCTGCTGCCCGACATGGCGCTGCGTGTCGTGGCGACGACACATGATGGCGCGCGCCATGTGGTCGAGGTCGGTAATCCCTTGGGCCATCCCAACAACCCGATGCGCGATGAGCATGTGAGCGAGAAATTCGCCGCGTTGGCGCGCCCGGTGATCGGGGAGACCCGCAGTGCTGACGCCCTCGCGCAGTGGTGGCGGCTACGCGACGCCGCCGACCTGCGCCCGCTCATCAAGCTGCTCGATCTCAATCGATGACCGGCGGTCCTGCCAGGATGTCGCGGGCGCTGGCGACGTGCGCGGGATCGAAGCTGTTCTCGTTGGCAAAAGCCAGGAGCAGCTCCTCGTCGCTCACCAGGTAATCGAGGACGCCGAGCAGGAAATCCGGGTCGCTGGCGGCTGCCCAGATCGATTCCGGCCCGATGCCGGTGGTGGCGAGGAACCGGCCGAGCCGCTCCGGCTCGCCCGCGATGAAACCCAGCGCCGTCACCGCAAGCGAGGCGGCGGCCTCCTGCTGTTGCTTGGGATCAACCTTGCCCCTGCGGGTGAAGGTCATGACGGTGGCCCCTGGGTTTACCAGACCTCATCCCATACAATCCCTGGCGGGCCAAGGTGTTCGAGGCCAAGGTGTTCGACTTGGCCAAAGAGCCCGACGGACGGCGGGATTTCGCCTCATAACCGCCTGAACGGCATTATGTTTCACTATTTCTTGCGATTAATCAGAGAGTTGAGTGACAAGTTGTCGTTTCGGTAAGGAATGGGCACTAGGTTTTTCGCACGGTCGGCGCCCTGGCTGTGCGACGGCCTGTTTTGAGACGAGCGCAGGGGTTGACGGGGCATGGAAGGCTCGGGGGATATGGCGAAGACCGTCATGATCGTGGAAGACAACGAGCTCAACATGAAGCTCTTCCACGACCTGTTGGAAGCACACGGCTACTCAACTGTCGGCACGCGCAGCGGCACGGAAGCGCTCGATCTGGCGCGCCGGCACCATCCTGATCTGATCCTCATGGACATCCAGCTGCCGGAGGTCTCCGGCCTCGAGGTCACCAAGTGGCTCAAGGGTGACCCCGAGCTGCAGCGTATTCCGGTGGTGGCTGTCACCGCCTTCGCGATGAAGGGCGACGAGGAGCGCATTCGCGAGGGCGGCTGCGAGGCGTATCTCTCCAAGCCGATCTCTGTCGGCAAGTTCATCGAGACCGTTCGTCATTTTCTGGGGCCGGCCTGAGGGAACCTATGACCGCCCGTATTCTTGTTGTTGATGACATTCCGTCCAATGTGAAGCTGCTCGAAGCGCGCTTGTCGGCCGAATATTTCGATGTCGTGACCGCCACCAGCGGGGCGGAAGCTTTGGCCATCTGCGAGCGCGCGGAATGCGATGTCGTGCTGCTCGACGTCATGATGCCGGATATGGACGGCTTCGAGGTCTGCCGGCGGCTCAAGTCGACTCCAAAGACGCACCATATTCCGGTCGTGATGGTGACGGCGCTCGATCAGCCGTCTGATCGCGTCACCGGCCTTGAATCAGGCGCCGACGACTTTCTCACCAAGCCGGTGTCCGACGTGGCCCTGATTGCGCGCGTGCGCTCGCTGTCGCGCCTCAAGCTGATGACGGATGAGCTGCGCATGCGGGCGGTGACGTCGCGCGACATCGGCATCGAGAGCCCGGAACGGGAGGCGATCGCCGACACTGGTCTGGGCGGTCGCGTCCTTGTGGTCGATGATCGTGCGGCCTCGGCCGAGCGCATCAGCGCAATGCTGTCCGCTGCGCATACGGTCGAAATCGAGGCGGATCCCGGCGAGGCGCTGTTCCGCGCTGCCGAAGGCAATTTCGATCTGGTGATCGTGTCGCTCGGCCTCGCCGATTTCGACGGCCTGCGGCTGTGCAGCCAGGTCCGCTCGCTCGACCGCACCCGTAGCGTGCCGATCCTCGCCATCACCGACGCCGAGGACAACACGCGACTCGCGCGCGGGCTCGAGATCGGCGTCAATGACTATCTCAGCCGGCCGATCGACAAGAACGAGCTTTTGGCGCGCACTCGCACCCAGATCCGCAAGAAGCGCTACACCGAGCGGCTGCGCGACAATGTCCAGCTCTCGATCGAGCTTGCGATCACCGATCCGCTGACCGGGCTGTCCAATCGCCGCTACATGGAAAGTCATGTCGGCACCCTGATCGAGCAGGCGGCTACGCGCGGCAAGCCGCTCACCGTGCTGGTCATCGACATCGACTATTTCAAGTCGATCAATGACACCTATGGGCACGATGCCGGCGACGACGTGCTGCGCGAGTTCGCGATCCGGATCAAGAAGTCGGTCCGGGGCATTGACCTGGCCTGCCGCCATGGCGCGAGGGGGTTGTGGTGGTGATTCCCGAGACCGACAAGGCGGGTGGCACCAATGGTG